>Ga0111538_10004515_pt1 | contig 19305 bp, 10 predicted proteins | sample SoiMethybrSBSTD1_FD_79669 | JGI IMG/M metagenome (GOLD analysis project Ga0111538, IMG submission 79669) | Bulk soil microbial communities from a Populus tree surrounding site in Tennessee, USA - Soil MetaG P. TD hybrid SBSTD1 (version 2)... | ecosystem: Environmental > Terrestrial > Soil >...
CCATCGACGCGGTGCTCAGCAACACGTCGCTCATGACGCACAACCAGGATGCCGCTGCCGACATCCAGGCCCAAGTCGACATCATCAAGACCGCGACGGGGCTGACCGACGCCGAGATCGTCAAAATTCCCATCACGCACCGGCTGACGTCGAGCAAGAGCGTCGCGCACCTTCCCGGCACGGTGAACGGGATCGCGCTCTCCGACAAAATCTTCTTCGCCCCCGAACCGCACGGCCCCGTGATCGGTGGCAAAGACATTTTCAAAGCGGCCTTCGAGGCCTCCATGATGACGTGGGGGATCACCGTGTACTGGGTCGAGGATTGGGACCTTTTCCACGCGCTCGACGGCGAGATCCATTGTGCAACGAACGTCGACCGCGTGGTCACCGCAGGAGAGACATGGTGGACGAGCGGAAAATGAGGCACTCGGTCTGGATTCGGGCGGCATCCGTTGCCGGCTTCGCGCTCGCCGCGACCACGGTTTCAGGTTCGGCGTGCGCCGCCGGCGGAGCCGTGCTTGCGCCCGCCGACGTGCCGGCTTCGGCCCGAACGCAGCTCGAAAGCGCGATCGCACAAGCGCGCAAGGACGACCCCAAGAGCTTCGAGGACGTCGCGGCGCTGCGCCGGCGGCTCCCCGCGCTCGACGCGCAGAAGCGGGGCGACGTCGCGATGGTGGCGGTGCCGCTCGAGGACATGGGGCCGCGCGGGCTGTGGCCGATCGTCGAAGAGCTCGCGTTCACCGCGCAGCCGCAGGGGGACGTCGCGCCCGGTGCATGGCGCGATTGGCGGGTGGCGCTCATCGAAGCGCTGGGCCTCTTGCACGACGTTCGCACCGAGCCCCTCGTGCTCGCGCTGCTCGCCAAGCCGGACGCCGATGTGCCGCTCTTGCGCGCGTCGGTCGAAGCCGCGGGGCGACTCGGTACGCGAGCCGCAGTGAGCAAGATCGTGTCGCTCAAGCCTGCCGATCCGGCCCTCCGGCGCGCCGTGTGGGAAGGCATGGGGGAATGTCACAACCTCGCGTGCGTTCAGTCGCTGAGCGGCGCGCTTCAGGCAAAGCCCGACGCGGAGACGACCGCCGTCATCGCGCGTGCGATCGGCCGATCGGCGTCGTCGTGGGCTTGGCAAACGCCGGCCCTTGCCTCGACGGGCGAAGGCCCCGCGGTGCGCGCTCTGGCCGCCAAGGCATTGATGAACGCGCTCCCCAGCGCCGCGGTCGAGACGTCGCGCCTCGCGCTCTTTCGCGCGCTGGGGGTCGTCGAAGATCCATCGACGGCGCAGCTGGCGCGCGACCTGCGCAAGAAAGCCGATCCCGAGCTGGCGCGCGATCTCGACAAGCTCATCGATCGACTGGCTGCGCCGCCCGCTCGTTAATGACAACTGAATGACGGTTGTCGTGGAGACAGGTCTCGTTCATTGGCGACAAGTGTGTGCGCCAAACGGACAATAGACGACCTGATTTCCACTGTCGAAAGAGAAAAAGACTCTTACTAGACGAAAAACCGGTCGTATCCTCCTTAGCTCGGCGGGAAGCAGCTGGAGCTCGACGAGTAGCGGGAGCCGGGCGCCTTCGTGGCGCACGTGCAGCGGACTACGGTCCGGAGAAAGAGGGTCTTCGCCGATGCAGGGCGGCTTCGTACCGAAGATTGGCATTCGCAAAGGCGACGTCATCGCCGGCAAGTATCGCGTCGATTGGGTTCTCGGTACGGGAAGCACGGGCGTCGTGCTCGCGGCCTACCATTTGAACCTGCACGAGCGCGTCGCCATCAAGCTCCTCTTGCCCGAGGCGTTGGCCAATCCCGAAGCGGTCAAGCGATTCGAGCGCGAAGCGCGCGCCGCCGTGAAGATCAAGAGCGAGCACGTAGCGCGGGTCATCGACGTGGGATCGCTCGACGAGGGGGCGCCCTACATCGTCATGGAGCACCTTCAAGGGGAAGACCTCGCGGCACGGCTGGCCCGAACGGGGCCGCTCCCCATCGAGGAAGCCGTCGACTTCGTGCTCCAGGCTTGCGAGGCCATCGCCGAGGCGCACGGTCTCGGCATCGTTCACCGCGATTTGAAGCCGGCCAATCTCTTTTGCGTACGCCGCTCCGACGATCACGCCGTCATCAAGGTGCTCGATTTCGGCATCTCCAAAGTCTTGGACCACACGGGGCTCCACGCTCCGGGGGAGATGACGCGGACCAGCGTGGTCGTAGGGTCGCCGTTTTACATGTCCCCCGAGCAGATGCAGGCGCCGCGCACGGTCGACGCGCGCACCGATATCTGGTCGATCGGCGTCATTCTCTACGAGCTCATTGCGGGCAGCGTCCCTTTTCCCGGCGAAACCTTGCCGCAGATCTCGGTGCGCGTGGCGAAGAGCCCGCCCCCCATGCTGCGCGTCATCCGCCCCGACGTTCCCCCCGGTCTGGAGAGCATCATCGAGCGCTGCCTCGAGAAGAGCGCCCGGAAGCGCTTCAAGAGCGTGGCGGATCTCGCCGCTGCGCTCGGTCGATACGGGCCCCGCAAGGCGCTGAGCTCCGTGGATCGGATTCGGCTCAACTTCAAGAACGCGAGCGAGCGTCCGTTCGCCGTTTCGATTCCGCCGGGAGACGAGCATCCGCCGCCGCCCGTACACGAAGGGACGTACCCTTCGTCGTGGGGCGCCGCGACGATTCCCGATACGAGTGTCCGCAATCGCCGCGTTACCGCCGCGGCGCTCCTCGTTACGGCGGCGGCGTTGGGCTCGGTGGGGGCCTGGTCCCTGCTCACGGGGTCGCGCACCCGTCTTCCCGTGGCTGCTGCCCCGAGTGAGGCGGCGGCGAGCGCAATCATCGACGATCCGACGCGCGCCTACGTGGTCACGCCCGGGGCCAGCGTCCTCGCGCTGCCGCCGCCGACGGGTACCGGACACGCGACGGCGCCGCCCCGCGGACGCGCCGCTGATCCGCGCCCCGCGCGGCCGACCCAGCAACGAGCGAGCGCGGACGGCTTGTCAGATCTCCCCGCGCTCCCTTCTCCCTCGGCGCCGCGCGCTGACTCGGTCAAAGGAGAAGGCACGTGTCTCCTCAATCTCCGTTCCACGCTCCCCTCCACGGTGATTCTCGACGGCAGTCCGCTCGGCGCGAGCCCGAGGCTCGGCATCTCCGTTTGGGCGGGGGCGCACACGGTTGTCTTTCGATCGTCCGAAGGGCAGGCGAAAAAGACGACCGTCACTTGTGCGCCAGGCGATACGAAGAACATCGACGTGAACCTCGGCGACTCGTCACCCGCCGAGAGCGCGCCCGCTGCCTCCGATCGCGATCCCTGTCCGCTCTGCGAGCGACCGTGACGCTGCGCGCGGCCGCGACTCTGCTTCGCGCCCGTCAGTGACCGCTGCAGACGTCCGTTTGAACGTTCCCGCCGTCGGCCAGCGGGTCGAAGGCTTTTTCCTGGCACATGATGAAGGCGGTCGCCAGCGAGCGCGGCTCGCTGTTCTGGTTGACGAACTTGACGAGACGCCGCTGCGTGGGCTCGCATTTGCCGACGAGCGCGCACTGACGCGGATCGGGCTTGCCGGCGTTGCCGTGCTCGGGATCGATGTAGCACCAGCCGTCGCCAGCGGCGGGACCCGGGTCCACGGCGGTCCTGCAAAGATCCTGCGCCTGCTTGTCCTTGATCTGCTCGATTTCGCAGAAGCAGTTGCCGTCCTTCTTCATCTGGGGCGTTACGATCTCCTTGTCGGCGACGATGCGTCCCGGAAGCGTTTTGCAATCGCACGTGTCGGCGGTGAAGGCCTCGACGATGACGCACTTCACCATGCCTGATTCGTCGACCTCGAGCGCGCGCGGTAAGCAGCGTCCGCGCAGCGCCGTGCGCAAGCGGCTGAGGAGCGCCTGAATCGCCGGCGTGTAGCCGTAGTCCTTGGCGCCAGGATCGGTCAGCTGCTTGGGGCAAATCGATGCCACGATGGCTTGCTCGGGGTCGAGCCCCTTCAACACCTGCAGGACGCGCGTGCCGGGGTATGCCTTGGCGCCCACCTGGAGATTGCTGTACGTGTTGGTCGCCGCGTTTTGGCAGAGGGGGTTCTTTCGCTGATCGAGCTGCGTTTGCGTGCCCGCGCAGTCGCAGTCTTCGTCGGTGTCGCACTTCTTCTGAATGCTGGGGGGCAGCGGGAACGTGCACGCGTACTGCAGATCGGCATTGGGCTGAGCGGCGAGCGACGTGTCCCACTCGTGGCCGTGGATGGAGTCCGCCAGTGCGCCGCTGGCCGGGCCAGCGAGGCCCGCGCGCGGCGTGATCGATTCCACCATATGCGCGTTGCCAGGCGGCCTCGGGCCGGACTTGGCGTCGGGATCGCCGACGAGGTCGAACCACAGATTTTGTTCGTGCAGCTCCTTGGCCGACTTGTAGCCCTCGTTGAGGTTGGTCGGATTGCGGGCGATGAGCTGCCAAGGGACACCGGTGATGCCCGCCACGAACACGAGACTCTTGTCGCGCGCGGCGGCGCACGTCGTGCCCGATTTGCAGGTGAGGTCGGAGAAGAGCGGATTGTCGACGAGCTCCCCTTTGCGGTTGTGGATCTTGGGACTGCCGAACCCTTCGATGTAGCGCGACACGGGGTAGAGAAAGCTCGCTCCGTACTTCTGCTTCTGGTTGAAGCAGCGCAAGTTCGGGTGATCGTCGTTGAGCCCCCGGTCGGGCTTGGTGCACTCCGGATCGCTCGCGGCCGGCATGCAGCCCGTCGGAGTATTGACCGCGCCGCAGCTGAAGCAGCAGTCGTCGTTGGGGTTGGTGAGGCACGCCGAGGTGCCGCGGGGGAGCATGCTCGCCCCCGTGGGCGAGTTGAGGAGCGGATAGAACCCTTGGTCGCCGTCAACGATCGAGCAGTCGTTCTCGTCGGTCACGAGCATGATCGAGACGAGCGAACCGGGGCGCAGAAATTCGGCGCGCTGAGCCAAGAGCTCCTGATCGACGCCGTTGAGAATCGCCGTACCCGCGCCCCCGATGTCGCCGGAGATGCTGATCGTGTTGTACGGCGCGGGATCGACGAGAAAGCGGTAGACGGACTCGAGCGATGCTTCGTACCCGCAACCGTGTTGCCCCACGCCAGTGACCATCGACTTGAAGGGCTCGATGACGGCGGCCGTCGTCTTGAGGCCGTTCGCGTCGGTCGGATTGTAGAGGAGAAAACCTTTGTTCTTGTAGGTGGGGACGGTCCCGTTGTTGATCGCGCGGCTGATGAGATGTCCCCGATCGTTGTTGTGTGGAAAATCGCGGGTATTGTCGGACGCGTCGTCGCAGATCTTGCCGCCCGCGCCGTGCGAACCGAGCGACGAGCTGATGACGCCGATATGGATGTCTTTAATCGGTTCGAAGTCGAGAACGCCGACCGGGCATTGATTGTTGACGGGATCGCCCTTGATTTCTCCGGTGTCTCGGTCGACGCATTTCGGCTCGATCAGGCGCCGGACCAGCTCGGGCACCGCCTCGCCCAAAATCGCCTGTTTGTCGGCCATCGACGAGGAGTTGTCGATCATGAACAAGAGGTCGATTTTGCTGACTTTGTTCTGCTTTACCTCCTCCATCACCCGGGCGGTGACGAGAGGTGTGGCAGGCGCGACGGGGCGGTCGAGGCAACCGCTGCCGACAATGGCGACCGATGTCGCTACGAGGGAGCCAAACGCCGCTGCTCGCACGAAGCGGAACACGCCGTTCTTTGAAGATTGTGTGCAGCGATCGAACGACGATGTCGGCAATGGCGGGACGCGCATGCTGGATCAGTAACCGCACGCCACATCGATGAGCGCGCTGCGCGCCGACTTCGACATAACAGCGAACCGGCCGCTCCCGCGATTTCACGACCTACACACGATCACCGTTGCGTCACGTTGGGCGGTGACAACTACGCTTGGCACCGCGCCAACTGCAATTGCGCGCCGCGTGTCGGTCTTTCGGCTATTCCCAGCGTGCTTCCAGCGACGCGTAGGTGTAGCCGTCGAGCGCGCCCGCCACGGTGCGCATTTCGATGTTGCGAGCGCCGGCGATAGCGAGAAGCGACTCACAGGAGCCGATGAGCTCCATCCACATGTTGTGATCCCAGCCAACGCAGTTGCTGCAACGCGCTTGCACGTAGCCGCGCTCCGACTTCAAGATCTCGAAGCGCCCCGTGTCGTAATAGGTATTGAACACGCGCTGCGAAATGCCGAGAAGCGCCTGGGGCGAGATGATCTTGGCGAGGATCTGCTTGTGCACGCCCGACATGTCGTGCCGCGCGGCGAGGCGCCCTATCTCGCGCGCAAGCTCGGGCCCGTCGCCGGTGCTGGCGCGAAAAGCGCGGAACGTCTCGCGGTACCAGGAGATCGGGTACCAGCTTGCGGCGAGCAACGTGTAGTAGCGGAACGCTTCCGCGAGCTCGGCAGGCATGAGCGTGCGGGCCCGGTCGCGCGCTTCGGAGCCGCGCAGCCGGTCGAAGCAGAGATCGATAGTGCGAAAAGCGACGCCTTTGACCTTGGGCTCTGTCGAAGGAGCAGGAACGATGCTGCGCGTAGGCGGGCGAGTCGACTCGGGACGGCCGGACGGCGGCGGAGGAACGGTGCTTGCTCTTTTGAACGGTGGGCCCGAATCGCGACGCATAGGCGGCGCGAACATAGCGTGTCTCTTCATCGAAATGAAGGTTCGGGCGCCTTCGATGCGCTTGCCTTCCGACTCTGGACCTTCATGATGGTGCCATGATTCCGTCCTCGCGCTGCGCCTTGCCATTCGTGCTGACGATCGCTCTCGCCTGTTGCACGCGCGGCCCTCGCTCGCCGGATCGATGTCCAGGTCCGTCGGTCCCCGGTCACTCCGTCGATCTCGAAGCCATGGATCGGACGGTTCGACCGGGCGCCGACTTCTTTCTTTTCGCCAACGGCACTTGGTACAAAAAGACGGAGATTCCCGCCGATCGTCAGTCGACGGGATTGTTCCGTCGCATCGGCGAAACGGTCGAGTCACGCACGAAGGGCTTGCTCGAAGAGGGGGCGAAGGCAGACGAGGGCACGGACCTACGCAAGATCGGCGATTACTACGCGAGCTACGTCGACGAGGGAGGCATCGAGAAGCGCGGCCTCGCGCCCCTCGCGCCGGCGCTCGAACGCATCGCCAAACTAGCGGACAAGCGCGACCTTGCGACGTACCTCGGTGCCGAGCTGCGCGCGGACGTCGACGCGCTCAACTCCACGCACTTTTGGACGCGCAACCTTTTTGGTCTTTGGGTCGAGCAAGACCTCAACGATCCCTCGAAGAACACTGCATACATCCTTCAAGGCGGGCTGGGTATGCCCGATCGGCGCCACTTCCTCGACGAGTCGCCGGATCGCGTGGAGCTGCGCGCCAAATACGAGCGGCACTTGGCGACGATCCTGAAGCTTGCCCAAATCGCGGACGCGGAGGCCAAGGCCACGCGCATCTTGGCGCTGGAGCGCAAAATCGCGAGCGTGCACGCGAGCCGCGTCGATTCCGAAGACGTCGGCAAAGCCAACAATCCGTGGAAGCGCAGCGAGTTTGCCGCCAAGGCGCCCGGCATCGAGTGGGACCTCTTCTTCGTCGCGGCGAGTCTCGACAAGCAGCCGGGCTTCATCGTGTGGCACCCGCAGGCGGTGACCGGCATTGCCAAGCTCGTCGCGAGCGAACCGCTCGACGCGTGGAAGGACCTGCTCACGGCGCACACCCTCGATCATTTTGCGGAGGTCCTGCCCAAAGCGTTCGCTGACGAGCAGTTCGCCTTCTTCTCCAAAGAGATGCGCGGAGTGCCGGTCATTGCGCCGCGTTTTCGGCGTGCGATCGACAGCACGAACGACGTTCTCGGCGATGCCGTCGGAAAAGCGTACGTCGCCCGCTACTTCCCCGCGACGTCGAAGCGCGCCATCGAGGACATGGTCAAGAACCTGGCCGGCGCGTTCTCGCGCCGCATCGACGCGCTCACCTGGATGTCGCCGGCTACCAAGACCAAGGCCAAAGAGAAGCTTTCCACGCTGCACATCGGGATTGGATACCCGGAGTCCTTTCGCGACGATTCGAGTCTCTCCATCGTTCGCGGCGATGCTTTCGGCAACCTCGAGCGCGCCGAGCTGCACAACTATCGCGTCAATCTCGCCAAGCTGGGGCGTCCCGCCAATCGCGGCGAGTGGGCGATGTTTCCTCAAGAGGTGAACGCGGTGAATCTTCCCATCCGCAACAGCTTGAACTTCCCCGCCGCCATTCTGGCCCCTCCGTTTTTCGATCCCCAGGCCACGCTCGCGGCAAACTACGGCGGGATCGGGTCGGTCATCGGACACGAAATCAGCCACAGCTTCGATGACCAGGGGGCGAAGTTCGATGCCCACGGCCGATTTGTGAACTGGTGGACGCCGGAGGATCTCGCGCATTTCGAGGCCTCGGGGGCCGCTTTGGCCGATCAGTTCAGCGCCTATCGCCCGTTCCCGGACGCCAACGTCGACGGCAAGCTCACATTGAGCGAAAACATTGCCGACCTCGCCGGGCTGGCCGCTGCGCACGATGCTTGGCGGGCCTCGCTCGGTGGGGGCCCCGCGCCTACACAGGACGGGATCACCGGCGAGCAGCAATTCTTCCTCGCCTACGCGCAGTGCTGGCAGTCCAAGGCCCGTGACAAGGAGCTCCGCGAGGCGCTGGCGACCAATGGCCACGCTCCGGCGCGCTACCGCGTGCTCACCGTACGAAACCTCGACGATTGGTACCAAGCCTTCGAGGTGAATCCGCGCGACCCGCTCTACCTGGCGCCCGAGCAGCGGGTGCGGGTCTGGTGATTACGGGCGAGGAAGAGGGCGAGAGGGTGCAAAATAACCGTCAGGCAGCCGCCCTCGTCCTCCCGTCGGCCGGGGTATGAGGCATTCGTCCCGGGCCCGGGCGGTTGCTCGGAGCAGGACGCACGCCTATCGGTGCTTCTTCGTGGGACTGTGAGGCGCCCGGCTTCGGATTGTCGTAGTATCTGATGCGCATGCGCACTGCAAAGAAGGCCTCCAAGGCGAAGAGCAAGACGAAGCTCAAGGGGAAAGCGCCCAAAGTCGCCGCGAAATCGCGGTCCATGGTCGCGGCCAAGGGCACATCGGCGGTGCGACAGCGCGCCGCGGCCCCCAAGGGGAAGACCAATGCGGCGCCGAAGGCCAAAACGGCGCCCAAGGCCAAGGCCACGCTGAAAACGAAGTCCGCGCTGAAAACGAAGCTCGCGCTGAAAACCAAGCTCGCGCCGAAAACCAAGCTCGCGCCGAAAACCAAGCTCGCGCCCAAGAACGCCGCGAAAGCTGCGCCCGCGAAGGCGAAGCCGCGATCCGCGCTCGCGCGCAAGCCTGCGCCGCGGCGCGATGGGTCGGGTCGCCTCAACCCGAAATATGCGCGTGACCTGCGCGCGTTGAGCCGAGAAAACAACAACCACGACGACAATCGCGCGTTCTTCAAGGCGCCGCGCACGGGTGACGACCTGGCCGAGGAGCTCGGCGAAGAAGCGGTCGAGACGATGACCAGCGGCGAGGATCAGAGCGACCATTTGACGGGTCAAGAAGTCGAAGAAGAACGGGGTGGCCCCTTCGTGAGGACGCGGGGCGACGACGAATTCGCCGACGGCACGGACCGATCGAATCCGGTCGACGCGACCCGCGAGCCTTTTCCGCGGACCTGATTGATTCCGCGGACCTGACTTAGGGGGGCGGTAACAGCCTTAGAACGTGCCGGCGGCCGCGAGCCCCGCGCCACCCGGCGCGATCCAGGGGGCAACGTGGACCGCGAGGCCTTGCGCGGCGGACGCCGCCGGCACTTCGCCGCGCCGGTAGCGCGCAAGCTCGGTCACCGCGCCGGTCGGCTGGGTGTAGATCTGAAACTCGCTGATCAGAAGGCCCCCTCCGCCGTTGATGAGCGCGCCTCGCCAGTGGTCGAAGCCGAGACCGAGGAACAGCGCGATCGCGCCGTTGCCTCCAATGACGAAGATCTGCGCAGCGACGCCCGTTTTGAAGGCTTCATCGTCGGCGCTCATCGCCAGCAGCCGCTCGGCGCGCGCCAGGGCGGCGCAAATGTCGGCCGCGCTTTCGTTGGGTCCGAGGTTCGCGAGGTCCGCTTCGAGCGTAGACTGATGCGCCATCACCTGCAGCGGGTCCGCGATGATGAGCGCCGGGATGAAGAGCGACGCCGCTCCGCCCACGAAGGGATCGAGCCATTCGTCGGTCGAGTCGGCAAGTGCCGCTTGAACGAATCCGCCCCCCGCGAGACCGAGCCCCGTCGCGATCCACGCCCAGCTCCACGTGCGCGCGCGGTTTCCTTGATCGAGCATGACGTTGCGAACGAAGGCGAGCCGTTTGCGCGCGTCGACCTCGGCGAGAAGGGCTGAGCTTCCGTCGACGGAGGGGCAGCGCATGACATCGTCGGCACGCGCGAGAGGAGCGAAAAGGATCGACGCGACGGCGAGGGACGCCGTCAGCGCGCGGAAAACGAAGGGGCGAGCTGCCAAGCGCTCGAGAGACTAAAGCCGTCGCGGCTGTGCAGCGGAGAAATCTGCCACGCGCGGCGCGAAGAGCGCTCGAGATGGGCGGAGAGTGGTTGCATCCGCGCCAGAATGGCGCGAAAAGTCGCCAAGAGAGCCAGCTCGCACGGCCTCGTCGCTCCGAGCGCGCTCAGGGACGATCCATCGATCATGGGAGGCGAGGTCCGAGCGAGCAGCCAATCCGACGTCGAACGACGGCGCCGGTGGCTGATCATCGCGGGCCTGTACGTCGCCTATGCCTCGTTCTATTTGTGCCGCGCCAACGTCGACGCGTCGCTGCCGCTGCTTTCCGCCGCGTACGGGTACGACAAAGAGAGCCTCGGTCGTCTCGCGTCGATCGCCATCGCTTGTTACGCGCTCGGCAAAGTCTTGCTCGGCCCCCTCGGAGACGTTCTCGGCGGTCGTCGCCTTTTGGTGATCGCGATCGCCGGCTCGGTAGTGGCGTCGCTCGGGTTCGGAGGCTCGACGTCGCTCCTGCTGCTCACGTTCTTTGCCGGGCTGAATCGCCTTCTCCAAGCGGGGGGCTGGGTGGGGGTCGTCCACGTCGCTTCGCGCGAGCTTGCCCCCGCCGAGCGCGGGTCGATCATGGGGCTTTTGTCGACGAGCTTCGAAGTCGGCAACGTGGTCTCGCTTCTTTTGTGCGGCGCCCTCGTGGCTTCGGGTCTCGGATGGCGCACGCTGTTCCAGGTCAATCCCGCGCTCTTCGCGTTGGTGGGGGCGATTGCGATCGCCGCGCTTTACCGCGCCGATCGCGGAATCGGGGCGCAGCAGGGTGTCGCGACCGAGCCACGCGAGACGGAGCACAGGGCGCCGCGACCGTCGTTTTCGCGCCGGTTCGCATGGCTCATCGCGCTGCCATCCTTTTGGATCGCGCTTGCGCTATCGTTCCTGCTCACGTTCGTGCGCGCCGGATTCGCTACCTGGATTCCCATGTTTCTCGCCGACCTCGCTGCGCGTCAGGGGGGCACGATGTCGGGGGCGCTGGTAAAGAGCGCACTTTTCCCGGCAGCGGGTTTCGCGGGTGCGCTCGCAGCAGGGCGCCTTAGCGATGGGTTCGGCCCCGGGCGACGGGCACCCGTCATCGCCGTTTCCCTGGCGCTGCTCGTCGTTGCGATCCTATCGCTCGCGCACGGCGGCATCGACGACGTCGCGACGGCACTCGTCGCCATCGTCGCGTGCGGGCTCTTTCTGCTCGGACCCTATTCGTTGGTCGGTGGAGCGATCGTCCTCGATGTCGGGGAGGAACGCGCCGCGGGGACCGCGGCGGGACTCGTCGACGCCGGTGGCTACGTGGGAGCTTCCCTCGGCGGCGTGCTGCTCGGGACGCTCGCTCAGCGACGGGGTTGGTCGGCCGCCTTCGACGCCCTCGCGGTGGCAGCTTTTCTCGCGTGCGCGGTCGCGACCTGGTGGAGCCTGACTCAAGCGGCGCGCGTTGCGTCGAGCGAGGCGGCCTGATGCGCGTCACCGTGCTCGGCGCCGGGGTCTCTGGCCTCACGACGGCCCTCGTGCTCGAGCGCGAAGGGCACGACGTCGAGATCGTGGCGAGCGAGAAGGGATTTGCAACGACCAGCGGCGCGGCCGGGGCAGTGTGGTTCCCCTTTTACGTGGGTCCACCCGACCGCGCGGTCGTCTGGGCGCGCAGGACGCGCGAACAGCTCACCGAAATCGCGGCTCGATGGCCCGAGGCGGGGGTCGATATGGTCGACGCCTACACGACCGCCGACACCGACAAATCCCCTTGGTGGGGCGAGGCCGCTGAAAGCCTGGCCCTCGTCCACGAGCCGCGCCTCTTCGGCGATGGGCGAGCGTGGAAGATGCGCGTCCCGCGCTGCGATCCGAAAATCTATTTGCCTTGGCTGGAGTCGCGCCTTTGCTGCACCATCGCCCTTTGCGAGGTCGACGCGCTTTCGAGCTTGCCCGGCGACTGCGTCGTCAACTGCTCGGGGGCGCGCGCTCGCACGCTCGTCCCTGACGAGGCTTTGGTGCCGAACCTCGGCCAGACCGTGGTCGTCTCCGGCGCGTCGCTCGACGGCCAGGTGATGTTCTCCGACGACCGCGACCCGGCGCGGCTCTTCTACGCCATTCCGCGTCGCGGCGAGTTCGTCCTGGGGGGCTGCGCCATCGACGTCGCTTCGACCACCCCTCCGCCCCCCGATCCCGCTCTCGCGCTTTCCATCTTGGATCGCTGTCGTCAGCGCGGCTTCGATCCCGGCACGGTGCTCTACCATCGAACGGGGCTGCGACCTGGTCGTCGCGAAGTGCGGCTCGAGCGCGACGGACGCGTCATCCACAACTACGGACACGGAGGGGCCGGTTTCGCGCTCTCTTGGGGATGCGCGGAAGAAGTTGCATCCCTCGTCGCGCGTCAGCGCGCGTCAGTCCCTCCAACACATTGACAATTCTGCCAACATCTTGTCCGTCGCCGCGAGGCCGTCCGCCACGACGTCGTGCTCGGTCATGCGACGCGTGACGCGCATGTCGGGGGTCACGCGGTAGGGCGAGCCCTTCTTGACGACGAGGGCGGTGAGCTTCGCGGGGTCGAGGGGCGTGTCGTCGCGCAGGTGGAGGGTGACCGCGCGCGGGCTCGCCTCGCAGCCGAGGGCGCGTAGGCGGCGGAGCTCCGTCTTGATGCGCATCAGATGCACGAGCTGTTTGGTCTCGGCGGGCGGCGGTCCGAAACGGTCCTCCATCTCCGAAGCGAGGTCCGCCACTTCGTCGGCGTTTTCGGCGCTGGCCAGGCGCTTGTAGAGGCTCAAGCGGACGCCGACGTCGGCGATGTAACCGTCGGGCAAGAGCGCCTCGACGTCGAAGGAGAGCTCCGGCTCGACATCGTGCACGACCGGCTCGCCGCGCAGCTCGTGCACCGCTTCCTCGAGCATCTGGCAAAACAGATCGAAGCCGACCTGGGCGACGTTGCCGCTCTGCTCGCCGCCCAAGAGGTCCCCCGCGCCGCGCAGCTCGAGGTCGAGCGAAGCGATCTGAAAGCCGGAGCCGAGATCGGTGTGGCGCTCGAGCGCTTCGATGCGCGCCCTCGCTTCGTCGGTCATCGCGCTGGGGGGAGGGACGATGAGGTAGCAATAGGCGCGTTCCTTGGAGCGCCCCACGCGGCCGCGCAGCTGATAGAGCTGGGCCAGACCGAAGATGTCGGCGCGATCGATGAGGATCGTGTTGGCGCGCGGAATGTCGAGCCCGCTCTCGATGATGGCTGTCGCGACGAGCACGTCGTAGCGCCCCTCGATGAAGTCGAACATCGTCTGTTCGAGGGCCGATTCCGACATCTGACCGTGTCCCACCGCGACGCGCGCCTCGGGCACCAGCGTCTGCACGCGCAGCGCGCGCTCGTGAATGCCGTCGACGCGGTTGTAGACGTAGAAGATCTGCCCTCCGCGGGCGAGCTCGCGTCGGATGGCCTCGCGGATCACGGCGTCGTCGTTGCGCGTCACGATGGTGCGGATGGCGCGCCGATCGACGGGCGGTGTGGCGATGAGCGACATGTCGCGCAGACCGCTCACGGCCATTTGCAGGGTGCGGGGGATGGGCGTCGCGGTGAGCGTCAAGACATCGACGCTGCGCTTCAGCTGTTTGATGCGTTCCTTGTGCGTGACGCCGAAGCGCTGCTCTTCGTCCACCACCAAGAGGCCGAGCCGCTTGAAGAACACGTCTTTGGAAAGAATCCGATGCGTGCCGATGACGACGTCGACCGTGCCGTCTTTCAGGCCGCGCACGGTGTCGGATTGCTCCTGCTTGGTTTGAAAGCGGGACAGCACCGCCACCTTGAGGGGATAGTTGCGCAAGCGCGCCTCGAAAGAGAGCCAGTGTTGCTGCGCGAGCACCGTGGTGGGGCACAGTACCGCGACCTGTTTGCCCGATTGCGCCACGCGAAACGCCGCGCGGATGGCGACTTCGGTCTTTCCGAATCCGACATCGCCGCAGACCAGGCGATCCATGGGGCGCGGCTCTTCGAGGTCGCGCGAGACGTCGGAAATGGCATTCGCTTGGTCGGGGGTTTCGTCGAAAGGGAAGGTCGCCTCGAAAGCGCGGTAATCGTCGTCGACGGCGGGAACGGCTTCGCCTGGCAACGCTTGCCGCTCGGCATAGAGACGTAGAAGCTCGTCGGCCATTTGCCGGACTTGCTTCTCCACGCGCTGCTTCGTTTTGCCGAAGGTTTGGCCGCCGAGCCGATCGAGCTTGGGGGTGCCCTCGCCGCCCGACCATTTTTGAATCTGGTTCAAGCGATAGACTGGGAGATAGAGCTTGTCCCCCCCGGAGTACTCGACGAGGAGAAGATCGACGGTGATTCCGGCGATGTCCTTGTGCAAAAGGCCGAGGTAACGGCCGATGCCATGCTCGACGTGAACGACGTAGTTGCCGACCTCGAGCGCGCGCAGGTCCTCGAGAAAGGCCTTGGAGCTGCGCTTGGCGCGGCTCTCGGCGCGATGCGCGCGACGGCCGAAGATCTCTTCTTCGGTGACGAGCACGATGCCCTCGGCCGGCGCGACGACGCCGCGCGCCAAGGGGCCGACGACGACGTTGATCTCGGAGCCGACGCGCGCGTCGAGCGCTCGCGGATCGAAGCGACCGGGGCGCAGCGCGCAGGGGATATCGCGGTGCCGGATCAACCCGGCGAGCCGCTCGGCCTGCGTCTCGCTGCGCGCGCTGAGAAACACCGAAAGTCCGGCTTCGCGCCACGCGACGAGCCGATCGATGAGCGGGTCGAGCGCCCCGTGCTTGCCTCGCGATCCGCGTGCTGCCGCGACCGCGCGCTCGAGATCGGCAAGATCCCGGGCGGCGAGCGACGGCGTGTCTTCGGGCGCAAATTCGAACTGCGTGAGGTCGCGCGCCAGAGCTCCTCCCGACACGGGGGCCCGGTGAAGCGCGAGCACCGCGCGGCGCTGCAAAGCATCGGCGATCACCGCTTCGTCGACGTAGAGCTCGGCTTCGGCGATGTGCGGCGCGCTGCCTTTGGCGGCGGAATCCGACGCGGCGCGCTCGAGCTCGTCGCGGACGGCGCGCGTCAGTGCTGGGGGATCTTCGAGCATCACGACGGCGTCGTCGGGCAGGTAGTGGAAGATCGATTCGAGCTCGTAATACGCCGGCAAAAAGCCTTCCGCCCCGAAGAACGCGCGACCGCTGGCGACGTCTTCGGCCAAGGCGCGCGCGCGGCTCGACGGCAGATCGACATGATCGCAGAGCGCGCGCACGACTTCGCGCGCGCGATCGACGGCCTCCGGGGTGAGAATGGCCTCGCGGCTGGGGGGGAGCCAAAGCTCTTTCAGCTCGGCGAGGGTGCGTTGCGCCGCGGGATCGAAGGCGCGCAGCGTGAGGATGAGATCGCCGAGCAGCTCGAGGCGCACGGGGTGCTCGCTCGACGCGGGCCAGATGTCGATGACGGCGCCGCGCACCGCGAACGATCCCGGATCCTCGACGAGGGGGACGCGCAGGTAGCCGGCGGCGGAAAGCCGCGCAATGAGCTTGTCGCGATCGATCTCTTGTTCTGCGACGAGCAGATCGGAATGCGCTTCGACGATCTTTCGCGGTACGACCTTGCGCGTGAGCCCCGCCGCCGGCACGACGAGAAAGCGCCACGGAATCTTGTGCGCCAGCTGGAACAGCGTGACGAGCCGCGCCATCGCGCCGCGCCGGTCGGGGTTGACGTCGGCGTAGGGGCTCGACTCGGGCGGGGCGAACAACAGTACGTCGCCTTGCGCCGTGTCGCTCGCCCGATTGCCCCAAATGAAATTGAGATCGTCGACCAAACGACGCGCGGCGTCGAGGTCGGCAGTGACGCACACGACGGGGTTCGTCCGTGCCAGCGCGTTGGCACGGGCAACGAGCGCCGGCATGGATCCCGCCACCCCCGCAACATGGAGCGTTCGCCCCTCTAAACCCGAGACGCGACTCGCCATCTGCCCCGCGACCTCGGCCGCGGTGACGACGCGGCGGTCGGAGGGGAGCTCGAACGAGGCGATGATGTCGAGGTGGGCGGTCACGGGATTCCCGGCGGACAGCCATTTACTGCCCGCCGGGTGATCATGCCACCTGGGCGCGCCGTGATGCCGCAACGCGCCGGGTGCTCCACGGGGCCCCCTCCGCAAGGGGACATGCGTACACGCGCGAAACGACACGACGGGCGAGGCGCGAGCGATGCGCCGTGGCGTCGCAAAAGCGACCAATGGCCCGCTTGCCAGCCGTTTGCGGGCCATGCGATAGTGCCGCTCTTCCTCCTTATCGCTGAGGATAAGCAACGCTGCGCGTGCGCTGGTCGAGGCCAAAACAGAAGGAGTCCTGTATGCGAAAGCATGTTGTCGCCATGGCTGCGGTCGCCCTGCTCGTAGGGGCTTGCAGTGGACCCACCGATGCCGACAAGGCAGGAGGCGAGCCCCCGACGCTCGCGATGGCGCGGTCCGGGCGCAGCATCGCGCCTCGCAAAATCAAGCCTGCGGTGACGCCTCTCGGGCTCGACAACAAGCAGGTCAAGGTCGTGGTGGAGGTCGCGGGGGACCCGGTCACGGTCGTCCAATCGCAGACCCCCGATCGCAAGCTCACCCGCGACGAGCGCAACCAGATCCGCGAATCGCTCCGCGGGCAGCAGGCCCCCGTGCGAAGCCAGATCGAGTCGCTGGGGGGGCGCGTTCTGCACGAATACCAGAGCGCCTACAACGGTTTCGCCGTGCACATCGCGCGCAAACAGGTCGCCTCCCTGGCGAAGATTCCGGGGGTCGTCGGCGTGCATCCCTTGCGCCTCATGAAGCCGACCACGACGCGCGCGGTGCCGTTCGTCGGGGCGCCCACCGTGTGGAACGGGGGCGTATCTGGCTTTCGTGGCGAAAACATGAAGATCGCCATCATCGACACGGGGATCGACTACACGCATGCGAACTTCGGCGGCCCCGGTACCGCTGCCGCTTACGAGACGGCGCACGCCGCCGAAACGCAGCCCCCCGACCCTGCGCTGATCGGACCGAACGCGCCGCGTATCAAAGGGGGCATCGACTTGGTCGGCGACGCCTACGACGCAAGCAGCGACGACCCAGCGCTCACCGTGCCCCACCCCGATTCCAATCCGCTCGATTGCAACGGACACGGCTCGCACGTCGCGGGCATCTCAGCAGGCTCGGGCGTGACGACGGCGGGAGCAACGTATGCCGGCGCATACGATGCGAACACCTATACCCAGGCGTTCCGCATCGGTCCGGGCGTGGCCCCCAAGGCCGAGCTCTACGCGGTGCGCGTGTTCGGTTGCGAGGGGTCGACCGACGTCACCGTCGATGCCATCGAATGGGCCGTCGACAACGACATGGACGTCATCAACATGTCGCTCGGTTCGACGTTCGGCGGGGCCGACGATCCGAGCTCCGTCGCCGCGGCCAACGCCGTGAAGGCCGGCGTCGTCGTGGTGGCGTCGGCAGGAAACGACGGGACCAACTACTACATGGCGGGCGCGCCCGCCGCCGGTGACGGCGTGATCAGCGTCGCCGCGACCGACGCAACCCCCACGTACCCCGGCGCCAACTTGACCCTCGGCGAAGGGGGGAGCGTGATCCAGGCGCAGAACTCGAACGGCGCCAAGTTTACCGACAACACGAGCTACCGCGTCGTGGTCCTCGGTACGCCCGGTGCCGTCGGTCTCGGGTGCGACGCGGCGGAATACGGTGCCAACGTCGCCGGTGCGCTCGTCGTCACCAAGCGTGGAACGTGCGCTCGCGTCGATCGCGCGAAGCTCGGTGCCGCCGCCGGCGCCGTCGCGGTGGCCATGATCAACACCGACGCCGGCTTTCCTCCGTTCGAAGGGGAGATCGACGGCGTCACGATCCCGTTCTTCGGCATTCGTTCGGGGGACGAGGCGGCGCTCACCGCCGTAGCATCGCTCACCGCGACGAACGTGACGCTCGACAACCCCGGTTACAAGATGCCGGCCTCGTTCACCTCGGGGGGCCCGCGGTTCGGCGATAGCGCGCTCAAACCGAACGTCATTGCCCCGGGCGTCGGTGTGGTCTCCACGAACGTCGGATCGGGCAACGGCGCGTTGACCCTTTCCGGCACTTCGATGTCGGGACCCGTCGTGGCGGGCCTCGCTGCGCTCACGCGCCAAGCGCACGGCAACTGGCGTGCTGTCGACGTTGCCAACGCGCTGACCAACACGGCCGACCCCAGCATCATGAAGGAGTACAGCACGCGCGTCTCGGGGGTCGGCGTTCCGCAAGCCCCGAACGCCGTGAAGACGAGCGCCGTCGCCGCGTCGGACGGCGCGGGGGCCGTGAGCTTCGGCTTCCTCGAGCTCGGCCGCAACGAGACCGAGCGGCGCGAAATCGTCGTTCGCAACTACGACGCCTTCGCCATGACGTTCAACGTGTCGCTCCCCGCCAATTACAAGCAAGGGGTGACGCACGAAGTGAACGTGCCGACGCAGCTTCGGATCGCCGGCCGCAGCACGGCACGACTTCCCATCTCCGTCTCGATCTCCCCTGACGCCGCCGCGAACGCGCCGCTCGACTTCAACGAGCTCGCCGGCATGGTCGAGCTGACGCCGGCCACGGCCCGGACCAACCGCGGCGTCGCGCTTCGCATTCCATACTACGCGGTGGTTCGCCCCCACGCGCGGCTCGACGCCAACGTCGACGTGCCTCGCCGCCGCAACCCGACTGGAACTGCCACCGTCACCAACTGGCGCGGCGCGATCGGCGGTACGGCCGACCTCTACGCTTGGGGCATCGAAGGCACGCAAGAGGACATCGGCTGCAACGATGTGCGCGCCGTCGGCGTTCAGGCGGTCGACTACGACGCCGGCGACCGCTTTATCCTGTTCGCCGTCAACGGG
>Ga0111538_10004520_pt1 | contig 19299 bp, 17 predicted proteins | sample SoiMethybrSBSTD1_FD_79669 | JGI IMG/M metagenome (GOLD analysis project Ga0111538, IMG submission 79669) | Bulk soil microbial communities from a Populus tree surrounding site in Tennessee, USA - Soil MetaG P. TD hybrid SBSTD1 (version 2)... | ecosystem: Environmental > Terrestrial > Soil >...
CGCTGCTGGTCGTGCCGCCGCTGCCGGTCGTACCGCCACTGCCTGTGGTGCCGCCACTGCCGCTGCTGCCGACACTGCCGTCCATTCCTGCGCTGCCACTCACGCCGCCGCTGCCTGCGCTACCGCCAGCGCTGCCCGCGGTGCCACCGCTGCCCGCGCCGCCGCTGCTGCCCGCGCTGCCGTCCGTGCCGCCGCTACCCACGCTGCCGTCCATGCCGCCGTTACCGCCACTGCCGACACCGCCGTCCACGCCGCCGCTACCGCTACTGCCGACGCTGCCGTCCGCGCCAACGCTGCCGCCACTTCCTGAAGCGCCTCCGCTTTCGCTCGAACCCCCAGCGCCGCTTGCACCGGCCGCGCCTGCACCCGAAGCGCCACCATTACCGAAGACGCCGCCGACGCCGCCCGTGCCTCCCCGGTGTCCAGTGGGCTGGCCACCGGTCCCAGCCTCGTCGTCCGAGCCACAGGCCGTGTGAAGCAACATGACGACCAGCGCGGCGACGACTAGGCGCGGAAATGACGAGCGCATCACTACCTCCAACACCACGCGCCAGATGCGCGGGGGCGAAATCATGTGTGCATCGCGACCACGAAGCAACACGCGTGTGTTCGCCCAACTCGAGCGTTACTCGCCAATGGACAGCGCTAGCGAAACCTTGCAGTGCGAATGTCGCCTGCGCTCGCCGTGGGCGCGTGCGCAACATGCGCACGATGCGCTAACCGCGCGCGCTCTGGGCTCGGTAGGACGCGCCGACGCGGCCGTTTTCAGCCGAATCAGCGCGGCGTCGCGCGGGCATGCGAGTTGCTCGTGCCACGTCGAACCAGGAGAGTGTCAATGCGATTCAAAATGAACGCCGGTTGTCATGCCATGCTTGCTGCCTGGCTGGCCAGCGCGGCAGTCGGCTGCACGAGCGACGGCGACGCCAGTGCGGCCGACACGGCGCCCAGCGGGAACGTCGAAATCTTCAGCTGGTGGACCAGCGGCGGCGAGGTCGAGGCTCTCAATGCGCTGATCGGGGTCTACGAGCACAAGTATCCCAAAGCGCACGTCGTCAACTTGGCGGAAGACCTCGCGGACGAGGCTCGCGATCGGCTCGTGCAACGCATGGCGGAGGGGGCGCCGCCCGACACCTTCCAGGCCAACATCGGCACCGACATGCTGAAGTGGGTTCTGTTCAACGGTGTCGACGACGGCGCCACCAAGGTGGAACCCTTGAATGCCGTCGCCGATAGAAATGGCTGGAACCAGGCCTTTCCGCCGGTCGTCCTCGATGCGCTGAGCCACGACGGGAAGATCTACGGCGTGCCGGCCAACATCCACCGCCTGAACGCGCTCTTTTACAGCATCAAGGCCTTCGATGCCGCCGGTGCCAAACCCCCGACGACGACGGCCGAGCTGCTCACGGTGGCGGAGCAGCTCAAGGTCGCGGGCTACACGCCGATCTGCATCGGCAGCGAGAACTGGTGGACGCTGTCGCTCTTGACGTTCGAAAACGTGTTCCCGGCTGTCGCAGGCGGAGACTTCTACCAGAGCTTCTGGACCGGGAAGGAAGAGCCCAACGCCGCGAACGTGAACGCCGCCCTCGACTACGTGCTTCAGTTGTGGCCCTACATGAACTCCGACGCGGACAGCCTGGAATGGGCGGCCGGCGTCGATCACATGTTCGACGCGGATCACGCCTGTGCCATGACGGTCATGGGCGATTGGGCGAAGGGCTACCTGGAATCCAAGGGCTGGAAAGCCGGCGTCGATTTCGAGCAGATTCCATTTCCGGGATCGAGCGGCACTTTCGTGTTCACGGCGGACACGTTCCCCCTGCCCAAGGGCGCACGAAATCGTCCCGCCGCGCTCGCCTTGCTCGAAACCATCGGCTCGGTGGAAGGCCAGATCGCATTCAACGTCGTGAAGGGCTCGATTCCGGTACGGACCGACGTCGATCCGATGGAGTTCGACGCGACCGCCCGCAATACGATGGCCGACTTCCGGACCAATCGGCTCGTGCGAGCCATGTCGGGGCTCTTGCCTCAGGATTCGTTTCAGGACCTGGGACCGTCGATCAAGGACATGCTGGCCACGCGCAACAAGGATGCCGTGCTCAACGCGCTGAAGAACGACTACGCCGTCCTCCAGCGCTAGCGCGAAACTCGGACGGCCCCCGCCGATGGTGTGCGGGGGCCGTTCTCGTTTGGACGGATGAGCTCACAAGCACTGCGGCTTGTAACGTTTGATACCGCGCTCGTCGACGGTGAACGGCGGATCGCACGCGGAGACCTTGCGAGATGGAGCCGCGGGGCGAAGGGCGGGCCGTTTCGGCTTTGCCTCCGGAGCGCCGCTGGCGGCTGGCGCTTCGGGCGCGTTGCGCGAGGGCTTCAGCGAAACGACGACGTCGCTGTCGCGCTCGACGACCAGCAGGCGCTCTTCCGTCACGTAACCGTCGGCGGTGAAGCGCAGCGTGTGCTTGGTTCCGTCGCGCGCCAGGCGCTGAGCCCAGGGATTCGACGGCAGCAGCTGACCGTCCAGGTAGATGCGAGCGGTCGAAGGATAAGCCGTTACCTGAAGCTCCACGGGCTGCGGCGAAGCCGTTGCCGATGGCGGCACGACGGCGGGCGCGGACTCGTGCGCGGGCTCGGCGCTGCCCCTTGCCGCCAGCGCCCAGACGCCGACCCCGGCGAGCCCGATCAGCAAGGCGCCGCCGGCGTAGCTCAGAGGTCCCCGCGTGCGGCCCGGGTGGCTCGAGCTCGGTTGTCCGCGCAGGGTCGAAGTGGACTGCGTGGTTGCGAGTCGGGTCAGCTCGACCGGGTGGATCGCCGCATACTCGGCGTCCGACAGCGAGCTCACCTTGCTGAGCTGAGCCTGGACGATGCGCCGGGTTTGAGCCCGCTCCTCGGCGAACAGCTCGGCGACGACCCTGCCGATGTCGCGCGGGCGAACCTGGGTGCCGAATCGCGCCAGATACTCGTCGAGATCGGCCTGGAGTAGCCCCGCGCTCGGGTAGCGATCCGCCGCGTTCGCCGCCATGGCCTTGAGCACGATCCGTTCGAGCTCGTCGTCCAGCTCGGGGTTGACGCTCTTCGGGCTCGGCAGCTCCCCGTTCAGCAAGTGGTTCATGATCGTGGCTTCGCCCATGCCCGCCCACATGCGAGCCTTGGCAGCCGCTTCCCACAGCATCACGCCGACGCCGAACACGTCGGCGCGCGCGTCCACGTGCTCGCCCGCGATCTGCTCGGGCGACATGTAGCGAACCTTGCCCTTGATCACGCCGGTCTCCGTCTCCACCCGTGAACCCGCAAGCTTCGCGATCCCGAAGTCGAGCAGCTTGACCTGGCCGTCGAAGGTCACGAACACGTTGTGCGGGCTCATGTCACGGTGCACGACGTTGAGCGGCGATCCGTCGAAGTCGCGGAGCTCGTGTGAGTACTGGAGACCGCTCAGCACGTCCGAAATCACTCGGAGATGCATGGCGGGAGTGAACTTTGGGGTCCCGCGGGCGCGGTGCAATAGCTCCGAAAGCGGCTGGCCCTCGAGGTACTCCATGACGATGACCGGCAGACCCTGATGGTCGAACACCTCGTTCGTCTGGACGATGTTCGGGTGGTTGAGGCGCGCAGCCAGGCGTGCCTCGTTCATGAACATTTGCGAAAACTCGGGCTCGGTGAGCAAGGTCTTCTTCATCACCTTGAGCACGACCAGCTTGCTGAAGCCGCTCGGTCCCCGAGCCACCGCCAGCGAGACCATCGCCGTACCGCCCTGGCCGAGCTCCGCCAGGATTCGATACTTGCCCCCGAGCTCGTTGGGGTGACTCGCAGGGTCGGTGGAAAGCATCGTCAGCGTCTCACGCCGAGACCAGAGAACGGTCAGGGACGCGTTCCGGAATAGGCGTCAGTGCGGATTGCAAAGATTCTGCCAGTCTCGCCGTTCCCGGGGATCCGGTTCTCATGAGCGCGAGCAGCCGTTCTGCGACGTGCGCAACTTGTGCAAAGTGCGCGACTGGCGAAAGCCGGATCGGCGTTCGGGGCTGTCTCAGGGCCGCGTCGCTGCGCACGAATATTGCTCCTTCCAGGTTCGCAATGAGCGGTGATGATCTCAAGGCGGCGAACCAGACGTGCTTCGACTGCAACGCGAAGTCGCCTCAGACGGAGACGAACTACACGCTCATCAGCTCGCGCTACGGCTGGCGCTTGTCTCTCCACAGCAACCCCGACGGGCGGCGCGTCTCGGTCTGGCGTTGCCCGACCTGTTGGGACCGATATCGTCGCAAGCGTTAGCTAGAGCTCTACACACTTCCCCGCCGAACACCGCTCCGAGGGCAGGCAGCTCGTTTCGCAATCTCCGCAGTGGGACTCGTCGTTCGTGACGTTGACCTCGCAGCCGGTCTCGGCGATCGAGTCGCAGTTTGCGAAGCCGGACACGCAGCGCAGGATGGCGCACGTTCCGCTCGCGCAATCGGGGAGCGCGTTGGCCAGCGAGCACGCCGGCGCGCGGCAGCCGCCGCAGTGTTGTACGTCGGACGAGGTATCGACCTCGCAGCCGTTCCTCGACTCGCCGTCGCAGTTTTCGTACCTGCCGAGGCACGTCCCGACGATGCATTCGCCCGCGGGACTGCAGACCGGGTTCGCGTGATTCAGCGCACAAGGCTGGCAGGTGGCCCGGGCACAGCCTGTTTCAGTATCGGACGTCGATACGCAGGCGCCGCTGCAGAGCTTGGTTCCCACCGGGCAGCCCTCGTTCAGGGTGTCGGCATCGACGGCCAGCGAGCAAGCGAGCGTGGCTGCCCCTGCGAGGATCAGCGCCGTGCGGAGCCAGTGCTTCCAGCGCATTTCAAAAAGCACCGGAAAAACGCACAGCAACGGTATTCGGGGCTACCAGAACCCGCACTGGGCCCGCGCCGGAGGGGGGCCGCTCGCCCGCGATCATCGGACGGTTCAGGTACGAAATCACTGCGAGCCCCGCGCTCACCAGCGCCACCCCGCCGGCGAGGTCCGCCACGAGCAGCTGCGTCTTCAGCTGACTGACGTCGTCATCGGAGCAGTTCGGGGCACAGGAGTCCTTCTTGTCTCGATATGTGGACATGGCGTCGAGGCTCAGGTACGCACCGACGCCCGCGGCCGCGAGCGCCATGCCGCCGAACACGTAGGTGATGGCCGGGACCGGGCGCGTTCCGACCGCTGGCTCGCCCTGAACGGCGGAGGGTGGCGCGGCAGGCGCGGGCTTGTCCGCGGGGGTGGGCGCAGACGGCGGCGCCTGCTCGCGAAAATCGACCCCGACCACACGGCGCTTCTCGCCCTGACGGATGACGACCGTTTGCTCCTGTGCGGGATGGCCTTCCAGCTCGAAGCGAAACGCGTGCGCCCCCGGATTGAGCTCGTGGGCTTCGCCGTCTACCGCAGCATCGAGCGTTGCACGGTCCAGCATTACCCTGACTTTTTGGCGCTCGTCGGGGGCAGTCTCGAACAAGAATACGACGCTCGGAATCGCTTGTTGCACCTCGGCCAGCCAGCTCGCGCACTCGGTTTGCAGCGCGCTCGGACAGGCCGGATCCGCACAAACCCTGAGCTCGACGCGCGCCTCGACCAGCTTGCCGTCCAACCTGAGCTCCTGCGATTTGGCGTGGCTCGCGGAGCACTCGATCTTGGTGGGCGGGTCTGCCCTGGCGACGAAACCGCACGTACCGACCGCCAGCGCAAGTGTCGAGGAGACGAGCGTGCGATGGGTCCGGCCGCTCATCAGTGCTCTCGCTTGCGAGGTCGCGGCAGGTTGAACTCGTTGAGACGATTGACCAAGGTGCGGCGCGAGATGCCGAGCAGCCGCGCTGCGCGGGTCTGGTTGCCGGCGCACGACCGCAGCGCTTCGGCAATCCGTGCTTGTGACAGTTTTTCCGGACCCTGGTTGCCCGCTTCGGTTTCCGGGTCCCATTCATCGAGATCCGAAACGCTGTCCGGGTACATCGGTGCGGTGAGCTCGTTTTCGGCGGGGAGGTGGCGCGGAAGAACCCGACCCGCTCCACACAAGATGGGGGCGCGCTCCATCGCATTCTTGAGCTCCCGGATATTGCCGGGCCACGAATAGCTCTTCAGCTGTTCCACCGCGGCCGCCGTGAGCTCCGGCTCCGGAATACCGTTCGTCGCGCAGAAGCGTCTCAAGAAGTAGCGTGCCAGCGGCTCGATCTCGGCCTTTCGCTTCCTGAGCGGCCGCAGGTTCAGGCACACCGCATTGATACGAAAGTAGAGATCTTTGCGGAACTGGCCCCGCCGTACGAGCTGCGCGAGCTCGCGATTGGTGGCCGCCACGTAGCGGACGTCGATGCGGCGTGCGCGGGTGCCGCCGACGCGGGTGACTTCACCCGTCTCGAGAACGTGCAGCAGCTTGACCTGGGTGTGGAGCGGCAATTCCCCGATTTCGTCGAGAAAAACCGTACCCCCATCGCCCAGCTCCAGAAGGCCCGGCTTCGCCTCCGCCGCCCCGGTGAATGCGCCGCGCTGGTGACCGAACAGCTCACTCTCCAAGAGCGACTCCGAAAGTGCGCCGCAGTTGAGACGCACGAACGGACCGCTGTGCCGCGGCGAGGAGTGATGAATGTGCTCGGCCAGCACGTCCTTGCCCACGCCGGTTTCGCCGAGCACGAGCACCGGCAGGTTCGTGGGAGCGACGCGCGTCGCCAGGTCGTAAACGCGCATCATTTCGGGATCCTCGAGAACGACGTCTTCGAGAGGCAAGCTCTCCGCCGCGCGGATCGGCTCCGTGTGCCTGGCGGGAACCCCCGACTCGAAACACAGCACGACATTGCCCGCCTTGAGCACGCTCGCGGCATCGAAGGGGTAGCGCTGACCACATTGCATGCGGACGCCGACACCCGCCATACCTTCGGCCACACTCTCCCAGGTAAGCCCTTCCCTGCCCTCGTAAAGAACGCTCCCGTTCTTGCTCCCGAGCTCTTCGGCCTCGAAGGAACCGAGGTGGAGCGCCAGGTGATGTCGGGAAATGGAGTTATCCTCGAGCCGAATATCGCAATCCGCCGAGCGACCGATCACGACGCGCCCGCGCTGGGGGAGACGAAACTGGCGGCGCTGCCGGCGCTCATAAACGACGAGCTCGAAGGCGCGCGGCTTTTCCGCGTCGGTATTGGAAGCGGATTCGCTGCTGCCTTCTAGGTTCTCCAAGGGAACTCTCGAGCTGGACCGATCTGGTCCGCCCCCGTCAGTGGACGGCCAACAGCGGAATTTCCAAAGAGGTCGCCGGCCCCCGCTCTCACTGCTTCAGGCGCTCTACGAGCTTCTGACCCGGCGTCAGCGGCGCCGGGTCAACGTGGTTTGTCCGTTCAGGTAGCCGCGGCCGCCGGTGCAATTGTCGTAGGCCTGAACAAGAGTCACACTGCCGCAAGTTGCGTCGAACGTCGCGGGGTACGCCGCGTCGTACCACCAGTGGCACTGGCCCATTCCGATGTTCGTCGTGAGCGCGAAGAAGCCGGGAAACAAGCTGTAAGTGCCGTACATCGTGTTGCTCGCGCAAAGGTCCGTGCCGAGCGGCCCGCCCACGAAGTTGCCGAGCGCGTCGAAAGCCAGCGTGGCGGCGGGAGCAGTCGCCTCGTGCGCGGTGACGTCCCAGGTTCCCACCATCGAGCATGTGCCGTCAGTGAGCGATGGTGGATTGTCGCGTCCATTGAGCGGCGACGGTTCCGCGCGGGCAAAGTTCGCGGGCCGCTGCAGCGCCTCACCGGGCTCCATCCGGACGACGTTCATGTTGGCGGCGAATCTCAGAAACAGCGCACGCCGACGTCCCTCGATGCCATCATCGAGCAGATCCAGCTGGCCACTGGCGAGCGCGAAGTAGCGTCCAGTGGCGCCGGGAACGGCCGAGCTCTTCGGAATCGACGCCGCGCTCGCATCCAGGTCCAACAACCGCCAGCGGCCGTTGGCGCCGAACTCGATGCCCGCATGTTCCAGCGCGCTGAGCGGGCTGCTGCTGCCGCAGTTCGTCCAGCGGCCAACCAACAAAGCGCGCGCATCGTCATCGGAGCCCCAGTTGCTCGGGTTCGACCCCGGATCGACGGATGCCGCCTCGCACGCGGTTACCGTCGACAGCGTTGGTCGAATCGGTTGTACTTCCGCGGGAAGGCGCGCTGCCCAGCAAGCAGTCGGTGACGCCGCAGCATCGGCGTCTCCACCGAGGCGCGTGGTGGTAGGGCCGGCGTGTACGTCTCCGCCGCACCCGACCAACCCGACCGACGAAAAGGCTACGCAGGCACCCACCGCACGCGCGAAGATCATCGGCACCACCCCGGTTTGCATCTCTCGTCTACAGCGTACGACGGGCTCGCGAGTCGGCAAGGCGCGCCTTATGCTCCCCGCTTTCACTGCTTCAGGCGCTCTACGAGCTTCTGACCCGTCTTCGCGTCGAATCCGTGGACATCCACGTAGTCGGCGCTCGCGAAGCCCGAAACCTTCACGAAGATGCGATCGAGCCGCGCGCCCTCCACGCCGCGGATCTTCGTGTAGGCCGTGGCGACGCATCGCGCGTCTGCGCCGAGCCCCGTCACGATCAGGATCGGCCGGTCCACTTGCTTGAGCTGGACCAGGTACTTGCCTCCTCGAGCGCCGCGCTCGACCAGCCGCTGCTCGGAAAAGCCGTAGGCCAGGTACTGGATAGCCTTCAGCGGATGCGAGCGCACCGGCGGGGGATGCTCGAACTCGCGCCAGTACGGAAACACCACGCTGTCGCCCGCCGGCGCACAATGCCGATCCAGGCGCATGCCGTAGTCCACGCGGTCCTTGCCGTCGCTCTTCTCGATGTAGAACACCGTCTGCACGTCGAACGGGCCGAACGGAGGATTCAGGTTCGGATCGGCGTTGTTCGGGTTGGGCTTCGCCGTTTGCTCGTCGACCGCCGCCGCGGGATAGACGACCGGCGGGGGAATCGCGGGCGCACTGCACGAAAGCGCGAGCGCGGCCGCCAGCACGAGCCCGCCGTTTCCCGAGAACGACCTCACCCTCCGATTCTAGACTCGAATCGCCGATCGCGCCGGCGGGCTGCGGCAATTTCCGCGTTGCTACCGCCGTGCGAACTCGGGGATGCGAAAGCGCTTGCGATACGCGCCCGGAGCGAGCCCCGTGATGCGTTTGAACAGGCGCCGGAAGAAAGCCGCATCTTCGTAGCCGACGCGCCAGCGCCACGACACTGACGTGACGGGGCTGCGAGCCGGATGGCGTGGGTCTGCGGGTCATTCTCGCGCGAGGCTCCTCGGTGTCGCTCCTCCAATTTGGCACGAACGAACCGTTCTTGGGCGATCCCAGCACTTCTGCGCGGCCGCGTCCGTCGCCACGATCAGCGGGCCGACGAGGACAGCCCGGTATTCGTTCCGCCCGCGTGGAACGTGTCCGCCTCGATGTGGTTCGACGAAGCAAAGACCCTCGAGGCGTTTCGCACCGGCAAGCGCGTAGCCTGGGGCGAGCACGACGGCCGCCTCCATTGCGGGGTCGCTGCGTTTTACCGAAACGGTTATCGGGGCAGCCTGGTGTCGCAGTGGCTACCGGCGCTCGAGGGCGTCGTAGCGAAGCTCGAGGCCGGCATCACGGTGGCCGACGTGGGCTGCGGCCACGGCCATTCCACCGTGCTGATGGCGAAGGCTTTTCCGAACTCGCGCTTTCACGGGTTCGACGTGCACGCGCCTTCGATCGACGAGGCGCGGCGCAGCGCCGCCGACGCCGGCCTCGCCGACCGGGTCAGCTTCGACCTGGCGCGGGCAATCGACTACCCCGATGAGCGCTACGGACTGATCTGCTTCTTCGACTGCCTGCACGACCTCGGCGATCCGGTCGCGCGGCTCGATACGCGGGAAGCGTTCTCGCTCCCGGCGGCACGGTCATGCTGGTCGAGCCGTTCGCGAACGACCGCGTCGAAAACAACCTGACGCCGATCGCGCGCATGTATTACGCGGGCTCGGCCGCCATCTGCTGCGCGCACGCGATCTCGGAGGGCGGGCGCCTCGTGCTCGGCGCCCAGGCCGGCGAGGCGCGCCTTTCGGACGTCTTCCGCAAGGCGGGTTTCAGCCACTTCCGGCGAGCCGCCGAGACGCCCTTCAACCTGATTCTCGAAGCGCGCTGCTGATTTATTTGCTCTCGTCCCATCGCGGCTGATTTAGCGACTCTGAAGAGATCGCGCCTGCCTCTGGCCCTCGTTTTGCACCAAGGATCATCAGAGGTGACAATCATGCGTTTCTCTCATCTATTGCTCTCGGCGACGCTCGCTTTGAGCGGCGTCGTGCTGCCCGCCGCGGCGTTCGCCGGTAATACCGGAAAGACCGACACCGGAAAGGGCGACACCGGAAAGCACGAAGAGAAGAATGAAAAGGTCGTTCAGCTGAAGGACCTGCCGAAGCCGGCGCAAGATACCGTTCGCCGCGAAGCCAAGGGTGGCAAGCTGCTCAAGGTGGAGCAGATGACCAAGGACGGCTCGACCGTTTACGAAGCCACCATCCGTAAAGGAAAGGACGAGACGGGCGTCGTCGTGGACGCCAAGGGCGCCGTCGTCGAGCGCCATTCCGAGAAGTCCGAAAAGGGCGAACAGCATTGAGGCGTGGCGAGGTAGCTCACTGAGCGGCTCGGCCGCAGCCACGTAATTCAGCCGCGATGGCGGATGTGCGCGGAGATCGGCTCGAATATCCGCGCGGAGAACACGATGTTCGAACGCTTCGAGCAGGTCATGGCGCTCGAGCCCAACGCGCTAGAGTCGCTGCTTTTTCGTGGCGACGCCGTCGAGCAGGTGTGGGCCGCGTGGTCGCTCGGTTTGGCGCGCGGTGACGCGGCCGCGCCGCTGATCCGCGACGCGCTTGGGTGCGCGGACCACCCCGGTACGCGCCGTCATCTGGCGGTGGTCCTGGCCGGCTTCGGCGATCGAAAAGTACTGAACGCGCTCGCGCGACGCGACCCGGACGAAGCAGTGCGAAGAACGGCGTCATCGCTGCTCGAGCGAATCGGGCCGAACGACGACGGCGCCTGGTGACGGGTCGCGCTCCTGATAATTTCCTGACGATCAGGGGCTCGGAGCCGGGCGTAAGGTCGCGCGATGAATTTCGCGCGTTTTGGGGCTCTGGCTTGCGTTGTAGTGTGTTCGTGCGGGGGTGCGGAAGCCGGCGACGAAGCGGAAACCGGCGAAGTCAAGGAAGCGCTCACCGTCTTCACCGACGGCTTCGAGACCGGCGCGCTCGGAGCACAATGGTCCGCATCGGGACAGGCGGCGGTGACCACGGCCGCGGTGCGCACGGGAGTCTACGGTGTGCGTCTGACCGGCACGGCGACGTTGACGCTCTCGTTCGACACCTTCGGGCTCGGCGACCCGACGATCAGCTACGGGCGCCGCGCAGCACACCTCGATTCGGGCGAGTCCCTGACCGTGGACTGGCGCCGCCATGGCGAGTCCACCTGGCAAACCCTGCAATCGGTGGGGAACAGTGCGTGGACGACCTCCACCTTCACGCTCACGGGCGCCGCGGATACGTCCGTGACCGTTCGCTTTCGCACCAATGCGAATGCGCCGCCCGACGAGCGGGCGGACCTCGACAACGTGACCATCACGGCCGATCCCCTGCCCACTTGCACGGACGGGGTGAAAAATGGCGCCGAGACGGACATCGATTGCGGCGGAGGCAGCTGCGGGCCTTGCAACGTCGGCCAAGCCTGCGGCGCGGCGCGCGACTGCACGAGCGCGACCTGCGCTTCGCAGATCTGCCGTGCCGCACAGACCAATCAGCGCGTGGCCGTGCTGCTCTTCGACTACCTCGGCGACGGACTCCAGCAGTCTCCGCAGGTGATCCGGGACGCGGTATTCACGCAGTCGAACTCGATCGCGCGATTTTATCAGGAAGTGTCGTACGGCAAAGTGAACCTGATCGGCGACGTCTACGGCTGGTACCGTCCGAGCCAGCCGCTCTCCGGCGAAGGCTGGACGAACTGCTGGCCCACGGACACGGCCTTGTTCGAGGAAGTGGCGTCGACCGTCACGCTCGCGAACTACGACAAGTTCCTGCTGGTCGTGCACGACGTCGAGAAGCCTGCGTGCGTCGCCGGAAACTCGACCTACGGCCCGCTGACCTACCTGACGCCGCAGGGACAGATTTCGGCGACCCTTTCTCGCCTGCGCGGTCCGTTCTACCCGGGCAGCGATTTCTCGGGCACGACCCAATCGAGCGTGGCCCACGAGTTCGGCCACAGCTTCGGCGTCGACCATCACGCAAACTCCTATCTCTGCACCGGAAGCCCGCTCACACAGACCGTCCGCGCGTGCAACATCGGCGCGTATGGCGATCTCTTCGACAGGATGGGCATGGGCAATCAAGCGACTTACTTCAACACCGCGATCAAGCAGGGGCTCGGCTGGCTGCCGGCATCGAACGCGAAAACGGTCACGACATCGGGAACCTTCAGCATTTTGCGCCAGGAAGTGCAGCAAACCGGAACTCAGCTCCTGCGAATTCCGCTGCGAGCGCCCGTGCAGATGCATACCGCGGACAACTCGAACGACGTCTACATGCAGGAGCTTCTGGTCGAATACCGCGGCATGACCGGATTCGACACGCGCAGCACCTTCTACCGCACGATCCCGCTCCAGAACGGTGGCTCGTTCTTGATTTCCAACACGCAGGGCGCGCTCGTACGCGGAGCGAGCTGCAAGGGTGGGCTCTGCCCGAGCTACTTGCTCGACATGCACCCGCAGGCCTTCGTGCCAGTGTGGGCTCCGAACGAAGTGGCGGACGCATACCTCTACCCGAACGAGACGTTCGCGGTGCCGGGCAACGCGATCAGCATTCAGACGCTTTCCGCGGATGCGAACGCGGTGACGGTTCGCGTCGACATCAGCAATCTCTGCGGCAACGGCGTGCTCGACCCGGGCGAGCGCTGCGATTCGGGGGCCGGCAATTCGACCGCGCTCGGCGCCTGTCGCCCCGATTGCCAGGGGCCAGTGCACGAGCGGCGCATCTTCCGGAGCTCGACGCGGATCCTGCCCAATTTCGGCGGCGTCACCGGCGCGGACGCCGCGTGCCGGGCGGAGTTCGGGACCGGCTACCGCGCGCTGATCACGGACGGAGTGCGCCGCGTCGCCTCGGTCAGCGCGAACCGGGGTGATGGTCAGATCGACTGGGTGCTCCAGCCCTACACGCGCTACGTCAACGCTTCGAACGCATTGGTCTGGACGACCGATGCGGCCGCGCTGCTCGGCGTGACCAACGGCGCTCACCAGGCCCTTCTGGCGCCCCCCGCCGGCGATGACGGGTGGGGAGCCTGGGGCGGCTTTCGCAACGACTGGACTTCGAATCCGAGCACGTGCTCGGGCTGGACCTCGTCCAGCGCGTCGGTTTCCGGGGCGGGCATCATCGTCAACGCGACGTCCGCGGCGCAGTTCCCGAACAACAACACCGCGTCGCCGTGCTCGGCCACGCGCCGGCTGCTCTGCGTGCAGTCTCCCTGAACGGACCCTTGTAAACGTTCAACAAGCCCACGCAAAGTCGTGCGATCGTCGAGGCGTGGAGCTCATCGACGCAGAACCAAGGGCGCGGCGCCTGGCGCGGACGGTCGTCTCTGACATCGTCATCTACAACGAGAAGCAACTTGCCGCCGGGGCCGATCTTTCCCGAGAGATCGCCGAAGGCCGATCGCTCTTCACCGCCCGTGTGATCCCATCCCTGCACTGGGTCTTCGATGACGTTCTGGCGGGGACGGCACTCGGCAAGGCCAAGACGCCGAGCGTCAAGCCGGTCGAAGCACCGCGCGTCGAGACGGCGGTGGCAGTCGAGACGGCGGTGGCCAAGGTTGCATCGAGCCGGCCGCCGGCACAACCGGTCAGCTCGCGTCCGAAGGTCGAAGCGGCGAAGGTCGAATTCCGTTCGGTCGAGCCGGAGCCGGAGCCACCCCGCGCGCCCTCGACCGCACCGCCGCCCGCAGCTCCCGTCGTTCCACCAGAGCCTCCACCGCCGTACGCAACTCCCGTCGTTGTACCGGAGCAACCGCCGCCGGTCGTCACCTCGGCCGAGCCCGTGGCCTCGGCACGCCCGAGCCATAACCTGTGGTTCTGGCTTCTCATCGCAATCGCCATAGCAACCGCGATCTACGTGTTCAGACACCGCTGAGGTGCCCTTGAAGCGCGCGCGGCGATCGGTCGCTCTCCTCACGCTCGGTTTCGCGCTCAAGGCCGTGCTTTCGCTGCTCGTTTACGCGATGCCGCTGCTGGGGTTCTGGGTCGCGTCGTCGCTCGCGACCTACCGCGGCGGCGCGACCTGGCTGCCGCTGGTCGTCGGGCTCCTGGCGTTTCCGATCGCGCCCCTGGCGTGGGACGCAGTCGGGGAGCTCCGCAGGAAAAAACGCGGGGACACCGGGGAGCGCATTCTCACCTTCGGTGACCGCATCCTGCTGCGCACGTTCGCGATCACGTTCACGCTGATCGCCCTGCTGTTGGCCGCGCGCCCCGAGCTCGCTTTCGTGGCGCTGTCGACGCGCGGCGACTGGATGCTCGACGGCCGCCACTCCGCGCTGGCCGAAAACACGCGGCGCGTGCTGTTCCGCGCCGCGCAGGGTTTGGAGTGGCTCTACGAGCTCGCGCACGAGAACCCGTTCGCGAAACTGGTCGACGAACAGAAGCCCGAGCCCCCCGAGCTGCCGGCGCCCGGTACGAACAGCGCGCCGCAACCGGCACCGGCGCCGAGCCCGCCGACCAGGCCCGCCGATCGAGTCCCCTCGCCCCAGCCGGCCCCCTTGCCGCCGATCGCGTGGCCGGCGCCCGCGACCCTGCACCCGGCCGTCGCGAACATGCCGCGCGACGTCGAACAGAGCTTCAATAGCGTCGCGAGCTACCTGCGCGAGCGCGAGCCGAATCCGCGGCAAAGGATCAAGGCGCTGCACGACTGGGTTAGTGACCGTATCGCGTACGATGCCGAAGCGCTGGCGGACAACGCGATTCCCGATCAGAGCGCGCACGCCGTTTTCAGCCGCAGAAAAGGCGTGTGCGCGGGCTACGCCAACCTGCTCGACGCGATGGCCAAAGTAACTGGCGACGAAGTCGTCGTGGTAGTGGGCGACGCGCGGACCAACGCCGATGACGTGAACGGCGTCGGCCACGCCTGGAACGCCGCCCGCCTCGACGGCCGCTGGTTTTTGATCGATGCCACCTGGGACGCGGGCTCGGTCTCCGGCCGCACGTTCGAGAAGGACTACGGAACCGACTACCTTTTCACGCCGCCCGACGTTTTCATCATCAACCACCTTCCCGACCACGAAAACTGGCAGCTCCGCGACAAGCCGCTCTCGCGCGGTGAGTTCATGCGGCAGCCGATGTTGAAGGCCGGCTTCTTCGCGCGCGGTTTCCGCCTCGTACAACCGGACCGCTCCCAGGTCACCGTCGGTGACGCGCTCGAAATCGTGCTCGACAACCCGAGCAGCCAGCACATCCTGGCGAGCTTCTGGCCCAAGGCTTCGGACGGGGAGGAAAGGACGCGTTGCCGCGTCAGCCCCGGCCCGCGCATCACCGCGCACTGCGCGTTTCCCGACGGCGGCGTGTTTCGCGTGATGTTGTTCGCGAACGCCGAACCCACGGGCAGGTTCGAGGACGTTGCAAGCTTCGAGGCGGTGCGGCGTTAGGTCAGTGGCTGTTGCGCAATGAATACGCGGCTACGCACCACTTGCCTCGAGCGGAAGTGAAAACGTCAATGAATTCGTGACCCGCTTGGCGGCATGCAGCTTGCTTGGGAACGAGCCGCATGCGGATTGCGGGACCCGTTCTCGCCGCGGCCATCCTTGTCTGCGGCTGCAAGATCGACGTGCTCGGCGACATGGGTTCGGGGACCCCGACGTGCAGAACCGACGGCTGCGGCGTGAACCATGCTCGTCTGCTCGTCGCCGTGCCGATGTCGGACGAACGAGCGCAGCGCACGGACCTCTGGGTGAGCGTGTGCCACGCCGGAGCCTGCGCAAACGACGTGCACCTCGAATGGACGTGCACGAGCGCCAACGCGATGTGCGACCTCGCCTGCTCGTCGAACGCGGAGCTGCTCGGCGGAAGGATCACCGTGCGCCGTGGCGGAGCCTGCACAGTCGACGGCTTGGCCGACCGTCTCTGCGTCGAGCTCGATCTTCCCACCGGCACGCTCGGGCCAGGAAATACCGAAGTCGCACTGAAGCTGGACGACGCGATCAGCGGACGGCGCCTCGTCGATCAGCCGTTCACCGTCGAGCTCGCCGAGACGAGCGTCGAGACCTGCACCGGCGTAAAAACGTGTCTCGAGGGTGAGCGCCAGGCGCGAATCGCCGCGTTCGACCCCGCGACGGCGCTCGCGGGCGATCATCACGTCACGCTCGAGACGCCGGCGATCTCCGTCTCCGCGGGCGAAAGGCACAGCTGCGGGACGCGCGGCGACGGAAGCCTTTCGTGCTGGGGCGAGCTGCCGGGACCGGCTGGCCAGGAAATCGTTCCCGCTGGTCTGTTTCAGAGCGTCGGTGCCGGCTACTTGTTGGACTGCGCGCTCGGGCTCGACGGCGTCGTCACGTGCTTCGGCAACGCGTCGCTGGCCGAACGAGGACTATTGCCGCCGCCGGGCCGGTTTCGCGAGATCGCCGTCGGGCCGGCGTTCGCGTGCGGCGTCCGCGCGTCGGGTCGCGTGGAATGCTGGGGCGGCCACGCTTGCGAGCTTGGACGGTCAACGTCGGCGACCGAGGTCGATCACATCGTGGTGAGCTCGTCGGGGGAAACGCTCTGCGCGCTGCGCAGCGACGGCAGCGCGCGCTGCAGCGGCGGATGGAATCTGACCTTGCCCGACGCGGTTCGAGTCGGGGTGAGCACGGAGCACCTGTGCCGTCTCGCAGCCGACGGCTCCGCGCACTGCCGGCGCAGCGAAAATGACACTGAGTCGAGCCAGGCGGGTCCGTTCGTGGATCTGGTGGTCGGCGCCGATCATGCCTGCGGTCTCGGTCGAGACGGACGCGTCACCTGTTGGGGCGACAACGCCGCCCTGGACGCCGCAACGCCGGCGCTCGCGTTCACGCGGCTGAGCTCGAGCAAAGCGCACGTGTGCGGCGTCACGTCCGCGGGTGGCGTCGCCTGCTGGGGCGACGATGAAAATGGCGAGTCGAGCCCGCCCTCCGACTTCCCCTGATCGACCGTGGCTCTGGATCGCACGTGGCGATGCAAATGTAGTATGATTGTGGCTTCATCTGTCTCGAAGAGGCGGGCCCCGAGCCAGCGGGCGCAGTCGAGGAGTGGCGATGTCGAAGATCGGAAGCTTGCAATTGGTCTCGGTCGTCTTCGTCCTTGGGGCAGCCGCGTTTGCGGGCTGCTCGAGCAAGGATCGAGATTTCGCCGCCCCGGGCACGGGCGGAAGCGCCGGCGGTGGTTCCGGCGGTACGGCGGGCGCGGGAGCCGGCGGCCGCGGCGGCGGAGGCACGGGCGGCCAAGCCGGTGTCGACGCCGGCATGGACGCGACAGCGGGAACCTCGGGTCAACCGGGTGATTCCGGAGCCGACTCCGGATGCGACGGTGCACAGTGCGCAGTTTGTACGGCCAACCAGCACCGCTGCCTGGACACCGACACCGCGCAGACCTGTCAGGCGAACGGAACCTGGGGCGGCGACGTCAACTGCACCGGCGACACGCCCGTTTGCCGAACTGACGCCGGCAATCAGTGCGGCTGCAAGGAGGGCGAGCGCCGCTGCAAGGACGGAACCCATCCGGAGCTGTGCCAGCTCGGCGCCTGGGTGGCGCAGACCGCGTGCGCCGGAACGCTCGGATACTGTCTGCCGACTACCGGACAGTGCGTCGATTGCACCCCGGGTACCGAAGAATGCAGCTCGGCAAGCGTGGCGCAGCGCTGCGACGCCAATGGTAGCTGGGTCAGTCTCAATGCGTGCAGGGGCACTACGGTGAACTGCTCCGGCTGCAGCATCGGCGACACCTGTACCACCGACGGCGACTGCACCACGAGCGCATGCGTCAACAACAAGTGCGCGACCTGCAAGCCGAACGCGAAGAGCTGCAGCGGCGTGACGCCGCGCACATGCTCCGCCACGGGAACCTGGACGAACCTGAGCGATTGTTCGGGCGATACGCCGGTGTGCGTTCCCGCGACGGCAACCTGCGTTTGTGCCACGAACGCCCGCAAGTGTCTCGACAGCAACACGCCCCAGCTCTGCAACGCTTCGGGCCAGTGGACCAATCAGACCGATTGCTCGGGCGCAACGCCGGCGTGCATTGCCTCGACCGGAACGTGCGGTTGCTCCAACGGCACGCACCGGTGTCTCGACACCAACACGCCGCAGACCTGCAATGCCCTCGGGCAGTGGGGGAACGACACGGACTGCTCGGGGCAGACTCCGGCGTGCATCAGCTCGACCGGCACTTGCGGATGCTCGCCCAACACGCACCGTTGCGTCGGCGATACGACCGAGCTCTGTAGCGCGCAGGGACAGTGGGGTTCGAGCGTCACGTGCAGGGGTGCGACTCCCGTCTGCCTCACCAGCACGGGTGATTGCGGCCTGCCCACCACCCCGTGCGGGCGGGAAGATCCGGCCGGCGGGTACTGGTTTCGATCCTCGGCAGCCCAGGCGCAAACCACGTACGACGGCGGTACGTTCACGCCCGCGACCTACACCTTGAACCGGATCTGGGGCACCGATCAGGTCTACACGTACAACTTCGGGAGGATGACCCTGTACAACGACGGGGGCTTCCTCTTCATGCGCTTCATCCGCTACGGCTCGGCCAGCTCCGGAGTCATCGAGGTCGAGTTCAGCGGTACGTACCTGGTCGAGCCGGGTGCTGCCGGGGCCGTCACATTGACGAACGTGTGCGCGGGGAGCGGCACTGCCGGGGGCTTCATCGACGCCCGGTACCAGGCTGCCCCTGGGAGAGTCGTCATCCTCTACCCGGGCCGCGAAGAAGTCTGGCAGTAGCCGAACAGTTTCGGCCCCGGGCGCGGTCTTGATGGGAGAAGGGCGGCATCGCAACGCCGCCCAGGAGCATCCCATCGTGAAACTCTATCAATTTCCGCTATCTCCGAACTGCCAGAAGGTCGTCGCGCTGGCGCGCGAGGTCGGTGTCCCGCTCCAGCCTATCCGTGTGGACGTGTTCAAAGGCGAGTCGCGCACCCGTGAGTACCTGGCGAAAAACCCCAACGGCAAGGTGCCGGTGCTCGTGGACGGCGACTTCGTCCTGTGGGAATCGAACGCGATGCTGGGCTACATCGCGGGCAAGGCCGGTCGCGTCGACCTCGCGCCGACCACGCCGCGCGAGCGGGCCAACGTCGATCGCTGGCTCGCCTGGCACAA
>Ga0111538_10004523_pt1 | contig 19297 bp, 14 predicted proteins | sample SoiMethybrSBSTD1_FD_79669 | JGI IMG/M metagenome (GOLD analysis project Ga0111538, IMG submission 79669) | Bulk soil microbial communities from a Populus tree surrounding site in Tennessee, USA - Soil MetaG P. TD hybrid SBSTD1 (version 2)... | ecosystem: Environmental > Terrestrial > Soil >...
GCCGACATCTGGGCGTTCGGCGTGATCCTCTACGAGATGCTCACCGGCGAGCAGATGTTCGAGGGCGACACGGTCACCGACGTCCTCGCCTCTGTGGTGCGCCAGGATCCCGATCTCAAGCGGGTGCCCGAGAACGTCCGCCCGCTGCTCGAGCGGTGCCTGGCGAAGGATCCGAAGAAGCGGCTCCGCGACGCCGGCGACGCGATGCTGTTGCTTCAGACTGCGCCCGCCGGAACGGTTGTCGCGCCGTCGAGCAAGACGCCGCTTCGGGCTCTCGCCGGCGTCGCCGCATTGTTCGCGCTGGCTCTCACCGGTGTGTCGTACGTTCACTTCCGCGAGACACCGCCGGCCGCCGAAGTCGTGCGCTTCCAGGTGGCGCTCCCGGACAACGTCAATTTCACGCAGGCCGGCTACTCCTCGATCTCCCCCGACGGCCGCAAGATCGCATTCTCGGCCTACGGCGACGACAGCACACCGCGGGTCTGGATTCGCTCGCTCGATTCGCCCACGGCCGCGCCACTCGTAGAAGCGAGAATCAGTCAGGTACGGCCATTAGGCTTCATCTGGTCGCCGGACAGCCGGTTCGTCGCGTTCGGAGATTCAAAAACGCTGAAGAGGATCGCTGTCGACGGTGGGCCCTCGGAAACGCTCGCCGAAGCCCCGCTGGTGTTCGGAGGCTCGTGGCGGGCCGACGGCACCATTCTCATCGGGACACCGACTGCCATCATGAAGGTGCCGGCAACCGGCGGCACGCTCACACCGGTAACAAAGCCGGCTGGTCCGCAGGAGGCCCACGCATATCCCGTACTTCTGCCCGATGAACGGCACTTTCTCTATGTAAAGGGCGCGCAATCTGGCACCCGGTCAATCCTGGTCGGCGACCTCAACGCCGCCGCTGACGCGCAAAGCACTACGCCAATCCTCACCACCGACTACGCCGTCGCGCTCGCCCAGTCAGGTGTGGATGCCCCGACAATGGTGCTGTTCCTGCGCAACGACACACTGCTGGCACAGGAGTTCGACATGAGCTCGCTGGCACTCAGGGGCGAGCCAGTGACCGTGGCGGATCAAGTCGCGAGCTTTGCGGACGCGGCGCTCGGGCACTTTTCCGCCTCGAAGACCGGCGCGCTGATCTATCGCTCGATCAGCGGCAACAACCGGCAGCTGACCTGGTTCAATCGTCAGGGCGAGGTCGTCGGGCGCCCGGGTGAACGGGCCCCATACGGCACGATGAAAGTGTCGCCGGACGGGAGCAAGGCCGTCGTCGTCCAGAACGACCCGAGGCAGCCAGGCAACGCAGACCTGTGGATTGTCGATCTCACCAGCGGCGCCAGCACGAGGTTTACGTTCGATCCTGGCAGAGATAGTCAGCCCGTGTGGTCGCCGGACGGCCGCTACGTCGCTTGGCAGTCGAATCGCGGCGACCAACCCGATATCTATCGAAAGGCGGCCGACGGGTCTGGCATGGACGAGCGGATGGGTGCTCCGAAGGACGCGGTCAACCTGACCGACTGGACCCACAACGGGTATCTCATCTTCACGTTGGGCGGTGATGTCCACGCGCTTCCGGTTGAGGCCGACGCCAGCGGAAAGCGGACACCGGTTCCTGTGATCCAGTCGCCGGCCTCCGAGCGCGGCGCCTACGTGTCTCCGGACAACCGCTGGATCGCGTACATGTCCGGCGAGACCGGCCGCGACGAGGTCTACGTGCAGCCGTTCTCCGCTGGCGGCAGCAAGGCTTCGGGAAAGTGGATGGTGTCGAGGGGTACCCGGGGCATGGCGCGCTGGCGCGGCGACAGCAAGGAACTGCTGTTCCTGAACGGTGAGGGTTCGGTCGTTGCCGTTGATGTGGCACCGGGAGCGGCGTTCCAGACCAGTCCACCGAAGACGCTGTTTCAGCTGCCGCTCGAGTTGTTGGGCAATCAGAATCCCGGAACGATGGCCGACGCGACACGCGACGCTCAACGCCTGCTGCTGGTGATGCCCGTGCAGGAAAACTCACAGCGCGAGCTGGCGGTGGTGTTGAACTGGCAGGCCGGCCTGAAGCGATAATCGCCGGGGCAACGTAGGGCTTTCGGCTTTAGCCTTTTGGCTTTGGGCCTTTCCGAAAGCCAAGCGCCGAGAGCGAAAAGCCATCGATAATCAAACATGCGCTCACTGTTATTTGTTCTGCTCTTCGCATTCGTCGTGAACCTCCCGCTGCCCGCGCAGCAGGCTCCGCCCGCCGCGCCAGCCGCACCCGCCGGACCGGGTCTGACGATCACCACCGCGGCGTGGCCTGACGGCGACGACATTCCCGTGAAGTACACGCAGGCGGTGCCTAACCCCGTCTCGCCCGCACTCACGTGGACCAACGTGCCCGCCGGCACGCGAAGCTTCGTCCTGCACATGCACGACCCCGATGTGTCGATCAACAAAACGACCAACACGCAGGTCCACTGGTTGGTCTGGGGCATTCCCGGCACGGCGACCGGACTGAGCGAGGGACAGCCGCAAGGTGAGAAGCTGCCCGACGGGAGCCGTCAGGTCAGCGCATCGGGACAGGTGTATCGCGGTCCTGGCGCGCGAGCCGCGGGCCCGAAACATCACTACACCTTCGAGCTCTACGCGCTCGACACGACGATCGACGTCCCACACGGCGCGAATGAGCAAGACACGCGCACCGCGGTGCTGGCGGCGATGAACGGCCACATCCTCAGCAAGGCCGTGATGGTCGGCCTGTTCAAGCGGCCGCAGTAACCGATGAAATTATTGGTCAGTGTTCGCGACGCCATCGACGCCTCTGCAGCTCTCGCAGGCGGAGCCGACATCATCGACGCCAAGGAACCCGCATCGGGCGCGCTCGGCGCGGTCGATCTCGCCACATTCCAGCACATCGTCGCAGCCGTCGCGGACGCCCGCCCCGTCACCGCGGCGCTCGGCGATGCGGTGGACGAGCAGGCGATCGCACACTCGGCGAATGCGTACGCGAGAGCCGGGGCGAGGCTCGTGAAAATCGGGTTCGCTGGAATCACGTCGCGCACGCGCGTGGCGTCGCTGGTCGCTGCCGCGCGAGAGGGCGCGGCCGGTACAGGCGCCGGCGTGATCGCGACGGCGTATGCTGACGCCGATCGTGTCGCGAGCCTGAATCCGTTCGTCATGATCGATGCGGCCGCGTTGGCGGGAGCGACGGGAATTCTGCTCGATACGGTGGACAAGCAGGGCCCTGGTCTGCGGGGACTGATGTCGTCGGAGAGGCTGCACTCCTGGGTCAGCGCCGCCCGCGACGCTCGATTGCTCGTCGCGCTGGCCGGCAAGCTGACGACCGACGACCTCGGCTTCGTGAACGACGCAGGCACCGACATCATCGGCGTGCGCGGTGCGGCCTGTGACGGCGGCCGCACGGGACAGATTGTGGCCGCGCGCGTCCGTGCGATCAGGTCGGCTGTGGCTCGTCGCTCAACACCCGGACTCGTGCCTGACCCTGTTTCAGCGTCCGAATGAAGGTGGCGACCAGCTCGGGGTCGAACTCCGTCCCCGCCCGCTCCTCCAGATACGCCATCGTCCGCTCCGCCGGCCACGCGTCGCGGTAGGGACGCTTCGTGCTCAGCGCGTCGTAGACGTCGCAGACGTGCACCAGCCGGCTGGCCATCGCGCACTCACGCCTGTAGTGAATCACCGGATACCCGCCGCCATCCAGCATGATGTGATGCTCGTAGGCGACGGTCGCCGCCATGCCGAGGTCCTGGTCGCTCTGCATGATCACGCGCGCGCCATCGATGGGATGCGAGTTCATGATCGCGCGCTCTTCGTCATTGAGCTTGCCCGGCTTGGTGAGGACTTCGAGCGGTATTCGGATCTTGCCGATGTCGTGCAGCAGACCGGCGACGCCGATCGCGCGAATCTCCTTCGGCCGGCACCCGAGGGACTCGGCCAGCCCCATCGACAGCACCGCAACATTCAAAGAGTGCGTCGTGGTGTATTGATCGAACTCCTTCAGCTTGAGCAAGGGCAGCACCATGCGGCTGTCGCCGTGCATCGCGACCGATAACGACCGGACAACGGCTTCGGCCTCGAGCAGCGGCACCGAGCCGCCGGACTTGATCTCCGTCTGCAGCCACCGGAACGTTTCGGCTTCTTCACCCAGCGTGAGTTCCAGCGTCGTCATCACCCCGGGCAGCGACGCAAACGCCGCGTCAAGCGCCGGATCGATTGCATCCCGCCCCTGCAAGCCGACGGCGCCGTACCGAATACCCAGCGATCGCATCTGGCGCACTTCGGTGGTGTCCACCGTCGAGAGCATCATGCGTGCGAGCACTTCCTCGAGGAAGCTGTTGAATTCCTCGCGTGTCACCCTGCGCTCGAGCTCGAGACGCTCGATACCTGCGGCGACGAGCCGCTTGCCCCAGTCCCACGACTTGAGCTCGCGCAGCCGCTCGCGGCCAAAGACGACCTCGTCTTCGAGGAAGGTGAAGGCCGGCAGGTGGCCGCCGGGCAGCGTAAGCCCGTCCAACTCGTCGAAGGCCGAGTCCACGGCCTTCTCGCGCGAGGGATGGCCCTCCGCATAAAGCGTCATGACGCCGAGCGAGTGCGCGAACGCGTTGAGGAATCGGACGGGATCGCTCATGAGGTCCCGCGAGACACAGCCTGCCGGAGTTCGCGATCGGTGGATCGAGCGGCGGCGGCGAGCACGCCGGATGCGCGCGAATCACCGGACCACGTCGCCGCGAGTGCCCGAACAACAGCGACGAGCACCGGTGTCTTGGGCTGAAGACGCGTGCGGCCGAACCACGATCGGCCGCCGACCGACAGCTGCAGCAGCGCGGCGAGCACGTCGTCGCGCTGCTCGTGCGCCAGCGCGTTGACGGCGAGCAGACGGCTGTCCTCGCCGAGGTCCGAGGCCAGCGCGAGGTCGATCACACGCTCAACAAGGTGCGGCGGGCACTCGTGAATCGCCGTCAAGCCCAGATGCACGATGCGAGGGTCAGGATCGTTGAGGGCGGCATCGACGCCAAAGTCGCGCTCGTGCGGCAGCGTGAGCTGCAGGCGGATCGCTTCCGATCGCACCCGCGTATCGGGATGCTGCGTCCACGGCACAACGGAGAACGTCGCCGGCAGTGTGCGCCTGCGCGCCAGGAGCGTCAGCATGTTGCGCTGCACGAACCATCGATCGTCGTTGAGGCGAGCGACGACGAGCGGCACGATGTCGACCTGGGTGCGACTGAGCGAATCGAGCAGCCGTCGTCGCACCGTGCGGCTGGGCGATGAACAGAGCGCTTCGAACAGCGGCTCGAACGCTTCAACCGAGAGACGCGGCAACAGATGATCGAGGCTAGAGAGATCGACGTTATCGCTGGCGAACAGTCCTTTGAGGTTCTCAGGTCGAGTGAGCCTGGTGAGGAGTACATCGGCACCAGCCTGCCCACCTTCGGGTGGCGAGACGATCAATTCAAGCAGCCCGCTCAACTGACCAGCATTGATGGCCTCGTCGATCGCTTTGTCGGCGAGCGGTCCAAACGCGCCAGCCTCGAGCGCCATCTGCACCAATCGCAGCGGCTCGGGCTCCGCCGCCACCGCCGACTTCGAGCGCGACGGCTCCGACTGCGATGACACGGCGAGGTGCTCCAGCACGCGGCCGTACGCTTCCGGATTGGGGTCCTCGAGACGCCAGTCCTCGAGCAAACGACCGACTTGCTCACGGAGTTCCGTGTCGGCGCGCGGCCGAGAGAGCTCGGTGCCACTCTCGGCGTGCGTGGCCAACTTGCTCAGCATTCTCACCAGACCGTGGGAAATGGTCTGACCGCTGGCGTCAGCGGAAGCCGTCACGATCGCGAGCACGGCGTCGACGGGGAGGCCGTGCGTGGCATCGCGCAGGAACTGCGCGCGCTGATTCCGGTCGCCGCTCATCGCCAGGAGCCGCCGCAGCGTGGCGGGGTTGAGCGAGCCAAGGAGCCGCGCCGTCCGCCCCTTGAGTTCCTCCGCCCCGTGGCCCGATGTCGTTCGCAACTCCTGCGCAATCTGCAACAGGTGACCGACGATCGCCTGATCGCGGGTGTCGTTCTCGTCGATCGCCCTGGCGATCTCCGACTCCAACGGAGCCGCCCCGCGCTCGGATCCATCCGACGAAAGCGCGGCTCTCGCCAGGCTCAGCCAGAGATCTGGAGCTGCCGATGGTTGCCCGGCTTTCGTGTCGCCGCCCCCGGCCACTCGCTCGTCAACGATCCCAAGACCATCGAACGTGAGCGGCTGCAATTTGATGTGCGGCCAGTTCGCGAGATCTGTCTTGAGGCCAACTGGCCCTTCACGGTCGGGCTCGGCGCCCAGTGCACGGAGCGCCTCGCCCAGCTCCTGCGCGTCCATGCCGGGCATGATGCTGACCGCACCGATGTGGTGGCGGTGGAGGGTGTCCGCGAGACGACGCAGAACAGGCTGATCGGGATCCGTCGTCACGCCGTCGATCACCAGCTGGCGGCGCGCGACGCCGAACGCGATCTGCGGACGGCCTTCAAGGAGTTGCTCTGCGCGTCGGATCACCGATTCAACGGCCGGAATGAGGGCCGGGTGTCCGGTGGGGTACATCGACTGCCGATGCAGCGCGATGGACAACTCGATGAGGAACTCGTTCAGGTCACGAGACAGCGTTGCCCGCTCGGATCTGGGGGAAGCCTCCATCGGCTACACGCAGACTAGGCTAGTGCGGCCTCCTGTGCAAGCAACAAGGCTGCCGAATCGCGCGGAACGACAAAGAAACCGTGCACGTCAGGGCCGCATCGACTGGCGCAGCACCTCGATGGCATTCGCGGAGATCGTTTCAACTCCAAGATTTCCGCGGACGCGCTCGAAATAGCCATCCACGAGATCCGTATTGGCTTCCGCGTCCGGCGGCTTCACGAGCACGAGGCGACTCGCCGCAATAGCGCGGGCGATCCATGCCGCAATGCTATCGCTCGTCACCTCCCACGAATGCGGCAGCGGATCGGCGCGGCGCAACCACGCGTACGGCGCGAGCACGGGAATCCGCCGCGAGGCGAGTGCAGTCGACATTTCTGTCGCGTCCGTCACGAGCACTGCCCGCGGCATCCGCGACGCAATGAGATGCGCGTACTGGTCCATCCCCAGCACCGCCATCCAGTGCGCCGCATCGTCTGTGAGCGTCAGTCGCGCATCCTGATCGCGCACGGCGTCGGCAAAAGGCCCGCCACCAGGGATGATGAGCAGAGGCTCGTCGGCCGCGACGTCGGCGAGCACATTCAGGACCGTATCGAGAGAGCCCTCGTGCGCGAGCAATCCCCCTCCGAGTTTCACAACAGTGTCGATGGATCGATGCCCCACGTAGAGCGGACCCTTTCGGGTCCGCGGACCCGAGCCCAGTGCCACTCGATCGAGCAGCGCCACCGACGCCGCAGGGGCGCATCTCGCGGCATCATCTCCCAACGCGGATGCCAACGAGACAACGTCCAATCCGGCTTGCCGGGCGGCGCGATCGGCGATAAACGCACCGAGTCCTGTTACCACGGCCGTGTGCAGCCCATGATGCCGCGCACGCACGGTGGTGATCGCCGCGCCAATCCTGTCGATCTGCGCCGCAGCCAGCGCATTGGCAATCGCCGAGACACCCGCTTCGTTCACCATCTCTCGATCGGCGCAGATGGCGCGCGCGAGACGTTCGCCAGCGAACTCGCGTGAGGCCGGGCGACGATCGGGCGTCGGCGCCGAGTAGTCGGCCGGCTCGAGATCACCTCGCCAGACATGCACGTCACCGCTCAGCGCAAATCCCTCCGCAGAAAGCCCCACCTCTCTGCCCTCGAGCGACACGGACGCGGCCATCGCTTCAACCGGCGTTCGCACCGCCCCGGTGTAGACAAGCTCACCCGAGGCAAGACGATCGGGGTCCGTCCATCCGAGCGCCGCTACTTCTCCATCGATGATGGGAATGATGTCGGTGCTCGTGGTACCAATGTCGACCAGCAGGGCGTCTGGCAGGGACTGCGCCACGATGCGCGCAGTGGCAGCCCAGTTCGCGGCGGCGACGAGGAGCGGAGCGTTGCGCGCCTCCGCCACGGTCAGGAACCGGCCGTCAGCGGCGTAGACGAAGATGATCGCGCCTGGAAATGCAGCAACGACGGCATCGAGTACGAACTGCACGCCATCGCGCTTGGTCCGAAACATCTGCGACAGCTCCGCAGTCATCGTCACCGCGTGCGTATCGGCGCTGCTTCCGCCAGTCTCGGCCGCCAACTCGCGCAGCACCTGCACGAGCGCGCCGGGATCGTGCTGCAACTCGAATGGTCTCGAGCCGACGGCAAGCACGGTTCCGCCGGCAACTCGTGCGACCTTCGTGTTGACCCCGCCAATATCCCAGCCGAGGGTAGCGCTCATCTTCCGGTCAAAGGGCAAAGGTCAAAGGGCAAAGGTCAAAGGGCAAAGGTGAGGGCAAAGGTACTAGGTCTAGGTACAGGTACAGGTCTAGAGTCGAAGTCCTAAGCAACGTGCAGGTGCACTTCCTGTTCGGTGATGTGGCCGTCGAGCAGCGCTGATGCGATGAGAACCCCATCACAGCCGGCACTCCTCGCATGCCGGAGGTCGTCGATGCTGCGCACGCCACCGCCAGCATATAGGCGAACGGCGGAAGTGGCAGCTCGCAACCGAGAGACGAGTGGCAGGTCAAAGCCACACCCCGCACCAACACGTCCGAGGTCGAGCACGATTGCGGCGGTGACGCCTGCGTCAGCGGCGCGAGCCAGGAGATCCTCGGGCGTCGCGTTCGTCAACTCCGACGTTGCCGCGATCGGTTGTCCGTGTCGCAAGTCGAGACTGAACACCACGCGCTCGTGACCGACGTCTTTGACAATCGATTCAAGCGCCCGAAACGACGCCATCGTTTCGAGACCAATGATCACTCGTGCGGCTCCGCACTCCAGCGCCTGACGTGTATCCTCCAACACCGCGACGCCCGCATCGAGCCACACCGGCACGCCGATCGATGCGATTGTTCGAATCACCGCATGCTGCCGCACGCGCTGCTCGATCGCGTCAAGATCCGCCACGTACAGGGACGAGATGCCGAATCGATCGACATACTGACGGGCCAATGCCGTCGCGTCCCCAGTCGCAATGCTCTTGCCGGCGATGCTCCCTATCGGAGCATAACTATCTCGCCGTCCGCCCCGCGCTCGAACGGCGAGGCCATGCCGCAAATCCACGACGCCCAGTATTTCGAAGCCCACGTACCTAGACGACCTGACCTTTGCCTTTTGCCCTTTGACCTTTGCCCCTACTTGCCATCGATCGAGAAGGCCAGTACGACGTTGCCCGGCATGAAGCCGAGCGAACCGTAGCCGGAGTTGACGAAGAGCATGCCGCCAACGATCGTGGCGCCCGGGCCGTTCATCGATCCTCCGCGCGCCGGAACGCGGTTCACGGTGTCGTACTCATTCACCGTGTTCACATCCCACATCACGTTGCCGGTCTTGCTGTCGTAGGCCCGCAGGTGACCGTCGAGGCTGCCTGAGAACACCACGCCTGGAATCGACGACACAGCTGCCGGCTGACCGGTGTTGCATCCCCGCCGTGAGTTGCACGTGTCAGCCGTCGGTGGAAGCGTCCACCGCGGCTTCCCATCGGCAATGTTCACCGCGACCATTCCGCCCGCCTCACCAGGTTTCTTCTCGAGCGCATTCGAGAGCGACACGTACGCCGTCGTCGCATCGACGCTGAAGCCCCATTCGATGCCGCCCAGAACGCCGCCCTGACCGACTCGTGTCTTCCAGACCTGCTCGCCGGTATCGGGATTGAGACCAAACAGTTCGCCGGACTTCTGACCGGCGATGATGATGCGCTTGCCGTCGGGAAGCACACCGACCGACGGCGAGCTCGAGAAGTCATGGTCTGGTCCTGCTCCTTCGGGGCAGTTCACGCGTCCCGCGCCAGTCTCCAAACACCCGACATTCCACGCATCGTTGGCCAGCGTCTGCTGGATCCAGAGCACGCGTCCGGTGTCCATCGCCAGCGCCATGATCGCGTCGCTCTCACGCGCCGGCGGGTTCGAGTAGTTGTCGCCCGTCGAAATGTAGATTCGATTGCGTTCCGCATCGACCGCGGGCTGCGACCACACGGCCCCGCCCGACGGCCCCCACAGCTGCGTGCCGCGTGCAGTCTTTGTCGTTCGCTGCGTCGCCTGAGAAATCGTGTACGTCTTCCAGACTTGCTTGCCGCTGGCGGCATCGAGCGCCACCACGCTGCCGCGGAATGTGCAGCACTCGTAGGTCGGAATCGCCGCCGTTCCTTCTTCGAGCGACGACACCGGCACGTAGAGCCGTCCGTTGTGATACGCCACCGCGCCGGTGATCATCGCGTCGAGGTGCTCTTCGACTTTCACCTTCCATCGCCGCTGACCGGTGTTGACGTCCAGCGCATACACAAATGCGTGCGCGTCGCCGAAGTACAGCGCGCTGCTCCCGTCGGCTGCGCGACCGACAACGGGTGTCGAGCGCACGCCGGCATCGGCCTCGAACGCCCACACCAGGCAGCCGGTCTTCGTATCGAGCGCATACACGACGCCGTTACGGCTGCCGACGAACGCGCGCGAGCCGACGACGGTGATCTGTGATCCGGATGCGGAGACACCGGGAATGCCGAACGCCCACTTCAATTTGAGTTTGGGAATATCGGCCGCGGTCAGACCGGCCGCGGCAGCGGTCTGCGATCGCGAATTGCGCGGATCGATGCCCCAGCCATTCCAGGCTGCGCCGGCGAGCGGATCGCGCGGCGCCGTCCCTGCCGAGCAGTACGCGTCCTTCCCAATCATGTCGAGCGGGGCTCGATACGATCCGGCCGGACGACCCGATAGAAACGCCGCCACCGCTCGCCGCTCGGCGGAGCTGAGCGACGCGCCCTGACGACGCATGCTGAACGAGCTCAGCGCAGTGTCGATCGCTTCGGGCTCCATGGCCCGCAACGCCTCACGATTGGGCGCGCGTGGCACCGACCCTTCATGACATCCGACGCAGTGCTGCTTGTAGATGGTCTCGCCGTTGGGCGCCTGTTGCGCGGCCGAAACCACGGGCAGGCAGAGTCCGACGAGGATGCCCAGAACGACTATGCGCCACATACGGCCTCCTTGGTGCGTCGTGCTGCGGTCCGTTAGGAGGACAATCCTACGCGATAGACGGCCGATTGGCCGAAGTTCTCTTCGACTTCCATCTCGATCGCCGTCAGGCCTTTGGCACCCAGCTTCTCGAGCTCGCCCTCCAGCCGCTCAGTGAGCATCTGAGCCAGCATCTCGACGGTGGTATTCGGGATTGGCAGCAGCGCACAGTCACGCCGCGGGAATACGTAGCGAGGCTTGCCGTCGACCGACACCGACACCGTCTCTCCTGCCTCGACGACCGCGACGCGATCGCTCTTGAGCGGCAGCAGCACCAGGTGATCGATCTCGTCGCACAGCCGCTTCATGATCCGCTTCAGCTCGACGAAGTCGAACACGAACCAGCTCTCCTGGTTGAGGTCGCCTTCGATGGTGACGCGCGCACGATAGTTGTGACCGTGCAGTCCTTCGCAGCGATGCCCGGCAAACGTGATGAAGTGCGCCGAGGCGAAGACCAGATAGTCTTTCGTGACCGAAACGCGGAAGTCCCCGCGTGATGCCATTCGTTCCCTCCGGCGGGTCCTGATACCTCTGGCCGGTCCAAAAGGACCGGCCCTACGCTGTCGTGGCCTACGCGCTCACCAGCGTAACGAAGATTGCGGCCGCTGTCAGGTCCGCCGTGGTGCCCGGGTTGTTCGAGTTCCGGGCATCCCGCATCGCGCGGTCCATCTCCTCGACAGCCTGCCGGCCCGCGGCCGAACGGACGCCACCCGCCTCGAGTGTCTCCCGCGCCAGCGACGACACGCGCTCGGCCGCAGCCACGCCTGTCCGGCGGACGATATGCGTGTCGATGGAATGCGCCAGCAGCGTGAGATAGGTCTCGACGACGGCGTCGCTCCACGACAAGCCGTCGGCGCGCGCGCGCGTGAGCGTTGGCGCGCCTCGCTCGAAGGTCACGGCGAATGCCGTCGCATACTCACGAGCGATGCCGTCGCGGTCGGCCGCGAGACGCATCGCTTCGAGGAGCGTCACGTCCGGTTCGCTCGCGACATCCTGCGTGTCGGACCGTCCCAGACCACCTGGCCGTGCGCGGCGAATCGCCGCATAGACATCCCGCGCGTCCTCGACCGTCATCTCGTCGAGCACGCGGCGCAGTGCGCTACGCAGCTCGCCACTTCCGCCCCTCGTCACCGCTCTGGCAAGGGGCGCGAGTAGCAACACGATGCCGAGATTCGTGTTGGTCCTCGTCCAGCAGGCCGTCATCTCGATCGCCTGCCGAATCGTTTCGCCAACGGGTTGACCCGCGATGCGCGTGAACGCCGGTCCGATCGCGACGGCGCTGGTCAGGAAGTCCTCGTAGGTGAGATCAGCGAAGTGACGGCCCGGCGAGACGTTGCCTGGCTTTGGCGCGCTGACTTCGAGCAGACACGCCAGCTGCGCGAGGGCGGCGATGTCGGCCGCCGAACGGGCGGGGGTCATTCCACTTCTTCGACGATCAGGGCACGTCTCGCTTTCACGCGTTCGACGAGCTGACCGACGATCGCACCGGCGACGTCGATCCCCGTCGCCTTCTGGAAACCTTCCCACCCCGGGATGCCGTTGACCTCGAGCACGAAGATCCGGCCGTCGCGGGATGGCAACAGATCGACGCCGGCGTAGTCGGCGCCGACCGCGTTCGCGGCGCGCACCGCCAACTGCGCCCACTCGTCAGGCAGCTCGAACGGCGTCGCCGATCCGCCGATCGCGACGTTGGTGCGCCACTCACCGTCAGGCGCTCGTCGCTCAATCGCGCCAAGCACCGCGCCGCCGATGACGAACACGCGGATGTCGCGGCCACCGTGATCGATGGCCTTCTGCACATAGAAGACCGTGCGCGTCTGTTCGAGCGAGCGCACGATCCGGCGCGCCACCTCCGGCTCGTTGACGCGCACCATGCCGTGGCCGAGCGACCCGAAGATCGGCTTGATCACGCACTCTCCCATCGCTCGGACCGCGGCGAGCGCCTCGTCGGTCTGCTCGCAGACAACAGTCTCCGGCGTCGGCAGACCGGCATCGTGCAGAAGCGCGGTCGTGTAGAACTTGTCCACACATCGCTCGATGGTCCGCGGTGAGTTCACGACGAACACACCGCGCTCCTCGATCCAGTGCAGCGCATCGACACGGTAGATGACCTGCTCGAGGGAGCCGCCCGGGATGATCCGGGCGAGCACGGCGTCGGCCTCGAGGATCGGCACGGACTCGCTCGACAACCCTCCGGGCTGTCGCGATAGCCCTCCAGGCACCCGTCCGACGAGCTTTTCGTAAGGAAGAACCACGCCGGCATGCCCACGCTCAGCCAGGGCCCGGCATAACTCGTCGGTGTGCCAGCCTATACGGGCGCTCAAAATGGCGACGTGCATCGTTAGGATTCTATCGTTGTCGATCTCGGCCCCGCTCGTTCGACGTCTGGATAGAGGTGCAATCTGGCTATGAAGAAGATCCTGTCAAAGGACGGCACTGTCATCGCGGTCGAACGTATCGGGCGCGGGCCAGCGCTGGTATTCGTGGACGGCGCCATGTGTTACCGGGCCTCGGGGCCAAGTCAGCCGATGGCCGCGGCACTAGCCGGGCATTTCACCGTCTTCACCTACGATCGCCGCGGCCGTGGCGATAGCAGCGACAGCGGACCGTACGACGTCCAGCGAGAGGTGGACGACCTCGATGCCGTCATCAGAGAGGCCGGCGGTCAGGCTGTCGTTCTCGGCGTGTCGTCAGGTGCGGCACTCGCCCTCGAAGCCGCCAGCCGTGGCGTGCCGATCACCAGGCTGGCGCTCTACGAAGCGCCGTTCATCGTGGACGGCAGCCGTCCGGCGTTGTCAGACGAGTTCGTGCCGGACATGAATGCGGCACTCGCCTCCGGCCGGCGAGCCGACGCGGTCAAGATGTTCATGAAGCTCGTCGGGGTGCCGGGCGTCTTCATCATGCTGATGCGGGTCATGCCGGCGTGGCCCAAGCTCACCGCCGTCGCCCACACACTCCCGTACGACCTGGCGATCGTTGGTCCTTACCAGAAGGGCCGGCCGCTCCCCGCCACGCGATGGAACGGCGCGACGATGCCGACGCTGGTGATCGATGGCGGGAAGAGCCCGGCGTGGATGCGAAACGCGACGCGTGCGCTGGCCGGTGTGCTGCCGAACGCCACGTACCGCACGCTCGACGGACAGACGCACATGGTCAAACCGAAAGCGCTGGCGCCGCCGCTCGTGGAGTTCTTCAGCAGAAACGCGCCGACTCCGGCCTAGCGCGACGCAGAACTCAATCCTCTACGCGAAGGAGGCTCGCAGCACGGACGGATTGATGCTGCCGGCATGAAACGTCCGGCCGCTCGAGACGCTCGTCAGCCACACCTCGGCCGGGCTGAAGAGCAGTGGATCGATCTTGTAGAAGTCGTTGTCGTAGCGCTTGAAGATGTCATAGAACGGCGTACCGTAGTCCGCAGACGAGGAGGACGGCAGACGCTCGGCGAGCGACGCGAGCTCATCGTCCTCCGCGCGCACTGTGTACCGGGCATGTGCGCCGTAGAGCACGCAGTCGTTCGTGCGACCTATCGCGCGCATGTCGCTCTTCGCCACCGGCGGCAGCGGCGCGACGCCGATCGCGCTGACCACCTTCCTGACGTCGAAACCGAGCGTGTCCATCTTGTGCAGGCCGGTCTCGATCGACCGCGCCACGATCTGCATCCCTCCCGCGAGGCTTGCCGTCGGTGCCACGGCCATCGTCAAGCCGCCGGGCGCGATGCCCGCCTTCGCCGCAATCCACTTCGCCACCTCGTCATTCGGAAGGGTTGGTCCCTCGAGCACCAGCACGCCGCGCGTGGCGTCCTCGGCGTAACCGAGCTTGGCGAACAGCTCCTTCTCGACACGCGCCTTCGCACGCAGCGGCCCCGACCCCATCGCGAAGAACCCTTCGGGATTGATCGCCCAGCCGGCGTACTGCGACGCCATACAGGCCTCCGCGGGATGATCGGTCCAGACGTGGATGGCCGGCCACGATTCGCCGTCGATCGTCATCGAGGTCGGCTCGACGTGCCCAAGCCCGCCCATACACAGTTCCGCCAGGACGCGGCCGGCTCCCAGCCCTCCGGCGGTGTCGACACCGGCGTCGATCACGCGCGCGCCGGAGGCCAGCGTGTGAACGGTGATTCGCAGTTCGTCGGCTCGGACGGCACACGCGTCCGCGAGCGCCCAGGCGCGCTCGTTCATCCCAAGGTTTGTCATGACAGATAGCCTATAAGGGGTTGGGACTAGAATGGCGCCCGATGCGTAGACTGCTGCTGACGGCCGCCGCCGTGGTGATCGCTTCGTGGCTCGCCGCGGCGCAGACCCGCACGGGCCCATTGGTGTTCGAAGGCGCACGCGTGCTGACCGGAGAACGCCGGCCGCCGATCGAGGACGGCGCGATCGTCGTGAACGATGGGCGAATCACGGCTGTCGGGCCACGCGGCACGATCAAAGCGCCGGCGGGCGCGATGGTCATCGACGTGCGCGGCAAGACGATCATGCCGGCGCTCGTCGACGCGCATAGTCATCTCGGGTACACCGATGTGCGCACCGGCATCACGTCGGCGGCGAGCTACACGCGTGACAACCTGCTCGATCAGCTCCGGCGTTACGCGTGGTTCGGAATCGCGGCGACATTGAGCCTTGGCCTCGATCGCGGCGAGATCCCCTATCAACTGCGCGCCTCTCCACCGCCAGGCGCTGCACTGTTTCTCACCGCCGGACGCGGCATCGCCATGCCGAACGCGGGACCCAACGCCGACTACTGGAAGGACGCCGCCTACGGCGTGACGACGGAAGCCGAGGCGCGCGCGGCGGTACGCGAGGTGGCCGGCAAGAAAGTGGACATCGTCAAGATCTGGGTGGACGACCGGAACAAGACAGTCACGCCGCTGCCGCCGTCGCTCTATCGGCCGATCATCGCTGAGGCACATTCGCGTGGTCTGCGCGTGGTCGCGCACGTGTTCTATCTGGCCGATGCGAAGGAACTGCTGCGCGCCGGCATCGACGGCTTCGCGCACGGCATCCGCGACCTCGAGGTGGACGACGAGATCATGACGCTGTTCAAGCAGCGTCCGCAGGTCTTCGTGATCCCGAATCTGCCTGACACCCCACCGTCGATCGCCGATCTCGCCTGGCTCAGCGAGACGTATCCCGCTCGCGCGATCGACGAAATGAAGAAGACCGCGGTCGCCTCGCCGCCGCGGCCGCGGCTCTTCGAGCCACAGGCACGCAGCCTCGCGAAGCTCGCGGCAGCTGGTGTGCGCATTGCGTTCGGGACCGATGCGGGTGTGGGTGCGCCGTATGGGTATTCGGCGCATACCGAACTAGCTGACATGGTCGCCGCAGGCATGACGCCCGCCAACGCCATCGTCGCCGCCACGCGCACGTCCGCTGAGGTCATGCGTCTCGATCAGCTCGGAACGATCGCTGCCGGCAAGAGCGCAGACTTCATCGTCCTCGACGCCAACCCGCTCGACGACATCACGAACACGCGCCGAATCTCTCGGGTCTACCTGAGAGGGGCCGAGGTCAATCGCTCACAACTGAGTCGCGACTGGACGAAATAGGTCGCTCGCACACAAGTCGGACGATGCTATCGTCGTCGGCCAGCGGCACACGCCTCGCACCTCGGAGTGTGGCGGCAAGCGGGATGGTACGCGCGACGCGCCGTCAAGGAGCAGACGATGGCGCGAGAATCAGTGGAAAAACGTATGGACAGGCTCGAACGTCGCGTTGAAATACTAGAGCGCCTACCCGACAGGGTAACTGCCGTCGAGTCGCAGATCGTGCTACTTCGCGACGAGATGCGGAGTGAGTTTTCTGCCGTCCGCGCCGATGCAGTGGAGACCCGTCGTGTACTCACAGAGCGGATGGAGTCCTTGTTCGACGCAAATCAGCGCCATATGCGGCTACTCCACGAGGACCTGGTCGAGCGGATCGCACGCATGGGCGAAGGACGGAGCCGTTGACTTCGCCTCGTTTTCGTTCACACTTTGAGGCCTGCGGTATCCGTGACGATGCGCAGAACTCTGCGTCTGTTCGCGTGCGGGGTACTGGCCGCTGTGGCCGGGTATCTGTACGCCTATCCGCTGGTCGCGAAGGCTCCTCAAGAAGCGTCGCCTAAAGGCGGCGGGCCACCGCTAGGTGGCCCTTACGAGGTCAAGCCCGCCCTCGATCGTTACTGCGTCACCTGTCACAACGCGAAGCTGAAAACGGCCGGCCTGTCGCTCGAGCAGGTGGACCCGTCGCGTGTCGGTCTCGATGTGGAGACGTGGGAGAAGGTCGCGCGCAAACTTCGCACGCGTGAGATGCCGCCTTCGGGGCTTCCCCGCCCGGATCACGCGGCTTACGAGCAGCTCGTCTCAACGCTCGAAACGGCGCTCGATGAGGCAGCAGCAGCCGATCCACATCCGGGGCGCGTCGTCATTCACCGTTTGAACCGGACCGAGTACACCAACGCCATCCGCGATCTGTTGTCGCTGGACGTCGACGGACGCGCGCTGCTGCCAGCCGACGAGCCGGATCAACAGGGCTTCGACAACGTCGCCGGTGTGCTCTCGGTCTCGCCGCGACTTCTCGAAAATTACATGACGGCGGCGAACACGATCAGCCGGCTCGCGATCGGCGACGCGACGATCACCCCGGTCGAGGACACGGTTCGCATTCCCACCGCGACCGCGCAGGACGATCGTGCAAGCGAGGAACTGCCGTTCGGATCGCGCGGCGGCGTCTCGATCCCGTATCACTTCCCGCTCGACGGCGACTACCGCATCAAGGTGGTCCTCAAGCGACAGCTCTATCTCTATCTGATAGGGATGGGCGAACCGCAGCAGATCGATGTGCGTCTCGATGGCACGCTGCTCAAGCGGTTCGCGATCGGCGGCGAAGGCAAGGGCATGACGGCTCCCGAGAGTTTCGCCGGCAACACGCAGGGCGATCCGCAGTGGGAAGAGTACATGCACACCGCGGACGAGAACCTGATGGTGCGCGTGCCAGTAACGGCCGGGACACATCGCGTCGGCGTTTCGTTCGTGCGGCGACAGTGGGAACCAGAGGGCGTATTGCAGCCACCGCAGCGTGGTTTCGCGCGCACGACCAACGAGCTGTACTTTGGCAACCCGTCGGTGGACAACGTCACGATCGCCGGGCCACTCGCCGTGCGCCCAACGACGGACTCGCCGGCCAGGCGCGCGGTGTTCGTCTGCCGGCCATCCACTACCGTCGCCGAGGACGCGTGTGCGCGGCGCATTCTGTCCACGATCGCTCGACGCGCGTACCGCGGCCCGGTGACAGAGAGCGACGTCAACACGCTGCTCGCCTTCTACCGCGCCGGCCGTGCTGAAGGCGGCTTCGAGGCTGGTATCCAGCAGGGGCTGCGCCGCATCCTCGCGTCGCCGCGCTTTCTGTTTCGCATCGAGCGCGAGACGTCGACGGCTGTCGGTCACGCGTATCGCGTCAGCGATCTGGACCTGGCGTCACGGTTGTCCTTCTTCCTGTGGAGCAGCATTCCCGACGAGGAACTCCTCGCCGTGGCGGCGAAGGGGACCCTCAGCGATCGCGCGACGCTGGATCGCCAGGTGCGCCGAATGCTTGCCGACCGCCGCGCGCAGTCGCTCGTCGACAACTTCGCGAGCCAGTGGCTGACCATCGGCAAGCTCTCCGGTGTCGTGCCGGACGTCGATGCGTATCCGGAGTTCGACGAGAACCTCCGCGACGCGTTCCGCCAGGAAACGCGACTGTTCATCGGATCGCAACTGCGCGAGGATCGCAGCGTCGTCGATCTAGTCACCGCGAACTACTCGTTTATCAACGAACGGCTCGCTCGCCATTACCGCATTCCGAACGTGTATGGCAGCCACTTCAGGCGCGTCACCTTCAGTGACGAGGTTCGGGGCGGCCTGCTCGGACAGGGCAGCATCCTCACCGTCACGTCGTACCCAAACCGCACGTCCCCGGTACTGCGCGGCCGCTGGCTGCTCGACAACGTCCTCGGTGCGCCGCCTCCGCCGCCACCGCCCGACATCCCGCTGCTCAATGAGGGCGGTGCCGACACCAGGATGATGTCGATCCGGCAGCAGATGGAAGCACATCGGAGGAATCCCTCGTGCGCCGTGTGTCACGTGCGGATGGATCCACTCGGGTTCTCACTCGAGAACTTCGATGCACTCGGCAAGTGGCGGACGACGAGCGA
>Ga0111538_10004524_pt1 | contig 19293 bp, 14 predicted proteins | sample SoiMethybrSBSTD1_FD_79669 | JGI IMG/M metagenome (GOLD analysis project Ga0111538, IMG submission 79669) | Bulk soil microbial communities from a Populus tree surrounding site in Tennessee, USA - Soil MetaG P. TD hybrid SBSTD1 (version 2)... | ecosystem: Environmental > Terrestrial > Soil >...
GGCGCACCGGCAGTCGCCGCAGAGATTCTCGGGGTCTCGAGTCGAACTGTGTACCGCAGCGCGCCGGTAATGGATGCGCGCGAGGACCTGCAGTGGAGACGAGAGACCCCGAGAATCTCTGCATTGGGCGAGCTGCCGGCGCGCCGAGGAACGCGCTTGAGCCGACAGGCACCGGCGGCTCCGATTCGGCGAACCCGGGGAATACCGAAATGCAAAGTGTGGAGTTGCCCGAGGAACGCATGTGTGGTGAGAGGTATGGGCGCTGACGTTACAGCCCGACTTGCACCAACACCATCAATCCGAATCCCGCCAAGAAGGACCACGCAATCTGCGTGCGGGAGTGACGCTCCAAAGCTTCGGGGAGAAGCTCGAGAAGAACCAGATACATCATGGCGCCGGCGGCAAAGCCCAAGAGCGGGATCATGAGCGGCTGGAAGAGCCACACGAGAAGGCTCGAGGGAACCGCGGCGATCGGTTGCGGCAGACTGGTGAGAAACGCGAAGAAGAAGCATTTCAAGATCGAGACGCCCTTCGAGCGCATCGGCAGCGCGACCGCCAGTCCTTCAGGGATGTTGTGAATCGCGATCGCGAGCGCGATGTACTTCGCGAAGTGCTGCCCCTCGACGAGATGCGGCTCCGCTCCATAACCCACGCCGACCGCGACTCCTTCAGGCACGGAGTGGAACGCCATCGCGATGAAGATGAGCGCCTCGGTCTTTCCGCCGAAGACGTTGAGGAATTTCGCTTGCAGTCGCTCGGGAGTGAGGAAGCGTTCGACCGCGTAGAGAAACGCGGCGCCCATCGCCATTCCTGCCAATGTCTGCAGAACCGGGCTGGCCTTGAGGGCGTCCCCACCGATCGTGAAGGCAGGCAGGAGCAAGTTATACACGGAAGCGGAAAACATGAGCCCGGCGGCGAGTGCGTAGCCCAAGCCGATGCGCCGTTCGAGATGAAGGCCGGAGATCGCGAGCGGTAAGGCTCCCACTCCACAAGCGATACTGGCCAAGAGTCCCGCGACGAACGCATCGGCGGCAAACTTGTATTCGGAAAGGGAATCCGGCAGCCAGGGGGAAAGATCCATCATTCGGATTCTATTTCACTTCATGAAAAGAGCCACGCGCGAATCGTTGCCGGACCGGGACGGGTCCACTACGATCCCATGTCCACGGCGAGGATCTCATCGACGCTCTTGAACGGCTTCTCGACATGGCGGGCAATCTCGACCAGTACCTGGTCGATGTCCTGCGGGATTTTGGCGACTGGACCTATCTTCTTCTGTTCGCACTCGCCTTCGCCGAGACGATTCTCGTGCTGACTCCGTTTCTTCCCGGATACTCGATGCTTTTCGCGGCCGGCGCGATTGCGGGGCGTCCCGAGGCACCGATGAACGTCATTCTTCTCTTCTTCGGGTTCATCGTCGCCGGCTCTTTGGGTGACAGCGTCAACTACATGGTGGGACGAAACGCCGGGCCGCGGCTCATGAAGATCATCCGCTCCCCGAAAATGAAGACGCGCGTCGAGCGCACCGAGCATTTCTTCGACCAGCACAGCCGCAAGACGGTCATCCTGGCGCGGTTCGTTCCCGTCGTGCGCTCGCTGGCGCCGCTCGTCGCCGGGTTCCGGCGCATGTCGTTTCGCCGCTTTCTGGGACTGAATCTCTTCGGCGGCGCGCTCTGCGTGGGGCTCTACTTGTTCGGCGGATATTTCTTTGGCAGCGTTCCCGCGGTGCGCGCGAACTTCTGGCTCGTTCTCGTTTCGATCGTGATCGTTTCGCTCTTGCCGGCGCTGATCGAGATCTTGCGCTTCCACCGCCGGCCCACGCCGACGGATGCGGATCAGCCGCCCAAATAGGCGCGGCGCACTTCTTCATTCACGAGCAGCGCCTTCGCTTCGTCCTCGATGCGCACACATCCCGTTTCGAGAACATACCCGCGCCGCGCGATGCCCAAGGCCATGTGCGCATTCTGCTCGACGAGGAGAATCGTGACGCCTTGGCGATTGATTTCCTCGATCGTGCGAAAGATCTCTCGCACGAGAAGCGGGGCCAAACCCAAGGAGGGCTCATCCAAGAGAAGAAGACGCGGCCGCGACATGAGCGCGCGCCCGATCGCCAGCATTTGCTGCTCTCCGCCGGAAAGCGTTCCGGCGTTTTGCCGGCGCCGTTCGAGCAGCCGGGGGAAAAGCTCGAACACTTTCTTTCGGTCGCTTTCAATCTCGCCCCGGTCGCGGCGCCGATACGCGCCCAGCTCCAAATTGTCCTCGACCGTCAGGTTCGCGAACACGAGGCGTCCTTCCGGTGCGTGCGAGATGCCCAAGCCCACGATCGTATGCGGCGGGACACGGGTGATTTCTTTGCCCTCGAAGCGAATCGATCCCGCGCCCGGAATCACGAGACCGGATATGGCGCGCAAGAGCGTGGACTTCCCCGCTCCGTTCGCCCCGATCAAGGTCACGATCTCTCCGCGCTCCGCGTGCAAGCTCACGCCCTTGATCGCGTGGACCGCGCCGTAGTGCACGTCGAGATCCTTGATCTCGATCATGGCGAGACCTCTTCGCCCAGATACGCTTCGATCACTTTCGGATCGGCGCGAATCACTTCGGGCGGGCCTTCGGCGATCTTCACGCCATAATCGAGCACCGCGATTCTCCGGCAAATGCCCATCACCACGCGCATGTCGTGCTCGATCAAGAGCACGGTCACGCTGAATTTGCGGCGAATCTCCTCGATGAGGTGCATGAGCTCGTAGGTCTCTTGCGGATTGAGCCCGGCCGCCGGCTCATCCAAGAGAATGAGCTTCGGCCTGCCGGCCAAGGCGCGCGCGATTTCCAGGCGGCGCTGCTGCCCATAAGGAAGGTCGGCGGCGCGCGTTTCGGCCCACTCTTCGAGGTCGAAGACTTGCAAGAGCTCCTCGGCGCGCACCCGCATCGAGGTCTCGTCCTCTTCGAAGCGGCGCGTGCGAAAGATCGCATCCCAAAGATGGGCGCGGGAGCGATGATGCTCGGCGATGCAGATGTTGTCGCGGCAGCAGCGGGAGCGAAACAGGCGAATGTTCTGAAACGTCCTTGCGATGCCGCGCCGCGCGATCGCGTGTGGCTTTTTCCCCTGAATGGGGTGGCCTTCGAACAGGATGCGGCCCTTCGTAGGATCGTAGACGCCGGTGATGAGATTGAAGATCGTCGTTTTGCCGGCGCCGTTCGGACCGATCAGACCGAACAGCTCGCCTTCCGGGATGTGCAGGTCGACGTCGGCGACGGCCTTCAATCCGCCGAACTGCATGGTGACGCTTTCCAGCGCCAAGAGTGGCGGCGAAGCCGGCGACTCACTCATGCTGCGAGCTTCGGCCGCTTACGCGAGAACAGTCTGCGCAGCGAGATCTCCCGCGTGCCCAGAAGACCCTGCGGGCGAGTGATCATCAAGATGATCAGCATCAGCGCATAGATCACCATGCGGTAGTCCTTCACCGGACGCAGAACTTCCGGCAGCACGGTGAGCACGATCGCGGCGACGATCGATCCGGACACGCTGCCCATCCCGCCCAGCACCACCATAGCGATCACCTCGATGCTGCGAATGAACGTGAAGGAATTGGGATTCAAATACGAATCGTAGTGGGCGTAGAGCCCGCCGGCTACGCCGGCGAAGAACGCGCCGATCACGAAGGCCATGACTTTGTACGCCGACGTGTTCACGCCGAGCGCTTCGGCGGCGACCTCGTCGTCGCGAATGGCGAAAAGTGCGCGGCCGAACGTGGAATGCGCGAGATTGACCGAGAGCGCAATCACCGCCGCGGCCCAGGTGCCCACCCAGAAAAAGCTGGTCCATCCGGGGATTCCCGGCAGCCCGCGCGAAGCGCCGACAGCGTCGATGTTGGTCAAGAGCACGCGAATGATCTCGCCGAAGCCGAGCGTCACAATGGCCAGATAGTCCCCGCGCAATCGCAACGACGGCAGCCCCACCATGTATCCGGCGATCGCCGCGGCCGTGCCGCCGGCAATCACCGCCAGCACGAGCGCCGCTCCGTGCGCGAACAACGGCGGCACGCCGGCGGCAATCATCGCCTGCGACGAGGATTGCCCGCCGTGCAGCGAGATCATCGCCGCCGTGTACGCGCCGACGGCCATGAAACCCGCGTGCCCGATCGAGAACTGCCCGGTGAAGCCGTTGATGAGATTCAGCGAAACGGCCAGGATCACATTGATCCCGCACAGCATGAGGATGCGAAAGAAGTAGGGGTTCACGACGCGCGGCAGGATCGCGCCCGCGGCCCAGAGCGCTCCCAAGAGAAGGACGAGGAGGAGCGCGCGCTTCACGTCAGACCTTTTCCGCCGCGTGCTTACCGAGAATCCCCGCCGGACGCACGAGCAAGATGAAAATGAGCAGCACGAAGGCGATCGCATCGCGATAGGTCGGCGTGCCGTAGCCGACCACCATGACTTCCGCGATTCCCATCACGAGGCCGCCGATCACCGCGCCCGGAATGTTGCCGATGCCTCCCAAGACGGCGGCGACGAAGGCCTTGAGCCCGGGAAGAATGCCCATGTAGGGCTCGATCTTGGGATTTTGCAGCGCGACGAGAACGCCCGCGGCGGCGGCCAGCATCGATCCGATCAAGAACGTGAACGTGATGATGCGATCGACGGAGATGCCCATGAGCGCGGCGGCGGTGTGATTATAGGAAACGGCCCGCATCGCCTTGCCCACCCGCGTGTACATCACGATGAAGCGCAGCGCGAACATGAGCGTCAACGACACGCCGAGAATGATCACTTGTTGATTGGAGATCGTCACGCCTGCCCCAAGCGGGATGTTCCGTGCGGGAATGATCTGCGGGAAGAACTTCGGATCCGCGCCGAAGAGAATGCGGCCACCATTTTCCAAGAACAAGGAGACGCCGATCGCGGTGATGAGTGCAGCGAGCGGCGGCGACTTGCGCACCGGCTTGTAGGCAAGGCGCTCGATCGCGACACCCAAGAGACCGCACGCTCCCATGGCGATCGCGAGAACCAAGAATGCTTTGCCGACGCTGGGATGTTGCGTCGCGCCGATCATGCCGGCCGCATAGTAGCCGGTGAACGCGCCCAGCATGTACACGTCGCCGTGCGCAAAATTGATGAGGCGAAGAATCCCGTAGACCATCGTGTAGCCCAACGCGATCAGGGCATACACGATTCCGAGCGTGACTCCGTTGACGAGCTGCTGCAGGAATTCAGCCACGAATCAACGCATCAACGGAACCGCGCGGCTGCCGCTCACGAAATCGCCTGAGCGGCCGGCGCGATGGAAGCCTTGAAGACTTTCTTGCCTCCCTCGATCCCGATGACGACCGCCGGCTTGGAGGCGTTGCGATTCGCATCCAAGGTGATCACGCCGGTCACGCCGGCGAATCCTGAAGTCCCGGCGATGAGATCGCGCAGCTTGGCACCCGCCGCCTGCCGCGCCGGTGTGCCCGCTTTCGACGAGCCCAACCCGGCGAACGTTGCGGAATCCTCCGTCGACAGGCGATTCAAAGCACTGAAGAGAACCGTGGCTGCATCGTAGGCCAGGCCTCCGATCGCGTCCGGATCGGAGCCGTACTTGGCGCGATACTTGGTGACGAATTCCTGCAGCTTGGCGTCCGGTTGATCCAACGACCAATGATTCGAATAGTAACAACCCTCGAGCGCATCACCGCCGATGCTCAGGAGCTGCTGGCTCTCCCATCCGTCGCCGCCCAAAAGAGGCTGCTTCAAACCGAGCTCGCGCGCCTGGCGCGCGATCAAGCCCGCTTCGGTGTAATACCCGGGAACGACGATGATCTCCGGATTCTGCGCTTTGATCGCCGTGAGCTGCGCGCGGAAGTCCTGGTCGCCGGCGCTGTACGCCTGCTCCACGACGACCGTTCCCCCGAGCGTGGTGAACGTCTGAGTGAAGAATTGCGCCAATCCCACGCTGTAATCGTTGCGCACGTCTTTCAAGACGGCGGCGCGCTTCATGCCTAGATTCTCGGCGGCGAAGCGGGCCATCACACCTCCTTGAAAGTCATCCAGAAAGCACATGCGGAAAATGTAATCGCCGATTTCGGTGACGCCCGGATTCGTCGAGGACGGCGAGATCATGGGCACTCCCGCGCCCTGGCAAATCGGACCCGCGGCCAGACTTCGCGAAGAGGCCACTTCGCCGACCACGGCGATCACCCGGTCCTGATTCACGAGCTTTTGCACCACGGTGGCGGCTTCTTCGGGCCGGCCTTGATCGTCTTCCACGACGACGCGCACGGCCATGCCCCCGATCTTTCCTCCGGAAGTGGCCATCAAATCATCGAGCGCAACCTCGACGCCGTTCTTCGTGGATTGGCCGAAGTTGGCATCGTTTCCGGTGAGAGAACCGTACTCGCCGATGACGAGCTCATCGGAGCCGCCCTTGGGCGCGCAACCGGTGAGACCGAGTCCGGCGAAGGCGAGTCCGAAAAGAAAGGAGAAACGGCGTCGGTTCATGGCAAGTCTCCTTGCGTTCGAGGGAGATGCGGTACAGGTAGCATGCTCACTCGCCGAGAGGCAAGCCTTCTCCCGATGCCCGGCGAGACGTGATCCACGGGAGCATCAACATTCCCGGCAGCCCGGAGGCGATGCTCCATCCGAAAAACGACGCGTAACCCATGCGCTCCACCAGAAAACCGGTGACCGCTCCTCCCAAGGAAGCGGCCAGCGCGACCAGGCTCGCAAGAATGGCGTACTGAGTCGCGGAGTATTTGGGATCGCAAAGGCTCATTAAGAAGGCGACGAATCCGGCAGACACGAGCCCCTGGCAAAAGCTCTCCAGCGCGATCACTCCCGCCATGAGCGGCATGGATTTCGGCGAAACCGCCAGCACGCAAAACCCTGCATTGGAAAGTGCCTGCAAGATGCCGAAGACGACGAGCCCGCGAAAAAGCCCGATGCGTGCGACGAGCCCGCCGCCGGCCAACGCGCCGACGATCGTGATCGCGAATCCCAGCGCCTGCCGGATGAGGCCGACCTCTTCTTTCGTGAAGCTCAATTGCTGCAGGAGAAGCGGCATCGTCATTCGGTTCCCCAAGTGATCCGGAAGACGGAACACGAGCACGAACACGATGATGAGAAGAGCCTTGGGACCGTGACGGCGTGCAAATTCGAGAAACGGAAGGACGACCGCTTCTCCCAGCGAGTGAGGCGCCGTGGAGACGCGCGCGGGCTCGGGGGCCAAGATCGTGAATACCGCGGCGCAGGCCATGAGCCCCGCCATCAATGTATACGCGGCGCGCCAACCCAAGCGCTCCGCCAGAATGAGCGACAGCGCACCTCCCGCGATCATCGCCACGCGATATCCGCTGACGAAGACCGCCGCTCCCGCGCCAAGCTCCTCTCGTTCCACGACGTCGGCGCGATATGCGTCGGCGACGATGTCCTGGCTCGCCGAAAAAAAGACGAGAGCAGTGCCCAAGACGGTGAGCATCGTGAGATCGTCGCTGGCGCTCGAAGGCCCGAACGCGGCGAGACCCAAAAGACAAGCCGTGAGGAGAATCTGCGCCAGGAGGAGCCATCCGCGGCGGCGGCCGAGACGGCCGCCAAATACGGAATAGCGGTCCATCGCCGGCGCCCAAAGAAACTTGAATGTATAAGGAAGGGTGATAAGGCTGAAGAGCCCGATCTTCTTCACGTCCAACTGCAGGCTGGCCAACCAGGCGGTCAGTGTGTCGTTCGCGAGAACATAGGGAAGCCCAGACGCAAATCCGAGGGCTGCGAGGGCGGCCATCTTGCGGCGCGCATAGACCTGAAGGAAGCGGCTCATTTGCAAAGCCACGCGGCGAGCGCGAAGGAAAGCGAGGACAACACGATCCATTGCAACGCGCCGGCGACGATCGGTGCTGCGCCGGCATTGCGCAAATCGGCGAATCCGGTTTGCAATCCTACGCCGGCCATGCCGACGCAGAGCAGCCACAGATCCGCGCGGCGGATGAAGTCGAGAACGTGGGGAGGAATCCACGACGTCGAGTTCACGATGGCAAAGAGGATGAACAAGACGAGGAACCATGGGACCGGCGAGACGTGCGCTTTGCCGGCGGGCTGGTGGTGCCGGCGCATCCACCATCCCAGCGCCAGCACGACCGGGGCAAGCAGCGCGATGCGGGCGAGCTTCACGACCGTGGCAACGCGCGCCGCCTCTTCGTTCACCGCGAATCCCGCCGCAACAACCTGGGCCATTTCGTGCAAGGAGGCTCCGTCCCAAACCCCGAAGAGAAAGTCGTTCATCCCCGCCGCTGCGCCGAGAATGGGATAGAGAAAGATTCCGACCGTGCCCAAGAGCGTGATGATCGCGAGAGCCGCGGCGACGTCCCGTTTCGCGCCGCGCACGACGGAATCCGCCGCGACAATCGCCGACGCACCGCAAATCGCGCCGCCGATCCCGAGAAGAAGACCGAGCTTCTCGCGGACTCCGAGCTTCGGCGCGATCCACCAACCGAAGAGAAGTGCGATCGTGGTGGATAGAGTGACGACGGCCAATGCCGGCGCGCCGATGCTCACGAGCTCGCGAAACGAAAGCCGGAACCCAAGTCCCGCGACCGCCCAACGCAGGATCGGTCGTTGAGCGAGGCGGATTCCGGGAGCAACCAGGCTCGGGAGTGGGACGAAAGAGCGAATTGCCATTCCCAAGAGAATCACGAGAAGAAGTGCGCCGACGTGGAGATGGTCTTGAATAAAAGGAATCTCGGCGAGGAGAAAACCCAAGCTCGCGAGCCCGGCGCAAAGAAGAAGCCCGGGAAAGATAAGACCCGGCTTCCACCCAACCCAACGGCCCATCCACACCTCGATTGCCAGCGAGACGAATCGGCTTCCGCAGTCCGGAATCTTGATTTGCTTTGAAGCCCACGTCTACGAGGAAGAAGCGGTCCGGCAGACTCACAATTTGCCGTTCACCCGGAGTGTATTTCGTTCGACTTGAAACGTCCGATTATCAAGAGACGCGCCGAGACGTCCGTCTCGGGTAAGCCGCTCAACGGATCACGCCGTGTAAGCGAGCTCCTTATATTTGCGGAGAAATCCGCCGTCGACCGGCTCGAAGACGTGGCAATAGGTCATCTCTCCACCATAGACGTGGATCGTCATGCAGGCGTCGCGTCCTTGTTCTCGAGCACGTCGTCCCAAACCGCCCATCCACACCTCGATCGGCTGCGGAACCGACTGCATTCCTGGGATCTTGATTCCCTTTGCCCGCGAAGTCTAGACTGGATGCTGCGGTCGGCAGAGTCCAGGCATGATTCCGACAGGGGGAAGTCATGGAACGCCTACGATCGCCCCTCCTTGATTCCGCCTTCGCATTGTTCGTTCTGTTCTTGCCGCAGACCTCTTTCAGTACACCGTGCGTGGATTACTCCCAATACCTCCACGTTCAGACGACGTTGGATCTCGATTCAATCAGTGACCTCGCCCTCCTCGACGATCTGCTCTTCATGGCCGCACCAGGGAGCTATGGATCGGCAGTCTCCTGGATTGAGATTGCTGACGTCACCGATCCCGAGGCTCCGGCGCTTGTCGAAGATCCGATTCCGGTTCCGGGGGTCATTGCCCGATTGGAGATCTCAGGAAACTATGCCTACGTCGTCGGGGATTCGGGCATGACCGTTATCGATGTGTCGAACCCATTCAACTTCCCGATCGTCGGATCGATGGACATTCCCTTTTGGGGCCAAGACATCTCGATCGTGGGCGACATTGCCTACATTGCGAACCGTCAGGGCCTGGTCGTCGCCGACATTTCCAATCCTCTGCAGCCGCACATTCTGGCCAGTCTTCCTTCGGGGAGTTATACCCAGAGCATCGCGGTCAAGGAACCTTACGCATATGTGGGCACACTGGGCGGCTTCTTTCGCATCGTTGACGTTTCCGATCCCCAGCATCCTGTTCAGGTGGGAACCTATTCCACGAGCATTGCTTCGATGAAAATCGATGGGAATCGGCTCTTTGTGGGCGGATATGGTTCCTTGCTGATCTTGGATTTGACGAACCCCATCGACCCCCAACTGCTTTATGAGGTTCCGAGTAGCATCGATTACATCCCCGGCCTCGACGTTGTTGACGACAAAGCCTACATCGGCAATGACCGGCTCGAGATCTTTGACGTTTCGCCAAACGCGGAGCCCGTACGACTTGGAATCATCGCGGCCGCGGGCGGCTCCATCCTGGTCGACGGCGAGAACGCATTTTGTGGAAGCCCGATCGGCCTTGAAGTCATCGATGTTTCCAATCCCGCGAACGTCCCCACCCTGAGCACTCTGGAAATCCCCTTTTACTCGCCTTCCATCGCGATGGGTTCGGGGTTCGTCTATGTGGGGAATTCAGACGAAAACGGACAAGGAGCGCTTCACGTCGTTGGCATTTCCGATCCAACGAGTCCGCTCTTGCTGGGAAGCTTAAATACTCCCGAGGTATTGAGTATCACCCTGTCGGGAAGCCTTGCGATCTTGGCCTGCGGCGGAAGTGGCGTGCGCATCGCGTCCGTTGCTGACCCCGAGAATCCGGTCATCCGCGGAGCTCGAGACACGCCAGGATACTCGCAACATGTCAAGGTCTCAGGGTTGGGTACGCACGCGGTGATCGCGGATGGGGGCGGCTCCATCATCATCATGGCCATCGCCAATCCGGCCAACCCACAAATCGTCTCCAGCATTTCGATTGCAGGTTTCGTCGAGGACCTTGACGTTTCGGGAACTCGGGCGTTCGTTGTCGCGACTACCGGCTTCTACATCCTCGACTTTTCGATCCCCTCGACCCCGGATCTCGTTGCGTACCTCCCGCTCGATCCTTCCAGACCCTCAAGCGTGGCCGCCTCCGGTGCGTTGGCTTTTGTCACCAGCTCCAACGATGATTGGCTTCAACACACCTTGACGGTGATCGATTGCAGCAATCCGAGCGCGCCCGAGCCCGTTGCCTCCCTCCCCATTTTCGTGGGCGGGTACGGCACACGCTCCGCGCTGGTCGATGAAACGCTCTACCTCTTCACACCCGACCTCTTGTCGATCGATGTTTCGGACCCGTACGTCCCTCGCTTGGTGGGCCAGAGTCATCCCCCCGCGTATGCTTCCGACGTTGCGGCGAATGCGGAAATCGCTTGCGTTTCGCTCTGTTGCACCTCGGAAGGCTCCGTGGGAGGCTTCGCGATCTTCCCCGCTCAATGCGGGTCGGCTGCAGTCTCCGCACCAGGATTCCCAAGTTCCGTTGCCGCAACCGGCCTCGCGTCCGTGTCCCCCAATCCGTTTGCTCAGAGCACTTCCATTTCTTTAACGCTCGCCAACGCGGGCCAAGTCCGGCTGTCGATCTACGACGTCGCTGGAAGACATGTGCGCCGATTGTTTCAGGGACCGAAGGCAACTGGTAGCCATCGGATCGCGTGGGATGGGCGCGATGATTCGGGTGCGACGGTGTCCGCAGGCGTCTATCTCGTGCGGCTCGAGGCCAGCGGCGTCGAACACACCAAGCGAATCGTTCGGTTGCGTTGATCGCGCAGCATCGCAGCCCGCGAGCAATTCAAGCCGTGTAGGCGAGCTCCTTGTACTTGCGGAGAAATCCGCCGTCCATCGGCTCGAAGATGTGGCAATAGGTCATCTCGCCGCCGTAGACATGGATGGTGATCGCCGGCGTCGCATCCATGTTCTCGAGCATGTGATATTCGAAAGGCGGGATGAGCGCACCGGCCTCTCCCACGCCGGCCATCACCGTCATCTCGCGGCGAAACTGCACGAGATCCCGCTCCGGATCGCCGCCGGTCACGGAATACGACGTCACTTGGATGCGGCCGCGATAGACGACCTCGACGCACCATATCCCGGCGTGATCGTGCAATTGGGTTCCTTGTCCTTTGTCCCAGACCATGACGATCGCGGTGTATCGTCCCTGGGGGTCGCGATGGAGAAGGCGGCGGGCATAGCGGTCGGAAGCGGGAACGAGATAAGCGGGATCGACGAATTGCTCGCCGGACGCCACGACGTCCTCGAGCACACGTTTCACCGCCCGACATCGGGCGGCATCGTCTTTTTCGGTGACCGCTCCGTCGAGGCGATGAATGAGCTCCCCGACTTTCGCGGAATGCGGTGTGACCGCCATGATGACCTCCCAAAGAGGGGGCTCGAAGGTTGATCGCTCTATGATTCGGCAAGAGCCTCGTTGGAGTCAACCAGCCGATTGGACCCCATGGTGAACTGTTGAATCCCTTGGACAATCCTTCGAATTCGACGCTCTCCCGCCTCCCCATTGTCGGCGTGATGGGATCGGGCACTCACGAGCATGCCGATCTCGCCGTTCCTCTGGGCCGATGGTTGGCGGCGTTGGGGGTTCACCTGGTGACGGGCGGCGGGCGGGGCGTCATGGAGTCGGTGAGCCGCGCGTTTCAAGAAGTGCAAGGACGGCGAGGTCTCGTGATCGGGATTCTTCCCGCAGCTTCCGAAGACGCCGCGGCGGCCCCGCCTCCCGGGTATCCGAATCCTTGGGTCGAGATTGCGATCCATACGCATTTGCCATGGAGCGGCGAGCGCGGTCAAACGCCGCTTTCGCGCAACCACATCAATGTGCTGAGCTCGAATGTAATGGTCATTCTTCCCGGCGGACCGGGGACGGCGAGCGAAGCAGCGCTGGCCGTGAAGTACAAATGCCCGGCGATTGCATTTGCACTGGCCGGCGACGAAAGGCAAGTGCCGGCCGTACCGGCAACGAATGACTTTCAGGAAGTGCAGCGTTTCGTCCGCCAGACTTTGTTCGGGAAAGGCGCATCGATTCATCCCTGAGCTTCCGCAGGGCATTGCGCTTCCCGAAGAAGATCGAGATCCGCCCGGCAACGGAATTTGTACGCGGCTTCCATTGCGATTCCCGAATTGCTACAGTCGCCTTCGGGAGTGAGCAGTCCCGTTCGCCGTCCCTTGCCTTTGTCCGGCGAAAGAGGTCTCCAATGCACCTCGGTTTCGTTGCCCAATTGGGCCGGATCGTCTCCGCCCCCATTCTCACTCCTGCGCTCGTTCTCATCGTCGCGAGTGCTTCACGCGCCGCGCGTCCCGACATTCGCGAGTCGATCCCCAGCCGGCCGGGCAACCCGATCCTGCGCCACGATCTCCCCCTTGTGTATCGCGCGGCTTCCGACACGACCTGGATTCGCGTGCACAATCCGGGGGAGTCGCCGTGCTCTCCCGCCGATGTTTCGGGATCTTCCGAAAGCCAAACGATCGAGCACGTGTGGTGCTTCGAGAAAGCCGGCGGAGATAGCAGTTGGCCGGCCCTTGAAAACCCGCTAGGAACGCGGCACGAGCGCTGGGATCACTGGTCGCTCTTCGATCCGCCGGGAATCGAGTTCAGCAAATGGCACATCTCCAAGATGAATCCCAACGCATCGGCGTGGAATGCCTGGTGCGGTTGCGACAGCATCGTGGGAGCGAGCGGTTTCGCGAACAATGACGATGCTTGCGCAGAGTATCCGTTCTGGACCAATAAGAAGGGCTATGGGGACAATTGGAATTACGCGCTCGAGCTGATCGCCGCGGGCGCTTCGAATGCATCCGGATCTGTCGTGAAATTCGACATCCGCTACGACACGGAATGCAACTACGACTATCTCTACGTCGAGTATTCCACCAACAACGGAAGTTTTTGGAGCCCCGTGCGCGACAGCTATCCCAATGGACCCGCGGCCATCTTCAACGCCGTCTCGGGGAATCCGGACATCGCTCACGGCGGGACGGGACGGTCTTGTGGAACGGACTACTTCGGCAACTCCGATCAATTCAATCCGGGCGGCGGGAACGAGAATTGGAATGGCCACGATCACTCCGAGTGGATCGCGAACGTGGACTTCCCCATTCCTGCAGGCGGAGCTGCCGGGTTGCGCGTACGCTGGCGCGCATTCTCCGATGGAGCGTGGTCGGATGAAGATGGCCGCGGGGACACCGACGGGTTGGCGGCGATCGACAACGTCATTCTAACGATGACTTCCGGCGGGACGACGGCCACGGACAATTTCGAAACCGGGACCTCGAGCCCCTTGCAAGGTCGCGTCATCGCGACGGAAAACATTCCCGGTGCCGTGACGTGGAGCGCCGGTGGTTTGCTCGGCAACACGTACGACGGTTGGCATCTGCAGTTCAATCCGAACTACGCGAACAAGGGCAACACCTGCCTCTACTCGGATGACTGGATGTGGACGGCAAAGCCAGCTGCGAGCGCCATCCCACCCAGCGCAAACGGATTCCACTTCGTCCTGGCGAGCCCGGTGATCGCGTGCTCGGGATGGACCGGCGGGATCGTCGAGTTCAGTGAATACTACTGCTGGGGTATCGGAGGGCCGTTGGATTTCACGGACTATTCCTATCGCGTCTTCGATATGAATCTGGGTTGGTCGACATGGGGGGACTTTGGTGAGGGTTCATTTTTTTATCCGGGGTGTGAATTCTGGAACATGAACGATTCCAGGGATCTGTCACCGTACCTGGGCGCGACAATCGACTCCATCCAAGTAGCTTGGGAAATCATCGATGCCAGCAAACCCGGCGATTTCGAATGGGGGAAGCACACCGCGGTTCAGTTCCTCATCGACAACGTCTCCTTTGGATCATTCGACCTCACCTCCTCGATCTTCACGGCGCGAAACATCGATCTCTTCGCCGACACGTTTTCCCAATCCGATCCGGCGCACACGCCGTTCCTGCAGAATGCAGAGCAGGGGATTTGGTCGGGTCTGACCGCGGCGCCTCCGGGTACGCGCGATTTTGCGGACGCCGATTCCTTCACAGTCGACATCGACGACGCCGATGGGTTGAGCGCTGCGAACGTCGATCTTTGGTGGCGTCATGACAACGGCGGCGTTGGTTTCGACGCCTTCAGCAAGATCGACATGAGCTTTGCGGCTCCCGATCCGACTTCTCCGACCGACGAGGGCACGTATCGCGCCATCATCGGCAAGGACAACGGCGGCGCGGAGGACGCCTTCCCGCCTGCGAACAATCGCAAGATTTGGAAGCCGGCCACGACGGTGCAGTACTACGTCAAGGTGACGGACAACGCTGCGCAGACTTCGGTCTTCCCAAACACCGCTGACGATGCGACTCCCGTCTACTTCGAATTCTCGGTCCTCCCATTCGGAAAGACGACGCCGGCCGGACAGAAGATCTTGCTCGTCGATGATTTCACTCGCCAAATGCTGGACTTCCAGAATTCTTCGGACTTTGATCCCGATGGAGGGGTTGGAGAGGGAGCCTTCCTGGACCCCGCCTTCGACGAGCCGGAAAACATGGTGGAACGCGCCTTGGCCTATCTTTTCGGAGGCAGCGAATCGGCCCCGAAATGGGACAAATATGATGTGCAGGGTGCGGGCTCGAGCGTGCAATGCGAGCCGCGCGGGGTCGGAAACGCGGCTCTCGGCTTGGGCGGTTATATGACGGATGCGGCCAATCCCGCCTACGACGTCCTCATCTGGCTACAGGGCAGCTTCGACGAGTACTCCTTCGCGGACACGACGCGTATCGAGCTCGCGACCTACCTCGATCGAAATGGAAATCTTTTCACCTGCGGCGACGACATCGCCTACCACTTAGGCTCGGGCGGCAACAACGCGGATTCAACGATCGGGTTCCTCGGCGACTATTTGGGAACTTCGTTCACAGTAAGCTCCGACGATGCGACTGATGATCGCACCCTGAACATGGTCGGAAGCCCGGCAACTTCAATGGAGCTCATCGAGCTGGGCCTCTATGGGGAGTGCCCGATTCGGCGCGCCTTTGACCGCCTGACCTTGAGCACACCGGCCGTGGGCTCGCAGAATTTGGTTCTGGCGACCTACATCGACGGCTATGCCACGGATAACGGGCGTCCGTGCATCATCAAGAACACTCGTCAGGGTCTAGACGGAGCATTCGGAACGTCTGACGACGGTATCGCAATCTTGTCAGGATTCGACCTGTCGGCATTGGTGAACGATGCATCCCGAATCTGTGTTCTGGGTCCCGTGTTGGCGATCGACATGGCGATCGCGGTGCCCCATGTTCCAGATTGCATCCCGAACGACGCACCCATCGTTCAAGCCCCCTTCGGTTTCGATCTTTCGCCAGCGAATCCGAATCCTTTCCAGAATTCGACGACGATCGCGTTTTCCATTGCGGCGCGACAGCATGTCACGATCAGTGTGCACAACGTTCACGGTCAGACCGTGCGCACGCTCGTGGATGAGACTCTGGACGCGAATGCGTACTCGCGCGAGTGGGATGGGCACGACGATGGCGGCAAATCTGTCGCGAACGGAATCTACTTCGTAAGAATGCGCGCGAATGATTTTAGCGCTGTGAAGAAAGTTCTCCGTATTCGTTAATCCCGCGCTGCGCAATTTCAAAATTTTGTTTTGATTGAACATTTCGCAATCCAATTTCGTCTAGAGAGTCGGACCATGATTGTGTCCGCGTGCGTGCAAATTGAGTTTGTTGAGCACACTCTCGAGTTTGTTGAGCGCGCTCTCTATGCACTCGCGTTTTTCGTGTCTAGAGTTTTTCGGCACACTGAGGGGATTTCTCCGTTCACGCCCCTCGTATGTCCCCAACTTTGCCTCGGCGCATGCTGCGCCAAGGGGAAAACCTCATGAGCAAACCTAGATTCGCAGACTCTTGGACCCGTGCAGTCGCCGCGTTGGGGCTGGCGGCCAGCATTCTGGTGACGTTCCAGAGCGCCTACGCCGAGCATCCCGGCTCGAAGGAGTGGGTGCCGCGCGGCTCACGAGATCCAATGATTCACCACGACCTCCCGATGTTCTTCCGCTCCTCGGCGGGGACGACGTGGGTCCGTGTCCATAACCCCGGAAGCTCCCCATGTTCCCCGGCGGATACGGCGGAATCGCCGAATGGCCAGACCATCGAGCACGTGTGGTGCTTCGAGGGTGCCGGCGGCGATAGCACGTGGGAAGCCCAACCAGGAAAGACTTGGAATCACTGGTCTCAATACAATCCTCCGATCAGTCCTCTGTCCAAATGGCACATGTCGAAGTTGAATCCGAATGCATCGACGTGGAGCGCCTGGTGCGGATGCGACAGCATTCCCGACGGTTCGAACTTCGGGAACAACGACGAATCGTGCACCGACGTTCCCTTCTGGGCCAACAAGAAGGGCTACGGGGACAACTGGAACTACGCTCTCGAGCTGGTCGCGGGTGGCGCTCCGAACGGAAGCGGCTCCTTGATCAAGTTCGACGTGCGTTACGACTCGGAATGCAATTACGACTATCTGTACGTCGAGTACTCGACGAACAACGGAACGACGTGGAGCTTCCTGCGGGATAGCTATCCCTCCGGACCTGCCGCCGTTTTCAACTCCGTTTCCGGAAATCCGGACAACGCCCACGGCGGAACGGGCCGTGCTTGCGGATCGGATTACTTCGGCAACTCCGACCAGTTCAATCCCGGTGGCGGGAACGAGAACTGGAACGGCAACAATCACTCTCAGTGGATCGCAAACGTGGACTTCCCGATTCCGGCAGCTGCCGCGGGCGGCGTGCGCGTGCGTTGGCGCGCGTTCTCCGACGGAGCATGGTCGGATCAGGATGGAAGCGGAGACACCGATGGTCTCGCCGCGATCGATAACATCGTATTGACGATCACCTCCGGCGGAACGACGGCGACCGACAACTTCGAGAACGCAACGGGGACAAGCGTTCTGAACGGGCGCACCGTGGCGACGGAGACGATTCCCGGTGCTGTGACTTGGTCGGCCGGTGGAATCCTTGGCAACACGTACGACGGTTGGCATTTGCAGTTCAACCCGAACTACACGAACAAGGGCAACACCTGCGACTTCTCGGATGACTGGATGTGGGCGGCCAAGCCTGCAGCGAGTCAGATTCCGGGAAGCGCAAACGGCTTCGACTTCTTCCTCGCTTCACCTGTCGTTGGTTCGGACGGCTGGACCGGTGGAGTCGTGGAGTATGCCGAGTACATGTGCATGCTCTCGAACACGAATGACTTCACCAATCAGCTGGTTCGGGTCTACGACACTGCTTCCGGTGGCTGGTCACCCTGGAATGACTTCGACGGCTTCATCACGTTCGTCGGCTGCGAGTTCTGGAACATGAACACGCCGAACGATCTGACGCCGTTTCTGGGAACGACGATCGACTCACTTCAGGTCGGTTGGGAAGTTCTCGATATCGACAAGTCGGGCGACTTCCTCTGGGGTAAGCACGGTGCGGTGCAGTACCTCATCGACAACGTGTCCTTCGGCCAATTCGATGGGACCGCAACGGTGTTCGAGTCTCAGAACATCGAGCTGTTCGCGGACACGTTCTCTCAATCCGACCCGGCGCACACGCCGTTCCTGCAAAATGCTGAGCAGGGAATCTGGTCGGGTCTGACCGCGGCTCCCGCGGGCACGCGCGATTTCGCAAACGCGGACTCGCTCACCGTCGAGGTCAACGACTTCAACGGCGTGACCGCGACGAACGTCGATCTTTGGTGGCGTCATGACAATGGCGGCATCGGCTTCGGTGCATTCAACAAGGTCGACATGGTGCTGTCGCTTCCCAATCCGACGTCTCCGACTGATGAAGGCACGTATCGCGCCATCATCGGAAAGGACAACGGCGGAGTGGAAGACGCCTTCCCACCGGCGAACAATCGCAAGATTTGGAAGGCGGCGACGACGGTCGAGTACTACGTGAAGGTACTGGACAACGCGGCGCAAACGGCAGTGTTCCCGAACACGGCCGACGACGCGACGCCCGTGTACTTCGACTTCTCGGTCCTTCCGTTCGGGAAGACGACGAACGCCGGTCAGAGGATCCTTCTGATCGACGACTTCACGCGCAACATGCTCGATTTCGAAAACTCGGCCGACTTTGATGCCGCCGGCGGAGCCGGATTCGGGGACTTCTTGGATCCCGAATTCGATCAACCGGAAGACATGGTCGAGCGTGGCTTGGCACTGATCTTCGGTGGCAGCGAAACTGCTCCAAAGTGGGACAAGTATGACGTCCAGGGAGCAGGCACCAGCGTGCAATGCGAGCCGCGTGGAGTGGCCAGCTCCACTCTCGGTATCGGTGGCTACATGAGCGACGTCGGGAATCCGAACTACGACGTGCTGGTGTGGCTGCAGGGTAGCTTCGACCAGTTCTCGCTCGCGGACACCACGCGAATCGAGCTCAAGACCTACCTCGACCGCAATGGGAACCTGTTCCTGTGCGGCGACGACCAGGCCTACCACCTTGGATCCGGCGGAAACAACGCCGACTCCACGATTGGATTCCTGGGCGACTACCTCGGTACCGCGTTCACCGCGTCCGCCGAC
>Ga0111538_10004526_pt1 | contig 19289 bp, 18 predicted proteins | sample SoiMethybrSBSTD1_FD_79669 | JGI IMG/M metagenome (GOLD analysis project Ga0111538, IMG submission 79669) | Bulk soil microbial communities from a Populus tree surrounding site in Tennessee, USA - Soil MetaG P. TD hybrid SBSTD1 (version 2)... | ecosystem: Environmental > Terrestrial > Soil >...
AGCTCGGTTCTCCCAACGGAGGCTGTCCATGGTGCGTCTCACGAAGCTGCTCGCCCTCGCCGCGGTCCTGGTCGTCATCACGGCCGCCGCCCAGGCCCGCCCGGACAAGGAAGTGACCCTCAAGGGCACCATCACCTGCGCCAAGTGCGGGTCGATGAAGGTGAAGATCAGCGCCAAGGGGGGCGGTATTACATTTGGCAAGTCCGAGGTGATCGGCGGCACCGGTCGCTTCTACGGCGCGACGAGCGTCGAGGACTGCCTCGGCTCCTATGCCCAGTCCGAGGCCCACGCCGGCGCCGGCAAGTCCTCGGACGCCCAGGCCCTCACCAAGGGGGACATCAATCTGACCCTCGTTGGCACCGGCAAGGGCGTGGACGTCGGCTTCGCCTTCGGCAAGTTCACCATCGAAAAGGTCTGAGCCCCTCACCGGGCGTCCTTCCGCAGTCCCTAGATTCGCTTCCCGAACAGGCGCGGCGTCGGCATGCGGGCACGGATCCGCTCCAGCGCCTCGGCGGTCACGCGCGTCGCGCCCTCCTTGCGGCAGGTCTCTTCGACCGCGCGCGTCACCATGCCGCGGACGAAGGCGGGGATGCGGCCTATCCGGGCGCGCGCCTCCTCGTCCCATTCGAGGGAGGAGGCCGCGGAGGCGCCGTATTCCACCGGGGCGGCCGTCGTTCCGGTCATAGCCTTGAGGAGCGGTGAATCGCCGAACGTTCCCGGCTCGTGGGTGCACAGGGCGTCCTCGGCCATGACGTCGCCCGTGACCCCGAGGGCGCGGGCGCGGCAGCCGCCGCACTGGGACTTCAGCTCGCAGGCGCCGCACCGCCCGCCGAGATCATCGCGCCGCCTGAGCCGCGTGAAGACGGGGGAGTCGTCCCACAGATCGGCGAGGCGCGCCGTCTTCAGATTGCCGGCGAACTGCGGCAGGTAGGGGCAGGGCGTGACGTCGCCGTTCGGCCGGATGCCGAAATAGTGCGTTCCGGCGGGGCAGCCGCCGGCGCCCCCCGAGTACACCTTCAGGTAGCTGGCCCCCGCGTCCCGCTCCGCCTCGGTGGCGCTTTGCTCGCGCTCCGCCTGGAATGCGGTCCGGATGAAGTGCGGGGCGCACTTGGCGTTCACCAGCATGCGGCCGGCGTAATCGCGCTGCATCCGGGCGAGGGCGCGCAGGACCTCGTCGTACTCGGCGGGGGAGATGTCGGAGACGAACGGGCCGCGCCCGGTCGGCACGAGGAAATACAGGTTCCAGACGCGCGCCTGCAGCCGGTCGCAGGCGAAGGCGGCGATCCCCTCCAGCTCGTCGCGGTTGTGGCGGCCGACGGTCGTCTGGATGAGGAACGGCAGGCCGGCGTCGCGCAGCACCTCGGCGCCGCGCACGGTGTTCTCCCAGGCGCCCTGCACGGCGCGGAAGCGGTCGTGGCGGTCCGGGTCGAGGGCGTCGAGCGACAGCGCCAGCCCGCGCGCCCCGGCCTCGGCGAGCAGGCGCGCGACGTTCGCGGTCACCTTCACGCCGTTGGTGCCGACCACCGGCCACAGCCCGCGCTCGGCGCAGCGCCGCACGATCGCCAGGATGTCGCGGCGCAGCAGCGGCTCTCCCCCTGTGAGGATGGTCAGGCACTCCGGGGCGAAGGCGGCGATCTCGTCGACGACCTTGAAGCAGTCGTCGGTCGAGAGCTCGCTGCGGTCGGAGAACTCCTCGGTCTTGACGAGCGGGTTGGGGCCCGCGTCGAGGTAGCAGTGCTCGCAGGCGAGGTTGCAGCGGTAGGTCAGGTTCCAGGAGACGACGTAGGGGCGGTCGAACCCCGAGGCGGCCTCCACGCTACATCCCGAAGAAGTCGCGCGCCTCGTCGAGGACCTTCTCGTCCACCGTCGGGTAGCCGCGCTCGCGGGCGAACTTCTCGATGCCGGTGCGCGCCATCGGGCGGACGAAGGAGGGGATCGACTCCAGGCGCGCCGTGGCCTGCGGCGTCCAGGCGACCGGGGCGTCGGCATCGCCCGCTCCGTCGCGCGCCGCCTCGGTGAGCCCGGGGATCATCCCGGCGAACGGGCACTTCCCCCCGTCTTTCTTCTCGTCCGCGGCCGCCGGCGCGCCGGCCGTGGAAGCGTCGAGCCCGATCCGCACGCCGAGCGACTGCACCATCTGGGTCTCGAAGGGGTTCGTCAGCATCGCCATCTCGTAGCCGCACTCGGGACACGCATAGCGCACCGAGAGGGAGCCGCGATCGGGCGGGGCGACCTCCGCCAGCTTCATCGGCGCGTCGCAGGGGACGCAGAGAAACTTCATCGTTCCGCCTCGAAGGCGCGCATCAGCGCCCGGGCGGTCTCCTTGAGCGCGGCGGTCGAAGGCAGGTCGGGCCGCTCGGTCACCGGGATGCCGAGATCGCACCGGCGCGCCAGCTCCGGATCGAACGGCACCGATCCCAAAAGCGGCAGATCGAGCGCCGGCGCCGCGCCGGCCGCCGATCCCTCGGTCGTCCGGAACAGCGGCCGCACCTCGCCGCAACCGGAGCAGGCGTATCCCTGCATGTTCTCGATGCGCCCGGCGATGCGCCGGCCGGCGCGCTTCAGGGCCGCGGCCGAGCGGGCGACGACGCCGCGCGCCACGTCCGACGGGATGCTGATCAGCACGAACGACGCGCGCGGCCCGAGCAGCTCCGCGAACTGCACGACGCGCTCCGCGCCGGGGGGGAGATCGACGAAGAGGGCGTCGAGCCGCCCCCATTCGGCCCGCTCCAGGATCTCCGATAGGAGGGTGAACTCGCGCGTCGCCCGCCAGGTGTGCGAGGCGCCGTGGCTGACGCTGTCGAACTCCACCGCCTCGGCCTCCGGGACGAGCGAGCCGGTCGAGAAGACCCCGAACCCGGCGCGCGCCCGCGGCAGCGCCAGCCGGCCGCCGTCCGACGGCAGCGGAGCGGTGCCGGCCACGCCGGCCATCCGGGCCTGGCTCGGCCCGTTGAGGTCGGCGTCGAGCAGCGCCACGTCCCAGCCGGCCTCGCGGCACAGCGCCGCCAGGTGGAAGGTGAGGGTGCTCTTGCCGACGCCCCCCTTCCCGGACCCGACGGCGACCAGGTGCCGCACGCCGGCGAGATTGGCGGCGATCCGCCCCTCCAGGTCGATGACCTGCTGGAGTACGTTCGAGCCTCCGTCGCCGGTGATGTCGTGGTAGCCCTTCATCGCGGAGCGCATAGCCTACCTCAAGCCGGCTGCGCGACCGCGGCCATCCTCAGGACGCGGGCGGCGGGGCGGAAGCCGTAGCGCTCGAGCGCCTCCACGGCCGGTTCGGACGGCAGCGCCCGGGGGAAAACCCAGGGCCCGGGTTGGCGCCGCAACAGCCCGCGCAGGAGGAGGTCGAGGTGGGCCCCGGCGCCCGCCGGGTCCGAGGCGGCCAGGCGGAGGATGCGCCCCTCCCCCCCCGTCCCGGGGCTCATATAAAGGATAGAGGCCGCCAGCCGCTCCTCGACCACCAGGGCCGTCCCCGCGAGTCTTTCCCCGAGCGCCAGGAGCGACGGAGCGGCCCGTTCCCAGGCGGGTTGGGGAGACGGGTCGGCGAGCAGCCCGTTCGCCTGCAGCTCCGCCGCCGTGACCGGGATGAGGAGCCCGTCCGCCTCGTGGTGCGCCTCCGGCGCCGCCCCGGATCCGGCGCCCGGCCGGCGCCAGTCGGTCAGGATCTCCTCCTGGACGTACCGGCAGGCGCGCAGGAGCGCGAGCCCCGATTCGTCCCCCTCCGGCGTCTCGACGACGAGACGCGGCGGGCCGAGGATGGCGAGCTTGCTGCTGATCGACGTCAGGAGGTGCCGGCCGTGCCCGTGCCGCCGGTACGACGGGTGCACGGCGAAGCGGTGGAGGAGCGTCTCTTTCTGGCGCTTGCAGCCGAAGACGAAGCCGACCGGCTCCTCACCTTCGTAGGCGATGAGGCAGGAGCTGCACCAGAGCTGGCGCTCGCGCACCAGCCCCTTGAAATCCGCGAGGGCCAGGGGCGGATCGGCCGGGTGATCCGGCAGCCAGCAGTGGTTGTGCGCCTCCACCAGCCGCCCCATGTCGTCGGTGCGGCAGAAGCGATAGGCGGTCATCCCTGGCTACGACTTCAGGCCGCCCTCGTCGTTCCCGTCGCGCGGCGGCGCCGAGGCGGACAGGGTCCGGACCTCGTTCAGGTAGCCGCGCGCCCCCGCCGGGGAGGACGGGGACATCGGGGCGGTCGGCGTCGATTCCGAGCCGGCGCCGATGCTGACCGCGGGCTTCGCGGCTTCGTTCGGAACGGCGGCGTTCGGAGCGCTCGGGCGCTGATAGGTCGAGATCATCTCGGCCATCATCTGCTTGCCGATCTCGATGCCTCCCTCCACGATGCCCAGGTCGATCGTCGAGGCGCCGCGCTCTTTTGCGAGCCCCTCGATGCGCTCCTGCGTCATGTTGCGCATGAAGCCGGCCGGCACCCGCAGCACCCGCTCGATCGCCTCCGGCGTCCAGGAGAACGACGACAGCAGCGGGTTCTTGTTGGCGTCGCGCGCCACCAGCCGCTTCTCGGACGGCAGGGGAGCCTCGGCCGCGGCCGTCGTCCCGCCGACGGTCCCGGAGATCGCGGCCGCGATCGCGCCCGGAAGCGCCGCGTGGTCGGTCTCGCGCGCCGCCTCGGGCGGCAGCTTCGCGGCGACGACGAGCGGCACGCCGGTCTCCTCCTCGATCAGCGCCTTGGTGAACTCGAGGGTCACGACGTCGAGCTTGCGCATCCGCGCCCCCTTCTCGACCCGGGCCTTGGTGCGGCGGCGCTGGTAGGCGTCCTTGATCGACCAGAGCGCCCGCTTGGCATCCTCGCTCCAGCGCAGCTTGCGGCCGTCGTAGGTCACCTCTTCCGACAGGCCCCCCTCGACCGCGGCGATCTTCTCCACCATCTCGGGGGAGATGACCTCGAACTCGGTCCCGCCGCAGACGGTGCACTTCGCCAGAGCCGCCTCCGTCACCGACACTCCGCACCCCTTGCACATCGACACCGAACGGGTGCGGGCGCGCTCGAGGGCCACCGCCTCCGCCAGCGCCTGCGTGGCGAGCGAGGTGTCCTTCGGCATGAAGCGGTCCATGGCCTCGTCGATCACGGCGTTGGTGACGACGCTGTGCCCCTTCTCGAGGGCGATGCGCAGCACGCCCATCCGGGCGACGCCGCGCACCTGCTCCGGCACGCGCTTCATGCGCTGCTCGGCCTCCGGGGTCCAGCGGACGCTCTCCTCCGCCTTGACGTCGAGGCGGGGGATCTCCTTGCGCGTCGTCAGCAGGACGTCGCACGGCGCCAGGCGCAGGAGGTTCTCGGTGTTGCTGCCGAGACCACTCTCCTCCGGGTCGCTGTGGATGCCGATGCGGCCGAGCACCAGGACGTACGGCGGCGTCTTGCGGACGTGGTCGAGGATCTTCTGGTAGGCCTTGCCGTCGAGGAGCGTCTTCTTCACCTCGACGCCGGCCTCCTGCGCCATCGTCTCCGCCACCTCGAGGTGCGACTGGTAGATGGTGGCGAGCCCGGTGTCGATGATCTCCTCGTGCAGCTGGTTCTGCTCCTCGAAGCGGAACACCTTCGCCGCCTTCTCGGTGAGGACGCCGACGATGCCGTTGAAGACCTTGTAGTGCAGGTACGGGTCGTAGACGGCGATGATCTCGAGCTTCTTGCCGAGGCGCTGCGCCAGCTCGACCCCGGTCATCAGCGCCCCGAACGACTGCGGCGACCCGTCGATGCCGACGAGGATCGTGTCGGGCGCGGCCGGCGCATCCGCCTGCGGGACGTGCTTCACGACCCACACGTCGCGGTCGGAGGCGCGGGCCACCCGCTCGCAGACCGAGCCGAGGACCGAGTCGCGCACCCGCCCGAGCCCGAGCGCCCCGAGCACCACGAGGTCGTACTCCGATCCCCGGATGTCCTTGAGGATCTCGACGTGGTGCTTGCCGTCCATCATGCGCGGCGTGAACCCGAGCGCGGCCGCCTCGCACTTCTTGGACATCTGGTCGAGATAGGAGTCGGAGATGAGCCGCAGCCCCATGGTGATGAGGCTGTCGTGGATCTTGCGCTGCCGCTCCAGCTCGACCTCCTCGATGTACTCCTCCGGCAGCGTGTACTCCATCTGGCGGAAGCGGTAGTCGTGCATGCTCGCCGCGTAGACATGGCTGCCGGTGAGCGAAGCGCCGAAGGCGCGGCCGAGCGTCACACCGCAGTCGATGGCGCGGTCGGAATGCTCGGAATTGTCGACGGGCACGTAGATGCGCTGGTACATGAATCCTCCTCGAACTTCCTAAACCTGACTTCCCGACAGACGACGGCGCGCCGGCGTTGCGGCGCCGTTCCGGGCCGCGACACTGCGGCGCACCCAGACGATGGCGAGGATCTCGATCAACAGCACGAACCCGGCGGTCTTGAGCATCGGCACGGCGGGGGAGACCACCACCGTCGGCTCGACGTACAGGTGGTACCAGACGGTCAGGGCGCGCCGGTTGCCGCGCTCGTTCGCCATCCCGTCCCAGACCGAGAAGGCGACCGGTACGAACTGCCCCTCGTTGAACGGCAAGCCGGTCGTCGGGCGGAGCGGCCACTTGTACACGACCGACCACTCCCCGTCGTCATAGTGCGCCGCGCCCTGCAGGTCGCCGGTGTCGCTCGGCGCCAGGTTGCCGGACCCCTTGCCGGTGAACTGCTGCGGCTCCTTCTTCGCGAGATCGAAGAACCAGAGATCGACGGGGTTCGTGGCATCGCCGAAGATGAAGTACGGCTTGCGCGCGGTGGTCGGCAGCGCCAGGGGCCACTGCACGGCGACCGCGTCGGAGAACTCCGACGCCGGGCCCGCGGCCGCGGCCGCGCCCGAGGCCTCGCCCCAGACATCCGCCTCCGCCGCCGGTGCCTTGGCCGCGGCCGGAGCCGCCGCCGACGCTTCACCCCAGATGTCGCCGCCCCCTTCGGGAGCCGCCGCCGGGGTCCCGGACTCGTTCTCCTCCTCGATCGGCACCTTGAGGTCGGGGGCGTTGTGGCCGGTGGTGTCGGCCCGCATGTCGTGCCAGCGCAGCCGCAGCGCGATGCTGTCCGAGTCGTGGATCGCCTCCACCTGGATCGACACAGCCGGCGGGTGGAACGATCGGCCCGGCTCCATGATCTGCCCGACCAGCGGGAAGCGGGCGGTGGGCGCCTTCTTGAACTGCTCGGCGGCCCGCGCCAGGTCGATCGGCTCGTCGATGGCCGGGACGCGCACCAGGGTGGCGTAGTGCGGGTCCGCCTCCGAGAGCGAGTCGACGAAGTCCACGAGGGCCCAGCGCTGCTCGTCCGGGACCGCCTCCAGGTACGACGGCATCGGCGTGCCGTTCAGCCCGGTGCTCAGGGTGCGGAAGATGTCCTCGCGGCTGCCACCCCCGCGGAAGGTCCAGCGCTGTGTCAGATCGGCCGGCTTGAGCGGATGCCCCCAGTCGTCCTTCAAGGTCGGCGCGGAGGAGCCGTTGCCGCGCCCCGCGGCCCCGTGGCAGCCCAGGCACCCGTTCGCCTCGTACGCCTTCTTCCCCACCTCGACCGCATCCTTCCCGGGTCCCTTCCCCGCCTTCAGCTCGATCGGCTTGGGGGCGAGCTCCGGGTTGGAGAAGTCGGAGGAGAACGACGCGACGTAGTAGGCGAGGTTGCCCAGCTCCTCGGCGGAGAAGTCGGGCCACGCCGGCATCGAGCTGTACGGCATGCCGCGCTTGATGATGCTGACGATGTCCTCGTGCGTCGGCAGGGCGCCGTTCGGCGTCGTGCGGATCTTGTACTTGCCCGCGGTGAAGTCGCGCGGCTTCGGGAGCAGGTGGACCGCCGCCGGGCCCTGGCCGTCCCCTTTCTCGCCGTGGCACTGCGAGCAGTACTTCTCGTAGAGCTTCTGCCCCGCCTGACGCTGCGCGTCGGAGCCGGGCCCCTTCGCCCCCTCCTGGGCGAGGACGGGCGCCGCCGCGAGCGCCGCCAGGGAGGCGAAGGCGGCGGCCAGAAGCGCGGCGCGGCGGCCCGGAATGGAGCGGGACGGGGTGGCGCTCACGGTCCCTTCTCCACCGCGTCGTGGACCGATTCCTTGGCGCGCGGCCGGCGGTCGGTGAAGTCGTACAGGAACAGGATCACGTTCCACATGTCGTCTTCCGTGAGGAACTTCTCCCAGGCCGGCATGGCGCTGTCCCAGGGGCCGCCCTCCTCGGGCATGCCCGGTCCTCCCTTGGAGATGCGCCAGAACAGGAACGTCTCGCGCAGCATCGGGATGGTGCCGCTGTCGGCGAAGTTCGTCGGGATCGGCTGCAGGCCGTGGATGTACATGCCGTTCCCCTGCAGGTTGTCGCCGTGGCAGAAGACGCAGTTCTCGTAATAGACCCGCTTGCCTTCGGCCACGTGCTTGCGGAACTCCTCGGGGCTCGAGGTCTCGAGCGCGCGGTACGGGTTCTCGCCGGCGTCGAGATCGATGGTCTTCTCGTGCACCGTGACCGAGCCCGGGGAGGCCGGGTGGACGGTGCGGGCGAAGAACGGCGCCTCGAGGGGGGCCTTCGCCTGGATCCAGACGTTCGCCGCCGCCGCGGCCGGGATCAGCACCACCAGCGCGCCGAGCAGGAGCCGGAACCGCGGCTCGACGATCAGGCGCACCAGCGGCCCCGCCAGCTGCGCGCGCCTTTCGGCGCTCGAGGTCACGAACGCGAGGATGGCGATCGTGACGATCCCCATGTAGATCGACAGCACCGAGAACGGGATCGGGACCGCGAACCCCCAGCGCAGCGCGACGTAGAGGCCCGCCCACCAGGCCAGCGCCCAGGCGAGCAGCCCCATCCGGCGCCACGCCAGGAGCAGGAAGACGATGACGACCGGGAGGACGACCGCCCAGTTCACGATCCGCCCCCCTTGTTGTACTGGTGCTTGGTCTGCATGGTCACGGTCGGCGTGCCGCCGAGGCCTTGGAGATAGGCGATGACGCAGAGGATCTCTTCGTCGGTGAGGCCGATCGGCGGCTTGTTGATCACCGGCATGCCGGGGTTGAAGCCGGAGACGATGAACTTGTCCGGCTCGTAGAGCGTCTCCGCGAAGTAGGCGACGTCGTCATGCCCGGTCTCGCGGGTGCGCGCCCGGACGTCCACGTTGTCGAGGTCGGGGAAGCGCAGCGCCCCCTTCTTGCCGATGGTGTGGCAGGTGAAGCAGAGCCCCTTGCCGTCCATGATCTCCCGCCCCACCTTCGCCATCTCGGCGGTGTCCATGTCCTTCTTGAGGACGATCTCGACGGGAGGGTGGACCTCCTTCTGGGGCACCATCTGACCGACGTAGGTGTAGAAGGCGGTCGTCGCGAGGACCAGCAGCGCCAGGCGGGGGATGAGCGGGACACGCATCAGTGGCGACCCCCCGCGGGCGCATCGTCCGGCGCCCCCCAGTCCTTCTTGTCGTGCAGGCTCGCCAGCCAGAAGACGAACCCGATCAGCAGGAAGAACGCCAGCACCGTGCACGACACGACGATGGTCGCGAACCCGAGCGTGGGCGTGAAGGCGTCCGGTGAGGTGTCGCGCACGACGCCGTACACGTGCCAGTGCTGCCGCAGGCCGGAGCGCACGTACCCCATGAGCCCCATCAGCCAGGTGAAGGTGACGGCGATGAAGATGAGGACGTACTGCGAGGCCGCCGGGATTTTCCCCCAGCGCACCGTCCCCGTGCTCCGGGCGCCGCGGAACAGGAACACGTCGATGACGGTGATCGACACCATGGCGAGCAGGACCGAGCTCACCTGGGGGACCGACAGCCCGATGCGCACGCTCGCCTCGACGAAGTAGCCGTAGATGCCGAGGAAGATGACGAACACGGCGGCGGCGGCGAAGATCGCAACCTGGATGGCGCTACCGGCCTTGGCCCAGGCGACCGTCGCCACCTTGCCGGTCCTCCTGTAGAGCAGGAACGACATGAAGGTGGTCAGGATCAGGATGTTGACCGCGGTGTTCTTCGCCGACATGACGCCGAGGAAGCCGAGCACCGGGTGGACCGAGCCCCCCATGGCGCGCACCTCGGAGACCGTGGCGATGATCGAGCGCGGCGTGGCCCAGACCATGAAGCACAGCGTGATGCCGATGAGCAGGTACTTGATGAACTTCTGATAGGGGTTCCCCCCTTCGACGCGCCCCATCCCCAGCCACAAGTAGTAGTTCGCCGCCAGGAACAGGTTGCCGATCAGCACCGCCTGGATGATGAACAGCCAGGAGAAGGCGCCTCCCATCATCGTCAGCCCCAGCGTCTGGGAGAAGGCGTAGATCTCCTTCGCCAGCCAGTAGCCGGCGAACGGCAGCGGCAGGAAGGCGATGATGGCGACGAAGTTGCCGATGTAGCCCATCCAGTCGTAGTGGGCCCGCTCCTCGTCCGACTCCGCCTGCAGGAACTTGAACGCCGCGTACGCCGCGGCCACCGACCCGCCGAAGGCGATGTTGGCGATGAACCGGTGCACGTTGATCGGCATCCAGGTGAAGTTGTGCACGGCGTCCCAGGTCGAGATCACCGCCCCCTTCTCGGAGATGCCGGCCGGCGACGTCATGAACGTCAGCCAGGCGTTGGCGATCAGCATGATGGCGGTGCCGACGATGTTCAGCGCCAGCCCGAGCCCCAGGTGGACGTACGGGTGGAACTTCCCCCAGCCGTAGTAATAGGAATAGAGGAAGAACGCCTCGAAGAAGAACAGGCCGACGTACGGCGCGAAGGTCGGCGAGAAGACGCTCGTGAGATAGAGCGTGAACTTCGGGTAGAGGGCCAGCAGCATGAAGGTCAGCGCCGCGCCGAACGTCGCGGTCAGCGAGAAGGCGACCGACAGGAGCTTGGTGAACTCGTACGCCAGCCGGTCGTAGCGCTTGTCCTTCGTGAAGACGCCGATCGCCTCGATGATGAAGGCGAACAGCGGCACCGCCAGCACGAACGCCGCAAAGAGCAAATGCAATTGCGCCGCCACCCAGACGGCGACGCGGCTGCCGACCTTCGGGAAGGCGCGGTAGTCCGGCTCGACGTACGGCTTCGCCGCGTCCTTCTTCTGCGCCTCGGCCTTCTCGTCCGTCTGCCCCTGCTGGCGCGGCGTGGCATCCTGCGCCCCGGCCGGAACGCGGAACGGCTCGCGGTACTCGTGGCTGACGAGGAAGCCGACGATCCGGCCGACCGCCGCCAGGCCGAGGATCGCGCCGAGCGCGAGGAGCGCCAGGCGCAGCCGCGGATTACCCACCGGCGGCCCCGCGCTTCTGCTGCAGGGAGCGGACGTAGGCGACGATCGCCCAGCGATCGGACGGCGGGATCGGCCAGCGGTACGCCGGCATCAGCCCCGAACCATTGGTGATGACGTCGTAGATCTGCCCGTCCGGGTAGTTGCGGATCTTGTCCTGGTGGAACGAGGCGGTCGGCACGTTGCCCCGCTGGAACAGGATGCCGCGCCCGTCGCCGCGCGCGTCGTGGCACGGCTGGCAGTAGATGCCGTAGCGGTTCTTGCCGCGCTCGAGGACCGCGTCGCCCGCTTCGACCGGGAGGTGCGCCACGAAGCTGCCGTCGGGGTTCTTCCCGTCGAAGTAGGCGGGGTCCTCGCGCAGCTCGCCGATCGCCACCGTCCCCGGAACCGGCGGCCGCATTGCCTGGCCGTTGTAGAAGAAGGCGCTCTCCTGCTGCGCCTTCACCTTGGGCTGGTCGTCCATGCTCGGGTTGAGGTGGATCGGCGGCTGGCTCGATGGCATGCCGCGGCAGCCGGCGCCGGCCGCGGCGGTAAGGACGCACGCGGCGATCCCCAGGGCGGCGCGCCTCCGGCTCGTCGCCGTCATCCGTGCTCCTCGACGCGGCCGGCGAGGTCCGGGTGCGGGTTGCGCAGCTTGGCGAGGTAGGTCGTGCGCGGCTTGGTGTACAGCTCCGCCAGCAGCGAGTAGTTGCGCGGGCTCGCCGCCTCCTTCGCGACGCGGCTGTTGGCGTCCTTCAGGTTTCCGAACGTGATGGCGTCGCTCGGGCAGGCCTGCTGGCAGGCGGTCTTGATGGCGCCGTCCTCGAGCGCCACGCCCTTCACCTTCGCGTCGATCTTGACGGCGTTGATCCGCTGCGTGCAGTAGGTGCACTTCTCCATGACGCCGCGCGCCCGCACCGTCACGTCCGGGTTCTGCGCCAGCTTCACGACCTCGGGGGTGTCCTTCGTGAAGTTGTAGAAGTTGAAGTGGCGCACCTTGTACGGGCAGTTGTTGGAGCAGTAGCGGGTGCCGATGCAGCGGTTGTAGACCATGACGTTGAGCCCTTCGCTGTCATGGACGGTCGCCGCGACCGGGCAGACCTGCTCGCAGGGGGCGTTCTCGCACTGCATGCAGGGGAGCGGCTGCATCACCGCCGGGGCGTCCCCCTCGGGATCGCCGGTGAAGTAGCGATCGAGGCGCAGCCAGTGCATCTCGCGGCCGCGCCGCACCTGGTCCTTGCCGACCACCGGGACGTTGTTCTCGCTCTGGCAGGCGACGACGCAGGCGTTGCAGCCGACGCAGGTGTTCAGGTCGATCGTCATGCCCCACTGCGGGCCGGTGTCGTAGGAGCGCTCCTTGAAGAGGGAGAGGCCGCGCGGCTCCTGGTGCCCCTCGCCGGTGGGAGCGGCTTCCTCGTGCGGGCCGGCGGCGATCTCCTGCGCGAAGTCCGGCTTGCGGCGGAACTCCTCGACCGTCCCTTCCAGGACGAGCGGGTGCCCCTCCATGCTGCCGTGCTCCTGGGTCGAGGCGAGCAAGGCGCGGTCGCCCGTTTTCGACAGGCGGGCGCCGGCCGCAATCCAGGGTGCCGCCACGCCGCGCAGACGGTAGGCGTCGAACCCGACGCCGTTGCCGACGCGGCCGGCGGCCCGGCGGCCGTAGCCGAGGGTGACGACGACGGTGCCGTCCGCCTGCCCCGGGACGACGAAGACCGGCAGATCGAGGCTGCGCCCCTCGTGCTCGACGCGCACGACGTCCTCGTTGCCGACGCCGATCGACTTCGCCGTCTTCGGGCTCAGAAGCGCCGGGTTGTCCCAGGTGATCTTGGTGATCGGGTCGGGCAGCTCCTGCAGCCAGCCGTTGTTCGCGAAGCGGCCGTCGTGCACCGCGTTCGATGGCTGGAACGACAGCTCGATGCCGCCGTCGTCCCTGGCCCCCGACGCGAGCGCCGCCAGGCCGGCCATGGCGCTCGCGGAGACCGTGGCCGCGACCGGCGCCGGGGCGCTCTCGGGCAGCAGGCCGTCGTGCAGGACCCGGTTCCATTTCTTCTCGAAGTCGGCCTCGCCGAGGATCGGCTTCCAGGTCTGGCGCACGAGGTCGTATCCCGGCTCGTCGGCCCCCCCGAGGAGGGCCAGCACCTCGGCGTCGCTCTTCCCGGCATACAGAGGAAGGATGAGCGGCTGCACCACGCTGAGCGTCCCGAAGGCGTCGCGGGCGTCCCCCCAGGCCTCGAGGAAGTGGGCGCGGGGGACGTACCAGGTGGCGAGCGCCGCGGTCTCGTCGATCCGGTCGCTCACGACGATCCGCTCCTTCGCCTTGCCCATCGCCTCGGCGAGCTTCAGATCGGCCGGCGCGTCGAAGACCGGGTTGCCCCCCAGGACGACGAGGGTCGAGACCGCGCCGCCCGCGAGCGCTCCCGCCAGCGCCTGCAGCGACGCCTGCGACGGGAGCGCGGCGTGCGCCGGATCCCGGTACACGACCGTGGTCCCGGTGTTGCCGAGTGCCGCGTTGATCGCCGCCACCGCGGCGTGCACGGCGGCCGGCTGCCGCGGCCCGGCGACGACCAGCCCCTGCCCCGGCGCCTGCTTCAGATCGGACGCGACCGCGGCGAGGAAGCGCCGGCCGCTCTCGTCGAGGCCGTCCGCGCCGACCGGGGCTCCCGGGGCGCCCACGGCGCGCGCCAGCGCGGCGACGAACCCGGCGACGTGCCCCGACGGCATCCGGAGCCGGTGATCGGCCATCGAGCCGGTCACCGAGTAGGCCCCCTCGACCGCGTACAGCCGGTTCATGGCGCCGCCGGTGGTGCCGGCACGCCGGCCGGCGGCGAAGCCGCGGCCGTGGCGGATCGACTCCGGATCGAGGAGGAAGAGGTCGGCGTCGAGCGCCACGATGACGCGGGCCCGCTCGACCGCGAGGTGCGGCTCGAGGTCGCGCCCGGTCGCCGCCTTGATCCCCGCCAGGATGTTCTCGTCGGAGGCCGGCTCCCACACCGCCCAGGTGGCGCGCGGGAAGCGGCTCAGGAAGGCGGCGCGCAGCCGCGCCAGGGTGGGGGAGGCGAACGACTCCGACAGCACCGCGAGCCCGGCGCCGCCGTTGCCGGCGAGCTCCTTCTCCATCTCCTTCCAGGCGGCGGCGAAGTCGGCCCACGCCTTCGGCTGCCCCGCCTGCGTCAGGTGCTGCCCGCGGTCCGGGTCGTACAGGTTGAGGATCGCCGCCTGCGCCCGCACGCTCGACGCGCCGAGGCTGCCGGGATGGCGCGGGTTCCCCTCGATCTTCGTCGGGTGCCCCTCGTGGCTCTCGACCACGAGGCCGACGGCGCTGCGGCCGAACGGCATCGTCGTGGCGTAGTGGCGCGGCACGCCCGGGATCACCTGCTCCGGCGGCTCGACGAACGGCACGATGTGGTGCACCGGCCGGCGGCAGGCGGCGAGGCCGGCGAGCGACACCGACGCCCCGAGGAGCGTCAGGATGTCGCGGCGCGTCATCCCGTCCGGCGGCTCCGACGCCCCCTCGGGGAACTCGCGGTGCAGGACCTCGAGGAAGGCCGGGTCCTGCTCCTTCTGCCGCTGGCTCCGCCAGTACTCGCGGTTCATCTTGTTGGGCACCGCGTCACGCGGTTTCATCGGTGGCACCCGGAGCACTCGACCGGGGGATGCACCGGGCGCTCCTGCTGCAGCTTGGCGGCGAGCGCGCTCGCGTCCTTCGGAGGAGCCCACTTCATGTTGGTGACCTCGCTCACGGGTCTCCGGTTCGGACCGGGGTTGCGGTGACAGTCCAGGCACCACGACATCGACAGCGGCTGCATCTGCATCACCACGTCCATCTCGTCGATGCGGCCGTGGCAGGAGACGCAGCCGATGCCGGCCGCGATGTGCGCCCGGTGGTTGAAGTAGGCGTAGTCCGGCAGCTTGTGCACCCGCACCCACCGCATCGGCCGCCCCGACGACGCGCTGTCGCGGATCGGCTCGAGCAGCGGGCTGTCGCGCTTGACGAGCCGGTGGCAGTTCATGCAGGCGGAGGTCGGCGGGACGTTGGCGACCGGCGAGACCTCGACCGAGGCATGGCAGTAGCGGCAGTCGAGGCCGAGGTCACCGACGTGCAGCTTGTGGGAGTACGGCACCGGCTGCACCGGCCGGTAGCCGGCGTCGGTGAACTTCGGAGAAAACCAATACCAGATACCGCCGACGACGGCGACGGTTGCAACCAGACCGCCCACGGCAGCGACGAGCGGCAATCGGTTGATCCAGGGAGGAAGGATCTGGGCCATGCGTTACGGTCGCATCTCCTGGCGTCGCGCGTTGCGGCGTCGACCGATCTGGGGCACGAAAAGTCTCCTCCCGGGGTTCAGGACCGGCGATACTAGTCTCACGTTCTCGCGAGGGTCAAGACCTTCCGCGCGCCCCGCGCAGGCCGGTTTTCACTCTATAATCCGCGTTTCCATGCAGACGGAAATCCACGCCGGACTGGACGCCGCGGAGTCCGCCTTCGCGCGCCGCGCGCTGCGCCGCAAGCCGCTCTTCCTGGCGCTGTCGATCGCCGGGATCGCGGTCGCCGCGGGGCTCTCCGGCTACTACGCCTGGCGGCGGATGCACGATCCGCTCTTCCCGGTCGCGGCCCGCGCCGTGATCGTGGTGCTCGTCCTCCTGAACGCGCGGCAGAACCTGCGCCAGTACCGCTACGCCACCGTGCTCGGCAAGGTGCTGCCCCCTGGCGGCGACGCCGGCGCGGCCGCCTGAGCGGTCCCGGCGGGATCCGGATGGCGCGGTGACGGACGCTCCGGCTCCGGAGGCGCGCGCCGGAGGGCTGCCCCGCTTCACCTTCCTGTGGGTCTTTCTCGCCGGGATCGTCATGCTGACGCTGCTGCGCCCGTGTCTGCGGCGGGTGCCGGCGCCGCCGCCGGTGCAGGGAGCCTTCCCGGCGGTGCGGCTCATCGGCTCGGACGGATCGGCGATCGATCACGCCGCGCTTCTGGGGTCCGTGTGGGTCGTGTCGATCGAGAGCGTCCCGTGCCTGGAGGCCTGCGCGGAGCGGCGCGCCCGGATGCTCGAGCTCAAGGATGCCCTGACCGGGTTCCATCTCGGCGGGATCCGCCTGATGAGCCTCGAAGTCGACGCCGGCCGTCCCGCGGCGCCGGAGGCCCCCATGGAGCCGGCGGAGCCGGGTGGGGAGGCGGCCCGTTCGGGTCCGGACGAGGCCCCGCAGGCCGCCCCGCCGCCGCCGGCCGGGCCGGCCGATCCGGCGCCGCCGCTCTGGATCGCGGCGCGTCTCGACGTGGACGATCTGGATGCGTTCGGCGGCCTGTCCCATCTGGGGCGGCTCCTGCTGGTGGACGCCGCGGGGGGTCTGCGCGGCTGGTACGGCGCCGACCAGGACGGCTTCAACGAAATCTACAATCGCGCCCAGCACGTCCGGGGCGTGACCCCCTGAGGAGGGACCCGATGTCCGTCGTTCGTCTGTCGATCCTTGTCGCGGCCGCTTGCATGGCGATCGCCGCCGCCCCCGCCCCCAAAGCGCCCGCTCCCGAGAAAGGCGAGATGCTCGAGGTCGCCCCCGGGCTGTCGCTCTTCTACGAGGTGAAGGGGCAGGGGAGCGGCACGCCGCTCTTCGTCGTCAACGGCGGGCCCGGCTTCGATCATGCCTATCTGCACTGCTCGGATGCCTGGGACCGGCTCGCCGCCTATCGGCGCGTCGTCTTCTACGACCAGCGTGGCAACGGCCGCTCGACGCCGCTCAAGGACGACCAGACGACGAAGCTGCTCGACCAGATCGCCGACCTCGACGCCCTGCGGGCGCACCTGGGGGCGCAGAAGTTCGACCTCCTCGGGCATTCGTGGGGCGGGTATCTCGTGATGGCCTACGCGTCACGCCACCCCGAGCGCATCCAGCACCTGGTCATCGCCGACGCCGCGGCGCCGAAGATCCAGGAGACGGCGTTCCTGTTCAAGAACATCTATCCGGAGACCACCCAGCGGCAGGACGGGCTCGCCTTCGGCGAGGCGCTCGGCGACCCGGAGGCGATCGCCCGGAGCCTGCGCGAGTACTCGACGATGCTGTTCGTCTCGAACGAGGTGCGCGACGCCTACCTCGCGCGCTCCGACTCGTTCGTGTTCCGCCCGAAGATCAACCAGGCGCTGTGGAGCGAGGCGGAGCGCTACGATCTCAACCCCGAGCTCCTGAAGTTCCGCTTCCCGACGCTCGTCGTCACCGGTCGCTACGATTTCAACGTCGCCCCGAGCGTCGCCTACGGCATCCACCAGAAGGTGCCCGGCTCCGAGTTCGCCGTCTTCGAGAAGAGCGGCCACCTGCCGTTCTGCGAGGAGAGCGACGCCTGGGTGGCGCGGATCGAGAAATTCCTGCAGGGCCGGTGAGCGGGCGGCTAGTGCGCCGTCCGGACCTGGAACGCGGTGTCGATCAACGGGGCGGACTGCGGCTCCGACGCGGTGCGGAGCCGGACGAGGAACCGCCCCGGATGCAGCGCCGTCGTCGGGACCGCCAGCGTGACTTCGGGCGTTTCCTGCGTCAGCCGGCGCAGGTCGTCGGCGGAGACCGACCGTGACCAGACCGGCCCGCCGCCGTCGGCGTCGATCTCGATCGTGTAGGCCCCCTGCTGCGGCTTGAACTCCGGCACCTCGATCGCGAGGTACTGGTACGGCTGCGTCGGGTCGAGCGCGACGGTGGCGTCCGATCCCGGTCCGCGGCGGGTGGAGGGAAGGTACTGGATGTGCACCATCGGGCCCGGCTCGCCTGGATGCGGCGTCTCCACGCGACGCGGCGGCACCGCCTGCAGCCGATCGATGGTCGACTCGAGCCGCGGGATGCGATACAGGCCGAGGTAGGCGGAGAGTCCGAGACACAGCAGCGCCGCCGCGGTGGCGCTCATGAGCAGCGAGGCGCTTCCGAAGCGGTGGCTCCCGGTGATGGCGGCGACCGCGGTCTTCTCGGCGCGGCGGACCCGACGCGCCTCGGCGCCGCACGTTTCGCAGACTTCGAGGTGCGCCTGCAGGCGCAGTCGCCGTCCCTGCTCAATGGCGTCCGGCTGCAGCGAGAGATCGACCAGATCGTCGACGGGCGTGTGCCGCCCCGCGAGCATCTCGTGGGTCTCCACGAGCGAGGCGCACTCCGCGCAGCCCGCGAGATGGTCCTGGACCCGTCGGCGGACCTCCGGGGCCAGCCGGCCCGCGAGCAGGTCGGTCAGCAGCAGGACCGCTTCGTCGTGGGTCATTGGCCGCCGTTTCTCCCCCCGCCGTCCGGCGGCCTGGAGAGTTCCTGGGCGAGCTCTTTGGCTTTCTTCAGGCACTTGCACATCTCCACCCGCAGGGCACCCTCGGTCCTCCCCGTGGTCGCCGCAATCTCGGCGTAGGAGAGGCCCTCGTAGACGTGCTTCTGAATCAGCTCCCGGCACGTGGGTGCCAGCCTCTCGAGGATCTGTGTCGCGAGATCCTGGCGTTCGTTTGCGATCATTCTCTCGTCCGGGAGCGGAGACAGGCTCGGCCGGTCGATCGGGACGGTGACGTGCGGGGGAGGCTTGCGCAGCCAGTTGATGCAGGAACGGTGCGCCAGGGTACGAATGAAGGCCCCGAGGTCCTTCTGGAGGACGAAATCGGGCTTCGCCATGGCCTGGCAGGCATGGGCGAGCACCGTCTGGACGATGTCCGCCTGCTCCGAGGCCGGGATGGGGTGGTAGATGCGGACGACCATGGCCGCCTGGGCCCGCGCGTAGAGGTACGCCCGCCCTTCGAGAGAACGATGCTGCCGGCCGGGCTCGAAATCCCCTGAATCGTCGTTATAGGACACGCTCGCGCCGACCCCCGGCCACATGTTATGCGGCGGAAACAGCCGGACGGACCGTCCAACTACGACCGACAAGAAAATCGCTAACGCTCCTTGCTCTGGCGCGACATTACTTGAAATGCGCCCGCGGCAGAGCGGCCGCGAAACATTCTCCGCTAACGGCCGGCGGCCCACCGCGACATAGACAGTCAGGAATCGCTTTTACGTAATCGATGGTACGGAGCCGGGGGGGGGTGCAGGGGGGGCTTCGCCCGGCTCCATCGAGATTTCGAGATGCACGGGCGCGGGACGGCAGCGGGAGCGGCGCCTGCGTCCCACGGTGGGGCCTCTCG
>Ga0111538_10004527_pt1 | contig 19288 bp, 20 predicted proteins | sample SoiMethybrSBSTD1_FD_79669 | JGI IMG/M metagenome (GOLD analysis project Ga0111538, IMG submission 79669) | Bulk soil microbial communities from a Populus tree surrounding site in Tennessee, USA - Soil MetaG P. TD hybrid SBSTD1 (version 2)... | ecosystem: Environmental > Terrestrial > Soil >...
GTCGATTACACCGCCAAGGTGGTCGGAAAGCTGATCTCCGGCTGAGCCGCAGCGCCATTCCGGCTTGATTTTTGGCCAATAAGCCCTGATATGCGGGGCATCATGTCAGACACCACGCAACCCAACCCGGACGACGCAATCCAGCCGGCCGATCAGGCTGCGCCCGCCGCCGAGAGTCAAATCGCCGAGTTACAGGATCCAGGACATGGCCCGAGGATTGCCAGAGTAAGGGTCATGACGAACACGAGAATGCGGCGACAGATCGGGACGACGGCTCCTCGAAACCGAGGAACTAAGAATATGAACGTCGGCGATCTACCGGCACGGAGCAATCGGGCGCGGGCGACCAAGGGCGGCGCCACCGTCGCGGCCGCCGGCCGGCAGACTGCGGCATACCAACACAACCAGACGGATCTCGAGTTCGTCCGGGCTCAGGCCCGCGAGATCAAGGGCGGCGCGCTCACCGGGGCGACGTCGCCGAGCGCTCGCAGAACCAAGAGCGAGGTGGCCATCGAGACCCTGGAAATCGCGCACGAGGGATTCAACGACTGACGAGCTCGATCGTGATAGGCGCGCCTTCGCCTAGAACCGCACGTCCATGACCGTCGAGAGCTCCGCGAATCCCCGACCGAGTGTGCGGTTGTGGTGGGCAATGATGCGCTCGGCCGGGAGCGCTGGAGTGTCCCACGTGGTGTGGCCGTCCGAGGCCAGGACCACCCGGTAGCCCAGCGCCACGGCGGCGCGGCAGGCGGAGTCCACGCACATCTCCGTCTGCAGGCCGGCGATGACGAGCCGATCGATGCCGCGCTCGGTCAGCCGAGCGTGAAAATCGGTGTCGTGAAACGCGCTGCTGTGCCGCTTGTCGATGATGGGCTCCCCGGTTCTGGGCGCGACCGCTGGATGGTGCGGCCAGCCGGCTGATCCTTTGGCCAGGATGTGTCCGGGGCCGCCATCGTGTCGAACGTGGAAGACCGGCACGCCGGCGGCCCGCCCACGCTCGAGCAGCGTCGCGATGCGCTGGAGCACCTCGGCGGCGCGGTAGGGCGGCGGGTCGCACGTGAACATCCCCTGCTGGACGTCGACGACGACGAGCGCGGTCGGCATGGCTCAGTCCCCGCCGGCCTTGAGGAATCGCTCTACCTCTTGCTGAGCTGCGGCGGCGGCCTTGGGATCGTAGCCCATCGTGCCGAAGCGATCGGTCATCCTGGCGGGTAGCTCAGCGACGTCGAAGGCATGCTGCGCTCCCGAATATAGGACGATCCTCACGGTGTTTGGCGCGCCGCTGTGCTTGGCGACTTCTTCGCAGGTGTCGCCGGGGGCCACATCATCGGCGCCGGCGAGCAGCATCAGAATTGGTGTGGTGTTCTTCCAGGGCTGCATTCGCTCACAGGGAGGATAGTAGACGACGGCTCGGGAGAAGCTGAGCTGCTCCTGGCGGTGCTCGGCCAATGCCACGAGGATGGCCCGGCCTCCGTATGACCAGCCAATCGCACTGACGCGGGCCGGATCCACGAAGGGCTGAGACTTGAGCCACGTGGCGGCTGCGACCACGTCCCTGCCGGCATCACTGGGACTGATCCGGCCACTCGCGCAGCTGTTCAAGCCACGTCGGCCGAGGTAGTCGGCGAAGAGGACCAGAAACCCCTGGCCACGCAGCTGTTCGGCGGCGCGCTCGTACGACTTCGGAGCCATTGACGGAGCGAAGCCGCTGCATCCTGACGCGAACACGACCGCCGGGTGTGGTCCCGTCCCCGGCGGCTGAAACGTCCGGTAGGCCGATGTCTGCGCGTCGGCAGCGCCCCGCGCTCCGAGCACGATTGCCGCGATCGCCAGGCCGGCGAGAATCCTCGCGTGCAGACTCATGAGCCCAGGCCTCCTGACACCGCCGCCGCGTAGCATGTCTCGACCCGTCGCCGTTTGTCCAGTCGGTCGTTCGCGGCGCGGCGGACTGGACTATGGACGGAGTCCCGACGGCATGGTTCCCGGGCGGAAGACGAAGATCCCGCCCACCTGACCCCGGGACAGAAGGAACTCGATGCCATCGGAGGCATACACCGCGCTGCGCTCGACCGTCGCTCCCGGCGTGCCGTATTTGCGGCGCATCTCGTCCTCGGTGGCAAAGATGGCGACTCCGCGCGCCGTCTGTGTCGTCGGGCCCGGCCCTCGGGCGTGCGGGACCGCGCTCACGACCATGTCCGTGGCCTTACCATCCATGAAGACCACGACCACCAGCCAGCCCGTTTGACCACCGTCGCCGGTGAGGAAGTAGTTGTACGAATAGCCCTGCCGCTGCGGCAGGCAGTTCTCCGGCGCGCCCCACACCCGCTCGATGTCGCCCGGGGTGCTCCCGAAATTCGCCGCACCGACACCCTGGCCATCTCGAATATCACCACCGAGTGTCGCAGGGGTGAGAAGCCCGCTGCCGCGGGGACATGGAGGCCCGGTCTGGGCGAGCGCCGTCGCCGCGCCAGTGAGCGTCACGATCAGGGAAAATCCGAGAAGGACGCGCACCCGCAGTCAACTCCCGCCGAGGCGCGGATCGAGCGCATCGCGCAGCCCGTCGCCGAGCAGGTTGAACCCCAGCACGGACAGCATGATGGCCGCGCCCGGGAACAGGAACGCCCACCACGCGCCGCTCGTGAAGTACTTGTAGGAGTCGGCCAGCATCGCTCCCCACTCCGGCGTCGGCGGCTGGGCACCCAGCCCGAGGAACCCGAGCGCCGCCGCTTCGAGGATCGCGAAGGCGATCGCGAGGGTCGTCTGCACGATGAGGGGCGGCAGGCTGTTGGGCAGGATGTGGCCGAGCAGGACTCGCAGGCCGCTGCCGCCGATCCCGCGCGCGGCCGTCACGAACTCCTGCTCGCGCACCGAGAGCACGGCCGCCCGGCTCAGCCGCGCGTAGGACGGAATCGATACCAGGCTGATGGCGAACAGCGAGTTGCGCAGTCCGGGGCCCATCATGGCCACGATGGCGATGGCGAGCAGGGTGCCGGGAAAGGCCAGCAGGATGTCCATGCAGAACATCAGCACGACGTCCGTCCGTGCTCCGAGATACCCGGCGATCAGGCCGATCAGCGATCCCACCAGCGCCGCCACCGCCACCGCGCTCACCGCCAGTCCCAGCGTCACGCGCGTGGCGTGCAGCACGCGGACGAGGAGATCGCGCCCGAGGGTGTCCGTGCCGAACGGATGGGCCAGCGTGGGCCGCTTGAGCCTGAGGGCCAGGTTGGAGTCGGTCTTGGCGTCGTAGTCGTGAACGAGCGGCGTCACGACCGCCATCAGCAGGAACGCGGTAACGATCCCGAGCCCGGCCCGTGCGACCGGGCTGGCGACAAGCCGGCGCCACGCCGCGGCGACCGGGTCGGCGCTCCGCGATCCCATGACCGGCGCTCTCACGACCTCGACTGTGGCCATCAGCGGATGCCTGGGACACGCGGCCGGGCAGGCGCGGTCATGAGTACTTGATGCGGGGATCGGCGACGGCGTAGAGCAGATCGGTGGCCAGGTTCACCACGACGACGATCACCGCGATGAACAGCGTGGCGCCCTGCACGATCGCGTAGTCCCGCGATTCGATCGACTCGTAGACCCACAACCCGATGCCCGGCCACGAGAAGATCGTCTCGGTGAGGATGGCGCCGGCCAGCAGCCGGCCGGTCTGCAGTCCGATCACGGTGAGCACGGGCAGGAGCGCATTGCCCAGGCCGTGGCGGACGATCACGGCCAGCTGCGAGAGGCCCTTGGCGCGCGCGGTCCGGATGTAGTCGCGCGTCAGCTCCTCCAGCAGGCTCGCCCGGGTCATCCGCGTGATGACGGCCAGCGGAATCGTGGCCAGCGCCACCGCCGGCAGGATCAGGTGGCGAAGCGCATCGCCCAGCACGGCCCACTGGCGTTGCACCAGGGCGTCCAGGATCACGAAGTTCGTGACCGGCTTGAACGTCGACTCGCTGTCCAGGCGGAACCCCGTGGGCAACAGTCCGAGCTGCACGCCGAAGATCCACGCCAGCACCAGGCCCAGCCAGAAGATCGGCATGGACACGCCGGTGAGGGCGCCCACCCGGGCCAGGCTGTCGATCAGCGAGTTGCGCCGCACCGCGCACACCACGCCGAGCGGCACACCGATGACGGTCGCCAGGATCATGGCCGCCCCGGCCAGCTCGACGGTGGCGGGAAAGCGTCGCCACAGATCGGTCGCGACGGGATCGCCGCGCACGATGGACACCCCGAGGTCGCCGTGCACGACCTTGCGCACGTACAGGAGGTACTGCTCCCACAGCGGACGATCGAGGCCGAGCCGCGCGCGGACCTCGGTGACCTTCTCGGGCGTGGCCCGCTCGCCGAGCATGGTGAGCGCCGGGTCGCCGGGAATCAGATGGACGAAGCTGAAGACGAGGAGGGACACGCCGACGAGCACGGGGATCACGGTCAGGCCGCGCCTGATCGCGTATCCCGTCACCGCGCCCTCCTCACCACCGGATACCGGACGCGACTACTGCAGCTCGACGGTGTTGAAGTACTCCGAGCCGGTCGGGTGCGTGACGTAGCCCTTCACTTTCTTGGCGAAGGCCAGCGGCGGCTGATTGTTGGCGATGAACAGCCGCCCGGCGTCGTCGTGCAGGATCTGCTCGGCCTGGCGGTAGAGCTTCGCGCGCTCCGCCTGGTTCGTGAGCTTCTGGGCCCGTAGCAGCACGTCGGCCAGCGGCTGATTGGCGTAGAAGCCTTCGCGCGACACCCCCGGCGAGCAGAAGAAGTAACAGAGGAAGTTATCCGGATCACCGTTGTCACCCGTCCAGCCGAGCATGTAGAGCGGCATCTGCCCGTTCTTGCGCTTGTCCAGGTATACCGCCCACTCCGCGGTCTGCAGCTGCGCCTTGATGCCGACCTTGGCCAGGTCGACGGCCATGGCCTCGCCGATCTCCTTGGGGCTCGGGAAGTACGGCCGCGAGCGCGACATGTACCAGAACACCAGCGGCTCCTTCTTGCCGTCGTCCCAGGTGATCGTGGACAAGCCGCCGCTGAGCCCAGCCTCCTTCAGAAGGTCCTGCGCCTTCGCCGGGCTGTACTCGTAACCCTTCACGTCTTTGTTGTAGCCCCAGAGCGGCGGCGGCTGGAACTGCGTGGCGGCCATGCCGGTGCCGCCGTACAGCGCATCGACGATGGCGCCGCGATTGATGGCGTACGCAAAGGCCTGGCGCACGCGCTTGTCCTGAAACTCCTTCACCTTGTAGTTGAAGGCGATGTAGCCGGTGGTGTTGGTCGGGCGGAGCAACACTTGAAGATTCGGATCGCGCCTCACTACCGCGACGTCGTCGGGATTGAGACCTTCCATCCCATGGATCTCACCGGCCTTGAGCGCACCCAGCCGCTGCGAGTTGTCCTTGATGTTGCGCACGACCACGCGCTTGACCTTGGGCTTCACGCCCCAGTAATCGGGATTCGCCTCCAGCACCACTTCCTGGTTGGGCTTCCACTCGACGAACTTGTAGGCCCCGGTGCCCACCGGATGCTTGCCGAACTCGGTGCCCCACTTCTCGACAGCAGCGGGGCTCGCGATGTCGAAGACGAACATGGCCAGGTTGGCCAGGAACGGCGCCTGCGGATCCTTGAGCGTGACCCGCAGCGTGTGCGAGCCCGTCGCCTCGACCTTGGTCACGATCGACTTGTCGTCGAAGCCGCCGAACTGCCCCTCCCAGTACTCGAAGGTCTGTCCGGCCTTCACCTGGTTGTCGTGCTGCGGATGGCTGGTCTTCCACCAGCGCTCGAAGTTCCACACCACCGCCTTGGCGTCGAAGGGGGTGCCGTCATGAAACTTCACGTTGCGGCGCAGCGTGAACGTCCACACTTTGCCGTCGGGCGAGACTTCCCATGACTGAGCCAACGACGGCTCCACTTCGGTGGTCGCGCCCTTGTACTTCACCAGGCCGTCGTAGATCTGGCGTGTGATGCGCCCCGAGATGCCGTCGGTGATGACGGCGGGATCGAGCTGCACCGGCTCACCCTGGGCACCGAACACGAACGTCTGCGCGATGGCCGAGGCCACCGTCACCTGAAGGACAAGCGCGACAAAGCACGCGAGTCTGCCGAGTCTCATGCCGGGCCTCCTCGAGGCTGGCGGCGGGGGCGCGATCGCCCCCGCTGTCAGGGCCTCTGGCCGGCCATTATGGCGCGGTCACCAAACTCGGCGCTCGGGATTCACCACGGCTCGGCGTCGCAATCGCTATTTCCCCCGCGACGGGTACACGATGATGAAGTTCGGCTGGTTGGGCATCTTCACCTTCGGCAGGGTCTGTGCGTTCATCTCGTCGGTCTCACTGATGATCCCGTTGAGGTGGAGCAGGTACGCGGTGACCGCATACACGTCGTTGTCGGTGAGCGACTGGGGTTGGATGTACGGCATCGAGCGGCGCACGTAGTCGAAGACGGTCGTCGCGTACGGCCAGTAGCTGCCGATCGTGCGGACGGGCGCCTTGCTGGCGAGGGTTCCGTGGCCACCCACCAGGCGATCGTTCGGCTGCCCCCCACCCTTCGCACCGTGGCAGGCCTGGCACTTCTGCTCATAGACGATCGCGCCGGTCGCCGAGGTGCCCTTGCCCGGCGGCAATCCGACGCCGTCGGGTCCCACGCTGATGTCCCAACCCGCGATCTGCGCAGGCGTCGCCTCGCTCCCGAGGTTCGGGCCCTCCGTTGCCCTTGGGGTCATAGCCGTGCTCGCACAGCCACCGACGACGAGCGCGAGCGCCAACCAGAGATCACGCGTAGACATGCTTCACCTCGCCGTTCGCCGCCACGCCCCAGGCCTGGATGGCGTGGAAGTGGAAGATGGCGTTGTTCCCGTGCTCGGCAATGAACGGCTGGCGCTCGGGCTGCACGGCCCCGGTCTCGTCGGTCGCGCGCGATTTGAGCACGGTCGCGGTGCCGTCCCACTTCCACGGCAGCCGGAACCGCGTGAGGGCTCGTGGCAGCACGGGCGCCACGAGCGGCGCATCGGTCCACGTCCGGCCGCCGTCCGACGACACCTCGACCTTTCTGATCGCGCCGTTTCCCGACCACGCGATGCCGGAGACCTGATAGAGCCCTGCGCCCCGCAGTGTCATTCCGTGGGAGGGCAGCGTGATGACGGACTTGACCCCCATCGGATACGTGAACATCAACGACTTGCCGTCGGCCTGGAGGTCGGTGTAGCGCGACGTCTCGTCCTTGGTCATGATCGGCGCGGAAACGATCTTGAGGCGCCGCAGCCACTTCACGCTCATGTTGCCTTCCCACCCTGGCAGGAACAGGCGGACGGGATAGCCGTTCTCCGGCCGCAGCCGCTCGCCATTCTGGAATAGGGCGAGGATCGCGTCGTCCATGGCCTTGGCCATCGGGATGCTGCGGCTCATCGCCGCGGAGTCCCCGCCCTCGGCGAGCATCCACTGGGCGCTTCCGTCGACGCCGGCTTCCTCGAGCAGCACGCGCAGCGGCACGCCGGTCCACTCGCTGCACGACACGAGCCCGTGCGTCTCTCCGGCGGTGAGATTCGGCGGCGCCGGCTGGTAGAGCGTCTGGCTGTTGCCGGAACACTCGAGAAAGTGGATCCGGGAGATCATCGGATAGCGTAGGAGCGCGTCCATAGTGAAGATCAGCGGACGCTTCACCATGCCGTGGACGAGGAGCCGATGCTGGTCCGGGTCGATGTCGGGCACGCCGCTGTGGTGTCGCTCGAAGTGCAGCCCGCTGGGTGTGATCATGCCGTCCAGCGACTCCAGCGGCGTGCGCGAAGCGCCGCTGCCCGTGGTGCCGGGCTGCGAGCGGATGAGTACGCGTGTCACCTTGCGTTCGTACTTGGCGGGACTGCCGTACTGACTCATCCCGTCGCCGGGGCCTTTCATCGACGGCGGGACTTCCGGCGGCGCCGCTCCAGCCTCTTTCGCCCCGCCGGCGCCGAGGCCGGTCGCGGCGATCAAGCCGAGGCTCTGTTTCATGAAGCGGCGCTTGGATTGGTCGACCGCTGGTTCGACGATGGCTTTGTCTGGCACGGTGAAATCTCCTCCCAGAGCGTCGAGGGTCGGGAAGAACGCCAGATGCCAGGAGGCCGGACGCCAGCGCGCGTCAACCACACAGCCTGCTGGAAGGCGCCCCCGACGATACCACGCTACAATCGCGCACCCAATGAGCTCCGGATCCAGCGCGCTCTTCCGGCATCGACGGCTCGCGGGCGCCGTTCTCCTCGTTGTGCTCGGCGTGCTGGGCCCCGATCCTCCCGCCCGAGGGGAGGGCGGTCGTCAGGCCGCATCCGGCGACTGCGTCACGGTCGGCCGCCCGAAGCTCGGCGTGAAGTACGCGTTTCACTTCACGGACCCAGCCGGGACGGTGTCGACCTCTACGACCGAGTACCTCGCCGTCTCGGACACCTCGCTGCGGTTGCGGCTGACACACAGCGGCGCGTTCGGTACGGTCGAGAGGGTCAACGACAGCACCGTCCGCGTGGAGGACGACCTCGTCGTCGTCGAAAAGATGGTGTCGAGTGGGACGAACGAACGCGGCGCGTTCCAGAACACCGTCACGTTCCAGCCGGCCAGGATCGGCGATCCAGCGTCCCGCGTTTGCGGCGGCCGCACGTGGTCGATCCCGTCGGTGGCGGTGTCCACGATGGGATCGCAGGGCGGATCGTCGGAGATGACCACGGACGCTGGCAGCGGCCGGGTGATCTCGGTGCGCGAGTCGGTGACGGTACCGGCGGGGACATTCCGGACGGTGCACTACCAGAAGATCTCCGACGGGGCGCACGGGCACGTCGTCGAGGAGACCTGGCTGTCGATCTCCGACGGCGTTGCCGTGAAATACACCCATGAGGAGCCAGCCGGCGTGGCCACCCAGGTGCTGACGGGCACACACTGAATGACCTACTGCGTCGGCTGGATCGTCAGCTCGCCGGTCGATCGAAGCGCGATGGTGTAGACGCGGTCTTTCCTGAGACGGGTCGAGACGGCCTCGCCGTGCAGGGCGCGGACTCCGCGCTTCTGCGCCTCCTCAGGATTGTTCGCGAGCTCCCAGAATCGAGCCCAGAGCTCGCGTTCGAACGCCGTGGGCGCCCGCTCGGCCGCGTAGCTCTGCGGTATTTGCCCTTCCCGATCGAGCACCACGCCGTCCGCGGGCCGCCCGCGGTCGGTGAAGATCCGCCGGAAGAGCAGCAGGGCCTTGCCCTTGAGCGCATCGCCGGCCGTCACGAACGTGTCCTCAAACTTGATGACGAGCGCGTCGATGTAAACCTCGTCGCCGTCCAGCACCAGCTCGCGGGACTCGCCGACGGAGCCCCCCTGGGCGTCGAGCTCGGTAAACCGCACGCGCGTCCGAGGATGTCCATCGGGCCCCGGCCCCTGATCCAGCACCACGAGTCGAGCCCGCCGCTCGGTATGTCTCAGGAGCCGGACGGCCGCCTCCAGAGCCTGGTTCCGTTCCGTGAGAGCGCGGACCTGGGCCTCGCGTTCCGCGAGCTGCCGCTGAAGCACTCGTCCCGGCGCCAGCACCATCTGGTCCACCAGGTAGATGCCTCCCGCTCCCGCGGCGACGAACAGCAGCGTTCCGAGAACAAACACGGCTCTGCTCACGGATGCGATCGTACCCCAGGCGAGATGCGGGCGGTCGCTACTTGCTGGCCGGGAGTTCCCGGATTCGCCCGTGAGCAGCGACCACCGGATTCGTCATCCGGTGGTCGCCGCCAACGGGAGACCCGTCGTGGAAAGGCCTATCGCGCGGGAGTGTGCGTCGCCGCGGTGGGCGCCGGCACGGACGCACTGTTCGTGACCACCGGGTATTTCGCGCAGGCCGTGAACCCGACGAGCAACGCGATCACCGTGAGCACACGCATCGTCGATTTCAGCATGCCAATCCTCCTCGTTCTATTGAGCGCCCTGTGGCCCTGCTGGAGAGCACAGTCAGTGCCAGTCGCGTAAACCCTTGATGGAGCGTGCGTCGTCTGGCCGGCGCGAAATGACGTGTGACAGCCTGGCCCGAGTACTGGCGGGACTTGTCAGTCGGTGAAGCGCCGTTCAGCAGAACTGATCATCACGAGCGCGCCGACGTGACGACCGCGCGGCCTTGACACGCGATCGAACGCGGCGCTATGTGGTCGGTGACTACGCGGTGCCTCGGCTTTCCTGGTGGTCGCCACTGTCGACTGGAGGAGCGATGGACCGTTTCCATCTCGAGGCGGGCTCGGTGAGCCTGCGAACCTTGCTTGAGTTCACCGCGGCCGCCCGTCGGATCGGCGCCGAGATCGAGGTCGATCGATGGCTGATCCGACCCTACGTCTCCGGCGTGGAGGTCACGCAGGGCATCCAGTACTTCGGGGCCGAGCGTCATCTGACCAACGGAGACGATCGCGGTCCCGACAACTCCGTCCGCCTGATCGCGCGCAAGCCGTCGTGGGTGCGCGTCTACGTCCGCAGCGGGCTCTTCGGGGCCGACCAGGTCCTGACCGGTGACTTGATCGTCGAGCACCGGACCGGACCGTTCCTCGGCGAATGGACCCCCGTGGCGACGCTGCTGCCCCTTGCACCCGGCGCGGTGACATCGCAGCGCGACCCCGTCTACACGACCGAGCGCGGCACGATCGGATCATCGATCAACTTCGCCGTCGGCGCCGCACTCATGGAAGGCATGGTGCGGTTCACCGCCCGCATCTGGTCCGCCGGCGATGCCACACGGACGCCGATCGACACCTGGCAGCAGACGGTCGACGCGACGCTACTGCAGACGCTCAGCCTGCGCGGCGTGTTCGTGCATTACAACGGCCCCGATCCCACGATCAACGCCACCAATCCGCCCACGGTAGACCTGCCCGCGCCGGGGCTGGCCAATCTCCAGGCGACGGCGGCGTGGACGCTCAAGACGAATCCGATCGAAGCCACCGGTGTGTTCTCGAGCGCGGGGCAGATGAACTGGTTCGCCCCCCTCACGGGGCCCGCCACCACCTCGGGCGGCTGCTCACAGGGATGGATCGCGTTCACGTACGTCTTGTCGCTCATCAAGAACAACGACGGCAACCGGAGCGACGTCATCTACTACGGGCTCTTGCCGGCGAACATGCCGGTGGGCCCCGTCACCGGCTGCGAGCTGTACGGTGTCAGCGCCGGCCGGGACACGGACCAGGTGGCGATGGCCCACGAGATCGGGCACGGCGCCGAGCTCAGGCACGCGCCGTGCGGGTTGCCGCGCTTCCTCCTCGTGACGAGGGGCGATTCCTCGCTCACGTTCGTGGCGAATCCGACCATCGACGCGAGCTATCCCGCCTACGAGCCGTACGATCCGACCAACAGCCCGACCGCCTCGCTCGGCGAGTACGGTCTCGACATCACGAACGGCACCATCCATCCGCCGACCGAGAAGGACTACATGTCCTACTGCGGACCGGTGTGGATCTCCCTCTATCACCACGCGAAGCTTGCCTACAACGATGCGTTCAATCCACGGCGCGTCGGTGTGCAGCACTGGGAGCCGCCGGACCTCGTCGATCCGTACCTGTGGCCATGGGAGTACATCCCCGATCCGCCCCGCTGGGATGGCCGCCCGGGAGATCTCCGCATGAAGGCCGAGCCGGTCATTGCCATCCTCGGGACGGTCGACGACGCCCGCACGCTCGAGGTGAAGAGCGTCACGCGACTGCAGGCGCTCGCCACCACGCGGGGTGCGGGACCGACGCCGTATGTCGCGCAGCTGCTCGGCGCCCAGGGAGAGGTGCTCGCCACCGCGCCGGTGGTGCGTCTGCCCGCGCACGGCAGCGGGTGCGGATGCGGCACGAGCGATCCGGCCGCCGGTCCGTTCGTCTTCGAGGCGATGGTGCCGGACGTGGCGCCCGGCGCCGGTCTCCGCATCGTCAAGCGTGCCGAGGACGGCGGACCGGGCGAGGCCGTCTGGACGCGCGATGCCCCCGAGCGGCCGCCTGTCGTCCGGAGCTTCGCGGTGACCGTCGATCGCGGCGAGGGACGGGCGACGTGGCAGGCCCGGGGCCACGGGACGCTCGAGTTCTCGCTGCAGTTCTCGAAGGACCGCGGCCGCTCGTGGAACGGCCTGGCCGTCGGCCTCACGGAAATGGAACACCGCTTCCGCGCCGAGACGCTTCCGAGCGGTCGCCTCGTCTTCCGGCTTCTCGCGCACGATGGCTTCCACAGCACCAGCCGCGTGTCGCGGCCGGTCGTGGTTTCACGTCGGCCGCCGATCGTGAGCATCCTGAGCCCCGAGGCCGGGCGCCCGTTCTTCGCCGGCGCACCGCTCCGCTTGTGGGGTGCCGTCACCGAGGACGACGGCGTTCCGGCCGATCCCGCCGCCTGTCAGTGGCTGGTCGATGGCCGTCCAGTCGCCCACGGCATCGACGTCTGGGTCGTGGCGCCCGAGCCGGGCGAGCACCGCTGCACGCTCGTGGTGCGCGGGCGAGGCGGGACCTCGCGGGTGGAGGCGGCACTGCGCACACTCGATCCGCGAGAAACGAACCCGCGGCGCCTGGCCGGCACGGACACGGCGACCGGTACCACCGCTCGCCGGGCACGCGCGCGGCGCAGGAGCGGCGCCGGCGGCCGTCGTCGAAAGGGAGGCCGGTCGCGTTAGGAGGCTTGGGCCGCCTGGCGAGGCACGGAACGCCGACCGGAGACGTAGCGCATGCCGTCGGCCTCGGTGTGTTCTTCGTGCATGGTTCCGGCGGCGATGGTGCAGGAATCGCCCGGTCGATACGTGACCCGATCGTTACCGAAGACGAGTGTGATGGATCCGTCCAGCACGAACACGCGCGCGTCGAACTCGTGGGCGTGCGCCTCACGGTGCACGTTGGGCTTGAACTCGCCCTCACGGACCTCATAACCGTCCCGACGAAGCTCGGCCTCGAACTCAACTCTGGTCATGGTGTTTCTCCTTCTGGGGACGTCCGGTCAATCGCATCGCCCGCTGTCGTCGGGGCGCCACGGATTGGAGAAGGTGCTGAGAGATTCAAGGAAGACGACCAGGTCGGTCTGCTCGCGTGTGGTGAGATTCAGAGGGCCTGGCCCGGCCCCGGCATGAAGCCGGACCGGATCGAGTCTGGAGTAATGCCGCACGACCTCGGCGATGGTCTCGACGCCCCCGTCGCGACCGTATGGCGCGGTCAGTATCAGGTTACGCAGTGACGGCACCTTGAACGCGCCCACACTCCCGCTCCCGCTGGCCGCCAGGCGAGTGTGCACGGCGCTGGCGCCGGTCGGGTCGTCGTTGTACGGGCCCAGCAAGTTGAAGCGGCTTTCCCGCAGCTGCAGGATTCCCGCGGGGCGTCCGGGATCGGGCTTGCCGAGCGCCTCGAATCGCGACAGGCCGGTGTTGAAGAACTCACCGCTGGTGAAATTGGGACCCGCATGGCAGGACGTGCAGCCGCCCTTGCCGATGAAAATCTTGAGCCCCCGCTGCGCCGGCTCGGAATAGCTCCAGGCGGCCGGCCGTTCTCCGCGCGCCAGAGCGTCACGGAACTGGTCGAAGGGCGTGCGACCGGCCATCAACGTCTCCTGAAAGGCCGCCAGACTCTTGCCAACATCGACGAACACGGTCTCGTCATCGGTGGCGGACGGCCGGGCTCCGAATGCCCTTCGGTAGCGGCAGGATAGCTGTTCGTCGTTGCGCACCAGCTCGGCCACATGACGCGGCGTCGCCCCCAGCTCCCGCGCATCCACGATCGGCCGCAGGCTCTGAGACCACAGGCTGTCGGCGGCGCCGTCCCAGCCGTACCAGCGTTGCCCGCGCACGTTCATCAGCGTCGGCGTGTTGCGATCCAGCTCGGCCATCCCCATCCCGCGCCGGAGGTTGTCGGTCCAGTTACGCTCCGGAACGTGGCAGCTTGCGCAGGCCTTGGTGCCGGTGCCCGAGAGACGAGAGTCGAAGAACAGCTGTGTCCCGAGCTCGATCGCATCCGGTTTGCCCGAAACCCGGTTGGTCGGATCGTGCGGCAGGGGCGCCGGCCACGGTCCATGGGACAGAATGATCTTGATCTCGCTCTCGGTGAACGCAGGCGGGTCCGCGACACGCTCCTCAGCCGAGCTGACCCCGGAGAACAGCACCACGCAGGCGGCGGCGACGGTAGCAACAGCGATCCGAAAGGCGAGGGTGAACCGTGTGGCTCCTGAGATCATGAGCTCTGTCCCGTGGCCCGCGATGCGGGTGCGTGTCGCCCGAAAACCTCCGCTATGCTACCAGGAATCGTGACTCGAGTACCCCTCGTCCCGTGAGCCAGGCCGTGGCCTCGCCCACGCGCGCCGGCTGGCGGCAGCGGCTCACCGACCCGATGGTGAGCGCGGTCGTGGCACTCGGCATCACCCAGATCACCGCGTGGGGGACGAGCTACTACTGTCTGGGGGTGCTGGCGGCCCCGATCAGCCAGGACACCGGCTGGAGTCGGGGTTTCGTCTTCCTCGGCTTCACCGTCGCGCTGCTCACCATGGGCCTCGTCTCGAGCGCCGTGGGCCGCGCCATCGACCGGCACGGCGGGCGCGCGGTGATGACGCTCGGCACCGTCTTCGTGTCGGCCGGGCTGTTCGCCCTCGCCCACGTTCACGGGCAGGGGGCGTACCTGGCCGTGTGGGCGTTCCTCGGCCTCGGGATGCGCCTGTGCCTGTACGACGCCGCGTTCGCGGCCCTGGTTCAGGTCGCGCCTTCTCGGGGGCGGAAGGCGATCTCCTACCTCACGCTGTTCGGGGCGTTCGCCTCGTCGGTGTTCTGGGTGGTCGGTCATACCCTGAACGCACAGGTCGGATGGCGGCAGACCCTCGTTCTGTTCGCTCTCATCAATCTCGTGGTGTGCCTACCGCTGCACTGGCTGGGGCTCGCGCGGCGCGAGACTGCTGAGGCCGCCGGGCCGACGGGCGCCGCCACGGCCGACGTGGACGGGCCCCCGCTCGAGGGGCGCGCGCGCTCGGTCGCCATCATCCTCTTCGCGCTCATCATGTCGCTCAACGGGTTCGTCTTCGGCGTCATCTCCGTGCAGCTCGTCCCGCTGCTCGAGGCCGCGGGTCTGGCCACAGCGGTGGCGGTGTGGGTCGCCTCGATGAAGGGCGTGGCCCAGTTCGGGGGCCGCGTCGTCGAGATCAGCTTTGCCCGCAACCTGCGAGCGATCACGGTGGCCCGTATCGCCGTCGGCGTCCTGCCCCCGTCGTTGCTCCTGCTGCTGGCTGGCACCGGGAGTCTGCCGCTGATCGTCGCCTTCACGCTCCTCATGGGAGCGTCTCAGGGCGTCATCACCATCGTCCGCGGTGCGGTACCCCTCGTGTTGTTCGGCGCGAAGGGCTACGGCGCCGTCCTCGGGGTCATCGCCACCCCCATTCTCATCGTCAACGCCGCCTCGCCCACCGTGTTCGCCTGGATCGTGGACCGCTGGGGCTGGGCGACGGGGCGCGTGTCGCTCCTGGTGGGCTGCTCCGCCGCGTGGCTCGCCATGGAGCTGATGTCGCGGTGGTACGAGCGCCGCCGCGCCGTCGCCGTCGGGACCGATCCAGCCCTTCGGCGTTGATTTCGTCGCGCCACGGGCCGAGATGCGCTTCGGCCGGTACTCTCTACTTGGCGCCGAGATCCAGCGGCGTGATGGTTCTCAGGAGCGCTGGCAAGCGTCGCTGGGCCGCCGGATCTTCCAGGACCGCCCGCGGCAACCCTGAGGGTTGGATCTGATCAGGCAGCTCCGACGTCGTCGCGGGGGCGGCCGTACTGGGGTTCGCGGCCCTGTCCCCGCTTTGCGCCTGCGTGTCCTCCCAAGAAGACCACGGCGAGAAGAGTCGGATGTCCACCCGGCGGGCCCTGGCCAGGGATTCCGCACTCGGCTTCTCTCCCGGCGCCAGCGTTACTCTGCCCATGGCGGTCCCCCGCAGCTGGCGCAGCTCGATGCCATGGCGCTGCACGAGGTAGCTCACGACGCCTTCCACGCGCTCGCGGGCGAGCTCGCGGTTGTATCGGTCGCTCCCCTGGGAATCGGCAAACCCTTGCAGCTCGAGGATCGCGTTGGGATCAGCGACCAGCGCCTTCGCCACCTCGTCGAGCTCGCTGACGTCCTGACTCCGCATCTCGATCTGACCAGAGCCGAAATAGACGGACTTCGTGTCGATGAGCCTGTACCTGTTGCGGCCAGCGAACCGCTGCGCGAGCCTGGCTTCGGCATCCTGTGCCAACACGGCGGCCCGGTCTGCTCGTGTCTTGGCACCCTCCGCGACGGAGTCCACCTCGCCCACCCGCGTGTCGAGACCTCGGAGCCGCTCGTCGGCCACGTCCACCGCCTGGCGGTTCTCTCCGGTGCGCTCCGCAGTGTCGCGAAGCTTCTTCTCCTGCAGATCGGCCCGCTCGGCCAGGTTGGTATGCGTCGTGGTGATTTGACCGGCGAGCTTGCTCTCTAGCTGGCCGACACGCTCATCGACGAAGCCTTTGGTCGCGCAGGCCCCGCCGAGGATCGCCATACCAATGCAGAGGGTAAAGGAAGCCAGGCGTCGTGTCATGACCCGCTCTCCTCGTATCTATGGTTGCCGATGCTCGGAGTTGCCTGCATCTAGGGTGCCGTCGGGCTTGGCCATCGCTGGTCAGAGCGTACGACAGCGGTCACGAGCCGTCCCGCCGGAGGGCCTGGTCTCGGAATCGCAGAGCGGACCTGGGGAAACTCCCACTCTGCCGATGCCCCGGCCGTCCGCCGTCGAACACCGCGAATAGAATGGGATGCTCCTGCGCGGCCCCGAATTGTGCACAATTGGACACAAGTAGGGTCCTCGGCTACAGGGCCGATAGGGGAGGCGCACCATGCTGCTGCAGGAGATGACCTGGCCGGAGATCAGCAACCTGTCGAGAAACTTTCCAGTCGTCGTCCCCGTGGCGGCGCTCGAGCAGCACGGCCACCACATGCCGGTCTTCACCGACAGCCTGCTGGTCGGCGAGGTCGTGCGGCGGGTCGGCGCGGCGATGGCGGACCGGGTGCTGATCGCGCCGCTCATGTGGCTGGGGAACTCGCACCACCACATGGACTTCCAGGGAACGCTCTCGGCCAGCCCGCGTGTCTACCTCGATCTGCTCAACGACCTGGCCGAGAACCTGATCGCGCACGGCTTCCGGCGCATCGTGTTCATGAACGGCCACGGGGGCAACATCACGCCGGGCAAGCAGGCCATCTTCGAGATCCGACAGCGGCATCGCGACCGTAATGATCTGCTTTTGCTGTTCGCTTCGTACTGGGACAACGCCAACCCCAACGCCGGCCGGCCCGATCTGGTGCAGTCGCAGATGGGGCACGCCTGCGAGTGGGAGACGTCGATGATGCTGCGGCTGGCGCCGCAGCTGGTGAAGGACTTCACGCGGGCCGAGCCGGTGAGCTTCGCGTTTGGCTTCGAACCGGCCTACCGCGGCTGGACGACGAAGGACCGCACGGTGACCGGACACATCGGCCATCCTCAAGCGGCGACGGCGGAAAAGGGCGAATACCTCTTCGCGACCTATGCGGCCGGCGTGAGCAAGCTGCTCGAAGACGTCATCGCCTGGGACGGCAAGAGCTGGGAGATGCCGTAGCGGCTTCTCGCCGGTTCACGTCGGGCGGGGAGTCACGACCAGCGCGTTGGGCACGCCGCCCCCGCCCGGGACCGACAGCCGCAGGGCGGGAAGCTTCACCACGAGCTGCGTCGATGGCCCGCCATCGAGGTTGAGTGCGTCCCGACATCCGAGGCCACCCTGATCGGGCGGGTCAGCAAGAAACTGTGCGAACGGAGTCGTCTCGGTCCTCGTCGACACGACGAGGACGACGACGTTGCCCTTGGCGCACACCGCCGTCCGCTCCGCGACCTGCGGCTTCAGCGCCTGGATCTTCCCTTCCACCACGAGACGCGGGATGCCCTGGACGACGAGGCGATGGGCGCGATCATCGTTGATCTCGGCGCCGAGCACGATCCGCGCATTCCGGTCATCGATCACGAGCGCGCCCCATGTCCGCCGCTTGCCGCTGCCCAGGACTCGTCCCTCGTCGACGGCGAGGCCCATTGCCCGGCCATCGGTATCGAAGAAGCTCGCGTTGATGGCGACGACGGCCGGATACTGCGCGACGATCTCGGCGACGGGGCGCCGCGACGACGGGCCGCCGGCGGGGATGAGGCGGAGATCAACCACGTCGAGGTCGACGTTGAACGCGTGGCCGGTGAACGCCTCGGCGTTGTCCGGCTGGACCTCGAAGGTCGCGTGGGCGATGCCCGGAGCCACCGGGACGAATCGCGCCGGCCTCCCGCGCGCCGAACCGGCTCCGGTGTAGCCCACCGCCAGCAGCGTCGCGACCACGCTGGCGACGGCCATGGAGCGAAAAGCATTCAAGCGCAGCCTCACTTCAGCTTCGGGTCCAGGAAGTCGCGCAGTGCGTCCCCGAACAGGTTCACGGCGAGGATCGTCACCGTGATCGCTGCCCCGGGGAACACGACCATCCACCACGGGGGCTTGAAGGCCTCCGCGAGGACGCCGCCCAGCATGTTGCCCCAGCTCGGCGTCGGCGGCGGCACGCCCACCCCCACGAAGCTCAGGGCCGCCTCGATGAAGATGGCCGCGCCCAGGTGCCCGGTGGTGATGATCAAGAAGGGCGCCACGCACTGGGGCGCCACGTGCCGCGCCACGACGCGCGCGCCGGACGCCCCCAGCGCACCGGCCGCCTCGACGTAGGCGAGCTCCTTCACCGAGAGCACCATCGACCGGACGACGCGGGTGCTCAGCGGCACCCGGGTCACCGCGATGGCGATGATGACCGTGGAGAGCCCGGCTCCCAGCGCCGCCATGAGGAGCAACGCGAGAATGAGGGCGGGCAGCGACATCAGCACGTCGAGCACGCGCTGGCTGATCAGGTCCACCCGGCCGCCCAGGTAGCCGCTCGACACGCCCCAGAGGAATCCGATGGTATCGCCGAGCAGCACCGAGGTGATCGCGACCAGCAGGGTCACGCGCGCACCGAAGATGATGCGACTCAGCACGTCGCGCCCGAGGTGGTCGGTGCCCAGCACGTGACTGCGCAGCGGCGGATCGCGCGTGAGGGCGTAGTTGGCCGTCAGGGGGTTGTGAGGCGCCAGCCGTTCAGCCATCGCCGCCACCGACACCATCAGCAGCAACAGTAACCCACAGACGCCGCCCAGCGGCGAGGAGCGGAAGAAGCGCACCACGGCCATCAGCGCGGAGCGGGGCTACTGGTAGCGGATGCGGGGATCGAACCAGCCGTAGCTGATGTCGACCACCAGGTTGATGAGGACGAAGATGACGCCGTAGAGCAGCACGAGGTTCTGGATGAGCATCCAGTCCCGCTCGGCGA
>Ga0111538_10004528_pt1 | contig 19288 bp, 24 predicted proteins | sample SoiMethybrSBSTD1_FD_79669 | JGI IMG/M metagenome (GOLD analysis project Ga0111538, IMG submission 79669) | Bulk soil microbial communities from a Populus tree surrounding site in Tennessee, USA - Soil MetaG P. TD hybrid SBSTD1 (version 2)... | ecosystem: Environmental > Terrestrial > Soil >...
CAAAGATTGGTTCGAGACCATTAACATCGCTGGCGTGAAACTAGAACCCCAAGAGCGCTTGAACGCCATCTATTCTGGACCGTTCGTGACGCTTGCGAAGGCCGAGTTCAGCAACAGCTAGAACGCGAACATCCAGAAGTGAGGCGCGTACATAAAGGGCAACGCGAACCGGCAGGAGTTCTTGGAGCGGGCGCTGGACTGGGTCAGCAAAGGCGACATCGGCGACTACATGAGTCAACATCGCAACGATGACAGCATCAATGAACTCAAGACCTACTTCAACAGCGTGATCGACTGGGTTTCAACCGTTTTCAAAGATGTCAAGAAAGAGATGCAGGGTTTAGAAAGGGTCAAGCTTTACGAGAAATATCATTAGGATCTTTACCGGTCCCTGCTCGCAGGGACGCGACGCACGACGAGCGATGGAGTTCCGAATGTGCCGTTATCACGAGCCGCTTGTATCTGCATCGCGGCCGTCTGAGTTATCTGACTGGTCCCTGTGCTCGAGTTTCCCGAACTCCTCCAGCAGCGTCGCAGCGACGCGTCGCTCTAGCAGTTGTGTGAGGTCGGGACGGTCCCGCAGCAGGGTGGCTAAGGCCTGGTCGCTCACGCTTTGCACGTGGGCGCGTACCGCCTCGTCGGCACTCGCGCGGATGAGGGGCGCGAAACGAGGGCGGTGCTCGAGCCGCAGGAACGGTGTCATGTTTTCGTGCATCCGTCGATTGCGATGAAGTTTCCACCACATGCCGAGCACAAAGACCAGCGCCAGGAGCGCAAAGAGCGTCGTCTCCATCTTAGGCCTTCTTTGGGATCGGGGGCCGTTGTCTTACGGTGTAGAGAGCGGCCAACGAAACGGCATGGATGAGCGTGTCCGCCTCGACAGGAAGGCAGTCATCAATGATGACGGTAGTTCGTGCTCGGCTGCGTCGACCGTCCAGGGTTAAGACGACCCTGCGTTTTCTGCGCCGTAACTCTTCCAGGACTTCCCAACACTGTGCCCATGATTGGGAGTAGGGATAGGGATCGCCCCGTCGATAGCATTGATGATCCATCGGTCCGGTATGGCTCCAGATGAGCCCACCTTCTTGGGGATACGGACCTTCCCACTGATCGCACGGGATGAGGCCCATAAAGTCTTCGGCAATGCGCCGGTCCAGCTCGGGACCGGCAGGGAGGCGTGGCAGGGAAATGAAGGCGGGCTTGGTCTTCTTCCTGCCAAGCCGCCGATGATACGCACGGAAATAGGTGGTCGTCGCCCCCACGAACCCGATACACATGCACACAAGAAGCACCCAATCAATTGGCGCCACAATTCTCACCCCACCAAGAGCCGCACACCGGTCGGAGGGGAACCAGCCTGGGCGGGGCGTGTTTCCCACCACCTCACGCGTCTGTATCTTGCACCTATGGCATCCCCGTCGCACAGGAGCTGGGTAAAAATCACCTTTTTAGCACTCTATCTGGGCAGACGCATAGGGGACTATCTGCACCCTTCGCGCTTACTAGCGCCACCGCCAAGGCCCGGGGGAACAGACCTCGGCATCCCCATCAGCCCTTCATTGATGAGAGCCTGAAGAAATTTTCTTCTCGCCTTCGTGTGCCAATATACCCGTCAATCAGTTCGAGTTTACTTCGTCGACGTCATGATAGCGGGAGAACGTAGGTTGCACCCTTTTGTGAGTATAAGTAGCCAGTTGGCGTAACCTTCTCCTACGCGGATGCCATATCATTAAGGCGTGTAACCATGAGGCCTTTTTTCTTTTAGGCTCACCGAAAGTCTGTCGGGGCTTATCGATATGATCCGAGTGCTAACCTGCGCTACCTGGCTGACTCCTACTACGTAGATCATTCACGGCGCTATTAATCTGTGCGCTTACCGTCTTTAAGCGACGAGTCTCGACATTGAGCCCAGCACGCCGTATGAACTCTGTTCGCGTAGGAACGACACGGCTTCGAATAAAGCTTTCTCTCGCCCATCGCACTCGTCGGAGGGCAAAGTCCTCTTTGGTTTCAACAAGACCACGCATACATTCCAGGGTCTTGGGCAGCTTGTCGCTACGGATCACTGGGCCTGTGTGCCATCGCTCATCCTTCGAAGTCTTCCAGATGACGTGTCTGGTGATTCGAAGCGGCTTTCCAACATGGTTCCTCAGCCGCCAGACACAACCGGAGATGGCAGACACCAGCCGTTCGTTCCGAGCACCCCAATCTACAAGTGGCGCCCATGCCATCCTTTTTCGAGCAACCGGTTGATGACGTACCAACCATTGACGGTCATGCCGATATAAAAACGCTTTGATAGGACTATAGAGTTTGGCAAGTTCTGCGCGGCCCAAATGAGGACAACTCCGTCGGACGGAAAGCCACATCGCTTTATAGAGTCGTCTCTTTATGGAAACCAATTGTTGCACGGCATAGTTTTCTCTGCACATGGGTGTGTCCTTAATCTTGGACGTCATTCCAGGACGACGGTGGAGGCCGAGACGAACCGCTTGGCGTCTCATAGTTGCATAGGACACACCTAACATTTGTGTGGTTTCTTTCAAAGTCAGCGATTGGTTCCCCCAAGCTTTCCGTAACAACGTGTCCCAATACCTTCCCCAGCGCTTCACTTCCCCGATACGATATCGGTCTTTAGGCGAACAATCGGGTCCTTGACGGTAATAGGCAAATCGACAATTAGGGCATGCGAACAATCCTTTTGGTCGATGTCGGCCCGTCATACTGAGGGTGATGTTTGAGATACGAAGAGATCCTCGGTGTCCACTGGCTGGATTGAGACAGGGCCACGGACCTTCCCCGAACGGTTTGTCGATAGGTGGTGATGCGTGTGACGTATCTGGATTCAACCCGAGCCATCGCCCGACTAATAGATGTTGAACGGGATGTGCGGATGTATCCGTGTAGCGTGAAAGAGTTTCATCAACCAACAAGTGCGCCCCGCGGGTTCTAGGGGACATGCCAATCGTGCAAGGATGTCCTTGTCATAGTATGTGTAAAAGGACGCAACGATAGCTTTGTGGCGTAGACGATGTCCCACAGTAGCCAGATTCATGGCAACGAGGCGATTGAAATATTGTCTCCTTGGGCAGCGTAACTTAGAAGGTCCTCCTGAGGTTTGAGACACACCTCCATATCTTGTGCGAGTTGAAGCAAGATCTGATGCATACGAACATGGTCGCCACAGGAACGAGGAGTCGACTGGGTGATCGCGTCCTCGGCAGTGATGAACGCCGCCCATCGTCCACAGTGACGCGTCGGCACACGGCTCTCTTCAAGGAACACGGCATGAGTGGGACAGACTTCTACGCCCGTCATTTGATGCAGGCGGCGCCAATAGCATTCTCCATAGAGGTCTTTGTCCTGGTTAACGCATACAGGACAAAAACGGAACCACCGCGGAAGCGGAATATGTGTTGCATGGAGACCTGCAGCCGACTCTATCTTTATTCCGCCGGCACTCGCCATGGCGTCGCGGACACGTATCGCCCGTCGGGCACGCCAAAATTTCTCGTAAATGGGGAGAAGAGTATGATGGTTGATGAGGAAATCAACGGAGAGTTTAAAGCCAGGAGGCAAAGCGTCTACGAGATGCTGGAGCCGACCCGAGAGCTGACCGATTTGTACGGGATTTCGAGATCCTGTCAGTTCCTGAGTCAACTTGAGCCGTGAGGGATATGCAACTAACTTTGCATAGCGGGCATAGGCGCTGTACAGAGTTTCTTCGGGATACGGGTAACAAAAGAACCCAAGCATTACCGTGTCCTTGCTTTAGGGAGTGCAATCCATTTTTACTTTTTAAGTATAGTTCTATAATTCTACAGTTATCAAGTATAAATAATCATAACGTTTAGTATTAATGTAAAAGCTGGCATGGTTTGTTCGCTGCCTACTGCGCTCGTCACACTCGTTTGGTCATCCAATTCCATGCCGATTCAATGGTGTCGACCAGACTTTGGCGTGACGGGTGCTAGTTCAGGGGCCTCACCATAATGCGTAGCGAAGAGAAACGCGCTTCCTCCCAGGCAACAGGGGTAGGCGAGTTATATGCTCAGCGCATCCTGAATCAGAAATACTAGATTGAAGAGTACAAATACCTAAACCAATTGCAGTAATAGACGGCTTAACAAATTGGTACCTCCTCCCTGATACCCCCTCGTATCAGTCTTATCTATTGTACAAGCATGCCAATGAGAAGAAAGGTGCTCACAGCCCTCCTATTATTGTTGTGTGCCCAGGTCGGGTGCTCGAGTCACCATCCTATTCTCCACCCCAATGCTCATCTTCAGAATGTGGGCGAACAATCATCTAAGGAAGATGTCCAGGAGTGCCGCGAGGTCGCCAAAGAGGCGGGCGCATCAGGTGGCACAGGAAAGACAGGGACGGTGGCTGGGCATACGGCTACGGGTGCCGGCGTTGGAGCCGCCAGCGGGGCTGTCGGAGGAGCGATCACGGGCTCTCCAGGGATTGGCGCGGCGGTCGGTGCAGCCACCGGGGCCACCTTTGGCTTTTTGGGCAGCTTATTCTCGTCCTCTCCACCCAATCCAGCCTATGTCAATATTGTCAACCAGTGCCTGGCTGAGCGGGGTTATGAGGTGGCGGGATGGAAATAAAAAGGGAAATCACTATGCCTTCTGTCATGCGTTCTGCTCTCACAATCCTGCCCGTCCGCCTCGTGCTTTTCCTTCGGGCATTCGCCGCCGGAGACACCAGGAGTGCGTTCTACGTGAACTGCCACCATAATTATGCGAGTCGAGAACATCACTTTGGACGCAATGTCTAAGTCACGCGCAAAGGCGCGGTTCGTGCCAGAGAGGGTGAACTTGGTATTATTCCCGGATCAATGGGAGCGAAATCCTTTATTGTTCGAGGGAAAGGGAACCCAGATTCGTTCCACTCCTGCTCGCACGGCGCGGGCCGCCGGCATTCGCGCGGAGAAGCGAAGCGTCTCTTTACGGTCGATGATTTGAAACGTGAAATGCAGGGCGGGGAATGTCGGTTAGACGCCGGCGTGCTGGACGAAATCCCAAGCGCGTACAAAGACATTGATCAGGTCATGGCGGATCAACACGATCTTGTTGAGATCGTCGCTGAATTAAAACAGATCGTCTGCATCAAAGGATGAGCACCATGGATCCAACCGCACGTCACCCTAATAGGAAGACTCTATTCGCTTGTCACGCCCATCCCTCAACTGATACAAAGTCTCGCCCATGAATATGTCACGACTCCGCGCACTCTTCCATCTCACTCCAACACAACGTGAAAATCTCATCAAATATTTATATGATATTTCAAAAGGGATTTGCGCTTCTTGGCACCCTTGGACCCTAGTGACAGGGGTAGCCACTCGGATTACAATAGTCATTGGAGTGTCCGGCTGCATCACCTTTTTCTCTGGGCGTTGATTATGGATAGCTACAGACCACCTTCTCCCATCTCACGTCCCTATAAGCCCATTCAAAGGATACCGCTATGACACTACTTGATTGGACACTCCTACTCGGAGCCTGCATCGGTGCCATTGGGGCTGGGGTCAGCCTATGGTTTTCTTCTCGCTACCAGTAACCCTCACCCCCCATTCGAACAGACGCGAAGATTTCTATGCCGTACAACTTCTTCGCATCATCGCGGGCTCTCCGCTCGCTCTTCCGTATTATCCACTGACTGCATCATCCTAACTCATTCCTCGAGTCGAGTTATTTCCCATAACACGAATCCTTCGACTGGCCCATACAACAATCCTTTTCCCCACCCAAGCAAGGGCTTCGCCAGCCACACCTCCCCAATATCTTCGCAATTCCATCCAACGAAGGAGTCGACTATGTCTGAAGCGGCTACCGAATTCTCTCCGGAATTAACGACCATCTACATGCTCTGGGATGATCGAGATCCCTATAGGACTGATCGTGTGTACGCCGATAAGGAATCAGCGAAGATTGCGCTCCATGAACACTACACACCCTTCTGGATTGAGAAACACAAGGCGAAAATCATCACGGTCCCTGTGATAAGTTACCGGGCAGTTTTGGCCTGACCTGTTACGAAGCTCAGAGAGATTTGGAGGGGATAGCCATGCGCGAAGTCGTGGGCAATATCTGGGATTACCATGCCAAAGGCCACTGGGTCGGGATTACGACTAATGCCGTGACCAAAGAGAATGGTGAAGCCGTCATGGGCCGCGGCATTGCGCTGCAAGCCGCTCAACGCTTTCCCCTGTTAGCCAGACAATTAGGCGCCAAACTTCGCCACGACGGCAATCATGTCTATGCCTGGCCCGACTATCGACTATTCACGTTTCCAACCAAGCGACATTGGCAGAACCCAAGTCCACTGGCTCTCATCGAACAGTCGGCTGTGGAACTGACCGCCCTGATTGATCAGGGCACGATTCAGGCCCCGATCGTGATTCCTCGGCCCGGATGTGGGAATGGTCAACTCGATTGGAAAGATGTCGGGCCGGTGCTTGCTAAGATTTGGAATGATCGGTTTCTCGTTATCACACAAAGTTAAAATAGTAGGACACAATTCCTCCCTGCGTGTTTCCCCCTCCTAAGGGATATCGTTAGCCCAAGTCCGAGTCCATCCGGGAGCAATGATGGAATAAAGGGGTGGAATAAGCTCAGGTTCCGGGGAAATTACTTCTCACGGTGGCCGTGAGAAGTTTAGGACGGGAGGATGTCAAGCCCTCATCGGACACAAGTGGTGCAAATACAAAACATCGATACATGAAACCAGCATCAGCATTGAGCCCCAGCTCATCGGGACAAAAGATGAGACAAGAACTGCCACGGCAAGACAACCCGACACACGACCAGGTAGTTCATCAATCGGAGGAGCGCGTTATCCGTCTTGAAACGGCCCTTGAATTCACAATGGTAAAAAGCCCTCCCATTAAAATGATCGACGACCAATCATAACGCACTCTTTGTGCGCCATCCCCTACCCAATCCACCGGCTCTCCTCACTTCCCCCTGACACACGAATTCAGACACTCTAGTAGCGTCCCTTCTTTTGAGAATAGTGCTAGACTTCCTCTAGCCATTCGTTCTCTCACAGAGGTATTCGATGTCAGGATCATTCCATTCCATCGTGACGCTCATCGGCCTGCTCCTCGGAAGTCTGGTCGCCTGCACACAGGATTCTGACTCGATCCTTGGCCCGCTCGTCACTCAGGAATCCTGCGGCGATCCCACCGTACTGAAAGGCATTGTGCAGCAGCTGCACATCAGGCCCACTAGTGGAACCGACGCGCCCCTGTTCGTACAATCCATGAGCCCCAGGGCTTGTAAGCTCGCCTATCAGTTATCCGGAGGAGCTATCATCGAAGTCGCCTATCGATTAGAAGCCGATGGATCCTTGGACACCAGTAAGGTCGTCACCAACCTCACTCCGCGCAAATAACGCCTCCGATTCAAATTTCTTGTGCTAGACTTTGGACATGAGACATCTCCTGGTCGCGGCTAGTCTACTGGTAACAGCGCTAAGCTATGGGAATACCATGGCGGCGGATTTCTATATTGGGCATGACGCGGATGGGAATCCCGTCATTACCGATAATCTTGGGCAGATACCTGGGAAGTCCAGAAACCATCTATCGGTTCATCAATTACCGAATAATCCCACCCCGCAAGACGACTCTCCTGGAGCTGAACTTCCTCGAGCTTCGTCCGCCGAGCGCAACGTCCCCACTCCTCTAGATACCACTAGCCAAGCTAAACATCGACGCAAGACTGACGGATCAAGCGCAGGCCTCGGAGCACCCACAACAGCCCCATCCGCAGGCGCTCCAGCTCCTGCTCGTAAACCCGAAGATATCATCATTAATACGCCACTTGAGTCGAACGTTCATGTTCCCGCTCCGCTACCCGCAGTTGGCAATGGGGCCGCGCCATACCGGCGATAAAACGGTAGGGCTATTCGAAGCTAAGCTCTCTCTTCGTCTCACCTAAATAATAAATATTTCATTCGCGTTCCCATTCACCACTTTTCTCTTTATTTCCCATTCTCCATCACCTCCACACCATCTGGACGAGCCACCTAAGAATCGGCCCTGGAGGCGTTCCCCTCTTTCATTAACCGAGTGGGTGAGTTTTCCTCGCATGCAGCACCTCCTTGATAGTCAATCTTTCGCGTTCATTTCATCGCTGGATTCGAGGATCAGTTGATTTTCTTTGCATTGCAATCGTCCGGCATGAAGGAGGCAGTCAGTTGTTTGTACCGCCTGTAACGGCTTTTAATTGTCAGGTTCATGTACCGCTCTAAAGAATTCCTGACCCTCATCAAGCACACTCTTACGTCCTTACCTGGCTCTTCGCCTAGGCGTTACGCCTCTTACTGTTTGGGGTCCCCGTTGGGTATTCTTTTCTCACACCATCGGAACTGTGCGGAAACGCCGCGGCTTCGGCAGACCACCGGGCTGTTAGAGATGAATTAAATAGACGGTCCTTCGCGGCTCGCTTTGTTTTGCCGTTGATGGACCTGATCCAACGGGCGGATATTAGAGAGTCGAGCGGGCGTAGCGAGGGATGCGGCGACCTAGCAGCGCGGAAACCTACTCATGTGAACGTGCATCACGCTGCCGGACGTTGAATGGATCTTGAGGGCGACTCTGATGGTGGCGCGGGGGCTTCTTGGAGAGGGGCTGACGTGGGTCGATGCGAGTCAGTCAGCGCCTCGTAGGCCCAGACCGCTAAACCGATGATGGGTCCAAGAAATACGAGGAAGATAATTACAGCGTGCTCCATGAGGCTATCGTGCGCGCCATTCGAAAGCGCACACAATAGGCGTACAACCAAATGCCATGTAGGGTCAAGTGGAAGTGGAAAATCTCAAGTCGACATGGGTTCATAAAATACGGAAGTAGGTGATCGTCGCCCCGATGAACCCGATACAGAAGCAGACAAGCAAGATCCAATCAAGGGGTGCCATGATTCTCACCGTTTACAACGCTGGGCTACCTGGCTGACTCCTACGCCTAGATCATTCAATGCGCTATGAATTTGTGCGCTTACGGTCTGAACGCGACGCGTCTCGACGTTCAACCCAACACGCCGCATGAACGCTGATCGCGTCGGAACGGCACGGCTTCGAATAAAGCTTTCTTTCGCCCACTGTACGCGTCGGATGGCAAACTTCTCTTTCGTTTCCACAACGCCACGCAGGCATTCCAGTGTCTTGGGCAACTTCTCGCTAGGGATCAGGGGGCTTAGGTACCATCGCTCATCTTTCAAACTCTTCCAGATAACGTGTCTGGTGATCCGACGCGGCTTTCCAACATGGTTCCTAAGCCGCCGGACACAACGGCAGATGGCAGACACCAGCCGTTCATCCCGGGCACCCCAATTTACAAGTGGTGCCCACACCATCCTTTTTAGAGCAACCGGTTGATGGCGTACCAGCCATCGACGGTCATGTCGGTATAAAAAGGTTTTGACGGCGGCGTGGCGTTTGGCAACTTCCGCGCGACCCATAACGGGACATGTTCTTTGGATACAAAGCCACATTGCCCTATAAAGTCGTCTCTTGACTTTAATTAGTTGTGGCCGAAGTCTGTTATCTGTCGATCTGGTCAAGATCGGCGCTTTCCTCACCATGCCGGGACGAGAGTTGAGACCAAGACGCGTCACCTGACGTCTCATGGTTGCATGCGACACCCCAAGCATGTTTGTGATCTCTTTCAGATTCAGGGAATTGTCTCCCCAAGCTTTCTGCAACAACGTGTCCCAATACCTCCCCCATGATTTCACTTTCCCAATGCGATACCGATCGTTCGGCGAACGATCGGGACCATGCCGACAATAGGTAAACCCACAGAGGCGGCACAAGAATATTCCACAAATCTTTCCGCGGGCTGTGACGGTCACTGTAATGCTTCGGATCCGAAGCGCTCTGCAGTGCTTGCTGCCTGGATTCAGACAGGGCCAGGGGCCTTCGCCAAAAGGGCTCTCTTGAAGCCGCTGCCCCTGCCCTAGACATGTTTGGACCGTTGTCTCAAGCCATCGCATGACTAAAAGATGATGTATGGGATGGGCCGCGCTTATGCGGGTCGCATGAAATAACTTCATGACCCAACAGTTCCGGTTTTGCGGGCCGACTTCACACTGCAGCAGCTTGAGCACCGAGCTGGTATGAGCCTGTTGAAAAGAGCGAAGGATGGCGGCGTGTCGTAGACGGTGGCGCGCGGTTGCCAGACCTCTTGCCACAAGGCGACTGAGATATTGCTTCCGCAAACCGCTATCGCTCGCATGTTCAATACGACCTTTCAAGCACCAGGCCAGGTCACCAGCAATTTGAAGCAAGGTGCTGTGCGTACGATCCTCAGGGTCACATACCCGAGCCCTCACTGCGGTGATCGTCTGTTGAGCCGTTACGAACGGGTCCCATCCGCCGCGGGGACGGGCTGGGATATCACTCTCCTCTAAAAAGATGGTATGCGTAGGACATACGAGGACGCCCGTCATTTGATGCAAACGATGCCAATAGCATTCTCCATAGCTTTTTTGATCCTCCTCGGCACACGCGGGGCAGAATCGTAGCCACCGAGGCAGTAGGACATGACTAGCGAGTAGCCCGGCGGCCGCCTCAACCTTTACGCGACCCGAACGTCTCATCACAGCTCGTATACGGTGTGTCCGCGTGATGGGCCAAAATTTCTCGTAGATCGGTAAAAGCGTGTGCTGATCGATAAGATCGTCGGCGGAGAGATCATAACCAGGGGGCAAGGAACGAATCACATACTCCAGCCCGCTTGGCAGCTGGCCTGTATGCAGAGGGTTTTTCGATCCTGTTAATTCCTGGAGCAATCCATACAGAGAAGGATACGCGACTATTTTCCCATAGCGCGCATAGACACTGTACAGGGTCTCTTCGGGATACGGATGGCAAAACAATCTGAACATACTGTTGCATTCATCAAGACGTCAGCACTTTGCAACATAACCTAATAATCTTCACGTTATCAAGATAAAACTACCTATCTGTCGAAGCCCAAAAAAGTCGTAATCATGGCCACACTGAATGACAAACACCGAAAAGTTGGTTTCGATACCGCTAAAGAAATAGAAGCACGACCGCTGAACTCATTAGTTAGGAGATGTCCCTCCGAAGCCCGCGGCAGGCTCACACAAGAGCATTAGCTGCCACACTTGGCATTGGGACAAGAATTACATTCCCATTTAGAACCGCCACCTTTCTCAGACTTCTTCAGGGACCGAGGCCTTGGGGGGTCTTAAATTCCGGTTAAGCTGGACATCAGCCGGTGATATTTGACGGCCTCCAATGCAATTTATACATTTGAGAACACATAGCAGGCCACTCACTTGCCACAGCGCGCACAAACGGTACACACCGGTCTCTTCGCCGATCTGTTTCGGGGCACGGAACAGCAAAAGAATCTCAGCATGGCATCCAAACATTAATCTCCATAGTTAGCGTTATTAGAAGGATGTTGGTGTTACTCCATCCGCTGTTGGTCGTGGGCTTGGATGCACTTTAACGGACATTAGATGACGGGACAGATCTCGGGACAGAGGCCAAGCAGGCTCATGATCAAGAGATGGTCAAGGGGATGTTTGGTTAGGAACTGAGCGTCGTAAGCCTCCCTTACACATACTCCCGGAGACACCTTCATATCTTGCTCAAACATTCCAAGAAGTTTGGGTGAAAAGTGGCCATCGAAGCGCAGGCCCCCGCGGCGACCTCGCCGTCCTCGTCGAGGCACTATTGATGAGGCGGCTGCCCCTTCATCGAAGAGTTTGCGATACAACGCCGCGAGCCGGCCGGCATTAAGGGAAGCCGGGGGCTGCTCCATGAGCCAGGTTGCTCTCGTCGTAAGATCAACCATGAGTCGATCGTCTTGGCTCCACGGCATAAGCGGTCGTGGTTGGACATTTACTTGCCCTTGACGCGCTGTCATCAAATTGTGGATAGGAATAATCCTCCTATATGGGACGCTCGACCGCTCAAGCCACACCTCATGACGGAGACAGACCAGCACACCTGGGATTTGGTGTTGACGGTGCCAATACGTCTCACCGAACTCCGCCTCATCACCTTCGTTACAGAACGGGCAGTATCGCAAAAATAGGGGCCGGCGATTGAGGCAGTAAGTCAAGCCAATCGTGGCATACACGGCAGAGTCGGATCGTCGAATCAGAGCCTGTCTCATGTCGGCATACTCTTGAATTGTCTGAAACGGCGCGAAGAAGGGCAACATCGTATGGTTGTCTACAAGTGTATCCATCGACAACAGGCACCCATCCGGTAAGCGATTTTTCAGGCGTTGTAGATGCCCACAGAAGTCCGGAGTCGGTAACCATCGAGACTGTTGAACACCAAATAAGTCATCCCGTGTCTGCCAGACGGTTGGATAGTTCATTCGGGCATGATAACGCGTCGCGACACTCCATAAGAGTTCATCAGGAAAGGGATCAGGAAAACACCACAACATGTGAATTTCGTTCTTGCAGAACAGCCCTAGCGGAAGGTTATTAAGTAGGGTGTTGACGACGTCAGATCCGTCAGCCAGCCCGGCCCAACTCACTAGGCAGTCACATTCCCATGGTTTGATCGACGTTCACAAACATGCGCTTAGCCTACGCTTAGTTTAATTATAGGTGGCAGATTCGAACCTACCTGATCTAGTCTGTACAGAATCGCCTCATGATGGAAGGATTGGCTGAGTCTGTTGGGCAGGCTGGGGTAACATCTCACCGGCCTGACGGAGCACCCCGGCCTCTTTCAGTTTTTCGATGGCACTTAATTCAGGGTCGGATGCGGTCACGGAGACCAACGTATCGGGCACATTTCGAAGGCGGGAGGAAGGTTTCGGTTTGCGCCCTGGCTTCAGGGCCTTTGGTATCGTGCATGTTGAGACCTTCGATAAACCGGCATCCATCCCCTCGTTCTTTTTGCCGACCTCCGACCTGGGGATGGTATCCAGCGTGGATTCTTTCGCATCTCGAGTACGTAGCTGCGGATGCAATGCAAGGCACCCCTCAATGTGACCCTTCTGGACAAGGTCGGTAAAGTACGGCTCAAGGCAACTTGGGAACATATCGGCATGTTTGTTTAACTTCTCCCGGCCCCTTCACGAAGGGCCGTACGTAAGCCTTGCGTGGCGATCATCCGCTTGCGTGCCGCACGATGAATCACTTGGGGAGTCAGCCGTTCCACCTTGCTTTTCATCGCCTCCTCTTGGGCAAAAAACCAGAGTTCCTTCAGGTACCGCAGCACACCCTGTGTTTCGTAATACAACGCCTCAGACACAGCAGGCCGTAAAGGATCGTCATAAGGAATGGGATTCTTCACATATTGATAGGTAAACAGCGCGTTCAACATATGATTCCACGGTTTGTCATTTTCCACGAATCGATCCCAGATCCAGTCGCCGTGTCCACTCACACGACCCATGATACGTGCCTGTTGTTGAAGGATCGGGATTCCATCATACGTACCGATGAGGAACACGGGCACACCGAGTCGATCGAGCATGGAAAAAAGAAAATTAAAGTGTCGCTGCGCTTCGCCTGTTTTCAAGGTCTTGAGGTGGGCAAGTTCGTCGAGCACGAGCAGAGCGACACCATGATTTCGGATAATGGTCGCCATACTGGCGGTCAGAGAGTCGATGGACGACCTCCCACTCCGGTTATAGCGCACCTCGTAGCCCTCTACTTCCAGATTGCCGAGAGCGTGACCGTTCGCATCTCGGTACAGGGCCCGGTCAACCGCCCGGATAAACTCCAAGCACAAGGCGCGTGGTGTTCCGAGCGCGGGGGCATTGAGATAAATCCAGACCACTTGTGCAAAATGAAACCGCCGGCCGTGAAAGTTACTGTGGTCAATCACTTGGGGGTACAGTTTGGTCAGAATCTCTTTGGTGGTTCGGCTCTTGCCCATTCCAGAAGCCCCAAAAAGGTTCAGTGTATTTTCGGGCTCCGATTGACAGGCGGCATGTTTGACAAGAGGGTTCCTCCCGACAAGTCCTAATCGCATGACAAGGTCCATTCGCTCCACTAACTCCAGATGCGTTTTCATTGGCTCAAAGAAGAGTTTGGCATCAGCGCGCAGTGCGCTCATGCGAATCATGGGGCCCTTCTGACGCAGCGCGGGGTCTATACTGGGTCGGCTGCGAAGAGCCCGAGCGATGGATTGGAGGGATCGCTCTTCTTCGAATACTTCCGTCAAGGGATGCCCGCGAAAATGCGATACGCTCTGGTCATGATAGATGGCCGACACCCACCGACGACCAGACAATCCTCCCCTGCGGTCTGGTTTGATGATGCAGCGGCTTCCTCTTCCATACGAACCTCCTAAGCGATGTCCTTCAAACTGTCCCAATAGGGATCGTCTGTGTCTGCGGGACGAGACTTAGAAGGGTCGGGACAGCCACTCGTTTTCTGAGTGTGCTCCTGAGATAGGCGCCACCCTTCTTTCTGGTCTTCTAACCGCTGCTCCGCAGCCTTCGCGCTCGACACATCAGCGGTATCATTTTTCGTCATTCCATGGGCCTTCAGCGCCTGACGATGTTGCTGTTTAGCGGCGCGGGCCTTCGCCTCATTCCGGGTGTCACGTTCCGCCTCAGCCTGGGCATACGCCTCACGCGCCGTTTTGTTCGGCTGTTTCATGCGGGCCTGGTATTCGGTGTGTTCGTCCGCTGATGTGCCTAGCCAGGCATCATCGGCTTCCGCCAAAGGGCAAATTTCAAACGACCGATCTTTGCCCGGCAGACGCCGATAGACCACATCATTGATCCGCGGATCATACGAGACATCAACTTTGAAGTGACCCTCCCGACGGGCGCGTTCCCGTAATTGGACATCGCACTCGTAGAGTCGATTCTCATGCACGAGGCCCTCTGGCGTTATGGTTGCTTCGACAAGTGGCATCAGATTGAGTCGAAGTGTGTCTGCATCTTCTTCACGAAGGCTGCCGGTGCGATTCTCGACGCCCCAATGCCACAAATTTAACGGGGTCAGGACCACCCCATCAGCGACCATGTCGCGATGCGGCTTGTATTTGTCAAGAGGCCGCTGGTTCTCCGCGAGAATGGCCTCAATGACCATGGCTGTCAGCACATCGATCGTGATCGTCGCTGCTCCACTCGCCCCCTTCCCACCCTCATATGTCGTGGTCGTAGCACCGGCTTGTCCCCTCAGGACCTTTTCCTTAACTATTCCAATTACGCGCTCCACCAGTGGCTTCAGATCTGGTCGGTACGGAGGCGGCGTATCGACATCTACTCCCAGGGCGTTGACAACATGATTGCCGAGCCATTTGCGCAGGGGGCCTCTGTCAAAGACATAGTGTTCAGCAAGATGATGTGCAGGCCAGTCCTTCTCGGAAATGGTGCGATCGAACTGCCTACAGTAAGCCTTTTTTAACGTCGCCGCATTGTTAATGGCCATCGCATAGGTGAGGTAACTCTCCTTGCGAACACTAATACTAAAGCCGACAATCATATGGGTGAACTGGTCGACCACGAAACACAGGACCACTTTCCCAATGACGCGAGTTTGATTCAGTCGGCTGACAAGAATCAGATCGCTCTCGTAGGCATCCAACTGAAAACAAGAACCGGGGCCTCTGACCTTCTTGGACGTTCCTCCGGAAAGCGCTCGACGATTACGGGCATAGTCTGTTTTCCCTTGTCGCTTCTTCAACGCTTCATCTTTTCGCCAATGCGTGCGGAAAAAATATCGGAGCTGATACTTATTTACACTGTGCTCTTCCGGCTTCAGTATGGGGATGACTTGTCCATCCTTGAATTCTTGCCCATCCACAAATACTTCTCGTTTGATGCGATTCAGGATCGCGGCCAAGGATAATTGCTCAGGCCCATCATAGTAGGTGCGGAGGTATTTGACGAAAATCGCCTGGATCCCTGTGTACGTCCTGCCACCATATTCTTCGGTAAACTTGCTGAGATCGCCGAGGCGTTGCCCCGGCTTGCGACCTCCATGACCATTCCATTCTTGGAAGGGAACGAGTGCATTTTTCATCATGCCACATTGCCACCAACGCTTGAGCCACTTATAGATCGTCTTCGGGTTGATTCCTGTTTCCTTTGCCCGGGCTTTGACAAGGGGGCCACGCGTGCGAGGCTCGAGAATCGCGACATTGTGCACCAGAGGCTCGATGACCCTCCAGGAGGCGTCCCGTTTCCTTTTCGACGCGTCAAAGCGCGGATCGTCGTCGTATTTTGGGTTCTTCAACTGCGAGTAGGGGTCACGCTCACAGGGCACGATCTGTTTAGGCTCGAGTCCGCGCTCCAGCTCCTGGCGCGAGTGCCACTTGGGCCACGGGTTCCCGAACACCTCAACGATGGCCACATGTTTTCCGTTCGGATGAAACGCGACGATCCTTATTTCCCGCCGACTCCCATACTCCGGGCCTCGCATGAGAACTTTATTTAATGTCAACGTCATACACACACCAGAGGTGAAGGAGTCTGATCGTCAAGGAACGTCAGAGGATGAGCAGGATCAATGGCGACGGTCATATCGACTCTCAGCTGGCGGATGGCAATGAGATGCCGCACAATTTTTAGGCTATGCCCCCTTGGAAGGGACAGGCGGTCATCGCATTGGCGAGTCAGGACGCGTAAGGGAACGTTCCCCTCCATACACGCCGGAATCAGATGTTCTGCAGCCCTGGAAATCTCGCTTGCAGTAATGGGCCGTAGCATCCGAACCAATCGGCACTTATGGACGAACTTGATATTTTCAACCAGGATTTTGGAAATCCCGTGTTCCGTGACAATACCCCAGTCCCGTTTGTAATGCTTGTGATAACGACGTTCAATCTCTGCTAACTCGAGCACTCGTTCACATTGTAAGAATTCAGACGGCTTAATATTTCGGGCGACGTCGACCTCTTTGTCGCCTATTCGCACGGTAATGAGAAAGTCAGTCGTCATCACACTCGGTTTGCCCCGTTGCATCGGATGGCGGATACCTAACGTTCTAGCGATCGCCATGGTTTCTGACACGGACAACGGCATCTGCTCTCGGATGTCGACCACCATGGGCGACCAATCGGCAATCAACGCATACCCATACTCTAAGTTGCTCAAGCAATGAATCTCTCGTCCGGTTGTCCAGGACAAAAACCGGTGTGACCATCCGCGCGACGGGACATCGCCGATCTGGAAATACGGCATATAGTCAGCCCCTCGGCCTTTCCCGCGGTCCGCTTGCCTGATTCGCTTCACCGTTCTGCCGTACACGACACCCTCCTTCTTCTACCCCCAGATATCCACCACATGGCATGGCCTCATGGTGCTGTCTGGTCAGGCCTACTTCGGACCAGTAGCAGGCACATGTGAGCTCTCCTATCGTAGGCTTAGCTCGACTCATGGTTCGTGTGGTGTCTCTCTGATGAAGATCTCGTCGCTGAACTGTCACGGTGAACACCGCTTCTTTTAAACAGACATTGAGATATTGTTATCCTCATGCGAACTCCACCTTCCATGCTCGAGATGAGCTTGGGGTTCAATCAGTGCGCCTCACTATCTTCTAGGAATGGTTGTCGGCAGAGTTTTAATTTCCTTGATGGGGGGGACGTTGTTTCATAGATATGAACCTATGGTTTACTATCCTTGCTCCCCCATGCTCATCGGATCTTCCCACTGCTAGTACTTGCTCCGTGGTATTGATGGCCGTATACTTTGGCTTCTCGAAGGCGACCTTCTGGGAATCAAACACGCGACTTTTACTAGGAAAGATGAGTTACTCCGAATACACTAAAGTTATATATCTACATTTGTCAAGGGATGAGGATGCGAGCAGAAATTGATCGCGCGGCTTTCGCCAAGAGAATGCGTCAAGCCATTGCGGATAAAGGACTTTCTCACATCCAAGCCGCCCGCAGTTTAAGCCTGCCGCAACCCCAATTATCTCGTTATCTGAATGGGCAAGTGCCCGACCCGGCCACGCTTCTTAAGATGGCAAAGTGGAGCGGATGCACGATAGAATGGTTGTTGACGGGGCAGATGCGTCCAGTTAATGGGATGAAAGGACCTCAGGTGCACACGGATTCGCTGCTGCAACAAATTTCACTTACATGGGGAGACCTTGATGAAGTGAGTAAAGGGAAACTGTGTGACATCGTCATGCATTTGCGCCATGATTCGCCAGACCACAAAGGGACGATCGAACTTCTCGACGTACTGCTAGACATGTTGGCTCTTCAGTGTGGAACAGTGAGCCTACAAGTCAAACAAAGGAAAAGAGCCTCAATCGTGACGAAGTTAAAGGAGCAATTACAATTGCACCTTCCGCAACGGCCATTAAGTCAAAGAACAGATAAGTGACACGAGACTCCCAAAGAGACCAGCAAGCGTGTGATGTGAAGATTTGGTTCTACGTCCGAAACTCCTCCGAGGAGCTTCCTGCTTCATCGATCAAGCTACAACAAACAAGACTTGACCCGACAATACAAAAGCCTATTGGCTTGGGTTGGTCAACATTGAGGTAGTGCCTCCGCCCAGGCGTGATCCGAGCCACTTTCTCAGACGTCAAAGATTACTCTGGCGAGAGGCACTTAATTTCATTCCACGAAACTTTGTTTTAGCTCTCCCATCTATATTAGGAATCAAAGTTCGTTAAGGCCGCATAGTCTCAAGATCGTTGTACTCTGTTACGTTAGTTCGAGCACACGAAGGGCACCTTCGGAGCAGCTCATCAAAATGAGATAAGAGAGCGTCGACCTTCTGGTGATCCCTCAATTCGGAGCCTCTTGCCACAAGCACTGGAACGGGTGGGCTGCAGTTCGTCGTTGTGACACCCAGGGGCCCGCAAAGTGCCAAGCTGGACGAATTCCAGACCGTAGTCATAGGTCCTGATAGCTAATTACTGCGAATTACCAGAGAATTGCTTCAATCGGTGGAGGAGCTGATCGTCTTCGAAATAGAAAGCGTCAAGACGCTCAGATAGATTCACGATGATTTGGGCCAGTCGAAGATCAGGATGGGCCGTCCAATATTTGTGTAACTCGTCGATCACGATGGGAATCCTGTCAGGGTTTCTCATATTGATTAACGCACCCGCCTCACTTTCTAGAGATTCCTTCAGAACAAATCGTCGAAATTGGCGTTGTGGTGGATATCTAGGGCCGAGTATCGATGGTCGCAATATGCTGGAGACTAGCGGTGATTAGGACATCATTTGCTCTGTCCTCCGCGTGAACAGCTGTGTAGCACGACAATGGTCACGCGCAATTGTATTCAGCCTCGACGCCTTCGTTATTCATCACTCGGAGCTCGTCCTTATCGAACCAGTAGGTATAG
>Ga0111538_10004529_pt1 | contig 19287 bp, 26 predicted proteins | sample SoiMethybrSBSTD1_FD_79669 | JGI IMG/M metagenome (GOLD analysis project Ga0111538, IMG submission 79669) | Bulk soil microbial communities from a Populus tree surrounding site in Tennessee, USA - Soil MetaG P. TD hybrid SBSTD1 (version 2)... | ecosystem: Environmental > Terrestrial > Soil >...
CGTGATCTATGCAAGGTTGCGGTGATCGCTCCAGCGGGCTCCACGAGTTAAAGACCCCGCCGGTCAATTGACTATTCCTCTGGGCAAGTCGTAGTGAGGTGACCGGCAGGGCGACAACGCACGCTACTACTGAATAGCGGAGCGAAGCGACTGGGGAAACTCAGCTCCTCCACAGGTAGTAGTTGCTAATTGCGGCGCCCTTCGCAACGTGCCGTGCTACTGGTGGAATGCAGCGGTTCACAGCCGGCGATCCCTCTTGATCGCTGCGAGCTAGGTGGCAGCCTGAGCAGACAATTTCGCCACGGTGGCGGCCATATCGGGGAAACGGTGCGGGTGGATCACGGAGGCTTTGCTGGGCCATCCGATGATCACCACGGCCGGGGTTTCGTCGGCCTTGATCAGCTCCACGGTGATCGTGTCGCGGCCGTTGATCTGCCCTGTAGCCAGTTGGGTACGTTGGTCCATGGGTGGACTCCTGTCGTGTAGGTAGTTCACTCGGCCCGTCGGGTGTTAGCGGCACCTGCGGGCACTTCTATTCTGTTTTGTTGATCTTGAGTGCTGGCCGCAGATGGCCTTTCATTGGCCGCAGAACGTCAATGTGCAATCAGCTCTAACCAACGATGTGATGCGATCCGTACGGTTCCATCCCTTCTGAGAGCCACATTGGATTGGTTGGTAGCGATTGGTTGTGTTTGGTGGCTTCAGTGTGTCAGATATCCCTCCAAGTCAGACGGCACCGACGAGGAAGCCGTCCCAGCGTTCATTGTGGATTGGATGCGGGAGTTCCAGCGCTAGTTTCGAGTCGGGCTGCAGCCTCGTGCATTTCGCGTGGACTCCAGGTGATTGACCCGTCTTCGAGCCCCGCAAGGACGTCCTCAAGCCAGTGGACCTCCGCTTCGGTGACCGCGTGCAAGTATTCGGTTTCCAGCATTGTTGCCCGAGGCAAGGGAAAGCCCACTTTCGCGATCAACGCGTCGCGATCAGTCAGTCGCTGGACCAGTCGTTCTCTTCGGGACGTGAGTAGTTGGCGCGCTCGCTCTGGTGTGAGGAGCGGAATGAAGGACAGTCCCGCCGGGAACTCAGGGAACTCATTGCGAGGGGCGGACAGCACCTCTTCCATCCATTGTTGGCGGATTGCGCGGCCTGCGTCGGTCAGCTCATAGCTTGTCCGCTCCGGATACAAGCGGTCCCGGGTAGTGCCTGTCGGCTTGATCAAGCCTGCATCGACCAACCGGTTGATCATTTTGTAGAGCGTCGCACGTTGTCCGACATTGATCACCTGGTCCTTGCCCCATTGCTTGATCAGCTGCTGCATGCCGTACGGATGAAGCGGACCGTCCTCGAGCAGTCCGAGGATTGCCAGTGCAAGAGGCGAGCGTCGTATTTCTGTGGTCACCCGAGAACGATACACTAGTGGCCTCACATCTAGTTGTCATGACACTAGTTAGTGTGGCACTATTGGGTTATGACTCTTTTAGGAACCCTCAACAGTCGGCCTGCCGCCACTCGCAACATCAGCACCCGGCGGGCACAACGCATGGCCCTCGGCGCTGTCGCTGGTCCGGTCGTCTTTACTCTGGGGTGGATCATTCTCGGCGCGATCAGTCCTGGGTACACCGTCGCTGGGACATGGGTCTCGCCGTATTCAGCGATAACTCAGCCCATCAGCGGTCTTGGACTGGGTGAGACGGCTCGGTACATGAATGCGGCGTTCGTGCTCAGCGGGTTGCTTCTGCTCGCCGGTGTGTTCGGGCTCGCTAGAACCATGCTCTCGGGCGGGCGGCAAGTCACCCGTCTTGCGAGTGCGACGTTGTTGGCGCTTACGCCAGTAGGCCTTGTCATCATCGGCTTCTTCACGCTCGACAGACCTGTGATGCACCTGCTCGGCGCCATGTTGATTCTGGCCACCCAGTTGTCAGCTTTCTGATAACTGGTTTCCACTTGCGCGGTCTACCGGGCTGGCGTCGATTTGGCAACGGGCTACTACTGGCCTCGCCGCTCACGCTCATACTGTTCGTCGTCTACAACCTGTCATTCGGCCAGGCCGCCGTCGCCGCCGGCCACGGCTATGCAGGGTTGACTCAGCGCATCCTGTTCGTGGAAATTTTCGCGTGGTTTGTCGCTATGGGATGGCTCGCCTATCGGCGAACGACCTCGTCATCAACAGGTGGCTTCTCTCAGTCTTGATGGTCGCGCATGACGCGCGCGCTCAGCGGTCGAAGCGGTAGCTGGTCTGACTGAAGTTGCCCTTCGCAAAGGCCAGCACCCTCGACGGTTGCACCTGGTAGACCAAAGCCAAGCCGCCGTCGTCGTGTCGGAAACCCTCCGTTTGGGCCGTGAATCTCCAGCTACCGTCCCATTTGGCGCGCCAAGCCTTCGCTAGACGCTCGAGCAGAGCCATGTCAGTGACTCGCTGGGCGGAACCCTCCAGAACGACGTCCAGTCCGCTGTCCCAGTTATTGCATCCGGTTGTGAGTACGACTTGGGAATTCTCGTTCAAGTTGTGCGCCTTCTGCTCATCTGGCCCGGTTGTGAAGTACGAGGCGCCGTCGAGCCAAACAGCGACCAGCGGCGTGACGTGTGGGCGCCCATCCGGTCGGACAGTGGAGATCCATGACAGTTGTGCCGATTCAAGTACATTTTGGGCTTCGTCCCATGTAGTGGCGGACGCCTCGGGATCACTGAACCGTTGGTCGAGCCTGGACCTGGGATCATGCATTGGTTCGCTCCGATCAGTGCAGGAATAGGTCTACGGATGATCATGCACTAGCGCACAGACCAGCAAACGTGCGCGGGCAGCCTGACGCGCAGTTCCCAATACGACTGAGGTGTTGGAGCGAGCTAGTCGACTTCGGTGACTGTCATGGTGACTGGGAAGTGGTCGGAGAATCCGTCCTGGTTCACTGGCTTGCCCATTCCGCCGAAGGGAATTGGTTTGGGATACACACCAGGATCAACCATGGTGGGTAATTTGAGAATTTGAGCCGTTGTTGGATTGCCCTTTATCGGGGCATCGCTGATGGCCATGTTCTTGTTGATCAGAAACTGGTCAAGCATGTTGGGTTGGTTGTCGAAATAGAAGCTGCCATCGGGGGCTCCTGTGATCGGCCACATGAGATTCCACAAGAGTGGATTCTCGCGCGCTGAGATGACCTTGGCTCGCTGCCGAGTGCTAAGCGCGTGCAGCACAAGGGAAATGTCGAACGGTTCGTCGTTGAAATCGCCCATGACGAATACCGGTGTCTCCGGTCCATGCACCTCGAGTACGCGCTGGTGGAAGAAGCCGAGTGTTTCTCCGGCAATGGCGCGGTAGCCCGCAGACTCGAACTGCCCTCCGCTGCGGCTGGGCCAATGGTTACCGAAGACGGCCCAAGTCCTGGCGGCCGCTGTTGTGGTTTGAAAGTTGACTTGGACGATCTCGCGGGTGGCGTGACGACGCATCACTACGTGGAAGAACACCGAATCCTTGAGGGGCTCGGGAACTTGGAACAGCGTGTCGTCATAGATGAACGCCACATCGATGCCGCGTGCGTCGCCGGTGTCAGCGTGGACCACCGCATAACTGCGGGTCGCCACCAGCATTGCGTTTATTCTCTCGACGAGTCGGTCGACGACGAAGCGGTTTTCGACTTCGCAGACACCAAGTAGATCGGGCCCTTGGCCGGCGTTCATCGTTGCGATCACTGAAGCGAGCTGGTCGATCTTTCGATCACGCAATTGTGGCGTCCAACCGGCAATATCGTCCTTGATCGATCGGAACACCTTGTCGGTTCGGCGTCCGAGCGCAACCGCCTTCTCCTCGTCAAACAAGTTCTCGACGTTCCACCATGCGATGTAGTAAGTACGCATCGAGCCTCACTCGCGCCGACTATTAGACGGTCGCACCCTCCAGACGGACACACAAGAGTCGGCGTTGCGTACGTGTCGTGCACAGATCGTCCGATCGAGCCCGCATCCGAATGTGATTGCGCCCGTTGGCCAGATAAAGGCAGTCGCTGCGCTGGAGACCTGAGCCACGAACGGGGCCACCACCGCCCTGGATGGCTAACCGTCCGGCCGGCATTTAGGCGTTCGTCGCCGCGGCGCGCCGCTACCGGGTGGAACCCGACGAAGCGCCCTCCAGTCGACAAGTTGGACGTGGCGCCGCGGACCGGCAGCTACCCAAGCGGACACGTCGGCGCGTCGACCGCGATATATCTCACATTCGCCATCCTGGCGTTGCGCATCTAGCGCGCATGGCTACGGCGGATGACGATCTTTATCTGCCTCGCCACGCCATTATTGGTCGCTTTCGCCCGCCTCTACCGCGGAATGCACTACGTCACCGACGTCGCCGCTGGCCTAATCGCCGGGATCGTCTGCGCACTACTCGCAAACGGCTGGTATCGCCACCGAGCGGGCAATACCACGGATGCAATTGCAGCTCAACGGCGTTGCTAACACTTACATAGGCCTCGCCCAGGACATGCCCTCGAATTCCCGGCGGTGGTGCTGCGGCGCTATCGCGATATCGATGGACGCACCTCTGCCACGGTGCTATCGGTAGTGCTCAATAGTTTGCCTCACCGTGAGTCTGAAATTTGGCCGCCGAATCCAACGATCCGACCCTCCTTTGAGATGGACAAGCACGTGATCCAGGGCCTCGGACGAGGTGAGCACCTCAGATCGGCAAGCCGTAAGGCGTGCCCGCGTGAAAGATCAATAGGGCTGAGATCAAGTAATTCGCTGGGAGCGAGACGCCCGCGCTTGGGCGGAGCCAAGCCGGGCTGATTCACCCGGCCCGCTTGGTGTCAAGAAGCTCGAGTGCCATCATCAATGATCATCTGATGGTGAGTGTGCGCAATGTCATTAGTCCCTCCGTGGCTGCGAGTACCCCGGGTCCGGGAGCGCCTGGCTCCATACCACCTGCGTTCAGATGTGCTGGATGCGGCCGCTGCCATGGTCTCTGATCAGCGCTCCGATATCTATGTGGTCAGGCTGGCGTCCGCTCTGACTGACGCAGAGACTGTGCTGCGGATGATGGATGGGCGGCACGCTCGGGTGATGGGTCTGCTGGTGTTGACCAGCAAACGCATCCTGTTTCGCTCGCGCCGCCGCAGCGGGCCCAACTTCAGTGTGCCGCTGGAGGAGGTTGTTGCGATCGAGGCCTACACCCGCAGGGGTACCGGCACTGTCCGCATCATCACACCCGATGGCAGCCTGACGGTTGACCAGATCCTCGGCCGGCAGGGGGAGATGCTCGGGGATGACGCCCAAGCGACTGTCCTCGGCGAACCTCTGCCGGACCAGGATCCCCTCCGGCTATTGGCCGAACTCCGGGCACTGCGCGAGAGCGGCGCGATTAGCGCCACCGAGTTCGAGATGCGCAAGTCTGCGATCGGGCGCGACATCTAGGTGACCGTCAGGTGGCCTGCGTTCGACGATCTTGCGTCGGCGATGCAGCGGAGGTTGCCCCCGCATCAGACATTGCCTCGAGTGGGCCCGTTGGCCCTCACTGAGGTGCGGTGGATGACACGGATTTCAGTGCAGTCACGGGCCCGAACCCGTAGGGGTTGTGCATCAGAAGTCGCCGCGACCGGCCAGCTGCGCCCGCGGTCGGCGTGAGTAGCTCATAGATCGCCAGCCGCTGTGGCCCCGATCTGATCAGCTGAGCGCCCACTCCGCATGGCATCTGTCACGGCTGCTTCAAGATTTCGCCACACGAAAGATCAGGATCGCCTGCTCACCTCCCGGATGCTCAGCCAGCAGCAGCTCTGGTGCTTCCAGCCTGATCACGACCACCCGTGTTCGAACCGCGCAACGGCGAACACGAACTCTGCGCCCAGCGCACCCGCGTAGTACTCGACGTCGGTCGCTCTCTTAAGCCCACGTTGGCCCATCGCATTACCCACGGCAGGTATACGGGAAGCTCGCCAGACATGTCGGCTAACCCGGGCCTCAAATATCTGCCGTGCTCATCTGCAGGTCGATCCAGATGTTCCAGTTATTCCACTCCGCCTCCATCGCAGAGCACAATGAGCGGGCATGTGCGCTGCCATCGTTAGCTGAAAATCCAGTCCAGCAGGCCGAATGCGCCCAAAATGATCACAATCGCAGTGATGATGGCGAGCACTAGGAGCGCGACGAGGAGCGTGCCGCATCCGCTGCCGCGTTGCTGGGCGACCACCTGTGTCGGTGGTTGCTGCGGCGGTCGAGTCATGGCGCTTTTCTCTACGGGTGGATGTAACCGACGTTAGTGCTCGGGCCGCGAACCTCAACGCGTTGGGTAGCAATGTGTCGCGGTCGCGTCGACGATCACCGGAGTGGTTAGCTAGGCGCGTCTCGACGCAGCGGATGATCTTGGGTTTCGTTGGTCCCATCCACTGCTGAGGCTCGTCACTGATCGGATTAGGCACGCTGACTCTGATACTCACCGCAGGCGACGGGTCACTCGCGCGGTCAAAACCTCTGACCCATAAGAATTGGCGACCGGGGTTTGACGGACACGTATCAATCGATCCCTCACTGATTGTTATGAGGCTGTCCGCCTTTGCTTCTTCGTCGGTCGAGGTTTGTCGCTCTGCGTCTCTTCCTCCCGTCGTCGGACTCCTCTTCCGGCTTCTCCTCGCGAGCCTTGCCCTCCTTCCTACCGGTCAACCTCCCGACTGCGCCCTTGATACCGCCTCCTGCCATCTTGTTCGTGTCGCTCACCGTCTCGGCGGTGCCCTCGACAGTGGTCCCGCCGACCTCGCCGAGCGCCTGCGCTCGAGCGGTCAACCCGTCGGATATGGCGGTCACCCGGCTGAGCACAGCCTGCGTCGCGGCCTGCTGTGCAGCCTGCATCAGCGGGCCGCGAACCTGCTTCATGATCTGCGCGACCTGCTCGGACTGCGCCATCTGGGTGAGGCTCTTCTGCGCCATGCTCATCGCCTGCGGGCCAGTTGGTTGCCGCTGAACCACGGCGCCAGAGCGAGTGCGGCGCCGCCCTTCTTCGTCCGGCCCAGTACGTAGCCGGCGATCACGGCCGCCGCCAGTTGGGTGGGCGGACTTGCGCTCCGACGCCGAGGTCGGGTGCTGTTCTTCAGTCATTGCTGCTCCTTTTGTATATCTCGGTTGGGTGTTGCTCCAGTGGTCGTGGATCTGCGTCATTTCTCGTGCCCAGCTTCTTCGCCTCCGGCTGCGGTCTTCGTCAGCCTCAACGCGTTGAACAGTTCGGTTGAGCAAAACGCGTTAGCCGTAAGCAACCGACACCGTGATAAACAACACAAGTTAGTCGTCGCGCCTCTTAGTCGTTTCGAAGCTCGTTCTCATCGCGGCTGAACAGTCCCTCAACCCGTTCCACCACCCGCGTCGATGGCGCCTGCTGTTTGTGTTTGGCTGCGCCTTCTGTGATGTCCCCCCCAAACACTTCAGTTAGCCCTTTCGACTTCTCGGTAAGGTCAAGCCGGTTCATGGCCTCGGCATACCGCAGGTAGGTGTCGACACTGGCAACGACGATGCGTGCATCGATTGTCAGGATCTCGATGCCGACTAGGGACACCCGGACGTAGATGTCGATCACCAGGCCCTTGTCCAAGATCGTGTGGATGACATCAGCGAGGCTGCTGGGCGAAGGGCGGTCAAGATAGCGATTGCGAGGTTGGGGTGCGACGGTCATGAATCGAACTCTGGTCAGACCCGTTGATTGTGCTGCCGGCTGTGGTCGGGCACGATCGGTGGATGACCATCATCAAGATCAACGCCATCAGAGTTCCCCGCGAGTCCGGTGACGAGCTGGCCCACCGATTCGCCGCACGTGCCGGAGCCGTCGACGATGCGGACGGATTCCAGGGTTACGAACTGCTGAAGCCGACCGACGACCGGGATCAGTGGTTGGTGATTACCCGGTGGCGCGACGAAGAGTCCTTCCAGGCCTGGCTGGGCTCAGAATCGTTCACCCAGGGTCACCGCTCCGCTGCGGAACGTCAAGGTGGTACCACCCCGAAGCCGGTCGCGAGTCACAGCGAGGTCTGGTCCTACGTCGTTGCCGGTGGGTCTGACTTCCCTATGGATCGGCTACCACGCTGATAGACCGGAGCTGGCCGAACCCCTCGGGGACGATAGTGCCCATCCGGGTCACACCAGGTCGACTGGCATGGCGCGCCATTCGCTGCAATGGATATGACTGATCGTCCGAAGGGATGTCGAGCCCTCCCACCGTGATCTCATTTAGATCGGCGGCGTAGTCCCAAATACAGGTCGCCTTGGGGGGGTGATCTTGCAGCGCGAGACCAGTCGGCTCCCGCGCATAATCAATCGGCAGCCGAACGGTCACGTGGCGGTGGATGTCGCACAGTCAGATCCTGGTGTTTGCCGATGCGGGTCATCATCCCGTCATCCCCGTTCTTCAGCCGTTCGGACCTTGTCAATGCATACCAGCGGGTTGAGGCCGGCCATATGTCACCGGGCACCCGATCCAAGCTCGTCTCCGCCGTCTTGGACCTGCCAAATTTCGGCCGCGGCACCCGATTGGAAGTGACACTTCCCGCTGACGACGGCGAAATGCTGGAACAGATCAGGAATCGCTGTCACGACATCAACACCCGCGTCGCCGGCGTCAGCTGCCGACTCCAAACCCACGTTCCCTAGAGGCTGAGACTCTCGGGCGTTTGCGGATGCGCGTTTGCTGGGTCGAGGACTGTGATGCGGTCGGCCGCCCATGACCCGGGCCACACCTCCGCCTCGGCTGCGCCGTGGCGTATCCGCCGGCACAAGCCGATGGGAAGGTCCGGGGCATAGAGCATTGGGCTCAGCTCGGTTGCGGCGGTGTGGGGTTCAAGGGCGGCAGCGATGCCGGTATGGCCGAGTGCGGCTTCGCATGGAAGGAACGCAGCGGCCCCGCCGACGATTGTGTCATTGGCGGGATGACCTAGCGGCGTACCGACGGCGCCGACTGCGCAGACGATGGTCTGGAGCTCGATAGCCCTGGCTTTGGCGCAGCCAAATACCCGGTAATAGCCGACAGCATGTCGGTCTTGGCCGGCACTAGGACGAGGTCGAGGTCGAGCTTCGCGAGCCGCGCCCACAGCGAAGTGAACTCCACGTCCAGGCAAACAATGATGGCGACCCGTAGGCCTTCCCACGGGATGATGTTGACTGTGGCACCGGGGCTGAGGAGCCACCCGGCGGGGTCTTGTTCGCTTGGTGTGAGGCACAGCTTGTCCTGCGTGAACGCGTTCCCGTCTGGCAGCAGCAGCCAGGCCCGGTTGAGGTGTCGAGGCGCTGCCTCGTCGTGGCTGGGCGCGTCGAAGGGCATGGTGCCGGGTAGCAGGGTGACGCCGTAGCGGGCCGGCAACGGGCCCAAGGCTGCCAGCGCCTCGCCGGTCAGCGAGGCGAGCCAGCCGACTTGTTGGTTCAGTGGCAGACCCGATGGCGCAAAACTAAGCCATTGAGCGCAGGCGAATTCCGGAAGGATGAGCAGCCGGGCTCCGGCGGCGTGCGCCTCTGCCATCCGCGCCTCCACACCAGCCACCCAACCCGCGAGGGTAGTTGCCGGCGGCTCGAGGTTGATCGCCCAAAGTGCGACACTGATGGTCTCCATCGTTCATCTCCTCAAATGTGTGATTCGGAGATCCCAACGAGATCGCAATCGCCTTGGTCCCCAGATCATCGATATGGTGCTCGACAGGCTTTCGAGAAATGCTGTGCCGCACCCTGGACTGGATCTGATGACGCGATCGCGGACAGGGCCCCCAAGTCAGCAAGATGAGCCGACAGCCACTGTTGTCATCAAGTCAAGGTCTCGACGGGCGCATCATACTGTTGATCATCTCGCGCTGGCGACACGGCCTCGGCCAGCCTGGCCGCCGCGGCTAACTACTAGGACCTGAAGCGGGGAATTACGAGGTCGCGGATGCCGAGCTCGTGCAGGTCGTCCTCGACGGTAGCTTCGCCGTGCATGCGGTCTGCGGTGACGGTGCGGGCATGTGATCACCCGTCCCACCGCCGGTTTAAGCCGTTGCGCGTCGGGCGGGTTGCCACGTTGCAGATCATGGTCAACTACGATCCGTCCTGGTTGTCGCAAACCTGGGCTTCGTGCCCGAATTCGACCGGCTTACCGGGCCGGCCTTGCCTGATGGGACGGACGTCGGGGGCGTGCAGATTGACCCGCCGAGTCGCACTATCGGGTGTGGTCCCTGCCCGCCGCTGGCGGCTCTGGTCGACGATCCGCCGGGTCGCCTCGAGTAGCTCGGTCAAGCCGTTGACCGCCCGGGTTAGCCGAACACGCCGGCCCGCCGCCGCATCGCGGCGGCCCTCGGCCTTCCACCCATCGGCATTGGCTTGAGCCTTGCGCAGCGCAGCGCACGTTTCGCGTCCCGCAGGAAGGGTTCGACGCAGCCGATGATCTTGGGTTTCGTTGTCCCAACAAGGCGCTCGGTCTTGGATTGACACCTAACCAGGTCCGGGGCTTGGCAAAGATCGACGAGCGATGGTCCACGGCGCTGGAGGACGCTCTGATGGCGAGCCGCCGGGACGACCCTTGAGCACAGGACAACCCCGGTGTACGTGCGCGGTTGCATCTGCATGGAGTGTCGGAAACACCAGCGTGAGCGGATGGCGAAGAATCGCAGGGGGGAGCAGTAGAAAAATTGCTTCGTCCTGGCTATTGAGCGGGCGGAGATCGCTCCATCTAGGTTCAGATCGCCGCACCCTTAAGGATCGTCGGCCACATCACCAGTGGTGGAGCAAGGAGAGTACGTCCTACCGACCGGCGGGGCTGTCACAGCTAGCCAACATCGGCACCTTATTTCGGTACGCTCGTGGTTGCCTGCTCGCAGGGAAAAGAGAGCCCCGGTCCTGCTTACCGGGGCTCTCTATGACTCGGGGTTACCTGCTGCCTACCCGGTCAACTGCGGCTTAATCACCACGCTGCCCCACCACGAGCCTCAAAGCTTTCCCTGGCCCTGAGGCCTGCGAGGGCGGTGGCGGATTCGGCGATGATCCGTGTGATCGCCGCAGCTGTCGCCAGGTAGTTCGCTGGCGTGGCGATGGTCGCCGCGCTTTGGCGGGTGATTGCGACGGTCGGTGGTGTGTCGATCAGTTCGACGCGCAGTCGATCGTGGTTGACAATGCCTATAGCAAGTTCGATACGTTGGGGTATTTGGGTGAACTCCTACTTGGATTAGGGTTAGCCGAGGCCATGGCTCGGGTGTTCCAGCGCAGGCCGGGGCCGCTCAACTGCACATCGGGTGCAAAGCCCAAATTGCTAATTGATCTTGATATCGCCTCACTTTGCGCTGCGCGAAGACCACGCTGTGTCGGATTCCGGGTCGTTGATGTGGATGGTCTGCCCCTCGCTGTTCCGGTAGACGATGGGTTGACCGTCAATCAACGCGTGGACCACGGCTTTGCAATGGTCCGCGATCTGCTGCACCTGTTCCTCGCTTTCAGCATTGACAGTGACGCTGATCTTGATTGTGCGCCGCATGTTCCTGTTCCTCCTTCGTCACGATGCGCCGGTCGGCTACGGGATGATGGCTCCGGAAACGTCTGCTAGCACCATCGCCTCATTTCCTGCTGGGCCATGGCTAACCAAATGCAAGGGCGGCACAAGACCTGCGGGTTCTGCTGTCGGTCCCCATCCGATGAAGTCGCAGTTTGGCTGGCCGTGTCGGCTATGAGTTGATCGCCGCCGGAGGCCCAATCCTGACCGCCGAGCCTCTCGAGCGGGTCGCCCCGCACCGCCAACCGCAGGCCGCTTCTCCGTGATGAAACCTACCGTCTACGCAGGTTTTCTGCCGGTCCTGCCTCCCGATCACGACGGCGAGGTGCCGGGCGGGGCGCGCGAGTCGGTCATCGCGGCGCCGATTGATCGTTTCCGGCCCCTGGTGAAGACACTTCGCCTGGCTGCATCGTTACGCGCGATACAGCAGGCCACGTGACGGACAACGTTCGGAAACCACGCCGCCGCAGTGCGTTCAGCCGGAATTCGGCCAGGATGGCTCAGGCTGGCCGCGTCAAGATCGAGATCGGGAGCCATCGGCGGACACGCCAGAACAGCTCCAGGTACTCGATCAGCACGGCAGCAGTCACCAGAAACGCCGCAGCCGGTGCACCGCGAACCGGGAGCCCCAGCAGGCCGTTGTCTACGCACCGCCAACTCTGCGCGGTGGTCGGGCGACGGTGCTGTGGGCCTGCGCGACGTCCGCCAAATTGACTCCTTCAGCTGAGTAGGGTCGCCGGCTGGACGTTGTTCGTCAGCAATGACTTACCCGGCCGCTGCGATGGGCACCGCGCTCGTCGACGTCGTGAACAAGCTATGGCTCTCCGGTGTCGGTGATGGGCCGCAGCGTCATCTCCACTCGCCTGGCCGCCCGCCTCTTGACGCGCACGGTCAGCTGAGGGTCGGTGCGCAGAATGTTGAGGCGCGCCGACGGTCAGTTGACAGACGCAGCGTGTCTAAGTAGTCTCTTAATTAAGATGCCTCTTAAATATCATGACCAACCGGTGACTGATGAGCGCCTGAACATGGTGTTCTCGGCGTTGGCCGACCGCACCCGGCGCGCCATCCTGTCGCGTCTGCGTGAGGGCGAAGCCTCGGTGAAGACGCTTGCCGAACCATTCGAGATGAGCCTGCCCGGGGTCTCGCAGCACCTGAAGGTGCTCGAGCGGGCCGGCCTGATCTCTCGGGGGCGCGAGGCGCAATGGCGCCCAGCGCGTCTGGATGCGGCGCCCATTAAAGAGGTGGCGCAGTGGGCGTACGGGTTCCGCGAGTTTTGGCAGGAGACCTTCGAGCGGTTAGACGATCTGCTCGATGAATTGCAAAGCGAAGAGATGAAGAAGGGGGATGTCAGAGATGACAACGGTGAATAGTCCGCAGCTCGAGGTCCGCTCTGAGGGCCAGCGCGAGATCGTGATCAGCCGGAGCTTCAAGGCGCCTCGCGCGCTCGTGTTCGACTGCTGGACCAAGCCGGAGCTGTTCGCGCGCTGGTTCGTGCGACCGGGCTGGACGGTGCCCGTCCTTGAGATGGACGTGCGGCCAGGCGGCACGTACCGCTACCTCATGCGCCAGGAGGACGGCAACGAGTTCACGATGCAGGGCGAGTACCGCGAGGTGGTGCGACCCGAACGCCTCGTGAGCACGATCGCGTTCGTGGGCTTCGACGAGGTGGGGTGGCGGCCCGAGGACGCGACAGTCTCGGTGATCGAGCTCGTCGAGGAGGGCGCAGTCACGCTGATGACGATGACGCAGATCTACCCCTCGCAGGAGGTGCGCGACCAAACGCTCAACTTCATGGAGACGCAGCCTGGCGCGAGCGGCGCGGACGGGTACGACCGGCTCGCGGAGATGGTCGAGGAGCGAGAGTCGAACAGCGAGGATGTGGAGGTCCGGCTGCTTCCAGTGCAGCCCATGATCAGCATTCGAGCAACCGTGAAGGTTGCCGACCTCGCGGCCACGATGGACGACCGGCTGTCGGCGCTGCGCGAGTACCTCGAGCGTCACGGCGTGCGGCCGGCGGGTGCGCCGTTCGTGCGCTACCACACGTTCCCCGAGATCGGGCCTGACACGGAGAGGGTTGGCGATCTAGAGACGGACATGGAGGAGGGAGTCCCGGTCGCGGAGGCGCTGCCGAGAGAGGGACGCATCGCGTCGGGGGAGCTGCCGGGCGGCCCCGTTGTCGCCACCGTGTACACCGGGGTGCCCGAGGGCCTCGGTGCGGCGTACGGGCGCATCGGTGCCTGGCTGCAGGAGAACGGTGAAGAGCCGGCGGGCCCGGCCTGGGAGGTCTACTACTTCATTGACCTCGAGCGATTCGAAGGGCACGCGAGCCTGCCCGATCGCGCGACGTGGCGCCACCGCATCGTGCAGCCGATCAAGTAGGACGGCGCGCTCGAGGCTGACGGTCAGGTGACCAGAATCTGACGAGATCCTCTGATGCGATGGTAACGAGGGTCAACGGGTCGCCGCTGCTCTGGCCAGGAACCCTGGCGCCCCAGCAGGGCCGGAGCGCCAACGAATGAGTGGAGCTGAACTAATCCGTCCTCAGCTCGAGGTGGCACGCCCGCCGCCTTCGCCGCTACCGTGACGAAAGGACCCCAGCACCACCGACCCAACTCTCATAGCGGCGGCTGAACCGACAACCGGGGGCCAGTCACCGGGCTCACTGCTCTACCAGCCAACGACTGATGAGTTGCTCGGCCAGCGCGTGGGGCAGTACGGCCGGCCGGCGTCAGCCAGTAACCGGTAAAGAAGGCATCATGATTCACATATCAATCACCACCGCGACGCTCCGGACACAATGAACAACCGCGCCTCCATCACCATCACGCCACTCCGCGTTGCCGACTTGCTCGCCGAGGGCGAGCGGATCCCGGTCTACGTGCACGTCATCGACCATCCCGATGCGCGTGTGCTGGTCGACACCGGCATGACGGAGCTGCACCCGGCGGTGGCCGACATGGATCCCCGCCTCCGGCCACTAAGCGAGCAGGACTTCGATCTCGCAAGCGTCGACATCGTCGTCAACACGCACCTGCACTTCGACCACTGCGGCGGCAACCACCTCTTCGCCGGCAGGCCGATCTATGTCCAGCGTCGGGAGCTCGACGACGCGCGCAGCGAAGAGGACTACACCATTCGCGAGTGGGTCGAGGCGCCCGGTGTGCGGTACGTGCCGGTTGACGGCGAGTTCGAGCTCCTCCCCAGGCTCCGGCTCGTCCCGGGCCCGGGCCACACGCGAGGCTCACAGGTGGTCGTCGTCGAGACTGGTGCGCGCCCGATCGTCGTCGTCGGCGATCTGGCGGTGTCGTTCCGTGAGCTCGACGAGCCGCACACCGAAGGCCAACTGCGCGTGCGCGCCCTCGACCCCGAGCTGGTCTGGCTCGCGCACCAGCACGAGCCGTGGCGACCCCGCACCGTCTGAGGCATCACGCCGGCGGCACTCTGAGTCGTCGAGCGGCATTTAGCGAGGAGTCATGGCGAAGAAGCCGAGAATGATGGGCGCGGAACCTGGGAAGCCCACAAGCTGCCCCGATCATAAGGATCGATACAGCCCGCATGCAACCCGTTCAAAGCGCGGCCGGCCGCGGCTTCATCGAGCCCGGCTCGCCGTGGCGGAACCCGTTCGTGGAGTTGTTCGGCTCCCGCGTCCGCGACGAACGACTTTAACGAGGGGAACCGCATGGATCGTCGGGGTAACGGTGGGATTGGTACTGCATGCGCGTGTCCTGGCGGAAGGCGGCTTACGGTACATGCGTCGGATCGACCGCAGAGGGCATCACGTCTCCAGCGGTTGGCAGCGCTGTCGCTCAACGGCTCGCCCCGCCAATCTACTCACTGCCGCCGTGGGGACCGTTGGCATGAGCGGACGGCATTCCGTTACGGACCCGCCTCTTTGTGTACCGAATCGTTGCCGTTTCCCAGAGTTCGTGCCATTTGAGGCGAATTCGGCAAGTGGCTGATCAGATTGAGCTGCTGCAGACCATTCCCGAGGTGGGGGAGAAGGTGGCGCAAGTCATCATCCTACGTGAAACAGGTCGGGATCGTCGGTAATGACCGCTTCGGCATGCACGCTCTTCGTCCGTCCGTCGTCGTCCGGATAATTCTCGGAGGTGCCGCGGTGCGGACTCGGTTCGGTTGGGTCGGCGAGAGTGCTCTGGCGGTTAGAGCTAGAAGGCGGCGATGGGGGAGGAATGAGTGACATCCGGATCGGGACGTCGGGATGGAGCTACGACCACTGGAACACGGTCTTGTACGAGCCGTCGCTGGCACCCGCAGAGCGGCTCCGCCGCTACACCCAGGAATTCGACACGGTCGAGCTGAACGCGAGCTTCTACCGATGGCCACGGCAGGCCACGTTTAGAGGATGGCGAGATCGGCTGCCCCCTGGATTTCGGATGAGTGTGAAGGCCCCCCGCGGCCTCAGCCACGGCCGGCGTCTGTATCGGCCAGAGACATGGACCTCTCGGCTGGTGGAGTGTTGGCACGAGCTGGGGGAGCGACGCGGACTATTGCTGGTCCAGATGCCGCCCGACCAGGAACGTGATGAGGACCGGCTCGACTACTTCCTGCGCGGGCTACCGGAGTGGATGCGTGTCGCCGTCGAGCTCCGCCACCACAGCTGGGCCGTCGATCCTGTCTTCGACCTGTTAGGCCGCCACCACGCAACCTATGTGGTGATGAGTGGCGCCGGCCTGCCCTGTGTCCTGCGGGCCACCTCGACAACGGTTTACGTGCGGCTGCACGGTCCTGATCATGATCACCTCTACGCCGGCTCGTACAGCGAGGCCGATCTGTCCTGGTGGGCCGACCGCATCCGCGAGTGGCACCGACAACACCTTGACGTCTACGCCTACTTCAACAACGACGGCTACGGGCACGCGGTGACCAACGCACGTCGGCTGCGCACCCTGACGAACTCCTAGACCGACAGGATCGGAGCCAGGCGGCACGAGAGCGTGAGAGAGTCCTGGCGTTCGCAATCGCTGTACCAGAGCAGCTAGCCGAGTCGCGCCGCGCGATCCGGAGAATTTGATTGCCGCTGCACCGTCTCGGCGATCAAGATGGCGCGGGGCGTGCCGCCTCGATGGGCGACAACTCCAACCGCGTAGGCAGCTGATAGCGCCGATGCGACTCCCGCCGACCTTGGCGGCTTCCTGCGGCGCATTGGGCGGATCATCGTGCGCGAGGTTTCCGAGACCCGCTAACGCCCAGCTTGATGGATCGTCGGTCGGCGCCGTGTTGTGACTCCTCAAAGCAGGGCGGCCAGGCTCCGTTAGATGATCATCTATTGAGGTCAGTGCATTTCGGGAGGAGAGTTCGCGCCGGCGCAATGAAGGCTTCGGCCAGCAATCTCATTGCGGCGGCGGTGACCTAGAAGTACCGGGGGGGTGTCGTGATCGTTGCCGCGGCCGGCCAGACGATGCGGACCACTGCGGGCATGCTGTCGGGCTGGATCAGCTCGATGGTGATGGCGTAAGCACTCCTGACTAACGGATTACGAGTTGCTACCAGGAAGACTCGGATCAGCCGGGGGATGCCTGGGTCGAGCCACCCAGCTATACCGACTGCGCGCGTCGAGCGTCCTGTTCCGAACGTCGATGTGCTTCGCGCCAGCGGCGTCGAGCTCGCTTTGCACGTGGTGACGGTACGCGGCAACGTCTATATCGTCGAAGACGAGCGCACCGGTGGGGCGGATAAGACGGAGCACGGATCGGACAGTCCCGTGGCGCGAGCGCACGGTGCCCAGGTCGTGCAGGACCAGGTCGAAAGTCCCTGCAACACCATCCGAGAGGGTTAGAAATTCGCTCCAGATGTACATGTGCTCCGTGTTGATGCCCTCGCTTGCCAAGTAGGCACGGGTCTTCTGTAGCCAGGCTGGGTCGTCGTCGACCGACCACACGACCGCGCCCGCCACGCCAGCGGCGTACGCCCGCAGGACGTATGAGCTGAATCCGGATCCGAGGTCGAGCAGCCGCTTTGCGTGCTCTTCACTCGCCACCTCGAGGATGAAGCGCGCAAGCTCGAGCGAGATCGCATGGGCCGAATCGGAGACGGTCGAGACATAGTGCGTGACGGGACGGTAGCTCACGGCCGAGCTTGTCAAGAGACTGCATCTACCGCGAATCCTTTCCAAGTCTCGCTTAATTCGGCGTTGCCAAGAGTCTCGCGAGGCCGTAATGATCGATGTCACGGCTAGCGTCAGGACTGGCGAGCCCGCCGACCCAGGCGCCTCGATCGCCAGGTGCGAGCTGCATCCACCAGTTACGCAGGGCTGCGCCAGGTTCACCAGCGCCAAGGCTATGCGTGAGTGGCGCCGTGGCGATATCGAAGCGAAGCCCCCCGGGACGGGTTCCACTGGTTTCTTAGTCTCAAACTCGTTTAGGCCCTCGGCCGCCGGGCTAGTAGACCGGCGCCTCTGACCGATCAGCCATCGGAAAGGTCCAGAGGGATGGGTGAGTTCTCAGCCGGGCTGCGAGCTGGATATGAAGGTGCCGAGCTCTCCGCTGCCAGGTCAACAGGGTCTGAAACCCGTTCAGTCACAGCGAAGAACGCATCGTGCGGTTGCACGGCCTGCTTTAGGTTAAGTCGCCTGGTGGCGGAACTTCCCGCTTGTCAACTACCTACCGGTAGCTCCCCGTGCGGGAGTCTGCGTGTCAACTCGTCGATCATGTTGCGCTCGTACAGCTCGATAGTGTCGATACTGAGCCCATGGATGCCTGCAATGCGCTCATGGCGCCGTATGAGGGTGTCCGGCGCGGGCATGTCAATGGCGTAGGCGTTGCGCAGAGCCATGGCTTGCACGTCCTCACCGAGCATGCGCACCATCCCGACTGGCGGTGAAGGCCTGTAACTAGTGGAGTCTTCGCTTGAATTTACCTGTGAAGTGATCAAGAGGAGGGTTTGAGCCGTGCTCATGAGCACTTGCCGAGTCCGGGAACCGAGTGGTGACGAAAGATTTACGGCAGTTTCGACGAAAGCTAAACAATCCCGGGCCTGGACTCGTCATCGCATTATCACGCTGTCGCGTCGTCGTACCGGGCGGCTTGTGCTTGATCAGCGACTGGTGCCCTGGTGATCTGCGGAGGCTCCCGTTGGCGATCGTGGCGGGAGAGCTGCGACGGTCCAAACACGGCCACCACGATGATCGCTGAAACGACCCACAATCCAGGGAGGAGCCAGAAGGGCAGGGTGAAATTGTCGGAGCCCTGGGCTAGCAAGATCAAAGTCAGCGGTGCGTTGAGTGCGGTGTGAAAAGGACGGCCAGCAGCAGGTGCGTCTGGTGCCGTTGTAGGGCCAGGTGTAGAGCACGGCCACGGCGATCACCTGGATGAACAAAGGCGGGGTGGAGACTCAGCTGGTTGTATGGGTCGCCCGTGGACCACAGCGGCAGGTGCCACAGTGCGTGCAAGGTTCCGAGGACCAAGCTGGCGATCAAGGCCGTTCGCCTGTATTGCAAGCGAGGCAGTGCGAACCCGCGCCAGCCGAGTTCCTCCGCCGAGCGCGCTACCGGGGAAGGTCATGAACGCCACGGTGATCACGGCTGCGACGCAGAACCCCTCAGCGCCGCGGTAGGTCCGCCATAGCACCGGTTCACCGCCCGGTTTTTTAAGCCGTTCGCTACGACGCTTGTTGCGCCTTATAAGCCCGTTAGCGGCGACATCGAGTCGGGGTCCATGCGCAGGCAGGCGGATCGACTAGCTCTCGGGCTGCTGGCCGAACTGCGGCATGCCGCCGACCATGTTGGCGAACTGCTCGGTGAAGTCTGCTTGTGCCTTCAACATCGAGGCGAACCAGGCCATCTGGCTCTCGCTGACCTGCGGGGACGA
>Ga0111538_10004531_pt1 | contig 19284 bp, 15 predicted proteins | sample SoiMethybrSBSTD1_FD_79669 | JGI IMG/M metagenome (GOLD analysis project Ga0111538, IMG submission 79669) | Bulk soil microbial communities from a Populus tree surrounding site in Tennessee, USA - Soil MetaG P. TD hybrid SBSTD1 (version 2)... | ecosystem: Environmental > Terrestrial > Soil >...
CTGGAAATGTTGCGCGTTGCCAGCGGCAGTAGCACGGTCCTCATCCGCTCGGACCGCGCCGGGGTGCAGAGTGCGGCCGTGCCGGGCTTCGTGATTCCGACCGACCGCAACGGACAGCTCTGGATCCATTTCGCACCGCACGACAAGGACCGTTACATATCGGCGGTCGACGTTTTCGAGGGCCGGGTTCCAGCCGACCGTGTGGCGCAGCGGCTGGTGCTGATCGGTACATCCGCCGTCGGCCTTCTCGATTCGAAAACGACACCGGTCGATCCTCTCATGCCGGGGGTCGAGGTCCACGCGCAGGTCCTCGAAAACATCCTGACAAATTCCGTTTTGTCATCGCCGAACTATGCGCTCGGCGTCGAGTTATGCGCGGCGCTTCTTCTCGGCGTTGTCATCATCTGGCTGGCGCCGACCCTGAACCCGCTTCTACTGCTCCTGGTTGGCGCAACGATAGTCGCTATATCCATGGGCGCCTCGTGGTACTTCTACGTACAGAACAGACTGCTGTTCGATTTCACCTATCCGCTGCTGTCGAGCGTCCTCGTCTATCTCACGCTGATGTTCAGCAATTACATGAGCGAGGAAGCGCAGCGTCGCCGTATTCGATCGGCTTTTGGCCAGTATCTTTCGCCGGCGCTGGTCGAGCAGCTTGCGCAGTCGCCCGACAAGCTCGTACTCGGCGGCGAAGACCGAGAAATGAGCATCCTTTTCAGCGACGTGCGCGGATTTACGACCATATCCGAGCTCTACAAAGACGATCCGCAAGGCCTGACGTCGCTGATGAACAGTTTCCTCACGCCGCTGACCAACGCCATCATCGAGCACAAAGGGACCATCGATAAGTACATGGGCGATGCCGTCATGGCTTTCTGGAATGCGCCGCTGGACGACGCCAACCATGAGATCAACGCCTGCGAGGCGGCGCTCGAAATGCTGCGGCGCGTCGACACGCTCAACAGTCAACGTGAGCAGCAGGCAAAAGAAAGCGGCCAGCGCTTCATTCCGATCAAGGTCGGCGTCGGCATCAATACCGGCCGTTGCGTCGTGGGAAACATGGGCTCGGATCTGCGGTTCAACTATTCCGTCCTCGGCGACCCCGTAAATCTGGCATCCCGGCTGGAAGGGCAGTCGAAGACCTACGGCCTGCCGATTATTCTCGGATCACGCACGGCGACGGCAGTCGGCGACAAGTTCGCGGTGCTGGAGCTCGACTGCATTACCGTCAAAGGCAAGACCGAACCGGAGTCGGTCTATACCGTTCTCGGCCGCTCGGACGTTGCGGACAGCGATCGGTTCGGCCAGTTGCGGCAGAACGTCAACGACATGCTCACGCGCTTTCGCCAGCAGGACTTTTCCGGTGCAACGCAAGCGATTGAACGCTGCCGCAAGTTCGGGGATGGCTTCGGTCTGAGCTACCTTTTCGACATCTATTCCGAACGCATCCGCGTATTCGAGGAAAACCCGCCGCCGGCCGACTGGAACGGGGTCTTCGTGCTGGAGACAAAATAGCGCTGGCGCCGATGACGCGCCGCGCGCTTCTTGCGGTTCCTGCGTCTTTGCGATCATCTATGCCCAACCTGGCAACATGGTTGGTAGCAAATGGCAAAGACTCCCCCAAAATCCGAACGACGCCTGAGATCCCAGCTCTGGTTCGACAATCCCGATAATCCGGGCATGACGGCGCTCTACCTCGAGCGCTATCTCAACTACGGGCTGACGTCGGCGGAGTTGCGGTCGGGGAAGCCGATCATCGGCATCGCGCAGACCGGCTCGGACCTCTCTCCTTGCAACCGTCACCATCTCGAGCTCGCCAAGCGCGTGCGCGACGGAATCAGGGTGGCGGGCGGAATCGCCTTTGAATTTCCGTGTCACCCGATCCAGGAGACGGGCAAACGTCCGACGGCGGCGCTTGACCGCAATCTCGCTTATCTCGGCCTGGTCGAAGTCCTTTACGGCTACCCGCTCGACGGCGTCGTGCTGATGACCGGCTGTGACAAGACGACGCCCGCCTGCCTGATGGCGGCGGCGACCGTGAACACGCCGGCCATCGTTCTCTCCGGTGGGCCGATGCTCAACGGCTGGTGGAAGGGCGAGCGCGCCGGCTCCGGAACGGCAATCTGGAAAGCCCGTGAGGACATGGCGGCCGGACGCATCGACGCCGAGGAGTTCATGCAGATCGCCGCTTCCGCAGCACCATCGGTCGGCCACTGCAATACAATGGGCACCGCTTCGACCATGAATGCGCTCGCCGAAGCACTTGGCATGTCCCTGCCCGGCTGCGCGGCAATCCCCGCGCCCTATCGCGAACGCGCGCAAATTGCCTATGAAACCGGGCTGCGCGCGGTCGAGATCGTCGAACAGGATGTCAAACCGTCGGACATTCTTACACGCAAGGCGTTCGAGAACGCGATCGTTGCAAATTCGGCGATCGGCGGATCGACCAACGCGCCCATCCACATCAATGCCATCGCACGGCATGTCGGCGTGAAGCTGTCGATCGATGATTGGGAGAACATCGGCTACGACGTGCCGCTCCTGGTGAACATGCAGCCGGCCGGTGAGTATCTTGGCGAGGAATATTACCGCGCCGGCGGACTGCCCGCGGTCATGCACGAATTGCTCAAGGCCAGGCGCATTCACACCGACGCTTTGACGATCAACGGCAGGACGATGGGCGAGAATGTGAAGCGGGCTCAAAGCACCAATGCCGACGTGATCAAGCCTTATCGCTCTCCCATGAGGAAAAAGGCCGGATTCAAGGTGCTGAAGGGCAACCTGTTCGATTCCGCGATCATGAAGACCAGCGTCATTTCTGACGAATTTCGCAAGCGCTACCTGTCCAACCGCAAGGATAAAGACGCATTCGAAGGCCGTGCGGTGGTCTTCGACGGGCCGGAGGACTATCACCACCGCATCGATGATCCATCCTTGAAGATCGATGAGTACACGCTGCTGTTCATCCGGGGCGCCGGCCCCATCGGCTATCCGGGCTCGGCGGAAGTCGTCAACATGCAGCCGCCGGCGGCGCTGATCAAAAAAGGCATCACCTCCCTGCCCTGCATCGGCGACGGACGGCAATCAGGCACGTCCGGTTCGCCGTCGATCCTCAACGCGTCGCCGGAAGCGGCCGCGAACGGTGGCCTCGCTCTGCTGAAGACCGGCGACCGCGTCCGCATCGACCTGCGCAAGGGGACCGCTGATATCCTGATCTCGAAAGCGGAGCTGGCTCGGCGCCGCAAGGCACTGCAGAGGCGTGGCGGCTTCCGCTATCCGGCAAGCCAGACGCCATGGCAGGAAATCCAGCGTTCCATGGTCGACCAGCTGGCGGATGGCATGGTGCTGAAGCCCGCCGTGAAATATCAACGCGTCGCCCAGAACGGCGTCGCGCGCGACAATCATTGAGGAGCATTGTGTCCGTGAGCAACAGACTGGAAGGAAAGCTGGCGATGGTCACCGCCGCCGGCCAAGGTATCGGCCGCGCGATCGCCGAGGCCTTCATCGCACAGGGCGCGAAAGTCATTGCGACCGATGTTGCGATCAACAAGCTTGACGGCCTGAAGGCTGCAAAAACCGCCAAGCTCGACGTCCTGTCGGGTGACGCGGTCGGTGCCTTTGCTGCGTCGATCGACAAGGAGTTCGGCGCACTCAATGTGCTCGCCAATGTCGCCGGCTATGTGCACCAGGGCACGGTGCTGGAATGTTCGGAGAAGGACTGGGACTTTTCTTTCGACCTCAACGTCAAATCCATGCATCGCACCATCAAGGCGTTCCTGCCCGCGATGCTGAAAAATGGCGGCGGCTCGATCATCAACATGTCGTCGGGCGTGTCGTCCATCAAAGGCCTGCCCAACCGTTATGCCTACGGCGCGACCAAAGCGGCCGTGATCGGCCTGACCAAGGCAGTCGCCGCCGATTTCATAACGAAAGGCATCCGCTGCAACGCCATCTGTCCCGGCACAATCGTGTCGCCCTCTTTCGAGGAACGCGTGCAGGCCGTTGCGAAGCAAACGGGGACTCCGCTTGGACAGGTGCGCAAGAATTTCATCGCGCGCCAGCCGATGGCGCGTCTCGGAACGGCCGAGGAAGTCGCAGCGCTTGCGGTTTTCCTCGCGTCGGATGAATCGAGCTACATCACCGGCCAGCCGCACCTGGTCGATGGCGGCATGGCGCTTTAGGCCTTCACCTGCCCACTGCCGTTGGGCCCGGCCTCACGTCGGGCTTGCTTTTCGAAGGGCGAAAGCGGGATGATTTGGTTTGGACGGATGTTCCAGACCTTCGCACGGTACTGAAAACAAAGAAGAATATGCGTAAGGCGGCCCTCGCCGCCCGGGAGGAATGAATGGCTTCGGTCGCGATCCGCGACGTAAGAAAGGCTTTCGGGGCGACGGCCGTCATCCACGGCGTCGACATTTCGATACGCGACGGCGAATTCGTCGTGCTTGTCGGGCCCTCAGGTTGCGGCAAATCGACTTTGCTCCGGATGATCGCCGGCCTCGAAAACATCACCGGAGGCGAAATCCGTATCGGCGATCGCGTGGTCAATCGGCTGCCGCCGAAGGAACGCGACGTCGCGATGGTGTTTCAGAATTACGCGCTCTATCCGCACATGACGGTCGCCGACAACATGGCGTTCTCCATGAAGCTGCGCGGCGCGCCGAAAAACGAGATCGATGAGCGCGTCAACCGGGCGGCCGCGATCCTCGGCCTCTCGCAATTGCTGCAACGTTTTCCGCGCCAGCTGTCGGGTGGACAACGTCAGCGTGTCGCCATGGGGCGCGCCATCGTCCGTGATCCGCAGGTCTTTCTTTTTGACGAGCCGCTGTCCAATCTCGACGCCAAGCTGCGCGTGCAGATGCGCACGGAAATCAAGGAGCTGCATCAGCGGCTGAAGACAACGACGATTTACGTCACGCACGACCAGATCGAAGCAATGACCATGGCCGACAAGATCGTCGTGATGCACGACGGCCGCGTGGAGCAGATCGGGGCGCCGCTCGATCTTTACGACCGCCCAGACAATCTGTTCGTTGCCGGCTTTATTGGCTCGCCGGCGATGAACATGCTCAAGGGCCGCATCAGCCTGAACGGAACGGCGGCATTCGAGGCGCCCGCCGGGATAACATTCGCGCTCAACAATGCGCCGTCCGGCAGCGATGGACGCCCTGCCATTTATGGCGTGCGCCCTGAGCATTTCTCTTTATCCGACGACGGCGCCGAGGCCGTGATCCAGGTCATCGAACCGACTGGATCGGAACTGCAGGTCGTCGCCAAAGTAGGCGAGAACGAGATCATCGCCGTCTTCCGCGAGCGACATCAATTCAAGCCGGGCGACAAGATCCGGCTTAAGCCAGACCCGAGGCTCATTCATCTATTCGACGAGGCGACGGGTAAGCGCCTCGAAAACTGAGGAACGAAAGGGAGGCAGATCATGACTTATTTTACACGTCGCACACTCGTCAAAGGCGGGACAGCGGCGGCCGCGGTCGGCGCGTTGACCGGCCCGGCATTGCTTGACTGGGCCAAGGCATGGGCACAGTCCTCACAGTGGAAGCCGGAGAAAGGTGCGCAGCTGTCGATCCTGCGCTGGAAATATTTCGTTCAATCGGAAGACGATGCCTTCGTCGCCTTGATGGATTCCTTCGCCAAGGCGACCGGCGTCAAGATCACGATCGCGCGCGAGTCGTACGAAGACGTGCAGCCGAAAGCCTCGGTCGCCGCCAACACGGGTGCGGGCCCGGATCTGTTCTGGGGCCTCTATTCATTGCCGCACCTGTTCCCGCAGAAGTGCCTCGACGTCTCTGATGTGGCTGACTATCTCGGCAAGAAATACGGCGGCTGGGTGCCAACTGCCGTCACCTACGGCAAAGGCACCGGCAACAAGTGGATCGCGATCCCGGTTTGCTACGCCGGCAATCTGCTCAATTATCGTCTTGAAGCCTCCAAGAAGGCCGGGTTCTCCAAATTCCCGACGACGACCGACGAATTCCTCGCCTACGCCAAGGCGATGAAGGCGCAGGGCACGCCGGGCGGCATGGCGCTCGGCCACGCGTCCGGCGACGGCAACGCCTGGGTCTACTGGTGTCTGTGGGCCTTCGGCGGCAACGTCGTCGACAAAAGCGACAAGGTCATCATCAGCTCGCCGGAAACCGAAAAGGCGCTCAACTACGCCAAGGCGCTTTACGAAAACTATGTGCCCGGCACGGCATCCTGGAACGACTCATTCAATAACAAGGCGTTCCTGGGCGGCGAAATCCATTGGACCAATAACGGCATCTCCATCTACGTCGCGGCGCAGAACGATGCGAGCAAGAAACAGATCGCCGAGGACATGGATCACGCGCTCTATCCGGTGGGGCCGGTCGGCAAGCCGACTGAATTCCATCTGCTGTTCCCGTTGATGGCGATGACCTACACCAAGTATCCGCAGGCCTGTAAGGCGCTGATGGCCTATATGCTCGAAGCCGATCAGTTCAATAAATGGCTGACTGCATCGAGGGGCTATCTGACGCACTGCCTTAACGCCTACGATTCAAATCCGGTGTGGACCGCCGACAAGAAGACAACGCCGTTCCGCGATGTCGCAAAACGCACATTGACGGCCGGCGGCCTCGGCTCGGTCGGCGAGAAAGCAGCAAGCGCGATTGCCGATTTCGTCGTGCTCGACATGTTCGCGGCGGTGTGCACCGGGCGCGAAGATCCAAAAGGCGCGATCAAGATCGCCGATCGTCAGCTGCGGCGAATTTATCGGTGAACACCTCGCGGCCGCTCGCGCGACCGCCGAAGCAAAAACGTCATGGCCGGTCTATCCCGGCCATGACAATTACAACGAGTGGATGAATGGCCGACATCGCGCTGAAATCGTCAGGCAGGACCGCGCTTCGCGAACCGACGGCGTGGGGCCGGCTCAAGACCAACAACAATTGGCTCAGCATCTGGTTCATGCTGCCGGCGGCGGCGTTCCTCATCCTGTTTCTTGCCTATCCGCTCGGTCTCGGCGTCTGGCTGTCCTTCACCGATGCCAAGATTGGCCGAGGCGGGGAATTTATCGGCATCGAAAACTATGAGTGGCTCTGGGACGACAGTATTTTCTGGCTCTCGGTGTTCAACACGCTGCTTTACACCACCGTCGCCAGCGCCATCAAATTCGCCGTCGGTCTCTATCTGGCACTGCTGCTGAACGAAAATCTGCCGTTCAAGGCGATCCTGCGTGCGGTCGTGCTCATTCCGTTCATCGTGCCGACCGTGCTTTCGGCAATCGCCTTCTGGTGGATCTACGACAGCCAGTTCTCGATCGTGTCATGGACGTTGCGCCACCTCGGCCTGATTTCGTCCAATGTCGATTTCCTCGGCGACGTCTGGAACGCGCGATGGTCGGTGATTTTTGCCAATATCTGGCGCGGCGTGCCGTTTGTCGCCATCACGCTGCTTGCCGGCTTGCAGACGGTGTCGCCATCGCTCTATGAGGCTGCGACCATCGACGGCGCCAGCGCCTGGCAGCGCTTCCGCTACATTACATATCCGTTGCTTACCCCGATCATCGCGGTGGTGATGACGTTCTCGGTGCTCTTCACCTTCACGGATTTCCAACTGATCTGGGTGCTGACGCGTGGCGGGCCGGTCAACGCAACGCAATTGATGGCGACGCTGTCCTATCAGCGCGCGATCATCGCCGGCCAACTCGGGGAAGGTGCCGCGATTTCGACGGCGATGATCCCGTTCCTCCTCGCCGCCATCCTGATCTCGTGGTTCGGCTTGCAGCGGCGGAAGTGGCAACAGGGCGAGAGCAATGACTGACGCGCTTGCCAAACGGGTGGCCGACCCGCGCGCGGTGCTCTCCGCGACCGCCGATCACAGCGAGGGCATGAGCTACCTGCAAACGCTGCCGCGACGGCTGGTGACGCTCTATCTGCCGCTTTCGATCATCCTTCTGGTCCTGTTGTTTCCGTTCTACTGGATGGCGCTCACCTCCATCAAACCCGACGACCAGCTCCTGGACATGGAGCGGGTCAATCCGTTCTGGACGACCGCGCCGACGCTGAAGCATTTCTACAGCCTGCTTTTCCAGACCAACTATCCGCTGTGGCTGTGGAACACGATGTTCGTCGCGATCGGCGCGACGATCCTGTCGATTATTGCGAGCGTGCTCGCCGCCTATGCCATCGTGCGCCTGCGTTATCGCGGAGCGGCATGGGTCGGCGGTGCAATTTTCCTGGCTTACCTGGTGCCACCGTCGATCCTGTTCATTCCGCTATCGACCGTCGTTTTCCAGTATGGTCTTTTTGATTCGCCTTTCGCGCTGATCCTCACCTACCCGACTATCCTGATCCCGTTCTCCACCTGGCTGCTGATGGGTTATTTCAAGACCATCCCGTTCGAGCTCGAGGAGTGCGCGCTCATCGACGGCGCCAGCCGTTGGCAGATCCTGATGAGGATCGTGCTGCCGCTCGCAATTCCCGGGCTGATCTCGGCCTTTATTTTCTGCTTTACGCTGTGCTGGAACGAATTCATCTACGCATTGACGTTTCTCTCCACGACGGCGCACAAGACGGTGCCGGTTGCGATCGTCAATGAGTTCGTCGACGGCGATATCTATCGCTGGGGTTCGTTGATGGCGGGCGCGCTGGCGGGGTCATTGCCGCTGGTGGTCCTTTATGCCTTCTTCGTCGAGCACTACGTCTCGGCAATGACCGGTGCGGTAAAGGAATAGGGTGCCGCGCGCAAATGCGGTAATCGGTGCGGCATGCGACGCGAAATCTGTTGCGCTGCCTTACCGATGGGCCAATAGTTATCAGTGTAATCGAGCATTCAAATAGAAGCTTTAGATAAATTTCGCGGCCGGACGGCCGATGTCCCTCTATTCAAATAGCCGCATTCTCGTTTGAGCGGCAGAGGAGCAGGCTCAGCATAACACGACACAATCAGGCTCGCGGCAACCAGCTATGGAGGAATGTCATGAGTGTTTTCGGCAGCATAATGAGCGCGATATTCGGTCACGGTTCGGCACAAGCGAGTGCGTCACCAACGGCACCGCCAACCGCGCCTCCGGCGCAAACGGTGGACGTAGCGGAAATCGTCGACAATGCTGCCGCTGCCACGGGCGAAAAGCTCGCCTGGCGAACCTCCATTGTCGACCTAATGAAGGCGCTGAACCTCGACAGCAGCCAGGCAGCACGCAAGCAACTTGCCACCGAACTGAAATACACCGGCAATATGGGCGACTCGGCCGCCATGAATGTCTGGCTACACAAGCAGATCATGCAGAAGCTTGCCGCCAACGGTGGAAAGCTGCCGAGCGATATCAAGGCTTGAGAAGGCATCCGGCAGCGCAACAACGCTGCCGCAGCCAGCGCGGAATCGCACGCGGACCGCACGCGATCGTTGAACGAACGGGGGCTGCATAGGAGGCCAACAATGGGACTTCTTGATATCCTGAATGGAATGCAAAATGGCCCACGCGGCCAGACCACGCCCGCCCCAGCCGGCAGCGGGGGAATGTCGCCGATCGCGATGGCTCTGCTCGGGCTCGTCGCTTACAAGGCGATCAAACAGTTGAGCCCGGGCCAAGCCAATGTCGCGCCCACTCGCGGCGACCCATCCACTGCAGGCAGTGCTCCCGGTGGTGGCCTTGGCGGATTGCTTCAGGGTCCATTGGGCGGACTGCTTGCCGGCGGTGCTGCCGGCAGCGTGCTGAGCGGCGGGCTTAACGACCTGCTCAAGCAGTTTCAGCAGGGCGGTCAAAGCGACGTCGTTCAATCCTGGATCGGCACGGGTCCGAACAAATCGATTTCGCCCAACATTCTGTCGAAGGTGCTCAGCGAGGATCAGATCAGGACGCTGAGCGCCCACAGCGGGATGTCGCGGGACGACCTGATCGCAACGCTGAGTCAGCAGTTACCGGAACTGGTCAACCAGCTCACACCGGATGGCCGCGTTCCGACCGAGCGCGAGGCGTCACGCCTGATTTAGACCGCTGTGCTTACCCGAAATCTGTAACGGGATTCTGATATGGGCATCCTGTGGATCATTCTCACCGGCTTGGTCGCGGGCCTGCACGATATCTCGTGCCGGGCCCCAACAATCCTTCCGGATTTATTCTGACGGTCGTCACGCGTCGGTGTTTGGGAGAAAAAAATAGTGCTTCCGCCTGAACCGTGTATCGGGAGGCTACGCCATGCAGCGATCCCATCTCAATGATCCGCTGAAGCCGAGTGATCTGTCGCCACCCTGCGATATGGCGGAATGCCGATGTTTCTTTCTCGCATCGAGCCAGCCGATGAGGCCGACCATGACCGGCGAACCTTTGAATGCCCGACGTGCCGCCATTCGCAGACCGTGACGGTCAAATACAAATAGAAGCAGGCCCCATGAGAGCCATATTTGCACTAGCTTCCATGCATTCCGATTCCATTGTGCGACCAAGCTGCTTCGAATGCGGAACAGCGACGCAGTTGGTTGGAATAGAGGCAGAGCGCCCCGGCTACGAACTACACACCTTCCAGCCCTCAGTGCGAGCATTTTGAAACTGCTTTTGGGCATAGCAGACATTGATTTGTGCAGCGCCAACATCCGCTTTCGGGGGCGAAGCGGACATGCCTTTTCGCACTGCAAATGTCCGCTTTTGACCCAAAGCGGACATGAGCGAATTTGCGGAGCCGCAAACTTTCAAACGTGCAGACCCAGGTAGCCTGCAATGAAAAGTACGACAACCACTACGCCAATGATGTAGAAAATATTCATTGTGCACTCCGATTGAGACTTGTACGACTTCATTTTCAATATGAAGCAACGGCGCTCAAATCGAAAACATATCGGCGGGCAAATAAGTTCCATTTTATTTATTCCTTTAGACCGTGCGCGGGCCGAAACCACCCTTGCAGGGATGGACGCGGCCTATGGAAGATTCAGAGAAATCGGCACCGCATCGGGAAGATTCTCTCCGGTTTAGTGGGCGCAGTTGCTCCCCGACATAAGGACCCAGAAAATTCGGACGCTGTTGACTCGAAGCGTATGGGGTTCACGGTCGCGTTAATGCCTGCGGAATGTGTACATTTAGACGGGTAAAAGGACGAAAAGTGGTCTGTATGGAACAGTCCTCATCCCTTCCGGGGGGTAGCGTGCTCCATCACCGAAACGGCTTCGAGCCTCGGTGACTGAGAGACCCTTCCGCGCTCCCGCTCGTACGTTTTCGGGAGGTCCCTATGAATATCATTCCGAACCAAAATTTTGAGTTCGACGACGCCGCGACCTTGGCGATGGGCGAGGCTTTCGACAATGCCTGCGCGTCCCTCTGCCGTTTCAGAACATTAATCACAGCACGTGAACTGATCGCAAAGCGAATTATCGCAGCCGCCAAAAATGGCGTGCGCGATCCCGCCCGGCTCTGTGAGCAAGCATTAATACCTTTTGGCATCGAAGATATGTCGGTGCTGGTTGTTAGCGTAGGCCGCAATCTCTCCGTCCCAGCCTATGCTTCGGTCGCGCACGCAGCGTGATCTTAAGAGAGCCCGGCTTGTCCCCCGCCGGGTTCTCTTGGTTTTTTTTGCGTGATCAAACTGCCGACTCCTCGGCTATCATTACGGAGGCTACCATGGCACAGGCGATTTCGACTTCTATCACACGACGAACTGCGGTCGCGGGGTTGGCGTTGACCGCTGCGCCGGTGGCCGTATTGGCGGCTGCGGATAACGCGAATGCGCAGGCCAAGCAAACCGTGCCTGAGAAAAGTCTGTACGAACGGTTGGGCGGCGTCTTCGCCATTGCGGCGGTGGTAGACCACTTCAGTGACGCTGTCGTGAAGAACCCCATCGTTGGCCAGACGTCCAAGAACCCGCAGTTAAGGGAATGGCACACCAACAACCTGAGCAGGTTGCCCGGCCTCAAGTTCATGCGAACGCTGTGGGTGTGCAACGTTTCGGGTGGGCCCTTCCAGTATACGCCCACCAAGCCCGGCACGACGCCGCTTGGTCTTGAGGAAGCCCATCGGGACCTCCGCATCTCTCCCGCAGAATTCGATGAGGTCGCAGCAGAACTCGGACGGACCTTGGACTTCGTCAAGGTCCCCCAGCGCGAGAAGGCCGAAGTCCTGACAGCTTTCGCTGCCCACAAGGATGAGGTCACCGCTGGCTACGTCGCCAAGCACGGCTGAAGCATCCTTGGATTTCCCGGTCTAGACGTTCTCGCCCGGCTGGTGGAGATCGTTAGCTGCGTGCCGACGATGTCCGCGTTGGCACTTAGCGGACATTTCGAGGATGCCCGCGAATGTCCGCTTTCGGGGGAAAGCGGACATCGCTTCGGCATCGGCCATTCAGTTCGCACGATCCTGTGACGGACAAACGGTCGCACGGAACGGGTGCTGATCCGGAAAGTTAGTTGTTCAGTCACTTGGCGGCCTAAGCTTCGAAAGAAGGGGCTCGCGCTGGTGGGCGTCGTAATAGCGCGACGGCCACGTGCAACATCTGTTTGTTTTGTGAAGTATTCAAATGACGCGTCGCGTTCTAAGTATGAGCTACACAGACTACGACGGGATTGTTCGTATCATTGGCGTCGTCGCGACACTTTGCGGCACCGCTGTGCTTTTCATCTCCGGCTCATCTCGTGCCCTGGCTGAGTCTGGTATGGCATCCGTTTATGCATATTCCGGCACTAAAACCGCAAGCGGCGAACGCGCAAATCCCGACGGACTTACGGCTGCGCATCGTACGCTGGCATTCGGCACCTACGTGCGGGTAACCAATCGGCGCAACGGGCGTAGCGTCACTGTGCGGATCAATGACCGCGGTCCGTTCGTGCGGGGGCGTGTGCTCGACATCACGCCGGCGGGGGCGCTCTCCTTAGGCTTTTCCGGCCTTGCGCCTGTTAAGTTAGAGCTCGCTCAGGATTAGGTACGCTGCAGTTGTCCGCTTTTGGCCCTTAGCGGACATTAGCAGCTAAGCACTGATGTGCGGTTCCTCCTGCAAAACGACATTCAGCAATGAGGTGTGGATTTCGATTTGGCCGTTGTAGTCAATCAAGCCCAATTTTCGAAATTTGTTCATAAAAAAGCTCACGCGGGAGCGGGTCGTGCCGATCATTTCCGCGAGCGTCTCCTGGCTGACCTTGGCGATGATGGGCTCGGGTCGACCGTCCTTACCAAAATTAGCCAGTAAGAGAAGGGCCCGTGCCAAGCGTAATCGAAGGGGAACCCCGCGGATGATGTGGGGAAGCCGCGAAGCGTCCAGCTGATTAGGCTAGGCTCACGCCTTGTATGCGTCTGTATAATATTGACCACTATTTGGGTGAGTGAGAACGCTGTAACAGCGGACATCGCTCGGACTTGTGCTGTTTGCCAATGACTTACCGAAAATAGCATTGGACGGCTGCACGGGCGTCTTTGGTCTATTGATTTCAAAACGTCGATTGATTTTGAACTTTTTGCCGCTTGGCGCGTTGATTATCAACTCAGCAAGCAATTGAACCTGAAGCGACGCGTACCAAATTGCGGACGCTATCGTGATGCGATTCCGCCGCGCCTTGTTCTAAACGGAGGACTCCAATGGACATGCTCTTGATTATCATTGTGCTCTTGCTGCTGTTCGGCGGCGGAGGCTACTGGGCTCGCGGTCGCTACTGGTAAACTAACCAGAGCTCGGCTCGTCCCGCCGGGCTTTCTTTTTGCACTTTGCACTAGGCCGAAAACGATTCTTTTTGATCGAGAGGATGGAGAATGTTGCCATCATGAAAAAACTTTTGCAATTGACAGCAATTCTGATTTTGGCTGCAGCGATACTGCCATTGAGCGCCAATGCGCAGGAACAGAAGCAGCAAGCGCCGGCAAAAGCAGCGCCCGCCGCGCGTGGGCCAGCGGCACGTCCGGCCCCTGCAGCGCACGTCGCGCCGCAACATCAGGCTCCGCAAAGGGCAGCCGCGCCGCAACGCTCCCCGCAACAAGCCACAGCTCCCACGCGTCAGGCCACGCCACGCACGCTGCAACATCAGGTTCCGCAAAGGGCAGCCGCGCCGCAACGCGCCCCGCAAAGAGCCGCAGCGCCAACGCGCCAGGCCGCGCCGCGCACGCTGCAACATCAGGCTCCGCAAAGGGCAGCCGCGCCGCAACGCACCCCGCAACGAGCAACAGCTCCAACGCGTCAGGCCACACCACGCACCGTTAATACACCGGCCCGGACAGAGACGCCGGCGTCCCGCAACGCTGTGCCGTCCGCTGCGACCGCAACATCAACGCGCGCGCAGCTGCGCAACCAGCAACGCCAGGAGCGCACACTACGCGCGCAAGAAACTCGTCAGCTGCGAGCCCTTCCGGCTGCGCAGCGCGCTCAGAAACAGCAGGAAATCAATCAGCAGCGCCAGCAGCGCGCGCAACAGCGGCTACAACCTAACATCCAGGCGCAGCCGAAAGGCTTGATTCAGCCCAATGCTCAAGTGCAGCGCAGCACGCGCCGCAACGGCGTCGCGCGTGTAACACCGCAAGCGGCGCAGCAAGGCCGCTTCGCGGCCCAATATTCCGGGCGCGCGCAACGCGTGAGCATGGCTGCGGTCGTTCCCCGCCGGGCTTGGAGCCGCGGCTTGCGCGCTGCCTTCGTGCCTTGGTACGGGCCCGTGTTCTGGCCATATGCCTATTCGGACGTTTTCGACTACGCATTCTGGCCCTCTGGCTATGACGACGGTTACTGGGCCTATGCCTATGACGGTTTCTTCGACGGCGTGTTCTGGGGCGAGGCTGGTCCGCCGCCTGACTATGGCTATGCGTCGGCACTGCCAAGCACGTCCGCGGTACGCGCGAGTAGTGCCGCTACGCCCGTGGCACGCGCGAGCAATGCCGCCGTGCAGGAACTGTGCACGCAACCCGGCACCGGCATCACGGCTTGGCCGTTAGCGGAAATCAACAGCAAGGTTGGCCTGAACCCCGACCAGAAGCAGTTGCTCGATCAGATGCGAAGCTCCGGTCAAAAAGCCGCCGCCGTATTCAAGGTCTCGTGTCCGGCGGCGAACGCTTTCGCGCGGACGCCACCCGGCCGCCTGCAGGCGATGACGTTGCGGCTCGGCGCCACGCTCGAAGCGGTACAGACCGTCCGCCCGGCATTGGTGGCTTTCTATGACTCACTGAATGATGAGCAGAAGGAACGTTTCAACACAATTGGGCCTAAGCAGCCCAAGGACAGTGCCGAGGCCAGCCAAGCGTCGGTACAGGATGGCAAGAGCTGCAGCGAGCCGAAAGCCGGACTCACCAATCTGCCTATCGAACGGATTGAAGACGTGGTTAAGCCGACTGATGCGCAGGAAGACGGCCTGAGGCAGCTTGAGGATGCCACCGCCAAGGCGGTTTCAATTATGCAAGCGCGGGCGTGCCCCGAGGACACGCCGATCACTCCGCCCGGCCGACTGGAGGCGATGGAGAAGCGACTGCAGGCCATGGTCGATGCAGCTAATACGGTGAAACCCGCACTCAACGACTTTTATGAGTCGCTGAGCGGCGAACAGAAAGCACGCTTCAACCGCATCGGCGGCGAGCTCGCGCTATCGGTCAACTGATCGTTTCCTGACGGAGAAAACACATGTGCACGGCACTAGGAAAAATTGGGATGGGATTTAGCATCGATGATATGTCGGTGCCGAGTGTTAGCGTGGACCGTAACCCCCCGATTCCGGTCTATGCATTGATCGCGTGCACAGCGTGATCATAGAGAGCCCAGCTGGGCCCCCACTCAGCTGAGCTCTCTTACTTTTTCTTGGCTGTGCTGTGCCATGCCGCTGCTTCTGCTTGTACCCGTTCATGGGTGATGCCAATGGAAGAGTTCATTCACCAACAAAATCTCGAGCGCTATCGGAAGATGCTGTCGGAAAAGACGCACGAACCGCAGCGCCAAACAATCGTGCGGTTGCTGGCTGACGAAGAAAACAGAGACGACCCTCTTAGCAAGCTCGATTCATGAATCCGCTATGACACAAAGCGGACATGCTGACCGCGCTGACGAATACCTTTGCTAAGTTTGATCCAAATCATTTCGTTTAACTCGCTACGCGCGCTTCAATGACAACATGGCCGAAAAACATTCCAGACCAACGTTCAAACCAAAGCCCTTCCTGGATGGAAGCGGCTGGCATGTGGATGCCGAGTGGCCAGATGGTGTCACTCAGCATGTTGACGATTTTGGGTCTGATTCTGAGGCGCGGGAGTGGATTGCCAAGAAGTCGGAAGCCTGGCTTCAAAAACACCCAATACATAAGGAACCAGAATGACCACCGCCACCGGGAAAAGATTGAACCAAGCAAGGAGAGAAAAACATGGACAAAGATCGAATCCAAGGCTCCGTCGAGCAGGCCAAAGGCAAGGTTAAGGAAGTCGCGGGCAAAGTGACCGGCGACGCCAAGCTCGAAACCGAAGGCAAGACGCAACAGGTCGCTGGCAAGATTCAGAATGCGGTCGGCGGCTTCAAGGACGCGGTCAAGGAAGCTGTCAAAGATTAACGATGACCACCTTCACAATGTGAGGCCGCCTCAGTGGGTGGCCTCCTTACTTTTGAGCGGGCCGCAGGCGCGATGTCCGCTATTGGCACTTAACGGACATGGGCAAGTGCACCGACATGTCCGCTTTTAGGGATAAAGCGGACATCGTGATTGCACTGCGGAATGTCCGCTAACGCTGCCATCGCATCGTGACGCCACGTCCGCGTTGCGGCGTGATGCCGTGCCGTGGTCCGATTGAGGCTTAAAAGAAAAAGGCTGCCGTATGATACGCAACGGCAGCCTATACGTGCTGGCCACCAGCTCGGGGGGCGGGGGGGTGCCAATGGCCAACAGCGAACAGGTTAATCCGCCGAAATGACGGTGACTGTTCCATACAGACCACTTTTCTTAATTTGTACCGGGCGCCGACTGACCGAGGACCGCGCCAATGGTTCTGACAAAGGACCCGAGCCGTGCGACCAGCCTGTGGCGGCCGGCACATAGTGAGTTGTGAGAGGTCAGAACGTTCCGTCACTAACGTGTGTAGTGGCCCGACCCAAATATGCGCTTTCACCAATACCAGTGACGGTGATGCCAACGCCGGTAGTGATGACGATGCTGGTTCGGGACATACGCGTAAGCGCGGTGCCCGTTGCGCGACACACCTGGCGGTTTTGCACCGCTTGGCACTTGGCCAAAGCTGTCGGTATTTGGGGGCGGGTTAGGACCGTAATTCGGCATACTTTGCGCCATTGAGACCGAGCAGGCGCTCACGAGCACGGCGAGCCCAAAGAAAACTGACTTGAATGACATTGGAAACCTCCACTTCACAGAGGTAACCATTCGACCAACGTAGGGGTTCCACTAAAAACTTCCATCCTGCGCGCGGGTTGCTGCCGCCGCTTTGGGGTTTTTGATTTTCAGCCAATTCTACGAGGTCCCGTTGTTCTTAAAATACGGTGGCGGTCTTAATTTCCGAAAAACGTCTGAATTAGCCGAAGCGGGAGCGGCCTCGCTCTTTTTCTTTCTTCCCAATAGACTTGGAAACCATTGGAAAGCTGATATTTCCAGCTTTCTTCCGTGCTCCCATACGCTTTGCAATAATCGCTATCTCAATGAAGCATCTTTATGAGCCATCCCAGTGCATCGCTCGCTAATTTGCTGACCATGGCTGAACCCGATTTTTCGATAAGCCATTTGAGTGGCCTTACTAGCAACAAATCGATCAAATCGCGTTGAGGCTTTGGTGCGCCTATAATTGCTCTACCCGCCCATAGTTCGGAAACTAATTGGTCCCTTACTTCACCAGAAATCTCGTTCGACCGATGGAGTTCACCGATTAGCCCCTCTAGGTTCTTGTCGAAACCGCTGAACTCAACCGACTGAATATTTATCGTCACGTAGTTCTGAACAATTATCGGTCCCTGCGGGCTATCAGGATAAACGGTTGACGTAATCGGTACAGGTGCGGGGATGATGGTGGTCTCGGCTCGCAAACTTCTGTCGCCCTGAATACGCAATGGAAAGGGTGGCTCGGCCCCGCCAATCGTTGACTGCACGGCTGCACCGAGATCTCGCTGAGCTTTGGCGATGTGTTGAGGCGTGAGGTCAAACGCGCCAACGCCAGTGGCAGTGCTTGTGCCGGCCGCGTTGCCTGTCGCCGCTGTCGTTGCTGCTCCAACGCCCAAGGCGGCACTGACGCCTCTGGCTTCACCTTTCGACTTGCGTTTCATTGAGCGGCGACGCTCCCGCGCTTTTACTGAGCGTTTCGCCGTACGTTTTTTCTTGGCCATGCGTTCCCCCCAAAACCAGCGGCCACGGCTTTAGCAATGCGGGCCTCTTGCACGGGTATGAGCATGGGTACGCATTGAAAATGTAGAAAAAACTTAGTCAGATCAGTAGTAACTGGCGGAGAGGGAGACTGAGTAAAACCTCTCATGGTTTCTCATGTCGTCCATCCAAGTCGCGAAGTGATCTTGCCGCAAGCGTTTTTGTCTCACGCATATTCACCACATCCCATGTGGGCTCATGCCATCGCCGACCTATTTGTATGTGCGTTCGTATGTAGAAAGTTCGGCGGACACTTCTTGAAACGTAATGGACGAACGTTCTATGGAGTCGTCCATGTCATCGCGCGCCATTCATAGGCTCACGTCCGGACTTGTGACCGGCAAAAACACCGCCGATGGTTGGCATCACGACGGCGGCGGCTTGTATCTTCAAAATCGCAATGGCGGCCGGTCTTGGGTTTTTCGTTTCATGCTCAACGGCAAGGTCCGAAATATGGGCCTTGGTCGCGTCGCCGCCGTTAGCTTGGCCGAAGCCCGCCAAGCGGCAGGCGAAGCGCGCAAGAAGATCGCACGCGGTGATGATCCAGTAACTGAGCGCAAAAAAGCCCGCGACGATGCACGGACCGCTGAAGCGTCATTGGTGACGTTCGAGCAAGCGACAAACGATTATCTGAAATTCAAATCCCACGAATGGACAAACCAAAAGCATGCCGCGCAATGGTCAGCAACGTTAGAGACCTATGCTTACCCGCTGCTGGCGAAGTTGCCTGTTCAGTCGATTGACACCGCGATGGTGAAGAAAGTCCTGGAACCCATCTGGACGACAAAAACCGAAACAGCGTCACGTGTGCGGCAGCGCATTGAAGCCGTGCTTGATAGCGCGTTCGCACCAATGAACCCGAAGCCAACCAATCCGGCGCGCTGGAAAGGACACTTGGACAAGATCCTGCCGAAGCCTCAAAAAGTGAAGAACACAAAGCATTTTGAAGCGATGCACTATAACGAATTGCCGGGCTTCTTTGCCGAGCTGACCAAGCGCAAGAATCAA
>Ga0111538_10004533_pt1 | contig 19283 bp, 19 predicted proteins | sample SoiMethybrSBSTD1_FD_79669 | JGI IMG/M metagenome (GOLD analysis project Ga0111538, IMG submission 79669) | Bulk soil microbial communities from a Populus tree surrounding site in Tennessee, USA - Soil MetaG P. TD hybrid SBSTD1 (version 2)... | ecosystem: Environmental > Terrestrial > Soil >...
CCAACTGATGCCAGACGACGCACGCAGCGCCGTGAGAAACGGTTCGACGACCGACGTCGCACGGCCCAGCGGAATGCGCGGAATGGATACACGCAGCAGTGGCAACGCCGCGGCGACCGCCGTCTCAACTTCCGGGCCCACTCCGTCGATGCCGCCGAGCGCGCTTTCGGCGACCGCCGCCGCCAGGTCGGCAACCGACGTCGCTCCCTGCGATCGATAGATGGCCGTGAGTTGCTCCAGCGTCACGGCGCCCGATTCGAACAGCCATCGCAGATCCGCCGGCAGATCGGCGATGGCCGATTCGAGGAGGACCCAGCCGCCGGCTTCGAACATCTGGCGGAGACGCCGGATCACGTCTGGATCGGCATCCGCCGGCGACTGAAACAGTGGACCGAGCTGATCGTCCGAGTCGATGCCGCGTTGCGTGATGAGATCGGTGGCGCGCTCGAGGAGCGCTTCTTCGGCGGCGTCGCCCCGCATCATCGCGAGCGCTGCAAGCTGCGCGAGCGTGCGGGTGAGGGAGGTGGTGACGGCTAGCCTTTCAGCGCGCCGGGTTCGGGCGGCGCCTGCTTCGGCGCCTCCTTGGTTTCCGTCGGCAGGTTCGCCGCGAGCCAGTCGACGATGCCGCCCTTGAGCGCCACGGCGCGATAACCGAGCCGGATCAACTCGGCTGCAACCCCCGAGCTGGCCAGTTCGTTGGGATCGGAGTCGTAGACGACGATGTCGCGATCGCGCGGCAGATCGGCGCGCTGTGTCCCGTTGGGCAGCCGGATCGCGCCCGGCAGCTTGACGGTGCTGTGCTCGTACGGGTACTTGAGCCGGGCGTCGACCAGAACAGGTGGCGCGCTGCTATCGAGACGCTGTTTCAGTTCTTCTTTGGTGATCCGCAGGACGGGCACGCGACTGTATTGTGATCGCGCGCCGCGGACAGTGTCAACTTCGCGCGCGGCCCGCCACGCCGTAGCTGCAACACTATCCGTTCAGCGAAGGGTCAGCGAGACGCGGCGCGAGTGAAGGGGAGCACGCGCGTCGAGCGCACGGGCGGCACGTGGACGTGCGTGACCGGCGCCGTCTGGCGTTGAGGCTTCTGGTCGAGTGCCCAGCCCGCCGATCGCTTGCCGCAGTGGAGGCAGCGTAGGAACACCGAGCCAGGTTCACACCAGGCGCTGAATTCATGGCGTCCCGAGAGGTAGCAATTGAACAGGTTCCACATCTCGAATTCCTCGGTCGGCGGTCGTTTTCGTCGGGCGTTGGGTGATTAACCTATGGCAAGGGGGGTGCCGCCGTCTAGGGCATTTGCAGGCTGTCGCCGTAACTAAATGATTCAACGGCACTTCTTGATGAGAATTGTGCGCAACGACGAGACGCGAACCTGCGGGAAGTTCTGCCCGATTGACGTCTGTTTTGGTGCATGGCCCACAATCCTGTAAGCCTCAGACAAACTTTCGCACGAGCCCCTACGCCAGACAGGCACATCCGTTGCTGCAACCGCCGAAAACGGAGGTTGGATGCACCCTATCGAGGACACTGAGACTCTGCGACCCTCACGACGCGAATTCTGCGTACACGCATGTCAGGCTGCGTCGTTGGTCGCGGCCGGCGCGATGTGGCAGGCGTGCAGCGGAAACTCCACGTCGCCGAGTAACGCGACGAGTCTGCCGACGGTCTCGGCCACCGCGGCGTCAGGCGCCCTCTCGCTGACGATCGACGCCGCGTCGCCGCTCGCCGCCGTCGGCAGCGCGGCGCTGGTGCAGAGTTCCGCGGCAAACGTGCTGGTCTCCCGCACGGCACAGGACACGTTCACGGCGGTCACCGCCGTGTGCACGCACGAGGCGTGCACGATCAATGGCGTCTCGGGCAGCATCTACGTCTGCCCGTGCCATGGCTCTCAATTCAGCGCGACCGGCGGCGTCGTCAAAGGGCCTGCCGCGCAGCCGCTGCGGCAGTTCACGACGCGCTTCTCGGGCAACGTCCTGACGATCACGCTTTAGGCGCGCGATCGCGGCCCTGAAAGGGCCGCGCTACGACCGCGGTCTTTGGGGCCGCGTTACGACGGTGGCTCTCGCTCGTGTAGCGCGGGCCTTTCAGGCCCGCGTTCGTAACCGCGGCAGGTGATGACCGGCAGGGCGGGGTAGCGCCGAAACGAAGGGTCCACTTCGGACAACCGACACAAGACGAACGTCGAGCCTTTCGACGATCGGATGATCTGCATGTGCGTACACATGCCGCAAAGCCCGGCGCCGACCGGCGTCACCACGACTTCGTCCATTCTGCTCTTTGCTGGTTGCGCCGTATTGTACCTGGCCGATAATCAGGCGCATGAAGCCGAGACGAATCGCGCCGGGGTTGATCGTCCTGTCGGTCATCGTCATCGCAAATGCCGAACACGCGGTGACCGCGCCACCGGTACGGATTGCGGGCGTGACCTGCGAGACGCCGCCGCCGCTCCGCTGTCCGGACAGTGATTGCCCTGGGGCAACGGTCATCGAGCAGGGGACTGCCAATGAACCGAAGACCGGCCGCAAGTTCTTTCTCGACTACCCGTGCGACCTGAAACGCGGTGAAAAGGTGACGTTCGTGCTCAGCCTTCACGGCGGCGGCTCGTATGGCAACTGGCAGCGGCACTACTTCCCGATCGTGGACTACAAGGACAAGTACCGACTGGTCATCGCCACGCCGAACGCACCGCCTCGCGTCTGGACGGCCACCGACGACGAGTACCTGCAGAACATCGTCAATCTCGTGTTCGACGAGCTCGGCCAGAAGAACATCAAGGCGTTCTGGCTCGTCGGCCACTCGCAGGGTGGTATGACCTCGAACAGGATAGTCCGGACCGACTTCTTCAAGAACCGCGTCGACGGCTGGCTCAGCCTGTCGGGCGGGCGCCTTGGCGGTAGTCCCGGACGCGGGAACTTCGGAAACCTGTTGCGTGGCGGTCCTCCGCCGGCGGGTCGAGCGGCGGCGCCCGAGGCCGGCCGATCGGGCACGCCAGCAGCGCCGCGCGGCGGACTCGCCGGCCTGCCCCCGGTTCCAACCGAGCTTCCAGCCAGCGATTTTTCCTTCATCTTCGAGACAGGCCAGCGCGAGATGGACGAAAAAGGGCTACCCGAGAGCTCGACATGGGCCGCGAAGAACAGCTGCGGCCCGCGCCGGAAGGTCGAGGAGATCGTCGACGTCAAAGCGGGATACGTTTACGACCGGACACGTCAGGATCCGCCGAACCCACCCTGGGGCCTGCTGCCGCGACCCGGCACCGCGGAAGTGTACGCGTATCCAAAGTGCAAAGAGGGCCGCGTGGTGGCCGACGTCGTGCGGCTCGAGAAAGGGCACACCGAAGGCCTGGAGCCGAGGGTCACCGAAGCGTTGGTGAAACTGATGCTCTCCGCGAAAGGAGGGAAGGCTCAGACCGCTCGATAGGCCTCACTCTCAGGTCCGGAACATCGCCGGTCCACTATCGCGACGCGAGGTCGACGGCTTCGATGATCCAGCTCTCTCCGGTCTTTCGCAGCGTGAAGGCCCACCGTCTCGACTCGACGCGCGCGGCCTTGTTGCCCACACGCGGGACGTAACTGGCACGCCCTCCGCACGCCGCCGCCGCACGTTCACCAACGACCTTCACGTCGCACCCTTCGAGGAGGACTTGCTGCCGCTCGAGTTGACCGAAGGCGCGGCCGAGCGCTTTTTCGTCGACGGAGGGCCAGATCGCCTTCGCGATGCTGGCGTCCAGGTGACTGAACGCGGTTTGGTACCGATCGAGCACGGCGCGAACCGCGTCCGAATCGTTTCTCACAACAGATGGCTCGGGCGCCACGACGTTGGGAGACGGCGCGACAGTGGGGGACGGCGGCATCTCCACGTGCGCTGGCGGTGCGGTTCTCGGCGGTGGAGGCGGGTCGATCGGCGCCACGTCGGGCCGTGATAGCGCGGTCGGTGCAATGGTGACCAATCGATCGGAGGCGACCGCCGTCAGCGGCGCAGTATTCCGTTGCGCGCGGGGCCTGTCCGCTCGAGGACGCGACGAGGACTGTCCAGTCGTGGCCGCCGTTGCCGGAATCTTCGGCCGAGCGTCGGCTACCGGGATGAGAATCGCTGGTGTCTGACGATCTGTGGACACCGGGTGTGATTCCACCGACCGAACGGAGGTGCTTACGATGGTTGCCGGTGGCGACGTCGCGATCGGTCGGCGGGTGACGTGCCTGTCCGCCGCGCGCGTTGACGGTATGACCGTGGCGAAGGCCACCATGACGGCGATCCGCGCGAGAGCCCATGGCACGTGCACCGGTGCCCGTCCGGGCATGACCAGTTCGACGATCACGATGTCTTCATCGATGTCGCTGTCGAACTCGGCCAGGGGATCCGGCGAGGCCGCCGTGGCGTAGGCCCCCTCAGATTCAGCGGCGAGTTCCTCAGCCTCAGATGGAAAGAGATCGAGCGCATTGGCGATTTCTCGCAACGACAGGCGCCCTGCGGTTGGCGACGAGCAGTCAGGCTCCTCGGCGCCAAAGATCGAAAGACTGTCTGCGCTGTCGAGGACCTGTTCAGCGTCCAAGGGAATAATCCACTGATATCGTCGGAATCCATGTCGCGTTCAGGCCACTGGTCGTGAGCGAGCGAACGACGTAGCCGCCGACCAGCCAGGTCGCAGTCGGATTCCATTTGAAGCCGGCGACCGCGGCCGCACGGCCGGCGGCCTGAGGAACGCTGTCGAGTCGAATCGTATCGACGCCGGGGATCGTCGGGTGAGGTGACAGCGTATCGGTCAGCGTACCCAGGCCGCTGACCCGTCGGCCAATGATCTCCGCGATCCAGGTCAGCCGGGGCGTGCCGGCGATCGTCAGCGCGCCGCTGTAATCGAGTTCGTCGGACAACCCACCGACGGTGTATCCAAGATTCATGTGCCAGCCGACGGCACCACGATCGAACGATGCGATCATCAGCGATTTCAAAGCCGCCGATCCCGTGCCCAGCAGGTCCTCTGACCGGCCCGTAGGCGTACGCACTTCGGCGCCGACGGCCACTCCACCGGCGGAACTCCGCGCCAGATGGTATTTCGCGCGGATGGCGATGTCGCCCACGCCCGACGCGGCTGCCGATGCAGTGGCCTGGGGGAACTGGCGGCCGCGATAGGTGTCGGTGCGTTCGCCGCTGATGTTCAACGTGACAAACGGGATCGCGACGCCGACGTCGAGGCGATCGCGAACGCCATAGTTGGCCATGAACGTGGCCGTGCTCGCTCGAACGCGGAGCGACAACGTCTCCACGTCGAACGGCTGCGGCTGGTCGCGGAACTTGCTGGCGGTGGCGACGAGGGTTCCGTCCTGGAGATTCCAGCCGTCGATGGTCGTAAAGCTGACGGTCTGATAGTTGACGCCGAACGACCCGTGGCCGGCGCCTGCCGTCAACGTCCGCTCGGTGAAGAAGGGTCCGAAGCTGTCGCTCGACCGCTCGACCGTTCCGAGGCGACGATTGAGACGATACGTGAACCCGCCGGCCGAGGAACTCACCGGAAGCCTCGTCAACTCCAGGAGCAGGAAGCGGGAAATCGTATCGCGCGTCGCTGCCTGGGCCTGCTCGTCGCGCGCGAAATCGTCGGTTGTGATCGATCGATTGGTCAGCAGGAACGACAGTACGTCTCCCAGCGATCGTTGAGCGAACGCCGATCGTGGAGACACCGCAAGGATCGCGATCGCTGTCACGATCACTGCCGATCTTCGTCTGACCGCGCGTTTGACAGCCACGGAATCAGTGCTTCTCCTGCGTGACGGTGAAGGTGTATCCAGCGATGGTCAGTGTGCCGATCCGCTTTGCGCCGTCGTTCTTGGACACCTGGAACACGACCTTGCCGTTGCCGGTGTCGCTCGCGCCCTCGATCACCGAGATCCAGGCGTCGTTGCTGACCGCCGTCCACGAGCAGCCGGCCGTGGCGGTCACCTTGACGTCCGGTCCGTGTCCGCCACCCGACTTGATCGACGCACTTACTGGGTTGATCGAATACGAGCAGGTCGCGGCCTGATTCACCGTCAGTGTCTGACCGGCAATCGTGACCGTGCCGGAGCGGCTGGCGCCTGGATTGGCCGCGACGGTGAACGTGATTGAGCCGTTTCCGGTACCGGCCGATCCCGAAGTCACCGAGATCCACGCCGCGTTACTCGTCGACGTCCAGGCGCAGCCGGCCGTTGCCGTCACGGTGATTCCCGGACCCGCGCCTCCGCCGGAACCGATGGCCGCGTTCGCCTGACTGATCGAATACGAACAATTGGCTGCCTGGTTGACCGTAAACGCTTGTCCCGCGATGGTGATGGTGCCGGACCGGGCAGGGCCGGCGTTTGCGTTCACGCTGTAGCCGACGCGCCCGTCCCCACTGCCGCTCGATCCTGATGTGACGCCGATCCACGCGGCGTTGCTCGTCGAAGTCCAGTCGCACCCTTTGGAAGTACTGACCGTGATCGCCGGACCCGCGCCCGCCTCAGCGCTCGCAGCGGCACTCGAGGGATTGATGACATAAGAGCAGGCCGCCGCGGCTGCGGCCGCCGCTTGTTGAACCGTAAACGTCTGACCCGCAACGCTCACCGTTCCAAGCCGGGCCGGGCCGGTATTCGCGGCGACGGCCATCGTGACGTTTGCGCTGCCCGTGCCGCTGGATCCGGAGGCGACGGCGATCCATGCGGCCTGGCTCGACGCGGTCCAAGTACAGCCGGAAGGCGCGGTAATCGCGACCGTTGCCGTGCCGGAGGAAGCGTCCATCGACGCCCCGCCAGGACTGATCGCGAATGAACAGGCCAGCGGCGCCGGCGGCGCGGACGCGCTCTCCGCCTGATTCACCGTGACCATCTGTCCAGCCACAATGGCCGTTCCCGATCTGGCCGGACCCGAGTTCTGGCTGACGGCGAAGGTGACACGCCCGTTGCCCGCTCCGGTCGATACGCCGTCGACGCTGATCCACGATGCCGTGCTCGTCGCGGACCACGGGCATCCGCTCGCCGCCGTCACGGCGACGGCTCCCGTGCCTCCGGTGCCGGCGATGGCCTGCGTAACGGGGCTGACCGCGTACGAACAGGCCGGCACGCCAGTGGCCTGGGCGATCGTGATCGTCTGATCAGCCACAGCGAGTCTGCCCGAGCGGGGCGCGCCGGTGTTCGCTTCCACCGTGAAGGCCAGCCGCGCGCTGCCACTGCCGCTGGCGACCGGCACGGTGATCCAGTTTGCCGCACTCGTGATTGTCCAGCTGCAGCCGCGCGGCGCGGTCACGGCGACAGCCTCGTTGCCGCCGTCCGCGCCCAGGGTGAAGGCCAGCGTTTCGACGGTCACCTGACAGGGAGCGGCACCTTGTTTGATTTCCAGTCGCTGATCGCTGACGGTAATGGCGCCTTGTCGCGTGAGGCTGTCCGGATTAGCCAGCACGCGAAAATCTAGCTGACCGGCGCCGCGCCCGCTTGGTGATGAAGTGAGCGTGATCCACTCGACGCCCGCGGCGCCCTCCCAGGCGCACTCGCGCTCCGTGTTGACCACGACCGATCCCGTCGCGCCGGCGACATCGACGGACAGCGCCGACGTCGACAAGGCGACCTGACACTTGGCCGGTGAAGGGGATGTCGAGAGCACCGGCGACGACGCGCAGCCCGCGGAGGCCATCGAAATGGCGACGATGACCGCCAACGCGAACGCATCCGCGATGTCACAACCCGCCGAGTGCCTGCCGCAATGCCACACGGATGGCGCGGTAGAGCAGGTCCGATGCCATGATGAGGTTGCGGGATCTCCGAAGCAAATGGCGCCAATTCGTGCCGGCGGTCCGGGCCGCGTCGTTGAGATGGACAGGGACTGAACCGTCCCGATACGGAATTGATGCCCGTCGATGAGGTTGCCTTCGATCAACTGAAGGTCTGACGCCTTTGCGCCAGCCGGGATCATCCAGTACGATCGGAGTGAGTAAAGGACCAGTACATGCGCACACGTTTCAGCGTTCTTGCAGGCGCGGCTCTTCTGCTGACCGGCGCCGGACTCGCCGCCGGTTCGGCCTGGAGCGCCGAGTGGTCGGCCGCAGATGGGCAGCGGTCAACGGCGCCGGCAGCACAAAAGCCCGCCGCGCCGTCGATGGTCGTCTACAAGTCTCCAACGTGAGGGTGCTGCGGCGCCTGGATTGAGCACGTCCGGGCGCGAGGCTTTCAGGTGGAAGCCAACAACGTCAGCGACTCACAACTCGGAGTGATTGCGATCCAGTCGGGTGTGCCAGGCGATCTGACGTCGTGTCATACCGCCAAAGTCGGTGGCTACATCGTCGAGGGGCACGTGCCGGCGGAAGACATCCAACGCATGTTGAAGGAAAAACCCGCGATCACCGGCCTCGCCGTGGCCGGCATGCCTATCGGGTCGCCGGGGATGGAGCAGGGATCGTCCAGACAACCGTTCACGACGATGGCGTTTACGAAAGATGGGAAGAGGACGGTGTTCGCCAAGCACTGAAGAACGGCGCAGCTTTCCAGCATCGCAGGTCACGCGCTCAGCGTGAAGGTCCTGAGTCTGTCAAATTCTTGACATACAGAAATCACCTGATGGTTTCCGCCATTATGGCTGTGCTATCTGTTTGCTCTTCAATAACGGGAGGCTTCCCAGTGAAGGACGTCCTCATCCCGTGTCCGAAGTGCGAACAGCCTGGCACGTACTTGAAGGGCCTCAGTCAGTCTTCTCCCGTGGACTACTATCGATGTGTCGACTGCGAGCACGTCTGGACGGTACCGAAGGACGAGCGCGAGCCCACGACTGACACGCCGGTGGCTTAGCACAGCGATCTGGCAGGATAATGTCGACGATCCGCGTAACGCTGGATTGTCGAAATGACCAAGAAAAAAAATCCGCAGGGCGTCCTGAACGAGCTGCGCACGTACGTCCGTAGCGGTGCCGCGGCCCTGCTGCTGTTCGTGCCCGCGGCAGCGGGCGCGCAGCACTTGCCCGTCACGGTCACCAGCGATCGGGTGACCATTGGCCCCGAGTTCGTGCCGAGGTTCCTGACGCTGCCGACCAAACTCCTCGTGTCGGCCCGCGAGACCGAAATCCTCCCCGCCGATGGCACCTTCGACTATGTCGAAGTGGGCAATGGCGGGATTCTCAAATGCAGCGGCCCGACGAAGCTGACGGTCACGCACTTCTTCATCCTGCCTGGCGGGCAGTTCGACTGCCCGTTCCCCCTCGAGCTGGTCTTCCGCGACGTGCCCCTCGACACGACGAAAGACCCGTTCCAGTGGGGCAATGGGCTCCTGAACTTCGGGAGTCGGAAGCAGATCGGGCCGGTCGTGACGCCGTGGGTCGGGATCAGCGACGTGCCCGCAGGCGTGGCGACGTTGAATCTGACGGGGGATGTGATCGGCTGGCGGGTGGGCGACGAGCTCGTCCCGCCCGACACCCGACTGACTTCGTTCCCGAACCGGCCACGCCGAGAAGCCAAGGTCACGATTGCCGCCATCTCAGGGCGCACGGTGACGCTTTCCAAGCCGCTCGACTTCGAGCATCAGACCGTGGTCGGGCCCGACGGGAAGCTGGGCGTGCATCCCATCGTCCTGAACGTCACGCGGCGCAGCGTCATCCGGTCGGAGAATCCCAATGGGGTTGCCGGACACGTGGCCGACATCGGAGAGACCGCGTCCTGGGACGTCGAGTGGACGGCGTTCGTCGGCCTCGGGCGCACCACGGCAGCGCCGCTCGACGACACCTCCGTTGACCTGGCGCACGTCGGCGGCAACGAGAAGGGTCGGTACAGCGACCATCATCACCACGTGCATTCGCCGGTCGTGTCGAAATCGGTCGGCAACGTCTACTACAGCATCGGCGCCGGTAAATGGGGCCACGTGTTGCACGGCACGCACGACACCGTCGTTGAGAAAAATATCGCCATCGGCTTCCCAGGCGCGGGCTTCGTCACCGAGGACGGCTACGAGGTGCGCAATCGCTACGCGGACAACGTCGCGCTCTACAACTACGCGCCGTTCACCGACAAGACGCAATCGACCACCAACATCGGAAAGAACCAGCCTGGCATCGAGGGCACGGGCTTCTGGATGCACGGCGTCATGCAGTTCTTCGAGGGGAACCAGGCCTGGAACAACGTGGTCGGCATGAACCTCCTCGACATGTTCGGCAAGCCGGGGACCTACCCGAGTCAACCGGGCGGGGCGTTCGATGTGTCGTTCGTGCCCGAACTCGATTACCAGCCGGCGAACGGACCCTTCAAGACGTTCATCAACAACGTCTTCGTTGGGAACACGCAATTCGGGCTGGACATCTGGGGGCTGAAGAAGGCGCCGAACCACAGCATGGTCGCCGTGAACAACCAAGTCGGCGCGATCTTCCAACCTTCGGGCAATCAGGAAGCGTGGCTGACGAACGCGGTCATCATGAGCAGCTACCAGACCGGGAACGGCGCCGCGGTCCCCCTCGACGAGCTCTACTACCAAGGGCAGTGCCTCCGCGTGCAGACTCCCTACGTCGCGGGCCTGTTCATCGAGAACGGGTACTTTGCCGGGTGCGCGACGGGGCTCTTTGGCATTTCGTCCGGTGTCACCTCGATCACGAACACGGTGTTCCAGAACGCCGTCGACCTGGACGTGCGCGATGGGCTGTCTCGGGGCGGAATGACATTCACGGGCCTGACGTTCAAGAAGTACGGCGCGCACCCCGCGCGCTTCCTCATCACGAAGGATCGGCCGGTCTGGGACGGCACCGGCCCGATGCCCGTCTGCACCGGCCCCACGCCGTCGACGTGCTCGGAGGTGATCGTGAGGCCGTAACTGGCGCCTGTCAGCTACTCCTGGCGTGTGCCGGAGCCCCGCTCGACGACAGCGGAGAGCTTGCTACCGTCCGCATCGGCACTGTTTCTCGAATGGTCGCTTCCGTGACGTCGAGGGTTTTCGTGCGATGCCTGCTTCGTCGACGGTCCGCAGATTCGCGTTAGGGTTCTGCGTCCAGCGCCGCACGGGATAAGTAAGTCGTCATTGGTTGCCGTCCTCAGACTGAACTCATCCGGCCGGGTGACTTCACAGTCGTTGGACCGCAGATCCGCCCGAAAGTCCACTAGTTTCTATATCTTGCCTTGGCTCAGCCATTGCTTTGTCCCCGTGCACGCCGGAGTCCGTGACGGCGAGAGGCCCTAATCTGGAGGCAACGTGAAAATGAGACGACTGCTGGCTGTAGGTGCAATAGTTTTTGCCGCAAGCGTCGGCACCGCGCAGGCGACGACAATCGATTTCGAAGATCTGACAAGGGACGCCACTTTTGTCCCCGTCCCGGGCGACAAGATTTCGGGCGGCTTCCTCTTCGACTCGTCGAACGACCACATACATATCGACGGCGGGGCGACTCCCGTATGGTCCACCACTAACGGTACGACTTTCCTGGTCGAGGACTTCAACTACTCGATCACGCTCTCGCCGATCGCGGGCGGGCCGTTCACGCTGACGTCGATGGATATTTCTGAAGCGCACGATTTCGCGCGGGCCCACGAGGTTCTAGTCACTGGCATCCGGTTCGGCGGCGGCGCGAACCCTACACCCCTGACGCTGGCCCTGGATGCCTTCAGTACCAACCCCCCAGGGCCTAACGGTTTCCAGACGTTCTCCTCTGTTTTTGGTTCGGACTGGCAGAATCTTGCGAGCGTAACTCTGTTGGGGACGTCCAACATTCAGGGAAACGGCAACTATTGGGCGCTCGACAACGTCGTCGTTGATACCACTGCCACGGCAGTACCAGAGCCTGGGACGCTGACCCTGCTCGGCCTCGGCTCCGCATATCTGGTTCGTCGGCGTCGCCGTAACCGCCAGTAGCGGAAACAACAATCGGACAGGAGGCTGTTTCAGTCTCCTGTCCGTTCGAATCCGTTCAGCGTCCCGCCTTCATTTCTTTTCTTCTCGCGCTCCGCTGCGGCAGCAGCTTTCCTCACCGCCTGCCGCCAAATTCCTGCCGAGGACGCTCGGGAGGCGACGGCAACTTGTTGAACGACGACGGCGTTCTCAGTCGCCGCTTGTGGTCGTGGATTTTCGCAGTCGGCAGCGGGCGTGAGTGCCGCGGGAGGAAACCGACCATGATCGGTTGGTCCAGAGATGCCGAACTCTGGCGACCCTACGGCAGTCACATAGCTGTGCCAACTCGCGACTCGCATGCGTCTGACGTCTCGTCTGGAGGCGGGCCCGCGATGAGCGACGAGGGCAACCGGGCGGAACACGCGCGCTCTCTGTTGCACGGGGCGCCACAGCCGGCGCCGCGGCAGCCGAATCCCGGCGAACTGCTGATGACGTTCGCGCGCGGCCAGGATGTCTACCGGTGTGGAGCTTCGACGAGCTGAAGCGGATCGTCCCCGCGGACTCGACGATAACGTGATTGCCGTCAGCTAATCTTGCGTCGGGCGCGTGCTAGACCCAGAACGCCAGTACCCAGAAGCAGCAGCGTCGCCGGTTCGGGAACGGGCGCGGGGCACGGTGAGTCGTTCGGTCCGCCGCAGCTCGTATTCGTAACGTCGGTAGAAATCTCGGTATACGGGGAGCCCTGGCCGGTGCCATTGACAGCGGTCTCGAACCCACGGAAGAAAAATTGCTGCAAGGGATTGAGGCCGATTGCGAGGAGGAGCTCGAGCGCCTTGGTGTCATTGCCGGACATGGTGATGGCGCCGGTGACGCCGTTGTTGATGAGTACGTTGACGCCGCCGGACAAATCGCCAGAAAGGAGATTGACTGGCGCCAGAATGCCGAGCGCGGGAATGGAACCAACAATCGTGATGAAATCGAGGTTCTTGTCGAAGCTCAGGAGCCCGCAGCCGCCGACAGCGTCGCCGCAAACTCCGGCGCCTTCGACGTCGAAGACACCGTTGTTCACAGGGGCGCCTATGATCGTCACGGTATCGATGAAGATTCCCGAACCCGTGATATTCGCGCCGATGTTGAGGGTTCCTCCCGCGCCTCCGAATCCCGTCCCGAAATCGATAACCGTTACTCGCCCGTGCCGAACTGGCCCCGACACCGGCAACCATCGCTGCGGTTATGACAACGTGCCGGGCCGGCCGGCCGAAGGAAAACCATGAAGAGATCCGTCTCGATCGTTACTGGTCCTGTTTTTGAGTAATCGAACGGGGATCGGCGAACGGCTTAGCAAACAGATACCGAAAGCAGCTCGTCTGTTCATTGGATTTTCGACAGGAGTGTTGAAGAATGCCGATGACGGGCTGCCAAAAGGTTGTTGACTGTCAGAAATCGCAAAAAAATCTGCCAAAGTGCGACGGGGGTCCTGATCTGTCACGGCTCTTCGTAGGATCTCGGCAGGCCTGACGAGTGGATGTTCCACGACTCCCGGACCCACGTCCTCGATCGCGCGTTCGGGTCGCTCATCCTCCACGAGATCACGCACCGGATCGGTCGACAACCGGCGGACGCGGATTCTCAGTGAGGCGGAGCAGGCGGCACTGTTGAAAGCCGCGGTCCTGCCGCAGTGCGTCAAGAGCGAGTCAGGCTACGTGTTCACGAACGTCAGGACGCACACGGCCTACACGGTGAACGTGACGCCCATGTCTTCGCGGAAACTCGACGCGCTCGATTCGTTTGCGGTGGCCGGGCAGAATCTGGCAGAACGGAAAATCTCGAGGAGAAAAAGAAGTGGTGGACGGCAGGAGGCTCGAACTCCCGACCTCCGCGTTGCGAACGCGGCGCTCTCCCAACTGAGCTAGCCGCCCACTGAGCGAACCGCGATTGTACCATGCCCGTTTCGGAGGCCGCAACGCACGCGCCCTGCTACACTCCTGCGCCACATGTCCGTCCTCACGCGCCTTGGCATCCTGACTGGCGGCGGCGACGCGCCCGGTCTCAACGCCGTCATTCGCGCCGTCGTCAAGAGCGCCTCCAACGCCGGCATCGAATGCATCGGCCTCGAGGATAGCTTCGACGGACTCATCGAGCCGGGACGCTCTCGACGGCTGACGCCGCGCGACGTGACCGGCATCCTGCGTCTTGGTGGAACGATTCTCGGCACGACCAACCGCGGCAACCCGTTCGCCTATCCGGTCGCCACGTCGGAAGGCGTCCGCGACTACTCCGATCGCGTCGTCGAGATGTTTCACCAGATGGGCCTCGACGCGCTGATCGTCATCGGCGGCGATGGCACGCTGGCGATCGCCAACGGGTTCTATCATCGCGGCATCCCCGTCGTCGGCGTTCCGAAGACGATCGACAACGACATCGTCGGGACCACCAACTGTTTCGGCTTCGACACCGCCGTCGATTTCGCGACCGACGCCATCGATCGCCTGCACACGACCGCCGAAGCGCACCACCGCATCATGATCGTCGAGGTGATGGGGCGATACGCCGGATGGATCGCGCTCTACGCCGGCGTGGCAGGTGGTGCGGACGCGATCCTGATCCCCGAAATTCCATTCGACATCGCCATCGTCGCGCAGCGGTTGCGCGACCGCGACGCCTGGGGCGCAAAGTTCAGCATCGTCGTCGTCGCGGAAGGGGCGTTCCAACGAGGAGGGTCGCTCTCGCTGGTCGAGGAGGCGCGCGACGGCTACTCGGAGCGGCTCGGTGGAATCGGCGCGCGAGTCTGCGAAGCGCTCGCGAGAGAGACCGGCAAGGAGACGCGATCGGTCGTCCTCGGCCACCTGCAGCGCGGCGGCGCGCCGACCAGCTTCGATCGGGTGCTGGCGACGCGGTTCGGCGGCAAGGCCGTCGAGCTCGCGCAACGGGGAGAGTTCGGCACGATGGTCGCCTTTGCCCCGCCGGACATCGTGGCGCTGCGCCTCGAAGAAGTCGTGGGAAAGACGAAGACCGTTCCGCTCGATCACGACCTGCTACTGACGGCGAAGGCTCTCGGCGTCACCTTCGGCGACTGAACCACGCCGCGCCCGAGTCTCGACGGCCGCGCTTCAGGCGGCGCGCCGCGACACCATCATTCGGTACAGCCACAGCAGCAGGATGGAACCCAGTAGCGACATGAAAAAGCCGGCACCGTCATTGGGGCCGTACCAATTCAAGGCGCGGCCGATGAACCCGCCGAGCAGCGCACCAGCTATGCCGATCGCCATCGTCACGATGATCCCGCCGGGATCGCGCCCGGGCATCAGCAGCTTGGCGACCGCGCCGACGATCAAGCCGAACACTATCCAGCCAATGACTCCGAACATATCGCCTCCGGGCGGCAGGCGTGCAAGATGGAGGCCCCGGCGGGCTGTCAGGACAGGACGTCGAGATATTTCAACGCGCCGCCGGTATTGAAGAGGACCACCGACTCATCCGCCTTGATGGTGCCGTCAGCCACGAGACGGCTGATGGCCACAAAGGCCGCCCCGCCTTCGGGCGCCGCGCTGATGCCTTCAAATTTCCCGACGGCCAGCATCCCCTCGACCATTGCCCGGTCGGCGACGGCCAGGGCAGTCCCTCCGCTCTCGCGGACCGCACGCAGAATCAGGAAGTCGCCAATCGCGCGTGGGACGCGCAGGCCGTCCGCAATCGTCGACGCGCCTTCCCATGGCTGCGCCTTCTCGGTGCCTTGCTGGAACGCGCGGACGATCGGCGCGCAGTTCTCGGCCTGAACCGACACCATCCGCGGACGGCGGCCGGCGCGGACCCAGCCGATCCGCTCGATTTCCTCGAACGCTTTCCACATGCCGACCATGCCGGTGCCGCCGCCGGTCGGATAGACGATCCAGTCCGGCCATTGCCAGTCCATCTGCTCGGCGAGCTCGTAGGCCATCGTCTTCTTGCCTTCGATGCGATACGGCTCCTTCAATGTCGACACGTCATACCAGCCGAGCGGGCCGCCCTTTTCCGCCGCCATCCGGCCGGCATCGGTGATCAACCCATCGACGAGCGTGACGTTGGCGCCGTAGAGGCGGCATTCGTCGACGAACGGCCGCTTGGCGTCCTTCGGGATGAAGACTTCGCAGGCGATTCCCGCTGCGGCCGAGTAAGCGGCGGCGGCGTTGCCGGCATTGCCGGCGGTTGGCAACGCGACGGTCGTGGCGCCCAGGTACTTCGCGCGCGTAATCGCCGCCGATTGACCGCGGGCCTTGAAGGAATTCGTCGGGTTGAGCGATTCGTCCTTGATGTACAGGCGGTCGAGACCGATCGACGCACCGAGCCGCCGCGCGTGAAACAGGGGCGTGAAGCCCTCGCCGAGCGTGACCGGCGATTCGCCGTCGTAGATCGGCAGCATCTCGCGGTACCGCCACATCGACGCGTCGCGGCCCTTGAGGGTTTCGCGCGACCAGCCGCGCGCCTTGTCGAGGTCGTAACGCGCCAGCAGGGGAGCGCCGCACGAACAGAGGAAGTGCCGCTCACGCGGATTACGCACCGGCGCGCCGCAGGGCACGCTGCATTCGAGATGAGAGAAAAAAGACATGAGCGGCGGCAATTGATGATTGCAGATTGCTAATTGCTGATTTATTGAGAATTCACAAATAGATCAGCAATCCAAAATCAGCAATCAGCAATTATCGGGTGAGCAGTTCCCCGTCCTTCTTCTTTTGCAGGTCGTCGATCTGCTTGATGTGGTTGTCGGTGATCTTCTGGACCTCGTCGAGCCCCTTCTTCTCGTCGTCTTCCGAGATCTTGTGATCTTTGAGCAGCTTCTTGAGCCGATCGTTCGCGTCGCGGCGGACCTGGCGTACGCTGTTGCGTCCTTCCTCGCTCAGCTTGTGCACGTGCTTCGACAGCTCTTTTCGACGCTCCTCGGTGAGCGACGGCAGCGGAATGCGCACGATCTTGCCGTCGTTGGCCGGATTCAGGCCCAGGCCGGCGGACCGGATCGCCTTCTCGATCGCCCCGAGCTGTGACGGGTCGAACGGCTGCGCGACGATGAGCGTCGGCTCGGGGATCGAAAGACCGGCGACCTGATTCAACGGCACCTTCGCCCCGTACGCTTCGACGTGCACGCCGTCGAGAATGGTCACTGACGCGCGGCCGGTCCGCACACCGGCAAACTCGTGCTGCAGGTGATCGATCGCCGCGTTCATCCGCTTGTTGACTTCGCCGAAGAGGCCTTTGAGGTCGTTGACGTCCATCTCGCAGCTCCGTTACGCGGTCACCAGCGATCCGATCGGCTCGCCGGTAATGGCACGTTTGATGTTGCCCGGCGTACGCAGATTGAACACCACAATCGGCAGCCGGTTGTCCATACACAGAGAAATGGCCGTGGCATCCATCACCTTCAGACCCTGCTCGAGGACCTGCTGGTACGAGATGCGGTCGAAACGGGTCGCGTCGGTCTTGACCATCGGGTCGGCGTCGTAGATGCCGTCGACCTTGGTGGCCTTCAGGATGACGTCTGCCTTGATTTCCATCGCGCGCAGCGCGGCCGCGGTATCAGTACTGAAGTACGGATTGCCGGTGCCGCCGCCAAACACGACGACCCGTCCTTTCTCGAGGTGGCGGATGGCGCGACGCCGGATGAACGGCTCGGCCACCGATCGCATCTCGATGGCGGTGACGACACGCGTCACGACATTCTGTTGTTCGAGCGCGTCCTGCAGGGCCAGGGCGTTGATGACGGTCGCCAGCATGCCCATGTAGTCGGCCGTCGCCCGATCCATGCCGCGCGCGCTGGCTGCCACGCCACGGAAAATGTTACCGCCGCCAATGACGATGGCGGTCTCGACACCCATTCCCAGGATTTCGGCGACGTCACGTGCGATCTGCGTCGCCACGGCCGGATCGATGCCGTAGGTCTGCTCGCCCATCAGGGCTTCGCCGGAAAGTTTCAGGAGGACGCGTTTATAGGCAGGTCGGGCAGAGGCCACGGGGGAAAATAATACTCGACAAGGACACAGAGGTGTACAGAGGACACAAAGGAAGCGCCGAAGCGGGACCGCCCTTTGTGCCCTCTGTTTGCCTTTGTGTCCTTGTTCAGATAGTGGATTCCCCGACTTTCAGACGAACGAAGCGCGTCACCGAGACGGAGGCGCCCAGCGCCTTGTTGGCCGCGGCGAGGCGGTCCTTCACCTTCATCTTCGAGTCGAAGATCGACTCCTGGTCGGGGAGGACGACCTGCGAGAAGAAGGCTCCGAGTTTGCCCTCGACGATCTTTTCGATGACGTTGGCGGGTTTGCCGGAACTCTCCATCTGGGCGCGGTAGATCGCTTTTTCCTTCTCGAGCACGTTTACCGGCACCACATCCCGAGAAACGTACTGCGCGCTGGTCGGGCTGGCGGCGGCGATCTGCATCGCGATTTCCTTGACCAGCGTCGCGAACTCCTCGCGGCCGCTGACCGCCGGGGTCACGCCGGCGAACTCTACCTGGACGCCAATCTTGCCGCCCATGTGGATGTATTGCCCGACGTAGCCCTGGCCGGCGTAGCGGACGAACCGCGGCACCGCCATGTTTTCTCCGAGCTTGGCAATACCTGCCGCGACCAGCTTCTGGACGGGGCCATTCGGGTCCTTGAGCCACGCGTCGGTGGCGGCGTCGCCGGCGGCATCAATCTGCGCCAGCACGTCCTGCACCAGCTTCTGGAAGTCCGGGGTGCGGGCGACAAAATCCGATTCGCAATTCACTTCGACGAGCGTCCCCGCGGTGTTGTCCGCCGACAGGCGCTGGCCGATCAGCCCTTCGTTGGCCGATCGTCCGGCTTTCTTCGCGGCACTCGCGAGCCCGCGCTTGCGCAGAATGGTGTTCGCTTCTTCGAAGTCGCCATTCGCTTCGGTCAGCGCGTTCTTGCACTCCATCATCCCCGCGCCCGTCTGGTCGCGGAGCTTCTTCACGTCGGCGGCAGTGATCGTAGTCATGGGAATTGGTAAATGGGTCAGTTGGTAATCTGGTAAGTTCGTGAATTCAATTCACCAATTTACCAATTCACCAACTTACCAATGGCGCGTGTCGTGTTACGCAGATGCTGGGGCCGGTTCGCGGCGCCGCTGCGGGCGCGCTGCGCGGCGCGGGTCGGTTTCGTTGGCCGCTGCGTCTTCCGCGGCCTCGCGCGCGTGCTCGGCGTCCACCGACTGCTTCATGTCGCGGCCGGCAACCACCGCGTCGGCGATCCGCGACGCGAACAGCCGGATGGCGCGCAGCGCGTCGTCGTTGCCCGGGATCACGAAGTCGACTTCGTCCGGATCGCAGTTGGTGTCGACGATGCCGATGACCGGAATCTTCAGCTTGCGCGCCTCGTCGACGGCGATCTGTTCCTTACGCGTGTCGACGACGAAGATCGCGTCGGGCAGGCGTGACATGCCGCGGATGCCGTCCAGGTTCTTCGCGAGCTTCTTGCGCTCTTTCTCGTTGCGCGCGATTTCCTTCTTCGACAGCGTGTCGAATCG
>Ga0111538_10004534_pt1 | contig 19282 bp, 18 predicted proteins | sample SoiMethybrSBSTD1_FD_79669 | JGI IMG/M metagenome (GOLD analysis project Ga0111538, IMG submission 79669) | Bulk soil microbial communities from a Populus tree surrounding site in Tennessee, USA - Soil MetaG P. TD hybrid SBSTD1 (version 2)... | ecosystem: Environmental > Terrestrial > Soil >...
GAAAGTTTGTATCGAAGTTTGAATTGTGCGCGATCAGCACGGAGTCGCTCACGAAGTCGAGCCACTGCGGCGCGACGTCGGCGAAGACCGGCGCGAGTTTCACCATCTCGTTCGAGATGCCGGTGAGCGACGCGACGAAGCGCGGAATCGGGATCTCCGGATTGACGAGTGACAGAAACTTATCGACGATGCGTCCGCTGCGAATGCGATAAGCGCCGAGCTCGATGAGACGATTCGGCGGCGTCTTGGCTCCCGTTGCTTCAACGTCCACGACGACGAAGTCCAGATCCTTCAAAAGTCGCGACTGGCGATCGTCTCGCAGCAGTTCGACTGTGTGGTTCTCGATTTTGAAACGGCGATCGTTGCGGATCAGATCGGCGACTAAAAGGCCCGCCAGTTCGTCGTCGACGTGGGACAGTTTGAAGACGGCATCGACGATTTCCGTCGCGGCGGCGCGTCCGCCGGAGCCGGTGAGAAGATCGATTGTGTCCTGAACGAGCGTCGAGTCAGAAACTAGATTGGGATAAGGCGGCATTCGGGCCGGATTGTAGCACGGCGACTTGTTTTATCGAGGTTGAGAATTGAACGCTGACCAGGTAATTAACGAATTCAAAGCGACTGGAGCGCTGCTCGAGGGCCACTTTCAGCTAACGAGCGGCTTGCATAGCACGGTCTATTTGCAGTGCGCGCGCGTGCTTCAGTTTCCGGAAAAGGCAGCCGCGTTTGGTGAGGCGATCGCGCAGCAGTTTAGGGGACAGGGAATCGAGTTGGTCGCGTCGCCGGCGATTGGCGGGATCGTGATCGGGCACGAGGTGGCGCGCGCGTTGGGGGCGCGGTTCATTTGGACCGAACGCGAAGCGGGGCAGATGACGTTGCGCCGCGGGTTCACGGTTGAGCCGGGTGAGAAGACGTTGGTCGTGGAAGACGTGATCACGACTGGCGGTTCGACGCGCGAGACCATTGATGCCTTGATTGCTGCTGGAGCGAATGTCGTTGCTGTGGCGTCGATCATCGATCGATCGGCTGGGGCTGCGGAGGTTGGCGTGCCACGCACGGCGTTGGTGTCGTTGAAAGTTGCGTCGGTGGAGGCTGCGGTTTGTGACGCTTGCATCGCGGGCGAGCCGGTCGTGAAGCCGGGCAGTCGGAAGCCCGTTTAGTCATGAATTACAAACTGCTACTACAGTATGACGGCACAGACTTTCACGGATGGCAGGTTCAGGAAAACCTGAGGACGGTTCAAGGGGAGCTGACGAGCGCGCTGAGCTTGATCGACGGGCGAAGCGTCAGTGTTCATGGTTCGGGGCGGACGGATGCCGGGGTCCATGCTGAAGGACAGGTGGCGAATGTCGAGATTCAGCGCGAGATCACGCCTGACAAGCTGCGCGCGGCAATCAATGCGAATGTCGGGAAAGACGTGCGTGTGCTGAACGTTGAAGCGGTCGATCCCGAGTTTCATGCGCGTTATTCGGCTGTTGAAAAGACTTACGTTTACCGGATCGTCAATGCGCAGGTCGTCTCGCCGTTCTGGTCGCGCTACGCGCACCAGGACGCCCGCAAACTCGACCTCGATCGCATGAGCTCCGCGGCCGAGTTGTTTCCGGGCCGTCACGACTGGACCGCCTTTTCCGCTGCGCAATCCGACGTTGAAGATCGCGTGCGAACTATTTCAAATCTGGAGATCCGTGAACAGTGGGACCAGCGTTTGCACGGATCTATGATCGAAGTCCGTGTCACCGCCGACGGCTTTCTGCGCTACATGGTCCGAACGATAGCCGGCACGCTGATGTCCATCGGCCGCAACGAACTCGACAACGACGCACTTCACGAGGCTATCGAAACCGGTCAACGTCCGCTGGCTGCAACCACAGCACCCGCCTGTGGATTAACGTTGGTTTCAGTTCGTTATTCGTAGGGTAGAATGCACGCATGCTTGCTGATTTCGCAGGAGTGATACAGAAGGGGACGCGCGAGGAGGCGCTGATCGGCGCCGTAGCCTGGGACCGCCTGCCGCGACACGTCGCAATCATCATGGATGGCAACGGTCGCTGGGCCGCGCAACGCGGACAGCCGCGCATCGCGGGTCACAAGGCCGGTGTCGAAGCCGTCCGCGCTGCTGTCGATACAGGTGCGCGGCTCGGTCTCGGCGCACTGACGCTCTTCGCTTTCTCCACTGAAAACTGGAAGCGCCCGCGTTTTGAAGTCGACGCGCTGATGCGCATGTTGCGTCGTTACCTGCGTCTCGAGCTCGACGAGATCGACCGGCAGAACATCAGGTTTCAGACCATCGGCCGCATCGGCGCACTCCCCGACAAAGTGCGCAAAGAGATCCAGCTTGCGACCGAACGCACCGCACGGAACAAAGGCATGGTGTTGACGGTCGCGCTGAATTACGGCGGTCGCGCCGAGATCGTCGATGCGACTCGCGCCGCGATCAGGCGATTGCTCGACGAAGGCATTCGTCCAGACGAGATCACCGAAGAACGGATCGCCAGCGAGCTCTACACGAGAAACTTGCCGGAGCTCGATCTGCTGGTCCGGACCAGTGGCGAGTTGCGCATCTCGAATTTTCTGTTGTGGCAAAGCGCGTACGCCGAGATTTACGTCACCGAGACGCTGTGGCCTGATTTTCGACGCCTGCATCTGCTCGAAGCGGTCGTGGATTATCAACGACGCGACCGGCGATTCGGTGGACTAAAACTAGTGGTTAACAGGGACCACGGATGAAAAGACTCCTAACTGCGGTCATCGTCCTTCCTTTTCTGATCGCGTCAATTCTCGTTTCATGGTTGTGGTGGTTGTTCGTACTGCTCGCAGCGGCGGCGATGGTGCTCGCGCTCTGGGAGTTTTATCTCCTTTGCAAGAAACTACAGCTCAAACCTGATGCCGCCACGGGTTTCGTCGCCGGCGCGGCGCTGCTGACGATCCCGCTCAACGAGATATCGCTTTTCTTCAACTACCTCCTTTTCCTCTTTGTTGTCATGGTACTCGTGATCGTTACGTTGATCCGCGCGATGTTTCGCGGCGCGCCGTTCGACAAGATGATCGCTTCTACCGGCGCGACGATTCTTGGCGTGCTCTACATTGCGCTACTGGGGACGCATTTGGTGTTGATTCGCGTTGGACTTCCGCCAGAACTTTCCAGGCACGTGCTCTCGTTTTTCTTTCTCGTTTTGATGGGTTCCGACACGGGCGCTTACTACGTAGGCCGCGCGATTGGAAAACGCAAACTCGCGCCAAAGATCAGTCCCGGCAAAACGTGGGAAGGCGTCGGCGGTGGAATCGCGTCAGCACTCGCGATGGGTGCGCTTGCGCACTTCTGGTTCTTTCGCGAACTGCCGCTTAAATGGGCGCTCCCATTGGCTCTGACGATGTGTATCGTCGGCATCCTTGGCGACCTCGTCGAGAGCGCGCTCAAACGAAGCGCGTCCGCAAAAGACGCCGCCAACATCCTGCCCGGACACGGTGGTTTACTCGACCGTTTGGATAGCTTGCTCTTCAACGCGCCGCTCATCTACTATTTCGCCGTCCTTTACTTCAAGATCTGAACGGCTCCAGTAAACCAGCCGATGACCACGAAAAAGATCCTTCTGATAGTTGGCGGAGTGATCGTCGTGCTGGGATTAGTTGTCGCTCTGTTTGTGGGCGGCATTGTTGGCTTCGCGCTGTACCAGGTCAGCAACAGCGAAGCGGCGGCCACCGCTAAAAACTTTCTCCGCACAAACGAGAAACTAAAAAAGGACATCGGCGAAGTAAAAGACTTTGGCAGCGTCATTACCGGTAGCGTGAACGTGGCGGACGGCAACGGCCAGGCGACGCTGAACCTGAAAGTTATCGCCGACCAAACTGTGAATGCGTCCGTCAATCTCGTTTACGTGAACCGCGGCGATTGGCGCGTGAGCGCAGCGTCGTACGTCAATAGGGACGGTCAAACGATCGATCTTCTCGACCCCTACGATACGAAAATGCTTGTCCCCTTCCTGATTGCTTAGCAGGTCGCATGCAAACCACAGGCGTCGCCATTCTTGGCTCAACCGGTTCCATCGGGTGTAACAGTCTCCGCGTCATTGAATCGTTAAGTTCACAACGAATGCGTGTGGTCGGACTCGCCGCGGGCAGCAATGTCGAACGACTGGCGGACCAGATCGCCACGCACCTTCCGGAAGTTGTTTCCGTCGACAGCGAAACGGCGGCGCACGATCTGCGTGCACGGCTGTTCGAACGAGACGTCGATCTGCCGCGAATCGTTACGGGCGAAGCCGGACTTGTCGAAGTCGCCACGCATCCACAGGCTGATTGCGTGATCTCGGCGACTGTCGGCGCGGTTGGTTTTGTGCCGACGCTGAGAGCGCTCGAAGCAGGCAAACGCGTCGCGTTGGCGAATAAAGAGACACTCGTGATGGCGGGCGAGTTGATGACGCGCGCGGCAAAAAAATCAGGCGCGGAGTTGTTGCCGATCGACTCCGAACACAACGCGTTGCACCAGTGTCTGCGTGGCGAACGATTTGAAGAAGTGCGACGAATTGTTTTGACGGCTTCCGGTGGACCATTCCGCACCAAGAACAAGGCCGAGATGAAGCAGGCGACTGTTGCCGAAGCAATGCGCCACCCGACCTGGACCATGGGCGCGAAGATCACTATCGATTCGGCGACGCTCATGAACAAGGGTTTGGAAGTTATCGAAGCCCGCTGGTTGTTTGGCTTTGGTCCGGAACAGATCGATATCGTCGTTCATCCGGAGTCGGTGGTGCACTCGATGATCGAGATGGTCGACGGATCCGTGATCGCGCAGATGGGCGTCACTGACATGCGCCACGCGATTCAGTATGCGTTGACTTATCCGGAACGGCACGAATGCCAGTTGCCGCCGCTGGATCTGACGGCGATTTCCGGTTTGCACTTTGAAGCGCCTGATCTGGACCGTTTTCCGTGCATTGCGCTGGCTTATCGTGCGCTGCGGGAAGGCGGCACGTTGCCCGCTGCAATGAATGCCGCGAACGAGGAAGCCGTTTGCGCGTTTATCGACGAGCGGATTTGTTTGACCGAGATTCCCCTCATCATTGAATCCGTGATGAATGCCCACCGTAACCGGGAGCCCCGCGACATTGAAACTATCCTTGAGGTAGACCGGACGGCACGTCTGGTCGCGCTTGCAGAGATAGAAAAACGCGCAAAAGCGACAGTTTAACTGGAGAAACGATTTGTTTGACGGAGGCTGATGCGGCGCGTAAACTCGCTATGCAACCCGCGTCGGTGAGGTGCGAGTCTAAAGTGGTTATTTTGGGCGTGGTTGTACCGGGCTAAATCTTTGGGAAAAGGTCTTTAATGGATTTTCTAATAGTTCCGCTAGCTTTCATCTTCATCCTCGGATCTGCTGTTGTTCTTCACGAATTCGGCCATTTCATCGTTGCCAAACTGTTCAGGATTCGAGTCGAGACCTTTTCGGTGGGTTTTGGTCCGCGTTTATTCGGCAGGAAATGGGGCCACACGGATTATCGCGTGTCGGCAATTCCGCTCGGTGGTTATGTGAAGCTCGGCGGCGACGAGTCAAACGCACCGCTGGAAGGCGAAAGCGCGCCGGATATTCCTCCCGAGGAAATGTTCAATCTGCGTCCGCGATGGCAACGGATATGCGTCGCACTCGCCGGGCCGATCATGAACGTTTTGACAGCCCTCGCGATTCCTTTTGCCGGCGCGATGATGTACGGCGTGCCAGCTACACCGGCGCCAGTTGTTTACGATGTTCGGACCGGCGGCGCTGCTGACAAAGCTGGTCTCAAAGTCGGTGATCGGATCGTTTCGTTCAACGGAACGGACCATCCTTCGTGGGACTTCATCAACGGCGAGGCGCTGCTCTCACCGGGTAAACCGATGCCGATTGTTGTCAATCGCAACGGCACGGACATACCGCTTACGATCACTCCAACCATCAGAACGGAAAACGGCGAGCAGGCAGGTTTTCTGGACTTCCTCCCTGACTACGGCGGTTTGCCCGTTGTGGTCGGCGACGTTTTTTCCGGCTCGCCCGCTGAAGAGGCAGGTTTGAAGAGCGGCGACCGGATGGTGAAGATTGGCGATCAGGACGTCAGAAGCTCCGCGCAAGTGACCGAGTACATCAGAGGTCACGGCGGACAGACGATTCCGATCACCGTTGAGCGAGACGGGAAGATGGTGCAATTGACAGCCCCGGATCGCCGCATCGAAGGCAGCAAGTTGGGTGTCGGATTGGGTGAAGTTATTCCGCTTACCGAGGCGACCGTCGGCAGCGCCTTCAGATATGCCTACCTCACAAACATTCAGATTCTTCGCTTGACGGGTAAAGCGCTGGGACAGGTCTTCACGGGACAACGGTCGGTGCGCAACACGCTTTCCGGTCCGATCGGGATTTACCAGGCGGCAAAAGTATCGGTCGAACGTCTTGGTTGGGACGGCGTCTTCGGGATGCTCGGTTTTCTGAGCCTCAACCTCGGCATCTTCAACTTGTTGCCGATTCCGGTGCTCGATGGCGGCGCGATCTTCCTGCTGCTGGTCGAAGGCGTGCTCGGGACCGTAGGTTTATCGATCTCCGCAGCCATTCGGGATCGTATACAGCAGGTGGGTTTTGTAATGGTTCTCCTGTTGATGGTGTTTGTGATTGGCAACGACGTCTTGAAGTTGATGGGCATTGGAGGCAGCAAGGAACCGGATCGTCCTCCGGCCGCCGCGTCGTCGCCGGCGCCTGCGCCCGCTAAATAATGGCAATGGCAATGCGCCAGTCTCGTCCCGTTAAAGTTAAGCACGTTCAGATCGGCGGTGGTGCGCCCGTCTCGATTCAGTCGATGACGAAGACTGACACTGCCGACGTCGGTGCGACCGTCGCGCAGATCGAGGAGATGGTGTGCGCCGGTTGCGAGATCGTCCGCGTCGCCGTTCCCGACAACGATGCCGCGGTCGCGCTGAAAGAGATTCGCAAGCGCGTTCCTGACGTTCCGCTCGTCGCCGATATTCATTTCCACTACAAACTCGCGTTGATGGCGCTGGAAGCCGGGATCGACAAGCTCCGGTTGAATCCCGGGAACATCGGCGCGCACGAACGCATTCGACAAGTGGTGCGCGCGGCCCAAGCGCAGCAGGTGCCGATTCGCATCGGCGTTAATGGCGGTTCGCTCGAGAAGGATTTGCTGAAGAAGTACGGAACGGCAACGCCGGAAGCGATGGTCGAATCCGCGTTGCGTCACATTCGCATCCTCGAAGACCTCGATTTCACCGACATCATCATCTCGTTGAAAGCTTCCGACGTGCACCGCACTGTGGCGGCGTATCGACTGCTCGCGCAGAAAGTAGATTATCCGTTTCATCTCGGCGTCACCGAAGCGGGGACGTCGTTCAGTGGCACGGTGAAGTCGTCGATTGGACTTGGGATTCTGCTTCACGAAGGGATTGGCGACACGATTCGCGTCTCGCTAGCCGCGGAGCCGCAGGAAGAGGTACGCGTCGCGTGGGAGATTGTGAAGTCGCTCGGGTTGCGAACGCGCGGAGTGACGGTGGTTGCTTGTCCGACTTGCGGTCGTCTCGACGTCGATAACTTCGTCGAGATCGTGACTGAGATCGAACGCCGGTTGGCCCATATCGAAGAGCCGCTGCACTTGTCGATCATGGGTTGCGCGGTGAATGGACCAGGCGAGGCTCACGATTCTCAGCTCGGGATCACGTTTGGCCGCGGTGTCGGGATGATCTTCAAAGACGGTGTGCCGATGCGGAAAGTCGCCGGGGAAGATATCGTCGATGCGTTCGTGATGGAAACTGAAAAACTGCTCGCGGAAGGCGCCTCAGCCAAACCCCTCAACGCCGAACCCGAACTCGTTTCAATTAGTAAATAGACTCTGCAACTCAAGAACAAGTCGGGAAGGGGGCAAGCATAGCGCGCCCCGCTTTGACCGGAGCGGCGGCGTTGCCCCCTTCCTGACTGTTCTTCAGTCGGTTGTCTTTCTTTATCTGACTTTTGGGCGTTTGGTGGCGGCGACGTCGCCCGCCATCGTCAGAAACAGTGCGTCGGTGGTGACTTTGCGGTTGATGTTGACGATTAACTGTTCACGCATGTCTTCGATTTGCAGGATCCAATTCGCGGCGCGGCCGGAATCGAGCTTGTCGCTGATCGGCTGAAGCTCCGACAACAGATCTTCGTTCACCAGTTGCGACGGCTTCACTCCGAGCGACAACATCCAGGCGTCGCGAATCAACGTCTCGAGCACATCAAGCCGCTCCTCAAACTCCTCTTTGTACTGCGCTTCATTTAGCTGTTCGGCCCCCCGGAGCAGCTCGGCGCGATTGCCGCTGAGAACTAGCGCGTTCAGCACTTTGAGCATCGCTTTTCGTTGCGAAGTAAACGTCACAAGATCGCCTGAAAGCGCGCGACCCATGCTGCCGCCCGCGGCTCGCGCGCGAATGCGTGCGGTCTTGTTGTCAACGAGCTTGTTCTTTGTCAGGTGCGATTCGATCTCGTCGGGTGCCAGTGGCGCGAACCGGATCATCTGACAGCGCGAGAGTATCGTCGGCAACAACATCGCCGGACGCGCTGTGATCAAAATCAAGTGCGACGTGCGCGGTGGTTCTTCGAGGACTTTCAGCAGCGCGTTTGCGGAGGCGTCGTTGAGTTTGTCAGCCTCGTCGATCAGAAACACGCGCGCTTTACCTTCAAACGGACGAAAATTCGCTTCCTTTTCAATCTGCCGCATCTGCTCGACGCGCAGCACGCGCTTTGGTGCGACGACGAGTCCCACGTCGGGATGGTCCGTCCAGATGATCTGGTTCCATTCGTCAGCGTCTTCGCGTTCGGGATAGTTGATCTTTCCGATGCGGGTGCAGGCGGAGCATTCGCCGCAGGCTTCGTTGTTTCGCGGCGTGCGGCAGTTCAAGGTGCGCGCGATTTCCTGCGCGAACAGTTTCTTGCCGACGCCTTCCTCGCCCGCAAACAACAATGCCCCCGGCAGCCTGCCGGACTCCAGCATGCGTTTCAGTACTTCTTTGACTCGTGCGTTTCCTGCTATTCGATCAAACATGAGGTTCTCGGCTGCGCAGAAACGTGACAACTACGTCCCTGACCCGCTCCTGCGTTTGTTCAACTGGACCACTCGCATCAACCACCTTCACTCGCTCAGGTTCGGCGTGCGCGATCCGGAGGTACGCTTCGCGCACACGCGAATGAAACTCTGCGTTCTCGATGTCGAGCCGATCGCGTCCGGACTTCGACGAACTCTTGCCGGTGGAGCGTCGCGTAGTGCGGCTGGTTGATTCTTCAATTTCGACGTCGAACAGCACCGTCAGGTCGGGTTTCAAACCTTCCGTTGCGAGTTGGACGATCTCCGCGATCAGCTCCGGCGGAAAACCGCGTCCGGCGCCCTGATAAGCGACTGTCGCATCGGCGTAGCGATCCGAAATCACGATATGCCCGGCTTCGAGCGCGGGCAGGATCACGCGTCGCACGTGTTGGGCGCGATCGGCGGCGAAGACGAGTAGTTCCGTGAGGGGATCGACCTCTTCAGTCGCATCGAGAAGCGCCGCGCGAAGTCGCAGGCCGACGGGGGTGCCGCCGGGTTCGCGAGTCACGAGGGCGTTCCAGCCGTTGGCTCGTAGAAAGTTGTTGAGTAACCGCAGTTGTGTAGATTTCCCACTGCCGTCAATACCTTCGAAGGTAATGAAAGTTCCAGGCACGAAGACCCTCTGGTTTTTATGACTTACGAATTAGAGCGGAAGAGTGTAAACGAATGTCACGCCTCAGGCGAGTTGGCCTCTCGCGGATGCGCTTCGGCCCCGGTCTGCGAATGCAGTTCGCCCGTGGCCCGCCGCGACTGAGAGATCGTTGAGATAGCGTGCTTGAAAATGAGCTGTTCCTGCGAACCCGACTCCAACAGCACCGAAAACTTGTCAAAACTCCTGATTCGGCCCGTTAGCTTGGCGCCATTCAGCAGATACACGACGACGGCAGTCTTCTCGCGACGGACGGTGTTTAGAAAAGCGTCCTGAATATTCTGCGGTGCCTGTTTGCCGTCAGACATGGTATTGAAACCCGGAATGAAAGCGCGCGGTTGCAATCAGATTACAACACCGATCATGCACTGACAAGACTTAGCGGTAGATGTGACGGAAAGATGATTATTTGGACCGTGAACCACGGCCGAGCGCCGCTAGAACCAACTCCAATGTGTCGTTTTCCTCACCAAAACCGTCGAACCACTCAACGCCGGCTTCATGGCGAAACCATGTCAACTGCCGTTTCGCGTAGTGGCGCACGTCCAGCTTGGTCTGTTCGATGGCGCTGGGGAGGTCGCGTTCGCCCTGCAGATACTCGACGACGCGCCGGTAACCGTGCGCGCCGAGCGCGTTCGAACGGGGCGAGAAGCCACGATCGAGAAGTTGTTGCACTTCTGCCACAAGCCCCGCCTCGAAGTGGGCTTCGGTGCGCTCGTTGATGCGGCGGTATAGCTCGGCTCGGGGCGGATTGAGCGCGAGAATGCGCAGGCGGCGCGAGCTTTCGTGTGGATCGGGGCGTTCGTCTTTCTGGTCCATGATGGAGCGACCCGTTTGCAGGTAAACCTCGATTGCCCGTTGCACACGCGGCCAATCGCGCGGGTAGAACCGAGTTGCCGCTCTTGAATCCAAACGCGCGAGGAGTCGATGAAGATGTTCCGCTCCATGGCGGTCGCGGATCGAGTTGAGCCTTCGGCGAAGCGTTTCGTCGGTTTGAGGACTGACGAAGAATGGCTGTCGCAGCGCGCGCAAGTAAAAACCGGTGCCTCCGACCAGCAACGGCACGCGCCCGCGGCTCTCGATTTCTTCAATCTTCCGCACTGCTTCCTGCGCCCATTCGACGGCGGTGTAGTTGATTGCAGGCGAGACGAAGTCGATCAAGTGGTGCGGAATGCCTTTGCGTTCCTCGAGCGGCACTTTGGCAGTCGCGATCTGGATCTCCTGGTAGACCTGAACGGAATCGCAGTTGATGATCTCGCCGTCGAGCGCGAGCGCGACTTCGATCCCCAGCGTGCTTTTGCCTGACGCTGTTGGACCAACGATCGCGATGACGGGATTCATAGGATGCGGAAAAGCGCCACTACCCAGATGAGGAAGAGTAGTATCAGGCCGCCCAAGATCTGATTACGCGAGAGATTCAACTGTTAGTACATCCGTGTTAACTGAATCCCTGAGTAGTAAGCCTTCAATATTTGCTCGGCCGACCAGCCCTGTTTCGCGAGGCCGTACGCGCCGACCTGGCACATGCCGACGCCGTGTCCCCAACCGCGGCCGACGAAGTTGAACTCGGTAACACGGCCTGTTTCGTCGTACTCACGATCGATCACGAAAAGTTGTTCGCGCAGACCGAGTGCGGAACGAATGCGACCGCCACGCACGTGAGCGGTGCCGTTAGCGCCGACGATCTCGAGATCCGTGACGCGATGCGACAAGCCTCGTGAGACGACGTGCAAGTCGACAATTGGTCCGATGCCTCGTGCGGCACGCCCCAAACGCGCCTGCACCTGGCCGAGACTCAGCGTCGTAGTCCAATTCGAGAATGGCGAGAAACGATCGGCGGCGGCGCCGTTCGGCGCGGGCTTAACTTCCAGATAATCGATCTGTCCGTTTAGCGCGAGGTGATAAGTAACCGGTTCGCCGCCGACGAGCGTCACGGATGAAACTGCGTACGCGCGGTCGCCGAATTGTCGAAATAGAAAGGCGTCGGCGGTGACGCGCAGTGGTTGGTCCTTGCCCTTTGCAGAACGAAGAATCACCTGGCCGTCGGACGACGGTCGCGCATTCGCTTTCTGAAGCTGCAACAGGTTGCGGGCTTCGAGCAGCCGCGCAATCGCGTGCAGCACGCGCGCGCGACTCAGCGGTTCGCGCGGGCGCACCGTGGCGTCGGGATAGACTGAAAGATGACCTTCGCGCACGAGCATCGCCAGATCGGCGCGGTTCTCAGTTGGAACAGCCGACGCGTCGCGAACGCCAAGTAGATAATCGGCGTCGGCGTTGTTCAAAAGCGTGCTCGTACGGCTTTCGCCGAGAACAGCGGTGTTGATTGCGGTCGCAAACGCAGGCGGACGATTCACGTCTTCGCCGGTGGTCGGCGGCGTTTGACGCGCGATGCGCGCCGCGTGGATCAGCCAAACGCGAACTTCGGCTGTCGTCGCGTCGCCGGCCAGCCAGGCATCGGTAACGCGCGCCGTCAGCGAACCGAAGTTCTGTGTCAGCAATAACGCCACATCGCGCACGGCTGTCACGTTACTGTCGTCGCGCAACTCAGCCGGATCGCGAGTAGTTTTCACAACGTAACGTTCAAACGCGGCATTTCCCTCCGCCGCGCATTCACGGCTGCGCAAGTACGGCACCGCCTGGTTAAAAATGTTCTGCGCATCTTCAGTGCGGCCGCCGCACGTCGACGTGTAAAGCGCGTTGATGGGTTCGCCGTCGTAGGTCGCGATGATGCCGCGCGTTTCGTCGACGGCGCGAGTCGACAAAGGTTGCTCCGAAGTCAGCCCCCGATAGACCTGCGAACGCGTGGTGGGCAGGATGTCGAAACCCTGCGACATAAACTGTCCGCGGTTCTTGAGCGCGTAAGTGCGGGCGGCGATCGCCTGCGCCTTCAACGCCTCGATCGCGGGGTAGCCGCCGGGCGAGAGTTCGTTTGCGACGACGCCGCGGACGTAATCTTCAAGTCCCAACTCGTTAACAACCGTCAACGATCCACGCAAGTTTGTGAAAACTTCGATGCGCCCGCGATACGGCTTCTCATTGAAACGAACAGGTGACGTCGCTTCGTCGTCTGAAGCGAAAGTAACGGGCGCGCTCGAGCTGAATGTCGATCCGCTTGACGATGAGGCGACGACTTCGCGCGACGGCGTTCGTGGCGATGAAGTGAGCCGCACGTTGCTTGCGCTTGAGGCGGGCGCGGCGCCGGCGAGCGCCGGGTTCTTTCCAGCGTCAGAAGCGTTCGGTGGTCCTTCGATCGTCGCGTCAATGCCCGCTGCCTGGAGTCGCGCCGCCATCTCTTCCGCTTCTTCGCGTGGAAGTTTTGTTTCAAGGACCATTCCCCACGTCTTTGTCGCGGTGTCGTAAGCGAGATGCGCATCGTCGTCGCTAATCTTCTGAATCTCTTTCTCGTTCTGCTCCGCTTCTTCGCGCGACGTCGCACCGCCAATCACGACGCGATACAGCGCGTCTTCACTATTCGCCGGCAATGGGGACAACAGTCGCGCATCCACTCGCACACGCGAGGTGTCGAGCGCGAGCAGTTTCGAACCGCCGCCGCTGGCGTTCATCAGGTGGCCTGTCGTGGAGATAACGGCGGAACGCGCGCTGGTCGTGAGCGCTACGCGAATCTTCGGTTCGGGTTGGCTGCCGCCAATAATGAGAGGCGGTACGGGATCAATCGGCGTGGACGCCGACGGCGCCGGCCAGGCGGGTTCGGCTCGCCGCGGACGTGTTTCCTGCTGACCGGCGATAACCGCCACGAACAGCGACTGTGCGAGCAGTAAACTGATTGCTCTCCGCACGAGGGAACTACGCATTGCCGGAGCATAGTACTACGAAGGCCACATCGATGACACGGATTTCCAAAAGTCCGAATCTGTGGTATAGACGAGCAACCCCCGTAGCTAACTGTTAACGCGGCAGCGGATTTGGGCTGTCAAACGAATGAGGAGGTCCCGAGAGTCCTCATGAGGAAGAGTACATCCCAAAACGTAGCGTTCGTTGCTACAGCTTGTTTGTGTGTGGCGCTCGTGGCGGCGAGTTGCTTGCCCAAACCCATGGCTGAGGGCGGCGACATCATGATCACGCTCTACGGCTTCTCGATCATGAAAGAGTCGCTGGAGAAGGCCATCTTCCCCGGTTTTACCGCCCGCTGGAAACAACTTCACGGCCGGGAGGTGCGCTTTCAGTCTTCATTCGCGGGATCGGAAACTGTCACCAACCAGATTTTGCAGGGCGCGCCTGCCGAGGTGGCGATACTCTCGATCGAACGCGACGCGCAGCGCTTGAAGAACGGCGGCTTTGTCACCAGCGACTGGCATTCCTCTCCCAGTGGCGGCATCGTCAACAAAACACCCTTCATCATCATCGTGCGGAAGGGAAACCCGAAAGGGATTCACGATTTTCCGGATCTCGGCAAACCGGGCATTAAGCTGATCCATCCCGATCCGGTGAGCTCAGGCGGCGCGCAGTGGTCGATCCTGGCGATTTACGGATCGGAGTTGAAAAAGAGTGAAGTCGAGTCGAGCGAACCGGACAAGGCGCGCGCCTTGCAAACGCTGCGAGCGATGTGGCGAAACGTGATCTCGACGCCGGGTTCCGCCCGTGAAGCGCGAACGACTTTCGAACTCGGCAACGGCGACGCGCTGATAACTTACGAGCTGGAAGGGCTGTTGATGAAAGAAGCAAACGCTCCGATCGACATCGTCATTCCGCGTTCGACGATCTTCAGCGAGCACCCGGCGGTGGTTATCGACAAGAATGTTTCGAATGAGAAACGTCAGGTTATCGATGCGTTCATGCAGTACCTTTGGAGCGACGAAGCGCAACAGGCGTTTGTGAAGTTTCATTTTTACTCGACGACCAACGAGGCGTTCAATCAAACGAACACCGAATTCGGACGCATCGAATTACCGATCACGATCGATTATTTCGGCGGTTGGGACAAGGCGTATCCGGAAGTGATCGAAGGCATCTTTCGCGATCAGGTTCAGAAAAAATGAGTAGCACAGCCGCCACAGCAATGCGTCACGTAAGAGGTTTCGACGTCATGCGGCCTCTGAGCATCGGCATGCTCGTTCTCATGATGCTGCCGCTCGTGTTTCTACCGCTCGCGTCGATCTTCATCTTCGGCACGAGAACCGGTCTCGATAAATTCTGGGCGGCGTTGTCCGCTCCCGAAGCAGTCTTCGCGCTCAAGCTCTCGATGGCCACCAGCTTTTGGGCCACCGTCTTCAACGTCATCTTCGGACTGTTCGCTGCTTACGTGCTCTCGCGTTACAACTTCCTGGGCCGCAACGCGCTGATCGTCACGATCTCGCTGCCGACGGCAATACCAACTGCCGTCGCCGGTTTCGCGCTCCTCCTGCTCTGGGGACCGTACGGCACGCTCGGACGTTTTGTGACGCCGCACGTCGAGATCATGTTCACGGCATTCGCGATCATCCTGGCGAACATCTTCGTCACGTTCCCGCTCGCATTCGGAGTCATCAAACCGGTGTTCGACACGATGAGCCGCTCGCTCGAGGAAGCGTCCGCGACCATCGGCGCCACGCGCTGGCAAACGTTCTGGCACGTCACGTTGCCGTCGTTGCGCGGCGCGATCGTCTCCGGTGCGCTGCTGACTTTCGCGCGCGCGGTCGGCGAGTTTGGTTCGACGATTCTCGTTTCCGGAAACCTGGCCGGACGCACCCAAACAGCCCCTCTCTACATTTTCGCCAAGTTCAACGAAGGACAAATCGAAGCGGCGAACGCGATTGCGATCGTGCTCGCGCTGTTTTCGTTCCTGATCTTCAGCGTCCTGTTCTTCGCGCGCGATTGGCTCGACGTCGACTAAAATCGAATGGTGAAAGCCCGCGAAACATTGATTCCGAAGCCGGTCGAACCGGAGCCGTCGCTTACCGACCCACCGCCGGTCGCTGCCAGTGTGGTTGGTGTCAGCAAACGCTTCGGCAAGACGAGCGTGCTCGAAAACATCAGTTTCGACGTCGCGGAGGGCGAGGTGCTGGTGTTGCTCGGCGCGTCGGGCAGCGGCAAAACGACGATTCTCCGAATCATCGCCGGACTCGAGATGCCGTATACCGGAAAAGTGATTCTTCACGGCAAGGACGTTACGGAGCTGCCAGCTCGCGAGCGTGGCGTCGGCGTGATTTTTCAGTCGTACGCACTGTTTCCAAAGATGACGGTCGAGAAGAACATCGGCTACGGTCTGCGGATCAGAAAACGGAAGCGCAAGGAGATCAAGGCCACGGTCAACGAGTTGCTGAAGCTGGTCCAACTAGAAGAGCACCGGAAGAAGTATCCGTCGCAACTTTCCGGCGGTCAGCAGCAACGCGTCGCAATTGCGCGGACGCTCGCGTACAAACCGGAAGTGCTATTGTTCGACGAACCGTTCGGCGCGCTCGACACGCAAACGCGCGTTCACCTGCGGCGCGAGATTCGCGCACTGCTGAGAAAAGTGAACGTGCCGTCGATCTTCATCACGCACGATCAGGAAGAAGCGCTCGAGCTTGGCGATCGCGTCGCGGTGGTGAACCAGGGCCACATCGAACAGCTCGGAACGCCATTCGAGATCTACAGCCGGCCTGCGACTGAGTACGTCGCGACTTTTCTCGGCGCAGCGAACATCCTCGAGGCGACGGTGAAGAACGGCGGGGTCGAAGTCGGATCTGCGCACCTGCCGGTCGCGTTGGACCAGGAGAAGTTTCACGAAGGCGACTGCGTCAAGATTGTGTTCCGTCCGGAGGACGTGGTGTTGAGCAAGAGTGATTTCGTGCGCTCGGGTGCTTCTAAAATCTCCGCCGCGCGGATCGAGGAGATCGCTTTCGTAGGCGCGTATGAACGGGTGCGCCTACGGTTGGACCGCGGGGTTGACGAATGTCGGACCGACGACACTCCGTACTACTTGACTACCGAGACGCCGGAAAGCCAGTCGACCAAAGCGATCATCGCCACGCGGCCCAAACCCGAGGCTGCGGCGGCAAGATTACAGATCGGAGATCGCGTCACAGTGGCGATCAGCTCCTTCACCGTCCTGCCCGCGCCCAAATGATGATGATGCGTATCGCTGGAATCTGTGTTTGCCTGATTGCGTTGTCGTTGACTACGGCCGGGCAGGCGCTAGTGGACCATACCGACAACCAGCAGTGGACTGACGTTCAACTGTTCATTCCCGTCACCAAACAGATCGACTTCACGCTCGGCGGCACATTGCGTATCGGGCGGGATTTCAATCGTCCGGTCGACGAACGAGTGGGTGCTGGTTTCTCTTTCAAGCTTGGAAAGTATGTCACCGTCTCGCCAAACTATCTGCACATCGGAATGCAGCCGTTCGCGGGTCGGCGTGTTTGGGAGAACCGTCTTTCAGTGCCCGCGCAGGTTCGGTTCGACCTCGGTGGTTTCCGGTTGACGGATCGTAATCTGTTCGAGCGCCGGTTGCGAAACTCCGGAGTCAAGACGAATCGCTATCGGCAGCGACTTCAAGTCGAACATCCCGTTGGACCAGACGGTCTCGCGCTTTCAGTGTATGTCGCCGACGAGGTGTTTTATGACTGGGCCGTCGATCGGTGGGTGCGAAATCGTTTTTCCGTGGGCGCGATCAAGGTATTCAATAAGCACTTCACGCAGGACTTCTACTACCTGCGACAGAACGATGGCGTCAGCATTCCTGGTGACCTCAACGTCATCGGCACCACGCTCAGGTTCCGCCTTTAGCCACAAAAAGGCACAAAAGGCACAAAAGAAGACGGAGAGAGAGAGAGAGAGAGAGAGAGAGAGAAAGAGAAAGAGACAAAGGACCATGTTCCTTGTCTTCTCCTTGTTCTCTTTTGTGTCTTTTGTGCCTCTTGTGGTTAACCCAGAGCGGCAACCGCAAGACTGTTGAACCGACGCCGCACGCCGTTGATGTTGGCAAACGGCAATTGGCGCGCGTGTGTGCGGTTGGTGAGCAGGATGAACACTCGCGCGTGCGCAGGATCGATCCAGAGCGACGTTCCGGTAAATCCGTTGTGACCAAAACTATCGCGCGGCAGGTCGAGGCCGGCGGTTGATTCACTCGTTTCCGCGAGTTGCCACGCGAGTGAGCGCGATTCTTCGAGTTCCGGAGTCATGTTCGTTCGAAACAGCGCGCAGGTCGGCGGCTTGAGCAGTTTGCTCGAGTCGGGAAGAAACTGCTGGGCCAACACGAACGTGTCGGGCGCGCTAGAGAAGAGTCCGGCATGACCGGCGGCGCCGCCGAGAAAGTAAGCGTTGCCGTCGTGCACTTCGCCCCAGATCAGTCGCTGCCGAGAATTCTGATACGCGCCCGCGCCGCTTTGCTCGATCATGTCGCGTTCGTAGGCATTGCCGGTTTCGCAGGCCGCGATTCCGGTTTGCAGCGCTTCTTCCGGATTGAAAAAGGTTTGCTGCAATCCCAACGGTTCGAAGATTTCGTTGCGCGCCATGTCCGTGAGCGGATGTCCTATCATTCGCGTCAGGAGGATGCCCAGCGCGATGAATCCGAGGTCGCTGTAAACGACGCGGGTGCCTGGTTTGTATTCGAGATCGAGACTCGCAATCGCACCCGCGGCGCGTTCGGGCTCGTCTTCCGCGAGCAGGTAAAGCGGTCGCCACGCGGGCAGTCCGGCGGTGTGCGTCAACAATTCGCGCACCGTGATCATCGACTTGTCAGTGCGATCAAACTCCGGCAGGTAATGAGCGACCGAGCTATCGAGCGTCAATTCGCCGAGCTCGATTCGACGTGCGCAAAGCAAGCCGGTAACGAGTGGCTTGGTTAACGAGGCGAGATCGTAGATTGTGTCGAGCTTGTTGGTAATGCGGTAAGGTTCGACGGCGGAATGGCCCAGAGCATCAGTGAAGATCGTTGCGTCTTTTTCGCCGACGAGATAGACGGCGGAGGGGAAGTCGCCCGCCTTGATTTGCTCTTCAAGCAGGTTCGAAATGTCGGGATTTCGTCGTGTGTCATCCGCGGGTTTCATCCGTGGTTCACATTGAGCTGTTCGGAATGTGCCTTGATTCTTTCCAACGTTCGCAGCGCCAAGCTTAACGCATTGCGCCCGTCGGAGCCTGAGACTGCCACGGGCGATCCGTCACGCGCCGAGTCGAAGAACGAAACGATCTCCGCGCGCAACGGTTCGACGTCGACGATCTCCAATCGATTCGCATGAACCACGGGCCACGCGCCAGGCGCACGCGGCGGCGCGAGGCTGCTAATCGACGCATGTTTCGTTGTGTAGTCGATTGCGACGTAGTCGTGTGGTTGGAAGAAACGCATCTTCCGGATCTTCTCGGTGCCGACACGCGACGCCGTAATGTTGGCAACCGCGCCCGACGAGAATTCGAGCCGTGCGTTGGCCGCGTCGACCTTGTCCGTCAGGATCGCAATGCCGACGGCGTGAATGTCTGTAACTGCGACGTCTTCGCCGACGAGCCACTGTACGATGTCGAGGTCGTGAATCATCAGGTCGAGCACGACGTCGATGTCGAGCGAACGCGCGGTGAATTCGCCAATCCGGTGAATCTCGAAGTAAACAGGGTTGCGGACGTGTGGACGAAGCGCGACCATCGC
>Ga0111538_10004535_pt1 | contig 19282 bp, 17 predicted proteins | sample SoiMethybrSBSTD1_FD_79669 | JGI IMG/M metagenome (GOLD analysis project Ga0111538, IMG submission 79669) | Bulk soil microbial communities from a Populus tree surrounding site in Tennessee, USA - Soil MetaG P. TD hybrid SBSTD1 (version 2)... | ecosystem: Environmental > Terrestrial > Soil >...
CTACGACGTGAAGATGTACGAAGAATCTGAGGATTGTGTCGAGTGTAAGGACGCCGTTAGCGCCGAGACGGTGAGATTTTAAAATCCGCGGATTGAAAATTAAATTTCGTGACGGTTGGACAGCGCCTTGTCCATGGTCACTTCATCAACGTATTCGAGATCGCTTCCCACCGGCATTCCCATCGCGATCCGCGTCACGCGTAAACCCAACGGCTTGAGTAAGCGACTGATGTAGTTTGCAGTCGCCTCACCTTCGGTCGTGGGATTCGTAGCGAGTATCACTTCCGTCACCGCCACACCTTCGTTGTTCTCCGGTTTCAGTCGCGGCAAGAGATTAGCCAGGTGCAGTTCGCTTGGCCCGATGTGACGAATCGGCGAAAGGCTGCCGTGCAGCACGTGATAGACGCCTTTGAAGCTGCGCGTCTTCTCCACCGCGACGAGACTGTGCGGCTCCTCGACGACGCAGATCACCGAATGATCGCGCGTCGGCGACGAACAAAACCGGCACGGATCGACTTCCGTGAGGTTGTTGCAGATCGAGCAAAGAACGATGCGCTGCTTCACGTCTCTGATCGCGGCGATCAAACGTTCGAGATCGGCTTCCGGCGTGCGCATCAGATAAAACGCGAGTCGCTGCGCAGACTTCTGCCCGATGCTCGGAAGACGTTTCAGTTCGTCGATGAGTTTAGTTACGGGTTCGGCGTACTCTAACATTTGCAGGTAGGGGCTTGATCGAAGAGATTAGCCGAGCAGTCCACCCAGTCCTGGCGGCAACATTCCACCCAACTTCCCTTTCATTGCTTCGTCCACTTTTCGGTTGGCTTCGTTTGCCGCGGCCATGATCATGTCCTGAAGCATCTCGACGTCGCCGTCTTTCACCGCCTCGGGATCGACCTTTAGCATCGTGATCTCGTGATTGCCCTTCATCTGCACGGTGACGACGCCGCCACCCGCTGAAGCTTCGACACGCAGGTCTTCCATCTCCTTCTGCATCTTCTCCTGCATGACCTGCGCCTGCTTCATCATCTGTTGAATATTCAAACCGCCTGGAAATTTCATTGCGTGACACCTCTCCGAAAATTGGCTGCTAATTTGGGTGCCATCGTAGCCGTCAATCGAGGCCGAATGCAATACAATGACCTGCCGATGAGCAAACTAGTCACTGATCAGACGCTTCAGGCGCGAATCAACCTTTATTACGACCTGCAGCCCGCCGCAGAATCACGCGCGCCGCTGCTGATCGCACTGCACGGTTACGGCGCGTTCAAGGAGCAGATCATGCGCGAGGCGCAACAGATGGCGCCCGACGGTTTCGCGATCGCGTCGTTGCAGGGCTTTCACCAGCACATGAAGGAACCTCGGCAACCGGGTGGCCCACTGCGTTATGGATTCGGTTGGTTGACCAGCTACCGCAGCGAAGAGTCAGTCGCCGTGCATCACCAGGCGGTGCTCGATTTGATCGATACGCTCGATGGCGAAGGCATCGCTGATCCGGCGCGGGTGTTCCTGTTGGGTTTCTCGCAATCGTGTGCGCTCAATTATCGGTTTGCATTTACGTATCCGGAGCGTTTGCGCGGCGTCGTCGGGATCTGTGGTGGTATTCCGGGCGATTGGGAGACTAGCTCGGTCTATCGCGCCGCGCCGATCGACGTGTTCCACCTGACAGGGACCGAAGACGAGTTCTACCCGCCGTCGCGAGTCGCAGATTACGCGAAACAATTGGGAACGCGGGCCCGCTCGGTGGCGTCTAAGAGCTACCACGCCGCTCACGAGATCGTGCCGGAGATGCGCGCCGACGTGAAGCAGTGGCTGGCCCAACATGCAGCTTCCTAAAATCAAGAGACTCAAATTCGCTTTCGCTTGTGTAATCGCGTTGTTGGCGGCGGGTGGCTGCGAGCAACGATACACGCAGAACATTAGTCGCGGTCCAGCGGTGCCGCCGCGTCCCACGATCAAACAGCTTCCTGACAACGCCTCACCGCAACTCAAACAAATGCTCGAAGGCGCGATCGCTCAGGCCGGAGTAACGACCGAATACGATCCGGCATACGTCGCGCTCGAGTATCCCAACGGCGATGTGCCGGAAAAAACCGGCGTCTGTTCTGACGTCGTCGTGCGCGCGTTTCGCAAGGCGGGGATCGATCTGCAAAAAGAAGTGCACGAAGACATGAAGGCGACGCGTTCGGAGTACCCGACGAAATGGGGTTCGAGTGCGATTGACAAGAACATCGATCACCGCCGCGTGCTGAATCTGATGAAATACTTCGAGCGGCAGGGAAAATCGCTGCCGATTAGCCATGGTGCTGCTGACTACCAGCCCGGCGATGTCGTCGCGTGGGAGTTAACGAGCGGCGTCGATCACATCGGCATCGTGACAAATATGTTGTCAGAATCCGCGGATCGGTATCTAATCGTCCACAACATTGGGGCGGGTACACGAATTGAAGATGTAATGTTCGCCTGGACCATCAAGGGCCATTACCGCATCTTTTAATCAACACTGATCCGAAAACTTGACCACTCCCTCTCCAAACGTCACCCAACTAGAGCGCGACGTCGAGGCGCGTAGCGGCGTCTTGAAAAAAGAGCTCGGTCTGTTCGATCTCGTGCTCACGCAGGTCGTGTTCGTCGTCGGCACTTTCTGGGTAGGTTGGGCGGCGAGACTAGGCAACGAACAAAACGTTTTCTGGATTCTGGCGATCGTCACGTTTTACCTGCCCCTCGCCGTAGCCGTGATCTTTCTCAACCGCCTGATGCCACTCGAGGGCGGTCTTTATCAATGGGCCAAACTCGCCTTCAACGACTTTGTTGCTTTCATGGTCGGTTGGAACCTGTGGGTCTTCGCGATCTCAATACTCGCCGGCATCGGACTGGTCGTCACTACAAACATCTCGTATGCGATTGGACCATCTGCCGAAAAGATGAAAGACAATCCGGCGTGGATACTACCGATCAGTTTTGTTCTCGTGATCGGCATGGTCATAGCGGCGACACGCGGCCTGGGTCTTGGCAAATGGATTCACAATGTCGGCGCCTTAGTGCACCTTCTTACTTTCGCTATTTTGATTGCGCTGCCCTTCATTGCGTACAAAGCGGCAACGGCCGCAGAGTACCGGCCGTTTACCCTTCAGCTTCCGACCTTTACTGAGTACAACATCAACGTCGCCAGCAAGCTCGCGCTCGGCGCGCTGACCGGTTTCGAATACGTTGCCATCCTTGCTGGCGAAACGCGTTCGCCCGCGCGAAACATCGGACGCTCTGTCGTAATTGCGTCGCCAATCATCGCGCTGATGTTCATTCTTGGCACCAGTTCCGTGCTCGCCTTTGTCCCGCGCGATCAAACGGACGTGATTGGGCCGATTCCGCAAGTGCTTTCGATCGGATTTAGATCCCTCGGCTGGGTCGGAACAATCGGTTCGATCGCGATTCTCGGAATTACCGTCAGGTCGATTGCGCTGATGAGTATTTATTTTGCCGGGAACACGCGTCTGCCGATGGTTGCCGGCTGGGACCGCTTGTTACCCGGATGGTTTAGCCGGCTGCATCCCAGGTACAAAACGCCGGTCAACTCGATTCTCTTTGTCGGTGCGGTGACGATAGTGCTCGCCGTTCTCAGCCTCGCAGGTGTCCACGCGCACGAAGCTTTTCAACTCATAGACAATGCGGGGGGCGTTTTTTACGCTCTGACTTACCTGGTTCTGTTTGCGATACCGCTGTTTGGAATGAAGGCGCTCGGCGTGAAATCGCCATGGTGGCTCAAGATCGCGTGCGCGTCGGGTTTCATCGTTACTCTGATCTATATTCGGTTCGCCATCGTTCCGATTACTGAAGTCGGAAGTCTCCTGTCGTTTGCGCTGAAGATCGCGGGTACAGTGTTGATAGCAAACGCTATCGGGATCACGATTTATGTTCTCGGAAAAAGAAAGTAAGCGACGGGCGATTGTTAATTGTTCTCAGGTCGTGACGCTTGCCGGACCAGCTCATCCGCGCGTCGGGCCGGAGATGCGGGAGCTTGGGATCATTGACGATGGTGGGTTGATTGTTCGTGAAGGTCGAATCGAGCAAGTCGGGACTGCAACACAGATCAAAGCCGCGATAGAGGCGAACACTGTCGTTATCGACGCGGGTGGGTGTGTGGTGTTGCCGGGGTTTGTCGACGCCCACACCCATCCGGTCTTTGCCGGAACGCGCGCGGCGGAGTTTGAACAACGCAATCTCGGCGCGACTTACCAGGAGATCGCAGCTCGCGGCGGTGGCATACAGTCGACAGTCAATCAAACACGCGCGGCGTCGCTCGACGATCTCGTCGCTACCGGACGCCGTTACGCGAAGTGGTTTCTGCGTGGTGGGACGACGACGGTCGAAGCGAAGTCGGGCTACGGCTTGTCGCTGGAAGACGAGATCAAGATCCTTCGCGCGATCAAGCAGCTCGACGAAGAAACGCCGCTGCGATATGTGCCAACGTTTCTCGGCGCGCACACGATTCCGAAAGAGTATGCCGCACGGCGCGATGAGTACATCTCACTGATCGTCGACGAGATGTTGCCGCAGGTCGCGCGCGAGAAGCTCGCCGAATTTGCCGACGTCTTTTGCGAACAGAACGTCTTCACGACCGACGAGTCGTGGAAGATCCTTTCCGCCGCGCGTTGTCACGGACTCGGATTAAGGATTCACGCGGATCAGCTCTCGCTTTCGGGCGGAGCCAAGCTCGCCGCCGAACTAGGCACAATCACGGCGGATCATCTCGAACACACCGACGCCGACGGCATCGCCGCGCTCAAATCCGCGGGCGTGCAGCCGGTGCTGCTTCCCGGATCTGTTTACGCACTGGGTTCGTCTCGCTATCCCGCCGCGCGTGAGATGATCGACGCCGGTCTGGCTGTCGTGCTCGCGACCGATTTCAATCCCGGTTCATCACCAACACCTGCAATGCCGATGATCCTCTCGCTGGCTGCGACGCATATGAAGATGACGCCTGCCGAATCGATCACCGCCGCGACGATCAACGCTGCGTACAGTTTGAATCGCGGAGCCGAACTCGGTTCGCTTGAACCGGGAAAGATCGCCGACTTTGTGATTCACGACTGCGACGATTATCGCGAGCTCGCCTACTTCTTCGGCATCGAGCACGCGTACGAAGTTTATCTTTCCGGAGAACCACAGATACACAAATAAAAAGCGGTTGACGCTCACTCAGTTGTACTTTATGATTCGAGCAACACTGGAAAGGAGGTGATTCTAAAACATATGAGTTCTTATCACAGTGAGGTGGCTGCGGCCTAACCTCTGAACCAGCTAACTCGTTAGGATTCTGGTTCGGTAGTTCACTGCATAGTGCTCCTCCTTTCTGGAAGCGGCACACAGTCAGCCTCAGGCCAATCCCAACAGTTCACCGAAGCCGTCCACGGTCTTGATCGTGGACGGCTTTTTTATCATCAATTTGCTACTACTTGTCGTCGCGAGAAACTCCCCGGCTCCCCTTGCGTACATCTAAATCGCCGTGAGTCTCCCTGATTCCCCCGTTTTCCACGATCCCGATGGCCGTCGTTGGCGGCGCGTTCGACGCCTCTGGTTAGCAACCTCCATCATCGTTACCGCACTCGCCGCGATTTTCATCGCCAGTGTGCTCGCAAACCCGGTGCTGCCGAGACTGAACCTGCGGCAACTCGCGGTTCTGCCCCACACCGCCAACCTGAAACCGAAACCTCCCGACATCCCGGCGAACCCGAGTGAACGCAAAGCTCGCAAAGCGCAAGTTGAACTGCAACAGGCACTCGCCACCACCAAGTACGTTCCCGGCAAACGCGGCTCGCGCATCCCGATCGTCCCGCCGCCAGTGACACCACCCGCGCCGATCATTCCCACTACGCGCCCACTGTCGGTCGGTTTCTACATCAACTGGGACGAATCAAGTTACGAATCACTCAAGCGAAACCTCGATCATCTCGATTGGGTCGTGCCCGAATGGTCGCACCTGCAAGACGCGGCCGAAGGCGGAAATCCGCTCGCGACCGACATCCACATTCCGGCGCTGAACTGGATTCGCGTCACGCGTCCCGAAACGCGCATCGTGCCGATGGTGCAGAACGTCGTCAACGAAGATTGGCAAAGCGAACTGCTGGCGCGCTCCATCGCCGACGAGCCACACCGCCAACTGCTGATCGCTTCGTTGACGAAATTCGTCCAGGACAACAAGTTCGCCGGCATCTGCGTCGACTTCGAAGAGCCGTTTACCGAGACACAACCGAACCTGCTCACGTTCATGCGGGAGTTGCACACGGCTTTTGCTGCGCACAATTGGCTCGTCGCCCAGGCTGTGCCGTTCGACGATCCCGACTGGAACTACAAAGCATACGCCGCCGCCACGGACTACCTGATAGTGATGGCGTACGACCAGCATTGGACCGGCAGCGATGCTGGACCAGTGGCCGCGCAGGAATGGTTCGAACAGAACCTCAACAAACGCATGCGCGAGCTCGATCCCGCGAAAACGATCGTCGCGCTCGGCAATTACGGTTACGACTGGAATGATGCGAACCAGAACGTCGACGAAGTCACGTTCCAGGAGGCGCTGATCAAAGCGCACGAGTCGGAAACGAATCCGTCGTTCGATCCCGTGACTCGCAATCCGTACTTCGAATACGACGAAGACGATGGTTCGCATCATGCGGTCTGGTTTCTCGACGCGGTGACGGCGTTCAACGAGATGCGCGCCGCGAGCGGTTACAAACCTGCCGGCTACGGCATCTGGCGACTCGGATCGGAAGACCCGTCGATCTGGTCCATGCTCGGCGCGAGCAATAACAGCTCTGCCGATGCGTTGCGCTCGATCAACTACGGTTACCAGGTCGACTTCGAAGGTAACGGTGAGCTGCTGAAGGTCGTGTCCAGTCCGCAGAAAGGCGTGCGCGATCTGGAGGTCGATCAGGCGACGGGGTTCATCAAGTCTGAACAGATCAAGGAGATGCCGACGTCGTACGTCATCGAACGCGCCGGCGATCGGCCGGGCCTGCTGGCGCTCACTTTCGACGATGGACCAGATCCGCGCTGGACGCCGGCGATTCTCGACATCCTCAAACGCGAGCAAGTGCCGGCTACGTTTTTCATCGTCGGCAAGAATGGACAAGCGTATCCCGATCTCCTGCGACGCATCGTGAACGAAGGTCACGAACTGGGAAACCATACGTTCACTCATCCGAACCTCGGCGAGATGCCGCTTCAGGTGACTGAGTTGGAACTGAATGCGACGCAGCGTCTGATCGAATCGGACACGGGACGTTCGACGGTGCTGTTCCGCCCGCCTTACTTCGGCGACGCCGAGGCCGACAAGCCGCAGGAAGTTGAACCGGCGATTGTCGCGCAGAACCTGGGTTACATCATGGTCGGATTGCGCATCGATCCGAACGATTGGCAGCTACCAGTGACGCCGAACCAGATCGTGAATCGAACGATCTCGCGCGCGATCGATTCCGATCCTGAGACGCGCGGCGAGGTGGTCCTGCTACACGATGCGGGAGGCGATCGTTCTGCGACTGTCGAAGCGTTGCCGACACTGATTCACGAGTTGAAAGCACGCGGATTTCAGTTTGTGTCTGTGTCTGATTTGGCGGGACTCTCGCGCGATCAGGTGATGCCGGTGATTCCCGCCAGTCAACGGGTGTTCACGCGCGCCGACGCGGTCACGTTTTTCTTTCTGTCAACCGGCGGCTGGACGCTGCAATGGATTTTTTTGATAGGCATCGTGCTCGGTCTGGCGCGACTGTTCTTTGTCGGCTCGCTGGCGTTGGCTCAGTGGCTGCGATCGCGACGCCGCGAACGCGCCCACGCCGGCGAGGACTTCAACCCGTTCGTTTCGATCATCGTTCCCGCTTACAACGAAGCGCTCGTGATCGAGAACACGATTCGCAGCCTGCTCGCGTCTGACTATTCGGATTACGAGATCATCGTGGTCGACGACGGCTCGACTGATGACACGAGCGCGATCGTCACTGACAAGTTTGGCTCTGACGAACGCGTGCAGCTTTTCACGGTGGCGAATGGCGGCAAAGCAGCGGCGCTCAACATCGGACTGCGACATGCGCGCGGCGAACTGATCGTCGCACTCGATGGCGATACGATCTTCGCGCCGGAAACAGTCGGGGCGCTCGCGCGACGTTTCCACGACAAACAACTCGGCGCGGTCGCGGGAAATGCGAAAGTCGGCAATCGGATCAATCTCGTCACGCGCTGGCAGGCGCTCGAGTACGTCACGTCGCAGAACATGGATCGACGCGCGTTTGTGAGTCTCAACTGCATCACGGTCGTTCCGGGTGCGGTTGGCGCGTGGCGCAAAGACTTGCTGCTCGAGGTCGGCGGTTTCCAGTCAGACACGTTGGCTGAAGATCAGGATCTGACGCTGCGCGTTCGCCGGCTTGGTTACAAGATTGGTTATGAAGAGAGTGCCGTCGCCTGGACGGAAGCGCCGCACAATCTGCGCACGTTGGCGAAGCAGCGTTTTCGTTGGTCGTATGGGACCTTGCAGTGCATGTGGAAGCATCGCGATGCGCTGTTTCGGCCACGTTACGGCGCGCTGGGGTTTGTGGCGATGCCGAATGTTTGGATCTTTCAGATTCTGTTTCCGCTAATCTCGCCGGTGATGGATCTGCTGCTGTTGTACGCTCTCGCTGTCGCCGCGGTTGATTACTGGCAACAGCCAGTCGGCTACACGTCGACGAATCTTCAGCAAGTGCTTTTCTACTACGCGCTGTTCCTGGCGATCGACTGGGCCACGGCCTCCTTTGCGTTCTTGCTCGAACGGCGGGAGCGCTGGAGTTTGTTGTGGTGGCTGTTTCTCCAGCGGTTCTGTTACCGCCAGGTGATGTACTACGTGATGATCAAGTCCGTCACGATGGCGATTCGTGGTCCAGTCGTCGGTTGGGGAAAACTCGAACGCAAAGCGACTGCTGAAGCTGGACCGTGAAATCCGTGTTATTGCTTTCGCGATGGTGGTGTCGGCGACGGCTTCGGCGATGGAGTTGTCGCGGGCGTTGCTTCGGGTTGTTGTTGCTCGGAAGCGGGAATTCTTGACGGATCCGGATTGTCAGGCGATGAGTGCAGGTGGATCGCCTTCCACGCCGTACCGACACGTTTGAAGACGAGCGTCATGCGACCGGTCACCGTTTCCGGAGTGCCTTTATAAGTTTGTGACTGCCTCCACTGGCAAGTCACGAGCGCGCCATCTCGTCCCAGCATGTGGACTGCCTTGTCACGCACCTCCAGCTTCACGTCTTTGATCTGCGGATACGAGCTTTCGCGATTCTTGCGCACCTGGTCCCAGCCTTTGGTGACGGTCCCGTTGTAGTTGAAGAGACTGAGCTGCGGATTATTCCAGTAGACGCCCATCACTTCGTTCACGTTCGCGTGCTCGATGCCGTCGACCAGCTTGTCGAACGCGGCGAGCACCGCTTGCGCGTCTGACTGCGGCGCCGCCGGAGCAGCGGGAGCAGTAGGTTTCGGCGATGGCGTGGGCGTTGCTGGTTTCGTTTGAGCATGGATCGAGGATGAAACACAAATCAAAACCAGAATTAAGAACATCCGTGTTTTCATGAAACTCTCCTTAGTTGAAAGGCACACCACTCCGCAAACGTTGCACCGACGCCTCGCGCCCGAGCACGTCGAAGACTTCAAACATCGATGGTCCGACGGCTTGCCCGGTCAGCATCGTGCGCGACCCATTGATCAGCAAGCCGGCTTTCACACCCGCTTCGTCAGCAAACGCGCGCAACCCTGCTTCCGCCGTCTCGGCATTGAACGGCTCGACGGTTTCGAGCTTGTCTGCCAGGCCTATGAACAGTTCGCGCAAGCGCGGGTCCTTGCGCAGGTTCTTCTCCACCGCCGATTCGTCGAAATCGAAGTCGTCAGAAAAATACGCCCGGCCCTGCGCCGAAAAGTCTTTCAGCGTGAAGTAGCGCTGACGAATCATGTCGATCGTCTTCAACAACCAATCGCGATCGTCGTCGTCATACTCCTCGCGCCACAGTTTGTTTGCCCGCAACTCCGCCTTAACCATCGGCAGCAACTCTTCCAGTGGCATCGTCCGGATGTACTCCGCATTCATCCACAGCGCTTTGTCGTCGGTCCAGCGACGCGGGTCGTTCTCCTGGAAGTTGAAGATCGCGTTCGCGCGTCCGATGCCTTCGAGTGAAAACGCCTGCACCAGCTCTTCCTTGCTCAGCAACTCCTTGCCGTCCGGTGGCGCCCAGCCGAGCAGCGCCAGAAAGTTACGAAACGCCGCCGGCACAAAACCACGATCGCGATACGTCGTCAGCGAAACGACCTCGCCGTGCTTACGCTTAGACAGCTTGCCTTTGTTTGGCGCCAGAATCAGCGGCAGGTGCGCAAACCGAGGCACCGTCGCGCCCAACGCCTCGTAAATCAGGATTTGCTTGTGCGTGTTCGTGAGATGGTCCTGTCCGCGAATTACGTGCGTGATACCCATCTCGATGTCGTCGATCACGACCGAGAGGTTGTAAAGCGGATGACCTCCTGAACGCAGCAGCACGAGATCCTCGATCTCCGAGTGCTCGCGTTCCTGTGGTCCATAAACGATGTCGTCAAACTGCGTCTTGCCCTCGACCGCCACCTTCAAACGTACCGCAAACGGCTCGCCTGCGGCTGCGCGTCGATCCGACTCTTCTTTCGGCAGATCGCGATACGGATTGCTGCGCGGATCGACGCCTTCGAGAGTTTGCGCGCGCGCGCGTTCCGCGATCTCCTGCTTGACTTGCGCATCGTCGCGCTGCTCTTTCGGAGTGAAGTCGCGATACGCCTTGCCCTCCTCCAGCAGACGCTCCACAGCCGCGATATGTTGCGGCGCGTTGTTCGACTGAAAGACCAGATCCTCGTCGTAATCGAGTCCCAACCACTCGAGTCCCTCGATGATCGAGCGCGTCGACTCGTCGGTTGAGCGTTGCAGATCCGTATCTTCGATTCGGACGAGAAACTTGCCGCCGGATTTGCGGGCGAAGAGCCAGTTGAAGAGTGCTGAACGGGCGGCGCCGATGTGCAGGTAACCCGTGGGCGATGGAGCGAAGCGTACGCGGACAGTCATGGCAATAAAAAAGTAGTCAGTAGTCAGGGTTCAGTGAGAAGGGGTCTACTGAAAAGCTGGCTACTAACTACTGACCAAAGTCTGGCGGAGATGACAGGATTCGAACCTGTGAAGGGCTTTTGACCCTTAACGGTTTAGCAAACCGCCGCCTTCAGCCACTCGGCCACATCTCCGTGCCTAATCAGGCGAAGTGCAATTCTAGTCGGGAGTGGCGGATTGTCAAGGAATGGCTGAATTCGCAGCAGAATTCGCCAGCCACTCGCGCACTTCGCGAACGATCTTCGCAGCGCATGGGTCGGAAGGTTCAACGAGGCGATAGTGAATCCACTTGCCTTCGCGCCGCGTCGCGACCAACCCGGCGCGTCGCAGGTAAGCCAGATGGCGCGACACTTTGGGCTGGTTCGTTTTCAATGTCTCGACGAAGGAGCAAACGCAGACCTCCTCGTCGCCCAGGAGTTGAATCAGACGCAGCCGCGTGGGATCGGCGAGGGCCTTGAAGAGTAACTCAATGTTGAAATCCCGGTCGTGCACTGTGCTCCCTGCATCTTCGCCTGCCGCTGCGTCGTATAGACAATGGCTAAACGATTGTGGCCGGAGACGAGTTCTAAACAACTTTTCGGTTGACAGCTTGTCTCACACAGAGTACTTTGTAATGCCAAGCACGTGACCGGCAAGAAGGAGAAAACGGCTTGCGTAGCAAAACCCGGCGATTGGAGTACAATGCGCCCACAATGAGTCTTCTCGAGAGTATTAACTTGCCCGCCGACCTGCGCGCGCTACCAGTTGAACAACTCAGGGCCGTATCCGACGAGATTCGCAATTACATTCTCGAAACCATGTCGCGCGTTGGCGGACACACCGGCGCGTCACTCGGCGCGGTCGAGTTGGCCGTCGCGTTGCACTACGCGTTCGACACGCCACGCGATCGCCTCGTCTGGGACGTGGGCCATCAGGCGTACGCGCACAAGATCCTGACCGGACGCCGCGAACTGCTGCCTACGATCAAACAATACGGCGGCATCAGCGGATTTCTCCGGCGCGACGAGTCTGAATACGACACGTTCGGCGCCGGACACGCGTCGACTTCTCTTTCGGCAGCGCTCGGCATGGCCATCGCCCGCGATCGAAAAGGCGAAGACCATCACGTCGTCGCGCTGATCGGCGACGCATCGCTCGCCGGCGGCATGGCGATGGAAGCGATCAACCAGGCGGGCCACTTGAAGAGCCGACTGATCGTCGTGCTCAACGACAACGAGATGTCGATCGCGCCAGCGGTCGGCGCGTTGACCGGCTATCTGAATCGCATTCGCGGCGCGCACGGCTACCATCGCTTCAAAGACGAAGTCGAAGAGAAGCTACTCGCGATTCCTTCGCTCGGCGAACGCTTGCATCACGCGGCGAAGACCATGAAAGACGTGCTTGCAGCAGTGGTACTGCCAGGCGCGCTCGTTAGCGAGCTCGGTTTCAAGTACATCGGGTACGTCGACGGACATAACCCACGTGCGTTGGTCGCGGCACTCAACGAAGCGAAACAGATCAAGGACGGTCCAGTCATCGTTCACGCGTTGACGACGAAAGGAAAAGGCTTCCCGCAAGACGAGCCCGATTACTATCGCTGGCATGCGACCGGGCCATTCGATCTCGCGACCGGCAAACCGGTGAAAAGCTCCGCAAAAGCGCCGACGTACACGAAAGTCTTCGGCGACACGCTGGCGGAGTTGATGGAAAAAGATCCGAAAGTCGTCGCGTTGACTGCGGCGATGCCCGACGGCACAGGTGTTTGCACGCCGCTCGAGAAGTTTCCCGAACGCTCTTTCGACGTCGGTATCGCCGAGCAGCATTGCGTCACGTTTGCGGCGGGTATGTCGTGTGAAGGTCTGAAACCTGTCTGCGCGATCTATTCGACCTTCCTCCAACGCGGTTTCGATCAGTTGGTGCACGACGTCTGTATTCAGGATCTGAACGTGAAGTTCTGTATGGACCGTGGCGGGATCGCGGGCGGCGACGGACAAACGCATCACGGTCTGCTCGACATCGCTTACATGCGCGCGGTGCCGAACGTCATCTTGATGGCGCCGAAAGACGAAGGCGAGATGCGCGACATGCTTTACACGATGCTGGAGCACACTGGTCCGGCCGCGATGCGCTATCCGCGCGGCAACGGCGTCGGCGTCGACATCACGCGCGAGCCGGAGTTGCTCGAGATCGGAAAAGGCGAAATCCTGCGCGACGGCGGCGAGGTGGCGATTGTTGCTTATGGCGCGATGGTCCATCCATCGCTGGCTGCGGCGGAACAGTTGGCGAAAGAGAAGATCGAGACGACGGTCGTCAATGCGCGGTTCGTCAAACCACTCGACGCACCACTGCTGCTCGCACTTGCGCGCACGAAGCGTTTGATCGTGACCGTCGAAGAAGCGTACCTGGCCGGTGGTTTTGGTTCAGCCGTGCTGGAGCTGCTGGAAGAGAACGGACTTCAAGACAAGGTGCGCGTGGTCCGCATGGGTGTTCCGGATCGACTGATCACGCACGGCGATGCGAAGTTGCTGCTCGCGAAGTATGGGCTTGACGCAGATGGAATTTACAGTCGCGTCAAAGAGAGCATCGAAGTTCTCGACGACCGTCGCGCGAAGTCGCGTCGCGGAGCGTAAGAGAGTTTCCCGCAAAGGCGCAAAGACGCAGAGAGAAAAGCAACTGAAGATTGCCGGCCTTGTTGGCTTCCGGCTTTGCGTCTTGGCGCCTTTGCGGGAAAGCTGTTTTAGTTGTTTCGTAACACAACGCGTCGTTTCCGTGCACCAAATCGTTTGTTTTTGTCTCTCCCGGGCGATGTTTGCGCCATTTCCTGCGAAAAATCCGTGTAAGACAATCACTTCTGGTGTGGCCTTGTGATTGCAAAGAGTCTTGTTACTCCCGGCCAGGTTAGATTCCTGACGCAGTTGAACGATGAAGGAAGAATTGCTCGAGAATCCCGTGGAACTCCGCACTGCCGTGCCGTCGCCTCGTTTCAATGACCGGCGGGCGGCGCAGCGTGCGCAGCGCGTCGTGCCGCTGAATGAGATTCGCACCAAGCTGCGGAACCGTAGATTGTGGTTTCTTAGCGGAGCGTTTGCGATTGCAATGCTGCTCGGCGCAGCTTCGGCGCTCGTGGCGGTGCGCGTGAAGCGAATCGCAGCTAATACGGAGATTCCACAAGTTGCCGAACCTGAAATCACGGCGACAGTGGCTCAAACGCCGATCGCGGTAGATTCAATCGAGGATTCCGCGGTTGCTGAAGACGCGCCTGGGCAACCTGCGAGACCGACCATCACAACTGCAAAGCGACACGAACCGATAGCGCAACGCCCGCGAGTGGTCGACGCGGATCGCGAGCCACTAAACGGGCGTCCTGGAGTGCAGCCTAGCGAAGACGAACAACTCCAACAGATCCGCGAAGCAGTGCTCTACGAACAGTGGCAGGAACGACGCGCGCGCCGCGTCGCACGACGAGAACGTCGCAACCGCGGCGATCGCGATCTCTCTCGCGTCGACGAGCTGTTCGAAGGTCCACGCCGCTCTCAACGTCCGTAAGAAATTAAAGTTAAATATTGTTGACGGATTGCCAATCGAGTGGCATCATCTCGCCCAGCCAGTTTTTATTCTCACTTATAAATCCCGACGTTCAATTTCAAGGTTCAATATTCGCGCTTCGCCGGCGCGAGGAGATTTGGTGATTCATCATGACTAGACAGATGTTTCGTGAGCGGGAGTGTATTCATCGCGACGAAGGGGCCGAGGGCGATTTTTATAATGGCGTCTTTTATATTCAGGCATTGCAGCGGCTGCGCGTCGACCAAGCCGTTCAGATTGCAGGAAAAGTCAGTTCATTCTTTTGGTCCGATGCGCCACACATCATCGTGTGGCTTTGCGACGCGTGCGCCGGTGAGTTGCGGCTGACCGATACGCCGCGCGCGGTCGTTTCTTCAGCAGGCAGAAGGCAGGCCAGTTGAGTTAGTTCCATCCCGAAACATTCGCGTTATGGTGTAATGTCCGTAACGTGAAGCGCGAGCGCATAGACAAACTACTGGTAGAACGAGGCTTGGCCGAATCGCGCACCAAAGCGCAGGCGCTGGTCATGGCTGGAGTTGTGCTTGTCGATGAGCAGCGCGTCGCGAAACCTTCCGATCAATTCGCGATTGATGCACTCGTTCGCGTGAAGTACGCGGATGATCCGGCGTCACGCTATGTCGGGCGCGGCGCGTTGAAACTTGCCGCGGCGTTGCGCGAGTTTCAATTGAACGTCGTCGGCGCTGTGTGTCTCGACGTCGGCGCGTCGACTGGCGGCTTCACCGACTGCCTTTTGCAAAACGGCGCGGCGAGAGTGTTCGCAGTCGACGTAGGCCACAACCAGATCGACTGGCGACTGCGAAACGATCCGCGCGTCGAAGTAAGAGAAGGTGTAAACGCAAGATACCTGCAGCCTGAAGACTTTCCTGCGCAGTTTGATCTCGCCGTAATCGACGTCTCGTTTATATCAGCTACAAAGGTCTTGCCGGCGATTGTTCCGTTGATTAGCGCGGGTGGTTCGATCGTGACGCTCATCAAGCCGCAGTTTGAAGTGGGGCGCGGTGAAGTGGGCGGCGGAGGCATCGTGCGCGACCCCGCGAAACGCGCAGCAGCAGTCGAAGCTGTAAACAAAGCTGCGGCTGAACTCGGTCTGCACGTCGCCGGCGTGATCGAGTCGCCGATTCAGGGCGCCGAAGGAAACGTCGAATTCCTGGCGCACTACAAGCTCGTTTAGGGTTGAAGTCTCAACGGCGGGCTCGTATTATCCCGGCCCAAGCACTCAATGTCGCCAATCAAGCGCATAGGAATCGTTCTTAAGCCGAACCAACCGGACGCCTTAAGGACCGTCTGTGAGCTGGTCACGTGGCTGAACGAGCGCGGCATCACGCTCGTCGGCACGCCGGAGCTCGAGCGCGATCGCATTCAGAACGAAACGGGTTGTCCCGTCGATCAGGCTCCGCGCGAGGATCTGGCCGCGCATGTCGATCTGATTCTGGTGCTCGGCGGCGACGGTACGATGATCGCGACCGCTCGCATGCTCAGCGACCGTGAAGTGCCGGTGCTTGGCGTCAATTACGGCGGGCTCGGGTATCTCGCTGAGTTCCGGATCGAAGAGCTTTACCAGGCACTCGACTCGATCCTTTCCGGGAATTTTCGGCTCGACAGACGAGTCATGCTTGGTGTGGAGCTCCGTCGCGGCGGCGAGCTGATAACTCAAAACCGCGTGCTCAACGACGTCGTCATAAACAAGTCAGCACTCGCGCGCATCATCGAGATCGACGCCTATCTCAATCAGCATTTCGTAAACTCTTTTCGCGCTGACGGTTTGATCATCTCGACGCCAACCGGATCGACCGCTTATAACCTTTCCGCCGGCGGGCCGGTGATCTTCCCGTCGATGAACGCCGTCGTGATCACGCCGATCTGTCCGTTCACGCTTTCCAATCGGCCGATCGTCGTGCCTGACGACGCTACGATCGAATTGTTGCTCAAGACGGATCAGGAAGAGGTGACGCTGACGCTCGATGGGCAAGTTGGTTTTTCGCTGAAGGTCGAAGACCGCGTCGTGATTCGAAAGAGCAGTGTGACGTTCAATCTGGTGCAACCAAGCAATCGAAATTATTTTGACGTGTTGCGCGACAAGCTCCGTTGGGGCCGGTAGCACAAGAGGCACAAACGCAGACGCAAAAAGGCACACAGAAAACCATGCCTGAAGAAAAAGATAACCGACGCCACCCAGCAGATCGACTACAGCGCGACGAATTCGAACGCGAAGTAGGCACCGATCTCGACGAAGAGACACCTGACAAACCACGTGGTCTCGCGCTTCACACGAAGATCCTCATCGGCCTGATCCTCGGCGTTATCGCGGGCGTCACTGTGAATCGCATGTTCGGCGGCGATCATCCGCGCGTCGCGTGGCTCATCGACAACATCACCAACCCGGTGGGCCAACTGTTTCTCCGCCTGTTGCTGATGATCGTCGTGCCGCTGGTCTTCTCTTCACTCGTGGTCGGCGTTGCCGGCATCGGCGACATTCGCAAACTCGGACGCGTCGGTCTCAAATCGTTTGGCTACTGCATCGTGATCTCGGCGATCTCAGTTGCGATCGGCCTTACGCTCGCAAACACAATCCGCCCCGGCGAGCGTATCGATCCAGCAACCTCGGCGGCCTTGCAGCAACGCTTTGCCAGCGCCGCCACCGCCCAGGTTCAAAACGCGACGACCGCTGCCAGCACAACGAATCCGTTGATGTCCGTTGTCGAAACGATCGTCCCGAAAAATCCCTTCTTCGCGGTCGCTGGCAAAGAAGATGCGAACATGCTGCACGTCATGTTCTTCGCCTTGATAATCGGAATCGCGATCACGTTGCTGCCGGTGACGGTTACAGCGCCGGTGTTGCGCGTGCTCGAAGGTCTTTACGAGATCACCGCGAAGATCATCGAGATAATCATGAAGTTCGCGCCCTTTGCCGTCGCGTGTTTGTTGTTCAGCACGACTGCGCGCTTCGGGCTCGATCTGCTGCAAGCGCTCGGCTGGTTCGTCGTGACGGTGCTGCTGGGTCTCGCGCTGCACATGTTTGGAGTCTATTCACTTTCGATTTACTTCCTTTCGCGCATCTCGCCGCTCGAGTTTTTCCGGCGCATCAAGACTGTAATCCTGACCGCTTTTTCAACGTCTTCGTCGAATGCAACTCTACCGACCGCGCTGCGTGTATCCGAGCAGAACCTGGGCGTGCCGCAGGAGATCAACAGCTTCGTTTTGACTGTCGGTGCGACGGCAAACCAGAACGGAACGGCGCTCTACGAAGGTGTGACAGTCCTTTTCCTGGCCCAACTGGCCGGCGTTGATTTAAGTTTTGGCCAGCAGTTAATGGTGGTCTATCTCGCGATCATCGGCGGCATCGGCACTGCCGGCATTCCGTCGGGTTCGATTCCTTTCATCATCGGCGTGCTGGTGACGATTGGGGTGAATCCGGCTTTGATCGCCATCATTCTCGGTGTCGATCGCATCCTCGACATGTGCCGCACGACGCTCAACGTCACGGGCGACATCACTGCCGCGACTTACGTGGCCCGTTCGGAAGGTTACGAACTTTTGCGGCCGCACGAACCGGCGATCGTCCACGCGGGCGTGCCTATTCCGAACCGAGTTACGGATTGAACTTTTTAGTAACAGCGACGTTACAATCTCCGCATACGCGGCGAGTTAAACTTTCGCAATTTCGCGACTGAGGCCCAGGAACAATGGTATTTCCGCTCTACGACGACAACAGCGATCGAACGACGTTCCCGTACGTTAACTACGCGATCATCGCCCTCAACGTTTTTGTCTTCGTCGTACTGCAACGTCTCGGCACGGACACCAGTTTCACTTACTCGTTTTCAACCGTGCCGCAGGAGATCATGACCGGACACGACGTCGTCACGTCGGCGCGCGACGTCGTATATGCGGGCCAGGAAGTGCGGATCCCGGGTTTAGGTAGAACGTGGCCATCTGTTTACGTGACGTTGTTCACGTCGATGTTCATGCACGGCGGCATCGCGCACATCGGGGGCAACATGCTGTTCCTCTGGATCTTCGGCGACAACATCGAAGATCGGCTGGGCCATGTTAAGTATGTGATCTTTTACTTATTGTGCGGAGTGATTGCATCGTTGTCCCACGTGTTTGTAACCGCAGCTTTTGCAGGCACGCAGGACGATATGCTCGTTCCGAGTCTGGGTGCGTCGGGGGCGATCTCGGGTGTGCTCGGAGGTTACATCCTCCTACATCCTTCGCGACGTGTGACTGTGATCCTATTCCGCTTCCTCACGGATGTTCCGGCGTGGGTCGCGATTGGGATCTGGTTCGCTTTCCAGTTGATCAGCGGACTCGGCATGTTGGGCGGCGGGTCGCAAACAGGAGGCGTGGCGTATGCCGCACACGTCGGTGGGTTCCTCGCGGGGCTTGTGCTGATCAAGTTCTTCGATAAAGGCGGGGCGGGCGGTGGCGCAGTTCGTAATTACGGTTAAAGAATGCAGCCTGTAAATCAGCAATGTCTCGAAATTCAGTCGACCCCGCGCGCGGAGATGAGCCTGTTTCCGCTCGACACCTTCGCTTACGAGTTTCCGGGTAACGAGATCAGGATCAACTTCGAGATTCCCGAGTTTA
>Ga0111538_10004539_pt1 | contig 19264 bp, 15 predicted proteins | sample SoiMethybrSBSTD1_FD_79669 | JGI IMG/M metagenome (GOLD analysis project Ga0111538, IMG submission 79669) | Bulk soil microbial communities from a Populus tree surrounding site in Tennessee, USA - Soil MetaG P. TD hybrid SBSTD1 (version 2)... | ecosystem: Environmental > Terrestrial > Soil >...
CGTTCGCTGCTTCCGGCGGGGGGTTTTCCCACCTGACCCTCCACGCTTCGAGATTTTTTCCGCACGCCTGCCACGCTTCCATCGCCAGCGCGACTTCGCGCGCGCCGCCGAGCGATCCGGCTCCGACGCCAAGCGCGGCCATCAGCGACGCAGCAGCCACCGATCCGCCGACGCCACCGCACATGGCGGCGTGCACGGAAGGTTCGCGCGGTCCAGGATTGGCCAGCGCCACGGCGAGAATGTCGAGCGCGGCGCGCGCGGAAGGGGAGGGGGCTTCGCCTCGGAACAAGAGATGGATCATGTCGGCCCAGCTGGCGCGGCCGAGCATCTCTCCGTAGACGTCGTAGCCGTGACAATAGGAAGCGCGCGCCGCGAACGGGTTATCGGGCTCAGGCTCTTCTAGCCAGATGAGGCTTTGCAGGTATTGCATGCTTTTACGCTTTCACGCTCCCCAGGGTCTTGAGGCGCATCATCATCGGAGGCTGCTCCTCTCGATCGACGCGCACGTCGAGCAGCGTCGGACCTGTGCGCGTGAGCAGGCGGTCGAAATCGACGAGATCGAAGTCCGCCGGCGACGCGATCACATGCGCGGCGATCCCCATCGCCTCGGCCATCTTGCAAAAATCGATACGAGGCAGCTGGTGGGCGATCGGTTCGGCCCCGGCCAGCCTCTGGCCGTGCATGACCATCCCATAGGCGTGATCGTTCAAGATGACGTAGACGACAGGAAGATTTTCCTCCGCGGCGGTGGAGATCTCTTGTCCGCTCATCAGGTAGGAACCGTCGCCGGTGATGCAGACGACCGGACAGTGCGGGTTTGCACGGGCAATCCCGACTGATGCGCCGATGGCCCAACCCATGGGACAGAACTCGAGCGCGAGCCTCAGCCAACTGGAGCATGTTGAACGGCGCTCCGAAGACGCGCGGCTCTGCGGCTCTCCGCCCTCTTCCGCGCGGTAGCGGCGATCGCCGTGCGCGCGCCGATTGAGCGGTGCGAGGTAGTGGGGCGCCCACATCATGCTGTTGCCGGCGTCCACCACGAAACGCGTCGAAGCGGGGAACCGCTCCGAGAGCTCCCTCATGAGCCGCTGCGGTTTGACGGGAACCGCGTCCGAGTACTGCATCTCGGGCGCGTCGAGCTTCACGTGCGTGCTGTCGCGACGTCCCGAAATGGGGGACGGCGCCGAAGCCGGAGGGATCTTTTCGCTGAGCGAGGCGTTGAGCTTCGAGCAGATGGTCCGCATGCTCCCGCGCACGTGCAGGCGCGCCATAGGCGAGTGAACGAGGTTGTCTTCCGATTCGTCGACATGCACTAGGCGGTGATTCAAAATCAGCCCGGACCATCCGCCGCTCGCGAATTCGCCGAAGCCGGTGCCGAACGCCACCACGAGATCGGCGCCGTTCGTGAGCAGCTCGGTGGCGCTCTCGTGCCCGCCAAGACCGAACACGCCTCGGTACTGGGGGTGATGCGGATTGATGAGGCCTTTGGCATCGGGGGTAGTGATGAAAGGAGCGCCGATCAAGCGAATCAAGCTCATGATCGAGTCCACCGCTTCCGTCGCGCCCGCGCCGATGAGAAAGACCGGGCGGCTGCTGGCACAGAGCTCCCGCTCCAGCGCGGCAAGCGCCCATTCGTCGGTGAGCCGGTGGCGGTGTCGCACGAGCGTCGACAAATCGTAGGCCGGTCTCTTCGGCATCACCGTGCTGCGCAAGATGTCGACCGGAAAAGAAAGATGCGCCGGGCCGTTCGGCTTACGAAGCGCGTGCAAGATGGCGCTGGTCAGCTTGGTTTCGACTTGATCGGCGTGGGATACGAGAGAATTGAAACGCGTGCACTTGCTCAACATGGCAACGATGTCGACGCCGGTGCACGACGATTCCTGCAGCGCGCGTTTGCCGAAGTTGGGGAGAGCCGGCTGACCCGTCAGCGCCAGGATGGGAACGCTGTTTTCGTAGGCGCAGGCGATGCCCGTGATCAGATTCGTGGCGCCCGGTCCCGAAGTGGCCAAACAGACGCCCAACTTTCCGGTCTCTCGCGCGTAGCCGTCGGCCATGAACGCCGCGCCCGACTCGTGGCGCGCGACGACTGGACGCGGCCCGCCGCGGCGCGAACTTCGGGCCAGGGCATTGTAAATTGGCTCCACCGCGCCGCCGGGGACGCCGAACACGTATTCGACTCCTGCCTTCTCGAGGCAGGCAACGATCCATTCGGCCGCCTCCATCGCGACCGGAGTGACCAGCTCAGCCGGCGCGCTCCACTGCTCGCCCGAGCACGGGTCCGCGCCGACGTTGATCGTCGCGCCCGGACTCGCGATGGCGAGGCGGGGAGAATGGGTCTCCTTGGGGAAAGTGGTGGTTTCGGGTGAAGAGTTACGAGCTTCTGATGTCGACAACTGCCCTGCCAGACTCCCGCCATGGAAATGACTGTCGCGCTTTCCTCCCCCGCGCGTCCGAGACGCGGTCTTCGGGTTGATGCGAAAGCCGTCTTAGCAGACGCGACGAAAATCGAAAGCCCAAATGTTAGTGCCCCACGAGATGACAGCGAGTGCACTCGTCTTTTGTCATCGCCCGCGTTGCTCGTCGTGATGTCGATCGGGAGTTCGCAAGGATCCTTCGGGTCACGAGTGGCTTTTGTCCACTGAGCAGCGAGCACGACCATCCATCGTGAGCTGAGAAATTTCTTCCCTCGACTCACATCACATGTTCCGCGCGGAAGCTGCCCGAATGAAATTATCGCCCCGACCTTCATCTCAGCGGGGGTAACTCCACGAAAGCGGCATCCATCCTCACCGCGCTACGCGAAGCAGCGAGCCACTTCTCGAATCTCGGCCAGCTGGGGGCGGTCACTCAGCGTTGCGCCACGCGCAACACCCATTTGAGCATCAGGTCGCGACGGCAGTCGGCGATGTCGTCCATGTCCCCGCTCTGAAGATTGACGTCGGGTAGCGGCGACCGTCGGTCCAATCGTCCGGCTCGGCCCAGCCGATCGATGAGCGCCAGACGGGCAAGTGCGTCCGATCCACGGAATCACGCAAAGGGAACCACGGTCGGATGGCCGCGCAGTTGCGGCAAGCGCGTCTCGAACCTAGCAGAACGCATAAGGAGCCAAGAAAATGAGCACAATCAAAACAGCAGACGGCGCCAACATCTTCTACAAGGATTGGGGCGAAGGACAACCCGTTGTCTTCAGTCACGGCTGGCCGCTCAACGCCGACGCCTGGGATGAACAGCTCGCGTTTCTTGCATCTCGCGGATACCGCGCCATCGCGCATGACCGCCGCGGCCACGGTCGGTCGAGCCAGACCTGGCAAGGCAACGACATGAACACGTATGCAGACGACCTCGCGCAGCTGGTCGAACAGCTCGATCTGAAGAACGCGGTCATGGTCGGACATTCGACCGGTGGAGGCGAGGTCACGCGATTCATTGGTCGTCATGGTACGAAACGTGTCGCGATGGCCGCCTTGATCAGCGCGGTCCCGCCCGGACTGATCAAGTCGGACGCGAATCCCGAAGGGATGCCCCGCGAAGTTTTCGACGGGCTCCGTGCTGCGATCGCCAGAGATCGCTCGCAGTTCTACAAGGACTTCTGCCTGCCGTTCTACGGCGCGAACAGATCCGGAGCCAAAGTGTCAAACGGACTTCGCGACCAGTTCTGGCTGCAGTGCATGCAAGTCGGACTCAAGAACTGTCTCGATTGCATCAAGGCGTTCTCGGAGACGGACTTCAACGACGATTTGAAGAAGTTCGACGTGCCGACGCTCATCCTGCACGGCGACGATGACCAGGTCGTGCCCATCAACATCACGGCGATGCGTTCCTCGAAGTTGGTCAAGAATGCGACGTTGAAGGTGTACAAGGGGGCGCCCCACGGGTTGACGGCAACGCATCAGGAACAGTTCAACGGGGACCTCTTGGCCTTCATCAAGGCCTGAGCCCCCCTTGCCGCTCGCGGCTCAGCGGGCGCGGAGTCGGTACACGACCTGCTCGGCTGCGGTCGACGTCCAAACGTCGCCCGGTGGCTCCTCGACGAGCTTCTGCAGAGCATCGGCCACCGCCCCCGCATCCGTTTGAACGGCGTGATCGACCGCGAGCACCGCCGCCGCGCGCACGTCGGGCCGGCGAACATCCGTTAGCCGTTTGACGAGCTCCATCCCCGCGCGTGTGCCGCCCAACATGCCGACCATGTGGGCGGCCTTCACGCCGGCGTATCCATCGCCGGCGTCATCGTCGTTCAATTTGGACAGGTAGCATTCGACGTCCTCTGCGCATGTGCCGAGAAGCTCGGACGCCGCCTGGAAGGCGCGCTTCTCTTTTGCGCCGCCGATCTTGTCCACGACGACCTTCACCTTGGCGACATGAGCCTTCTTCATGACTAGGATGGCGGTCATCAGGGCGGAGCCGGTCGTCTCTTCGTCTTTGTCCTTGGAGGCGTTCGCTTGCGTGAGGAGCCAGGGGACGGTTTCGGAGTCATAGAAGCGAGCGGACGCCGCGAGCAGCGCCGGCCGCGCGGTCACCATCGACGGCCAAATGTGCGCGGTGGCGGGCACTTTGTCGTAGCCGGCCTGAAATGCTTTGGTGGCGTCGGCAGTCGAGGGGAGCGCCGTGAGCTCGCGCGCGATGACCGCGCGGTTCATCTCGTTGTCCGCAGCCTTGAGCGCTTGAATCATCGGTGCCCGCGCTTCGGAGCGTCCGATGGCGCCGAGCGCGACTGCCGACGCTGCTACGTACGATTTGGCGTTGCCGCCGGAGTCGACGGCGTTGTTCTTCGCATATTCGACCAATTGTGCGTCTCGTCCGGCAAGGACGTCGGTGAGAATGGGAACGGCGCTTCTGCCCATTCTTACGATGCCGAGGAGCGCCGGTCCCGCGATCTCGGCCTTGTCCTTTTCCATCAGCACTTTGAGAAGAGGAAGGGTCGCGGACGCGTCGCCGATGGCGCCCAGTAGTTCGGCCGACGTCTGCTGCCAAAACATCTGTGTCTGGCGGCGCGCGAGCTGCTCGGCATCGGCAGCGTGCGACGGCTCCATCCAGGCGCCGATCTTCTCGAGCAACATGGGCTTCCATGCAGCGCTCTTCAGCTGGAGCATCGCAAGGCGGATGCTCTTCGACGCGACCGCCCCTGCGGGTGTCCCGGCTCGCACCTTGGCGAACGCTTCGCCCAGCGCGGACGCAGCTTCCTCGAGCTTGAGCGCCCCGATGGCGTCGGCCGCATGGTGCACGTCCTCGTCATCGGGTCCCGTTGCAGCGGCGAACGCGTGGCAGGCGTGGATGAACGCTCGGCCCGCGCGCGGGTCGCGCGTTTCGGCAAGAAATCGAATGAGCAGAACCCGCGTGCTTCGCTCGAGATTCCCCTCGACATAGACCTTCGTGAGCGGCTCCACGATCTGATCGAGTACCCCCTTCACCACGGGATCGTCGCCGCCCTGATGAGATCGCATGAGGGCGTCGGTGTGGAAATGGACGAGCGCCCGAATTGCGACAGGGCGCTTCTTGGCATCACCGAGTCGTGCGATCCACGTAGCCGGCACTTGTTCTTCAGGCGACGCGACCGGTGCGGCGGGCGCGGCAGCGACAGCGATGCGCGGGCGTCTCCCGCCCGGTTCGCACATATTCTGGTAGTCGGCCATGCGGCACGTCATCGTGGGCGGCCGGACCACGCGCTGCTGGTTGTAGTAAGCGTCGACCGCGGCATTGCATGCTCGCAATGCGGTTTCGCTGCAATCCTCCATGGCAATGCCCTTGCCGATACCGACAACGGGGAATTCACCCCGGACAACCTGAAAGGCCGACTGGCTCTCCGACAACGTCGTGTCCACCAAAGTATTCGTCAAAGGTGTCGTCATGCGACGGTCGTAGACCGATCCACCGAGGCAATACTTGCCAGTGGAGATGCAATTCCCGTCCTCGCTCTCGTTCAAGTACGCCTTGGAGGTGATGATGACGGTTTCGGCTTTGCAGGCGATGTGTGGGACGTCAGCGCCCGTTTGATCCACGCGCGCGAGATACGCTTCTGAGGCGCGCGCAGCCACCAGTTGGCCCGGCGGCGCCGATCCGGGCTCGCACAGCGTCGTGGCGTGACAGCCGAAGCCTCCGCCAGAGAGGAGCGCCAACACGCCGATCGCACCATGACTCCGATGCTTGACCATGATCGGTAACCTCCTGGCGCTCGAGTCCCTTCACGCCTCCGTGACGTCTCTTCAAAGGATAGACCGAGACTGAGCGATAACCAAATGGGCAAGGAAAGCGCGGGCTCCCAGCCTCGGTGCCGTGTTCGCGGGACTTACCGGTCGCCAATGTCGAAGACGCGGCCACGAGGTCGAAATGTAAACCCCTGGCCTAACGTCTCGCCCTGACACACTCTGGCCGGCCGGGCGCCCAGGAAGATGGCGAAGTGCGCACTACGTCGCCGACCCTAGTTCGCACGAGACCCAATGAGACCTCCTGCTGAGATCTCCGGCAGAACCAGGGGACCGGCCGGCACCTCCGCAGGTCAAAGTGCCATTGGAAGAGGCTTCGGCTCGAAGAGAGTTGACTGGCTCGGAGAGAACTGGCGAAATGGGAAAACGATGAGTTGGTATTCGGTTCGGGTGATCTACCGCTCGCTAGTGAATGGCGCACCGGTGAAGGAAGCGCTCTTGGAGGAAAGCATTCGCGTGTTCACCGCGTCGACTGACGACGAAGCGGTGTCGAAGCGCGAGGTCGTGGCACGAGACGGCGAACACTCCTACAAGAACGAGAACGGTGACACCATTCAGTGGATCGTGGATAGCGTCGATGCGGCGCAGGATATTTTCGAAGAGCAGCTCTTGGACGGCACCGAAGTGCATTCACGGCTATTTCGAGAGGGCTAGGCTCAGCCTGTTTGTTGCAGTTTAGACCCAAGCTCGTTTGGGTCGATCCGCTCAAGTTTAGTTCGGGAGACAGAAGCGACCTTCTGTTGCGACGTCCAAATGGTATCCCTCGGGACAGCCGAGTCCCCCGTCGGGCAAGGGGATCGGGCGAGGCACGCAGGTGCGGCCTTCGCTGATCACGTACTCGATCGTTCCCGGAGGGCACCCGGATCCCGCATCGCCACAATTGAGCCCCTCGGTGATGATATCCGGCTTGCACTCGGGCCACGTCGGTGGACAGGTGCCCTTCCTGACGGCGATCGTGTTGCTCGCCGCTTTGGAGGGCGAGGCGTGGACGTTCTCCAGCAACATGTCCCCCGGACCCGCGGAGCCGAACGCAGCGGCGTCGAGCCAGACCTCGTAGGCGACGCGATAGTCCCATCGAGGCGTCGCGGAGTTCGGCGTATAGGCCGCGTCCGTGGCGGGCGAATCCACCGTATAGCAATAGCCACATCCGTTCAGATTCCTGTCGATCGACGTCGCCACTGCGAGCACCGATGCCGCGTCTCCCGCCAACATCTTGCCCTCGCCGCCGCCGACACCGAGTGTTCCGTAGCCACACGGCCGCGACGCGTCTTCCGAGACGTAGTCGAGCTTGAAATGAAGCGCGAGTTGCCCCGCGCCGTCGAATAGCTTGAGCTCGACGTGGTCGCTGCCGACGAGGTCTTTGAACGTATGACCTTTGCCGGGCTTGGGCGGCATCTTGCCCGCGTCCGCCGGTGCACCAGCGTTCCATCCGACGGCGTTCGTGCCGTAGGTATTGTCGACGAAGCCCGGATCGAACGTGATACGCAGATGCACGACCTTGCGGCCATCGAGCACTTCGATGATCTGCTCGATCGTGGCCGACGGCGTCGACGTCGTGGTCACGATGACATCGTAATAGCATTGGGTTGTCTGGGTGATGACCTGGGTCGGTCGCGAGATGGGCGCGGTGTTGCCCGCGCAATCGCGCGCCGCGCCCGGCCCGGTGCCGGGGCGCAGCGGATTGCCGGCCGTGGTGCCCGCGCCAGGGAATTGCGGGACGATGACACCCGGCCCCGCGCCGGCCGATCCCGTGGTCGCGTCGCGCGATCCCGAGCTGCAATCCATGACGCTCGCGACCATCGGGAAGGCACAAAGAACGAAAAGCACGGAGGACGACGTTCGATCTCTCATGGGCGATTCTCCATTTCGACGATTGCGAAACGATTGAGGACAGCGATGCCTCGTTGCTAGTGGACGGCGCGCAGCATGCGCGCGGGATCGGGCCGGTGGGCTCGACAACGCCGGATCATGGCGGGGGTGGGATGATCGTCTTGCAGCCGATGGCGTAATCGAGCTCGCCCCCGATTTCGTATTTAACGACGTTGCACGTGCTTTCGCAGAGCAGGATCTTTTGGGGACTCGCGGGGTCGTCGTAAAACCATCCTCCGCCGGCCGCCGCGCATCCGGCGCTGCCGCCGGTATTGAAGAGCGCCGTTTTCTGTCCCACGGCGTTCGTATAGAGGAGATTGACGAAGTTGAAATCGAGCACCTTGCCGGCGGGGGGCGGCGGTATCTGCAGCTCGCACCGAATGGACGTTCCCGTGCGAATCTGGTTCAGCGCGGAAAGGACCTGCTCGCTCACGTTGCCCCCTTCCACGAGATAGGCTTTGTCCGTTCCTCCGGCTGCGGCGATCTGTTGGAGATTTTGCAGAGAAGGGCCGACTCCGAGGACATAAGTCTTGATCGAGGGCGCGCCGGTGCGACACGCAGCGGTCGCTTGCACGGCCTCGTCCAGCGTGGGCGCGCAGCCTCGCGACATCGAGACGGGGGCCTCCGGAACGCCGTCGGTGACGAGGAGTTGAAACACCGCGTGATCGGGATGAGCGCGCCGGTGGTCCTGCGCATAGCCACACGCGCCGCGGATGGCGGCGCCGGTCGGGGTTTCGCCGGTAGGGACAATGCGATGAAGGGAATCGAGCAGAGCCGCGGTCGCGCCGGGAAGCGCGGCAATGGGGACCGCAGGTGTCGCGTAGTCAGCCGCATTGCAGGAAGTGCCACCGATCGGAAATTGTCCGAAGTAACCAATGCCAACGCCGAGGCCTCTGCTTTCCGGTGCATCGAGGAATGACGCCACTGCCGCGCGAACGGCATCGAGGCGCGTGCCGGTTCCGACCGGCGTCGCCATGGATCCGGATTGATCGAACATCACGTAGATGTCTACCGGGATAGGCTCCCCTTTCATCGGCTCCGCGACGCATGCGTTGGCGCCGAACACGACGCTCCCGTCGGGAGCATTCGGATTTCCGGTGATGATGATGCCCCCGAGCCCTCCTGCGCCCCCAGCCCCGCCCATGGCGTCGGGCGTGGCACCGCCCGAGCACGCTGCGGTGAGCGGCGCCGCGAAGGCGAGTCGAAGTGCGATTTTGGACGGACGCATGCCTGCTCCTTTGAATCGACCGGGGGAGGTTGAGCGGAATTGACGTTAAGGGACGCAATGCTGCATCGGATCGCACCTGCGCCCCAATGGGCAATCGAGATCGCTGGCGCAGCCGACACATTTGCCGGTGGTTGCATCGCAGAGGGGGCGATCGGCCGGGCAGTGCGCATTGGTCGTGCACTCCGCGCAAGCACCGAAGGGACCACATGCCGGCTTCTTGGCGTCGGCGCAGTTGCCATCGGCGAGGCACTGAACGCAGACGCGGCGAGCCGCATCGCAATAGGGCTTCATCGGCTCGCAGGTCGAGCTATCGGCGCAGCTCGGTACGCATCGACGTTCGCCGAGATCACATACCTTGGGCGCCTCGCAATGAGCATCGCTCGCGCATTCCGTGCAGGCGAAGCGTTCGATGTCGCAATACGGTTTGGCCTTGTCGCAATTCTGATCGGTGAGGCACGCGACGCAGGCGCCCCCGGGACCGCAGAACTTCTTGGGTCCTTCGCAGTTGGGATCGGCCAGACACTCGATGCAGGTCGCCGAAGCGAGCTCGCAGTATGGTGTCGGCGGGGCGCACTCGCCGTCGCCGGCGCAAGCCTTGGGCGGTTTCTTGGTCCCGCCGCTCGTCCTGCTGACAAAGTCGATGGATCCGTTGTCCCCCATCGTGCAGTGCACGGCGGCGGCGATCAGGGCCAGGCGCAAGCCGAGCGAGAAGGCGCAAGGAACCCGGCCCGCGACGCGCCAGGCTGCCGAGATAGCAGTGGAAGTAGCGCCATTCATCCGTACCAGTAGGAGTAACCGAACCCCCCTCGCCGCAGGCAGCCTGCGTTGAAAATCGTACGAGGCTCGACGATCTCGCGTCGAGCACTAGCGCGAAGGGCTCGCGAGGATGCGATTTGCTTCTTGCCGAGCAAAGCCTTGCGGATAGTCGCTCAAATAGGATCGCGCCTCCGCGGCGGCAGCGGCGACCCCTGCGGCGCTGACGAGCGCGCGCATGTGCTCGACACGCGCCTCTTCTACGAGCGGCGATGCCGGAAAGCGCGTGACGAGCTCCGTCGCGAGTTGCATGGCGCGATGGACATCGCCCTGCTGGCGCGCGGCCATGGCCGCTTGAAGGAGTCGGTTCTCGGCGGCGAGGCTGCTGCTCTTCTCGGGGGCGTCCGCTCCCTTCGGCACACGGCCGCCGGTTCGCTGTCCCTGCGCGTTCGACCTCGGTCGGCTCGTCGCAGGAGTGGGCGCCATCATCGGAGCACCGAGCCTCCGTTCCGGCTCATCTTCGTGAGCGGGCAGCGATCCCGACGACCAGTGATCCCCGGCGTGGAGCATGACTTCGGCGCCGTCGTGGCGGACGGCAACGCTTCCCTCCGTAACGCCGACGGTGGTACGCGGTAGCGTCTCGCCTGGAATGATCCTGCGCTCGACCGAGAATGCGGTGCCATGCACGACCACCATCGCCTCCGGCGTTTGCACGGCCAAGCTCCGCTGAGGTCCCAGTTTGGGAACGCGCAAACTCACTCGTCCTGCGCCGAGAACGACGGCTTCGTTGCCATCCCTAACGCTCGTCGTGCTTTTGTTCGAGCCGGTGCGGTCGCGGACCAAGCGCACCCGGCTCAGGGGATCGATTTCCACTTCGGCGCCGCTTGCAAGCAGGGCCCGCGCGCGTCCTCCCTCTGCCGTCACCACCTCGTCGGCGTTGCCGACCGAAATTCGCTCGAGCGGCGCGGCGATCAAGTCCACCGACGGGCGGATGACCTGAACCGATCCTTCGAGCAGAACCAGCGCGCTCGAATCCGCGGAAAGCTCGGAATCCCGCCCATGCGAGCGAAGTCGTGTGGCCGTGAGCCCCACCATGAACACGAGGATTGCGGCGGCTGAGCCAAAGGTCGCCGCGCGAACGAACCGGCGACGCCGTGCGAGCTTGGAGGGCATGCCTTCGACCAGCCCGGCGAGGTGCAAAACGATGCGCTCGCGCCGAGCTCGAGCATGCGCGGCGTCTTCTGCCGGCACGACTGCCGTCGATAGCTGGCGCAGCAGATCGTCAGAACTCGTATTGGTCTGCATCACCGTACCCTCGGCTCATAAGGACCTATCTGTGCGCGGCGGAGTCGATCGTGAAGCTCCTTGCGACCACGCACGAGCCTCGATTGCGCGGCAGCGACGGACACGCCAGTGAGCGCCGCGAGCTCGTTCAAGTCGTGACCGAAGACGTCGAAAAGAAGAACGGCAGTGGCTTTGTCGGGGCTCATCGCGGCGAGCTCTTCGCAGACTCGACTTAGATCGCTGCGCACCGTCGCGTCTCGTTCGACGTCAGCGTGCGTTCTGGCTCGGCGCGCCTCGACATCGGCATCGCGGGCACGATCGACGACGCGCCGCTCGCGAATGCGCGATCGCAGCGCATTGAGCCCAAGGTTGCAGGCGATGGCCGCCGCCCATCCGCGTAACGTGCTTCCGCCTGCAAATTGGTCTTTGTGAAGAGCGAGGACGATTTGTTCGAAGACCGATTGCACCAGATCGTCGTGATCTTGTTCGCGCCGGCCGATAACACGGACGAGTGCGGTGTCGACGACGCGAATCAAGCGGTCATAAAGGATGGCGGCCTTATGCCCGTCGCCTCTGCGCAGCGCAGCCACCAGCGCGTCATCGGAAATCGCATCGATGTGGGCTTCGCCCGACCGCGTCTCGGCTCTCCCTTTCACGATGTGCAGGCGAGGGGGGACCTCGATGGCTCGCGGCGTGGCCATGGGAATAGAGTAACCGCTAGCGGTCGGTTTCAGGCAGCGTGCGCCGAAATTCGATCGCCGTCAGCGAAACGACCACTCTGCGCCCAGAAATCCCGCGTAACTCAACCACTGAGAAGAAGCCAACTTTTGCCGGTCGATCTCGATGGATGTGCCGCCGGGGAGCGACCACACGGAAAATCCGAGCGTCATACCCAATGGCCCCTTCGCTGGCCAAAGAACGTCCCCTCCGCAGCGAATCCCGGGGCTGACCCTGCTGCCCCCGCCGGAGACCGCGGCGCCGGGAGCGCTGCTAGCGTGCAAGTACTCCAGGATGAGCTCGAGGCGAAGGCGCAAAGCGAGATCGATGCTCGCTAATCGCGTCGCGGCCCCGCCGCCAAGGGCGAGCGTCGTCCAACGGACATCGATCTCGCGCTCGCCGAGTGGACGCCGGGCGTAGCTCGTCGACCCTTGCAAGAAAAAGGTCGATGAAAGAGCGACGGCTCCGTGAACGGCTCCGCCTAGGCGCATGCTGCCGTCATCGAGGCCCGGCCCGGCGAGTGCAGAAAGCCCCAGCCACGCGCGCGGGCCTGCGCTTGCACCTTGTGCGACAGACTGTCGAGCTTCGGGCGCGCTCGAAACGTAAGCTGGGACCTCCGTCTCTCCGACGAGCGCAGCGATGACGAGCCCGATCGTGCGCCATCGCTCGACCATGGGATCCTGGTCGGCAAAGCGGGTGTCACGTTCGACGCGGCGGCTCACCACCGCGTCCGAACGCTCGAGCGTGACGCGGACGTGCCGGCCGTTTCCGTCTGGCCAAGCGATGACAGCCGTTGCCGACGGCGGCGCACCGCGGTCCTGTTCCTCCGCCGCGACACACGAGCGATGCTTGAGCGCGTCCGAGCAGGCCGAAAGGACGGCCAGCCGTGAATCGGCCGTTCGCGGGAGGCCTTCGACGACGACAATCGGCGCTGGCATGCAGTTGCCACTCTAGCGAGGCGTGGTCGCTCGGAGCTCCGATTTTTCGCCAGCGCTATCAGCCCGCCCCGATCGAGCGGCCCGCGCCGAGCCCACGGGGCATCGCGTCGACGCGGCTTCGCCAGTCCCTCGGCGAGAAGCCGGTGTAACGTTTGAACGCGCGACTGAAGGCCGCGACGGCGCCATAACCAACGCTGTCCGCAATCTCGGCCACTGTCTTTCGCGTCGTGCGGAGTCTTTGCGCGGCGAGCTGAAGACGCCACGAGGTCAAATATTGCATCGGGGGACATCCGATGAGACGGCGAAAGCGCTCATCGAGAACGGAGCGGGACGTCGAACATGCTCGGGACAGCTGCTGAAGCGACCAAGATCGCTCGGGACTGCGGTGCAAGTGGGCAATGGCTCTGCTGACGATGGGGTCCACTGCCGCTGCAAGCCATCCCACTGGACCCGCCGTCTGCTCCTTCGTGTGAAAATCGAGGCACTTCAGGAAAAGAAGCTCCGGGAGCCGCTGCATCAGAATGTCGGAACCGCCGTTCGGAGAATCCGCCTCCGCAAGTGCGAAACGAACGTTGGTCGTAATCCAATCATTGAACGCGCCGGTACCCGTGCGCACGACGATCAACGGGGGCATGGCAGCAAGTACGGGGCTCAGGTGGATATCCTCGCTGTAGAGAAAGCCGCAGGCAACTGCGGTCACGGCCCCACCCCCACCGTGCCTAAGTGACGGCAGCTGCGACCATGGACGCGGAGGAAGGATCGCTCCCAGGGGGACCGCGCGAGTCCTGTCCGGACTCCGCATCAGATGTCGATCCGCGTACGGCAGAATCGCTACATCGCCTGCACCGAGCTCGTGATCATCGCCGTTCAGCGAGATGACGAACCGGCCTGCTAGGACGACATGGAAGAGAATCACGCGCCGCGCGCGTGGCTCGAGCGCGCGCGCGAGCTCCTCGCCGTCCGGTGACTCGAGCGCCCAGGGACTCGAGAACTTCGCGCGCACGAACAGTGCGCCCGCAAGGTGGAGCGAAGCGAGTGCCTCCCGCAGCAGCTGCGCGGGCTCTGCGGCCGCCTGCGTCCTTCGTGGTCGCGGGCGCTGGGACAAGTGTTCCGGCATCGCGGTCATGTTGCGAATGGTCGATTCGTAGCATGTTTGGCGGATGGGCACTCTGAATCACCTCCGTCGCCGCTTGAGGTTCGCCCTCCTGGTACTCGGCGCGGGTTCATCTTGCGCCGCCTGCCATCGTGGCGATACTTCGCCGGCGGCGGCCACTCTCAACGAGGGACGAACGATGTTCTCCGAAGCCGATGCGTATGAACGGTACATGGGTCGATGGAGCCGTCTGCTCGCCCCTTCACTCGTCGGTTTTTCCGAAGTGCGCGACGGGGATGCCGTGCTCGACGTTGGGACTGGCACGGGCGCGCTCGCGTTTGCCGTACGCGATGCCGCGAAGACGGCGCAAGTCACCGGCATCGATCCCTCGCCGGCTTACGTCGCGCATGCGAACGACAAGAATACGGATCCTCGCATTCATTTTGCGACGGGCGACGCGCAGGCGCTTAGTTTCGCCGACGCTCGGTTCGACAGGACGGTTTCGCTCCTCGTCGTCAACTTCATCCCCGATCGCGAACGTGCATTGAAGGAAATGATCCGTGTAACGAAGCCGGGTGGCATCATCAGCGCCGCCGTGTGGGACTACAGCGACGGAATGCAGATGCTGCGCGTCTTCTGGGACGAGGCCGTCCAGTTCGATACCGCGGCCGCGCCGCGCGACGAGGCGCACATGCCTCTCTGCAAGAAAGGAGAGCTCGCCGCGGCGTGGCGACAAGCCGGGCTGAACGATGTCCGCGAGACGTCACTCCGAGCGACGCTGCGCTTCGCATCCTTCGAGGACTACTGGGAACCCTTCCGACTCGGCCAAGGTCCTGCCGGGGCCTACGTGGCGCGGCTCTCGCCGGAGCGTCAGGCCGAGCTTGGCCGGCGTCTTCGACGACGACTGCTCGGTGGAGAAACGGATCACCCGTTCGAGCTCCAGGCGAGCGCATGGGCGGTCCGAGGGACCAAGGGCGCGCCCGACGGCGGCTAACGTTTGGTTGCGACGCTCGAGCGCCTAGCCCGGCGTATCGATCATATCGGCTGGAATGGGGCGGGGGATGGTGTCTCCTCGGTTATCACCGCGGCGATAGAAGCAATCACCGTGCGAATGTCTTCCACTGTGAGGCTCGGGAATGCCCTCAGAATCGCCGCAAATGTCTCGCCGTGGGCAAGGTAGACGAGAATCATTCGCACCGACACGCGCGTCCCCCTTATGATCGGCTGACCGCCGCAGACTTGCGGGTCACAAACGATTCGAGCCTGATACGCGATCTTCGTGCCTTCGATGGGCTTGCTCGCGGCCCGTTCAACCATCTGAGCGGAATGGGCGGTGTAACTGCGGACGCGATGTGCCTGTGCGTGATGAGGAAGCAGTCGTGTGGGCAAAAACGGCCGTGTGCCGCGCGAGCGCCTTCTTCCTCGTTGTCGCGGCAATTCATCGGCGTCCCGACACAACCCAGCCAGAACGCTTGTGATCGGTTTCATGGTGTCCACCTCCCCCCCAGGAAGTACACCCCAACCGCTTGGCGCGAATGTCAAATATGGTGTATTTTCTGCCAATGACGAAACGCGTCTTGTTGGTCGGTTTCGACGGCGCAGACGGGCTCGATCTGTTCGGGCCGGCAGAAGTCTTCTACGGCGCCGGCCGCAGGTTGGGGGCGGCGCATTATCAGGTCGTCGTTGCAGCCGTCGGCGGCGGCGCAATCGAGCTTTCTTCCGGCGTGTCGGTGGCTGCGCGCGACCTCGGTGCCATACGCGCGCGACCCGACGACACCGTGCTCGTCGTCGGCGGCGAGGACCGTGCGATGGACGAGGCTGCATCGAATGCGATGCTCGTCCGTTGGCTAGAGCGGGCCGGCCGGGTCGTGCGCCGTATCGGATCGATCTGCGATGGTGCATTCATCGTCGCGCGGGCCGGCATCCTCGACGGACGGCGCGTGGCGACGCATTGGTCATCGTGCGATCGGCTGGCGCGTCTACACCCGGCCATCAAAGTCGACCGCGAAGCGATCTTCGTCCGGGATGGGCGTGTCTGGACGTCGGCGGGCGTGACCACCGGGATCGACATGGCGCTGGCGATGGTCGAGGAGGATCTCGGCCGACGACTCGCCGACAGCGTCGCCGCGCACCTCGTGCTCTATGCGCGCCGTCCTGGGTTCCAGTCGCAGTTCAGCGAGGAGCTGGTCGCCCAAACGTCGGCGTCGGATCCCTTCGGCCCGGTCGTGGCGTGGCTGCGCGCGAACCTGCGCGGCTCGATCGACGTCGCGAAGCTCGCGCACAGAGCCGGCATGTCGGTGCGCTCGCTGCACCGCCATTGTCTCGAGGAGCTCGACACCACGCCGGCGAAGCTCATCGAAAAGCTACGCGTCGAGCGCGCGCGCACGCTGCTCACGACGACCGAGCTCGGAACGAAGACGATCGCCGCGCGCTGCGGGTTCGGAACGGCGCCGCGGATGGCGCGTGCCTTCGAGCGCTCGCTCGGCGTCGCGCCGAAGGCGTATCGCACGATGTCCGTCGGCGCCGCGCGGTGATCTTGGAGCGATCGACTCACGACTCTCCCACGCTGCCGGCACCTTCATAGGCGAACGCAGCGCTCGGCGCCTGTCGCAGGAGGAGCGCGTACGCGATCAGGTAAAACGAAATGCCGACCACGATGGTCAGCCTGAAGCCGATCTCGATCGACAGTACCAGCGAAACGACGCTGGCCAGCACGCCGGCTGCGCCATTGATCGCGAAGAACCACGGCTTGCTTCGCTCCGGGTAGCTGGCCATGCCAATGGGAAACGGAAAACCCATGACGAACCCGGTCGGGATCAGAACGATCCCGCTGATGATGACGCGCGCTGCCAAGGGGAGGCCGAGCGTCGCGTCGAACAAAGGCCCCAGCGCCCAGTTGACTGCCAAAAGTACGCCCGGAATCGCAATTCCCCAGCTCCTCGCAGCGACCACACGCGGATGAGAGGCCAAGAGCGATCCGAAGCCCGCGCCGAGGAGGAGAGCCGCCAGCACGACGGTCGTCGCGTAGCTCGGATGCCCGAGGTAGAGAACGAACTTTTGCATCCAAGGGACCTCGACCAGCATGAATCCGAGCCCGATGGCGAGGAAGTAGGCGCTGCCGTACCAGAGCTCGGGCGTGGCCTTCATTCGTTTGGCAAACGCAAACGGCAAGAAGAACAGCGCGCCAGTGAGGGCCGCGACCAGCACGAGCAGCAATCGCAAAAGCGCGACCGAGTGCTCGTTGTTGGAGAGCGTCGCAAAGTACTCGGGATCTACCTGACCAAAAAGCGACACGGTCTGAAAGAAGAACGGCCGGTCGTCCGTCGAGGCGGAAAGATCGAGGCCTTCTTTCTTGTACTTCTCCGATCCGTCGGCCAGCACCGACGCTACGACCGTCGCGTCGTCGTCGGCCGGAACCGGCCAGCGCCGATGAAATCCGCGCTCGTCGGCGATTTGATCGAGCTTGGCCAGGCGGGCCTCGTCGAAGGGAGCACGCGAAAGCAGAAACGTGCCCACGTCCCACGCTTGAAACACCGTCACGTGGCGCGCCGGCTCGGCGATCCCTTCCAAGGAAAGCGCGTGGGTGGCAAGCTCCGCCAGACGGGCGCCTTCCAGCTGGCGGTCCCCGGACATCCAGCGACTGATGGAAACGATCCCTCGGGGCGATGCTTTTTTCAGATAGAGGCGGAGCGCTTCGACCGTATAGAGATAGTTTTCCGAAAGCGCGAAGGCGCCGGCCGCGGTCGCGGCCCAGCTGTCGATGAGCGAGATCTGAATGAAATCGTAATTGCCCGACGAATGGCTGAGGAAGCTGCGCCCCTCGCCGACCACGGCGTTCACGCCGGGCAAGTGGTAGACGTCGCCCGAGAACTCGCGAAAAGGGCCGGACAAGGCGTCCACGATGTGCCCGTTCAGCTCGACGGCGTCGACGTGGGTAGCGCCTGCTTTGAGCGCGGCCAGGATGTCGCGCCCGCCCCCAGCGCCGACGACGCAGACGCGCTGGGGCGGGTTCAGTTGATAGCCGATGCTGGTCACGTCGAAGAACAGGTGCGTTAGCGCAGCCGGCGTCGTTTCCAGCCGCGTGACGGGCGTGCCGGCCGAAGCATCCTGTTCAATCCAAAGCTGCTGAAGCGGCTTTGCTTCGTAGTTCCAACCCATCCCCCAACCGAAGCCGGCGCTCGGGTCTTTGATGTAAAAGATGTCGGGATGGATGGTGAGGCGCGCGGTAGGCGTCCACTTCGCGTAAAGAATGTTCTCCGGCACAACGTACGACTTGGCGACGCGCAGGCGCAGCGGTTCCTTGGCGAAGAGGCACACGCCAATCGTGACGGCTCCCACCGCAACACTCCAGTGCGCACGCCCCATGAGCACGACCGCCGCAGCGAGCGGAAGGAGGCCCGCGACGGCGATCAAATGCGGCGTGGGGAGCGTGTCCATCAGCGGCACGACCATGACCGCACCTACCGTGGCGCCGAGCAGGTCCGCGGCGTACATGCGGCCGACCTTGCGGCCTTCGGCTCGCATGAGCAGTAAGCAGACGGCGCTGCCCAGGCAGAGCATGGGAGCCAGCACGCACGCTACGACCAGTACGATCTGAGGATCGGCGAGCGCTGCGAAGCCGGGCAAGATCCCGCCGTCGTGGCGCAGGACTTCGCTCCCTTTGAAGAGGGCGGCCAGCGACAGGGGCATCATCGACCCGGCGAGGACGAGGGCGATGGGGAGTGCGCGGTCGCTCGGCTTGCGCAGAGAAAACCAAACGCCAGGCGCGCCGAGGCCGAGCATCGCCATCGACACGGCGAGAAACGCGAAGTGGTACCAGAGCACCACCGAAAGGACGCGGGTGATGGCGATTTCGTAGAGCAGCACCGCGCACGACACGAGGCCGATTGCGATGTGAGCCCGAAGAGAGAGACGATCAGGAGTGCGGTCGAGCATCGGGTGCGCCCGTCGGCGACGAGTATCACCCGCGGATACGCCTCCGTGGCCTGCGCGGCAAGCGCGATCACGCTGGGAGCCGCACGTAAGGTCAGGGTGCCTGCTGCTAGCTGCCCTCGACGACCGGGAGGTGGACGAAGAACGTGCTGCCCCGACCGATCTCGCTCTCGACCTCGATTCGCCCTCCGTGGGCAATCACGATGGCCTTGCAGATCGCCAGACCAAGGCCCAAGCCGGCGCGCGAGCC
>Ga0111538_10004540_pt1 | contig 19262 bp, 23 predicted proteins | sample SoiMethybrSBSTD1_FD_79669 | JGI IMG/M metagenome (GOLD analysis project Ga0111538, IMG submission 79669) | Bulk soil microbial communities from a Populus tree surrounding site in Tennessee, USA - Soil MetaG P. TD hybrid SBSTD1 (version 2)... | ecosystem: Environmental > Terrestrial > Soil >...
AGCTGGGCCTCGATCTTGTCGACGAGGTCGAGCGCCACGCCCACGACGATGAGAATTCCAGTGCCTCCCAGCATGTAGGCGATCTGGTAGTCGATCTCGAGCGAAGAGGTCACGAGCTGCGGTGTGAGTGCAATCGCCGTGAGGAACGCCGCGTCCGCGATGGTGATCCGCTTGATCACGCGCTGGAGGTACTCCGCCGTGAATCGCCCCGGCCGGATCCCGGGGATGAAGCTCCCGTACTCCTTCAAATTGCCGGCGATCTCCACCGGATTGAACATGAGGGTCGTCCAGAAGTACGTGAAGAAGAAGATCAGCCCGATGTAGGCCGCAATGTAGAGGAATCCGTTCCTCGATAGAGCGTTCGCGAGGACCTTAAGGAAGCTGAAGAAGAAGTTGTCGCTACGGTACGCGGCCCACCCGAGGAAGCTCGAGGGGATGACGACGAGCGATTGCGCAAAAATGATGGGCAATACGCCGGCTGCATTCACCTTGATCGGCATGTAGGAGCGCGCGCCTCCGTAGAACCGCCGGCCGCGGACCGCGCGCTGCTGCTGAATGGGGATGCGGCGCTGGCCCTTGGTGATGAAGACGACCCCCGCCACGACCGCGAGGTAAAGGAGAACGAGGATGACCCCTTTCGAGACCTCGAAGGGAATCTGCTCCCACTCCGCGTTCTGGATCTGTCTCCCCATGCGTGCAAGCTGGCCGGGCATGTCGGCGATGATTCCGACCATGATGATGAGAGATGTGCCGTTGCCGATGCCGATCTCGGTGATCTTCTCGCCGAGCCACATGAGCGTCAGGCTGCCCACACTCAGCGTAAGCATCTGCACCAATCCCGGCCAGAAGCCCGTGTACGCTAAGAAGTTCGACCCCACCGGCTGGTTCTGCCAGCTATGGATGAGGAAGTACGACTGGATGAGGCAGAGGATGACGGTGAAGTATCGCGTGTACTTGTTGATCTGGCGTCGGCCGGCTTCCCCCTCCTTCGACAGCGCTTCGAGGCGTGGGAAGACCTTGATCATGAGGCTGAAGATGATCGATGCCGAGATGTACGGCATGATCCCCAGCGCGAAGAGGACCGGCGTCTGCAGGTTCCCCCCCGTGAGGGCGCTCGTGTAAATCAGCCAGTCGAGCGCGCCTCCTTTGTTCTGCTGCGTGTGCAGGAAGGATGGAACATCGACCCCCGGCAGGTAGAGGAAAAACCCGCAGCGGAAGATCGTGAGGAGCCCCAGGGTCCAGAAGATCCGCCGGCGCAAATCGGGAATCTTCCAGATGTCACGTAGGATTCTGAGCATTGTCCCTCAATCGCAGTTTCTGGGTCCGGGCAGGGCCCGACGTTCGGCTCACTCCGCAGCGCCTTCCGCGGGCTCCTTCTGAGCATCCTGCTTTTTCGGCTTCTTTGCAACGGGACTGTTCGCCCCGGCCGGTTTCGGTGCCGGTTTCGGCGCCGATTTCTTCTTTTTCGGCGGCTCGAGCGCCTGGAACTTGCTGCCAGAAGCCGTGATTTTCGACAGCGCGGCGGCGCTCGCCGTGTGGGCGACGATCTTCAAGTTCTTCTTGAGATCCCCGAGGCCCAGCACTTTGAGGCGGCCGTGCACCGGGTGAAGGATGCCCTTTTCCTCCAGGCTGCTCAGAGTCACTTCTTCTCCATTCGCGAAGTGGGCTTCCAGCTCGAGCAGGTTCACGACATCGTAACGGTTGCGGAACCGATGGTTCGAAAAGCCGCGCTTGGGGAGCCGCCGAACGAGTGAGGTCTGGCCGCCGTCATAGCCGTAGCGACGTTTCCAGCCGGAGCGCGACGCGGCCCCTTTGTGTCCGCGGCCCGACGTCTTGCCCAGGCCGCTTCCCGGTCCGCGGCCGCACCGTTTCCGCGTGGGCCGCTTCTTGACCTTGGAGAGTACGGTCGAAAGGTTCACTGCAATACCTCCACGCCGCGCAGGCGGGCGACATCCTCGGCGGTTCGAAGTCCGTTCAGGGCGTCGAGCGTAGCCTTCACGACGTTGATCGGATTCGTGCTGCCGTAGACCTTGCTCAGCAGGTTTTTCACGCCGGCGCACTCGACCACGGCGCGCACGGCCGACCCGGCGATGATCCCGGTTCCCTCAGCCGCCGGCACGAGCACGACCTTGCTCGTCAAGTAGCGACCCGCAATCTGGTGCGGGATGGTGTGCCCCTTCAGCGAGACTTTCCGCATGTTCTTGCGGGCATCTTTGATGGCCTTCTCGACCGACGGCGGCACTTCGTTAGCCTTGCCAAAGCCAAGGCCGACTGTCCCCTCGCGATCGCCAAGGACCACGAGCGCACTGAAGCTGAAACGGCGGCCGCCTTTCACGACGGTCGCGCAGCGATTGATTTTGACGACGCGCTCCTCGAGGCGGCTCTCGCCATCATCGCCATCTCTGCGCGGTCCACGATCGCGATCGCGACCCCGCGAGCCATCGCGTGGGCCGCCCGGGCCCCTGGGGCCGCGTGGCCCGCCGGGCCCTCTACCGAAAGCGCCGCGGCTCATGCCGCCACGGCCCATCACTCCACGTCCTATTCCACCCGCCGGGCGCTGCGCGGGCGTCTGCTGCCCGGGCGTCTGGGAAGGCGTCGAGGATGAAGCCTGCGATTCGGAAGCGGCGCCTTGCCTCGGTTCCGCGGGGGGTGTCGTTTCGTCGGCCAACGGATGCTCCTTCCAGTCCTGCTTTCGCGAGTCGTGGGACCTAAGTTGTCTGCAGCTGTTTCAGCGTCTCCGGGGGTGCAGCGCTGTCAGACCTTCAGGCCCGCTTTCTTCGCCGCTTCTACGAGCGCTTTGACCCTGCCGTGAAACTTGTAGCCATTGCGGTCGAATTGGACCGCTCCAATCCCCAACTCTTTCACCCGCTCGGCAATCGCCTTCCCGACGATCGCCGCCGCCTTGCAGTTCCCTCCAAAGCCTTTCACCTCGGCTTTCGTGTCTTTCGCCAGCGAGGAAGCGCTGGCGAGAGTCACGCCGCGGCGGTCGTCAATGACCTGGCAGGAAATGTTCTGGTGGCTACGGAACACAGCGAGCCGGGGCTTCTCCTGCGTGCCTTTGACTGTCAGCCGGATGTGGAACTTGCGGCGCAGGCGGCGCCGGTTCTTGTTCTTGAGTCGATTCGCTGTGCTCATGACCAGTCTCTCAGTTTTTCGCGAGCGTATTCCTCTGGAGGAGCGGCCCGCCCTCGGGCCGCGAGAGCGTCACTCTCCCGAGCCAAATGCCTTGCCGGCCTTTCGGATGATTCGCTCGTCGGAGTACCGAATCCCCTTGCCCTTGTAAGGCTCGGGTGGTCGGGTCTTTCGGATCTGGGCGGAGAACTCCCCCACGAGCTGCTTGTCAGCGCCTTTCACCACCACAGTCGTCGGCTTTGGCGTCTCGACGGTGAGCCCCGCCGGGATCTCGAGGGGCACGGGGTGGCAGAAGCCGATCTGGAGGACGAGCTTCTTGCCCTCGAGTTTGGCGTTGTAGCCGACGCCTTCGATCTCGAGCCGCTTCTCGAATCCCTTCGATACGCCCTCGACCATGTTGGCGATGAGGGCTCGCACCGTGCCGTGATAGGCGCGCTCGAATCCCTCTTCACCCTTCCGGGAGATCACGACGCGGCCGCTCTCGACCTCGATGCCGACATCACCGCGGAACGGGAATGAGATTTTGCCTTTGGGGCCCTCGACGGACACGCGCACGCCGGAGCCATCCTTCTGCTGGTTGACCTTGACTCCGCTCGGGATCACGACGGGCTGCTTTCCGATCCTCGACACGATGCAGTTCCTCTCGAATGCAATTCCTCTCGCAGCGGCGTCTCGGCGTCACCGCCAGAGCCGCGCGGCATGCGCTACCAAATCTCGGCTACCAAACCTCGCAGAGCACCTCGCCGCCTATCTTGAGCTTCTTCGCCTCGAGACTCGAAATCACTCCCTTCGAAGTGCTCAGAACGGCGACCCCCAGACCGTCCAGGACGTTCGGGATCTTGTCCGAAGGCCTGTAAACCCGTCTGCCGGGCTTCGACACCCTGCGGATGTGACGGAGGACCAGCTCGCCATCCGGTCCGTATTTGAGCTCGACACGGAGGATGGCTTTGGTCCCATCCATCTCGGGGAAATAGTCCGTGATGTACCCCTGCTCCTTCAGGACCCGGCACACGTTCTTCTTGAGGCCGCTGTAGGGGACTTTGACGTTCTTCTTGCCGCTGCCTACGCCGTTGCGGATGCGCGTCAACAGGTCCGCGATGGGATCGGTCATCATGCAGTCACCAGCTCGCTTTCCTGATTCCCGGAATCTCGCCGCGCAGTGCCAGATTGCGGAAGCAAATCCTGCAGACCTGGAACTTTCGGTAGAAGGCGCGTCGGCGCCCGCAGAGCTGGCAGCGGTTGTATCGGCGCGTCGAGAATTTCGGCGTGCGTCGCTGTTTGACACGCCAGGCGGTCGTTGCCACGAAACATTACCTCCTGAATGGGAATCCGAAGAACTCGAGAAGCGCCATCGAGTGCTCATCCGATGAGCGGTCGATCGTCAGGCAGACGTTGAGGCCTTGCACGAACTCGACGTTCTCCACGGCGATCTCCGGGAAGACGAGCTGCTCCGTGAGGCCAAGGGAATAGTTCCCCTGCCCGTCGAAAGCTCTCGCAGAGAATCCTCGGAAGTCGCGGATACGAGGGATTACAACGCTGATCAAACGGTCGAAGAACTCGTACATTCGAGCTCCCCGCAATGTCACCTTCGCGCCGACGTTCATGCCCTCTCGCAACTTGAAGCCGGCAATCGACTGCTTCGCCTTGGTGACGATGGGCTTCTGGCCCGTGATCAGACTCAGGTCTTTCACGGCCGCTTCGATGCGCTTGTTGTTCTCGACCGCCTTGCCGATTCCCATGCTCACGGTGATTTTCCAGAGCCTTGGGACGGCGTTGACGTTCTTGAATCCAAATCGATCCACCATTTGGGGAACGATTTCCGATCGGTACTTTTCCTGGAGGCGCGCCATGGTTCAGACGGGCTCCCCGCTCTTCTTCGCGTAGCGAATCTTGGTGTCGCCTTCCCAGCGATATCCGACGCGGGTCGGCTGATTGGTCTTCGGATCGACGAGCTGGACTTTCGACAGCGGCAGTGGCGCCTCTTTCTGGACGCGCCCACCCTGCGGGTTCTTTTGGCTCCTGCGAAGGTGCTTGAACCGGAGGTTGAGGCCTTGCACGATCACCTTGTCATCGTCCCGCAGGATGCGAAGGACTCTGCCTTGCTTCCCGCGAAGGGTGCCCGAGATCACCACGACCAGGTCATTCCGCTTGAGACGCATTCGTCAAACGACCTCCGGCGCCAGGCTGATGATCTTCATGAAGTTCTTGCCTCTCAACTCGCGCGCGACCGCGCCGAAGATGCGGGTGCCCCGCGGGTTGAGGTCGTTGTCGAGGAGGACGATCGCGTTGCGATCGAACCGCACGTAGGAGCCATCGTCCCTGCGGACGGCCTGCTTCGTTCGCACGATCACGCCCTTTACGACGTCGCCCTTCTTGATCTCGCTCGAGGGAAGCGCCTTCTTGACGGCGCAGACGATGATGTCCCCGAGGTAGGCGTACTTGCGGCTCGAGCCCCCGAGCACGTGAATGCACTGGACGAGCTTCGCGCCGGTGTTGTCGGCGACGTCGAGCTTGGTTCGGAGCTGGATCATGACTGCGGACCCCCTTCTCCGGCCCCCTCGATCTGCTCGACGGCCGCGACGTTCGAGTACCGAGACTTCGCGACGATCTCGAGGAGCCGCCACCGCTTTCTGCGCGAGAGCGGCCTCGTCTCTTCGATCCGCACGGTGTCGCCCACGTGGGACTTCTCGCCCTCATCGTGGACCAGGTACGTCGTCTGACGCTTGACGTACTTGCCGTACTTCGCGTGAGGCTCAAGTCGCGCGACTTTGACGGCGCGCGTCTTCCGCATCCGATCGCTGGTGACGATCCCGATCTGCGTCTTCGGGCCCTGGGTCGCACCCCCAGCGGCACCGGACGCGGAAGTCTGAGCCGACGCTTCGGGGGCTGCCTCGTTCTGCGCGCTCATGCTCTCCCTCCGGCGCTCGGCTGCGGTTGGCGCTGCCGGATGACCGTCAGCATACGGGCTATGTCCTTTCGCAGAGATTTCAGCTCCCTGGGGTTCTGCATGTCTTTGCCCTTCCCATGGAACCGGAGCTTGAACATCTTCTCTCGATTCTTGGTGATCTCCGCCTCGAGCTCGGTCGTCGGCAGAGCCAGGATTTCCTTGATGCGTTCCTTAGCGCTCATTTTGAACTCGGGATCGGTCTCGTTGCATCTCTCCCGCGGACCTTAAACTTTGGCGTGGCGGACGATGAATCGGCATCGCACGGGCAGCTTGTGTGAAACCCGCTTGAGGGCCTGCTTGGCGATACCCTCGGGGACTCCGGCGACCTCGTAGAGCACTTTGCCGGGCTTGACCACCGCGGCGTAGTACTCTGGCTCGCCCTTTCCCTTCCCCATGCGCGTCTCGGCCGCCTGGGCGGAGATCGGCTTGTCCGGAAAGATCCGGACGTAGATCCGGCCCTCTCCGTGAAGGAAGTGCGAAGCGGCGACGCGGCCCGCCTCGATCTGCTGCGCGCTGATCCAGCCGCGGTCGAGCGTCTGGAGCCCGCAGTCACCGAACACCACAAAGTTGCCGCGCGTGGCGTTGCCTTTGGCGTGCCCGCGCTGCTGCTTGCGGTGCTTAACCCTTTTTGGCATGAGAGGCATGAACACCCTCCTCCGCTTTATAGGGGCCGCGGTAGATCCAAACCTTGACGCCGATCGCGCCGTAGGTCGTGAAGGCCTCTGCGAAACCGTAGTCGATGTGGGCCTGCAGCGTCGCCAGCGGGACCTTGCCCTCGCTGAAGAGCTCGCAGCGCGCCATTTCGGAGCCGCCCAGGCGACCGGCGACCTGGATCTTCACGCCCAGCGCCCCCTTCTCCATCGCCGTCTTGATCGTGGTCTTCATCACACGGCGGAACGCCGCGCGCTTCTCGAGCTGCTGCGCTACGTTCTCCGCGGCGAGCTGTGCGTCGATCTCCGGATTCAAGACTTCGCGGATCTCGAGCTTGACCTCCTGGCCGCAGAGACGTTCGAGGTCCTCCTTCAGCTTGTCTACTTTCGCGCCCTTCCGCCCAATAATCACTCCGGGCCGCGAAGTGTAGAGGAAGATCTGGACGCGCTCCATGTCGCGCTCGATCTCGACCCTGGGGATCCCCGCAACCGCATACTCGCGCTTGATGAATTTGCGGATCAGGTTGTCCTGCACCAGGAGCTTCCCGAAGCGCTGCTTGTTGGCGAACCACCGGGAACGCCAGTTCTCGGTGATGCCCATCCGGAAACCGGTGGGTAGGGTCTTTTGTCCCATGAGTTAGCTCGACTCTCCCTTCTCGGAGGGCTCCGTCGGTTTTTGCTGCGGCTTCCCGGCGGCTTTGCCTTTCTTCCGAGAGCTGCCCGCGGCCTTGTCCATCTGCTTGAGGACGATGTTGATGTGGCAGCTTCGCGAAAGCCGCTGGTACGCGCGGCCCTGAGCCCGCGGTCGGATGCGCTTGAACATCGGCCCCCCGTCCACGAAGGCTCGCCACACGACGAGCTCCTCTTCGCTGAGGCCTGCTTTCTGCGTCGCATTGGCGAGAGCGGAGCGCAAGACCTTGCGGATCATGGGCGAGGCCCTCCGGTGGGAAAACCGGAGCTTCGTCAGGGCCTCTTCGACGCCGTCGCCTCGGATCAAGTCGATCACGAGGCGCGCTTTTTGCGCCGAGATGCGCGCGAACCGGTGGCTCGCCGCAAATGTGTTGGTTTCAGTGGCCATAACAGTCAGGCTTCTCCGTCATCGCTTTACCTGGCCGCGGGTCCCTCTTCGGCCTTCTTGATGCCCGAGTGGCCTCGGAAGATTCGGGTCAGGGAGAACTCGCCCAGCTTGTGGCCGACCATGTTCTCGGTGACGTAGACATCCCTGAATTATTTCCCGTTGTGCACTTCAAACGTCTTTCCGATGAACTGCGGCACGATCGTCGACGCACGAGCCCAGGTGCGGATGGGTCGATCCCCTCCCTTGCCCTGCTTGACGACCTTCTTGAGAAGCTTCGGGTCGACGTACGGCCCCTTCTTGAGAGATCTGCTCATGGGTTCAAGGCTCCTTCCGCCGCTAGCGGGGGGATCACTTTCTCCTGCGAATGATGTGCTTGTTCGAGAGCTTGCGGGGCTTGCGCGTCTTGCCGCCCTTCGAGAGGACGCCCCACTTGCTCTTCGGATGGCGCCCGCCGGAGCGACGGCCTTCGCCGCCGCCCATGGGGTGGGACACGGGGTTCATTGCCGAGCCGCGCACCGTGGGATTGATCCCCCGCCAGCGGTTCCTGCCCGCTTTCCCGATGGTGATGTTTTGGTTGTCGAGGTTGCCCACCTGGCCGATGGTCGCCCGACACTCGAGGAGGAGGCGTCTCACCTCTCCCGAGGGCAGCGCGACGATCGCGTAGTCGCCTTCCTTGGCCTGCACTGACGCCATCGTGCCCGCCGACCGCACGAGCTTGGCGCCCTGACCCGGCCGCAGCTCGATGTTGTGGATCGGGATGCCGGGGGGAATCGAGCGCAGCGGCATGCTGTTGCCCGACACGGGCTCGGCGTTGTCTCCGGAGAGGATCGGCTGGCCGACTTTGATGTCGTTGGGCGCGATGATGTAGCGCTTTTCCCCGTCGCGGTAGCTGAGCAGCGCAATGCGTGCGGTGCGGTTCGGATCGTACTCAATCGAGGTGACAGTCGCGGGAATGCCGGTTTTGTCACGACGGAAATCCACGAGGCGGTAGACCGGCTTGTGGCCGCCACCCTTGTGGCGCATGGTGATCCGGCCCGTGTTGTTCCGGCCGCCCGTCCGCTTCAGCTTGACGAGGAGGGACTTCTCAGGCTTCGAAGTCGTGATCTCGGCGAAGTCCGCGACGCTCGCGAAGCGCCGGCCCTTGCTCGTCGGTTTGTAGTTTCTGATTCCCATGGCTGTCAGTCGCCCGCACGCGCGGGTCTCATGAAAAAAGAACGGCGGACCTGATCAATAAACGTCCAGCTTGTCGCCGACCTTGAGCGTCACAATGGCTTCCTTGCGGTCCTGGCCGTAGCCAACCGACCGCCCGAGCCGCTTGAACTTTCCCTTCCGGTTGCGAATGTTCACTTTCACAACCTTGACGGCGAAGGCCTCTTCGATGGCTTTCTTGACCTCGATCTTGTTCGTGCCACCATCGACCTCGAAGACGTAGGCATTGCGGGACTCGATCCCCTTCGTGGATTTCTCCGTCAGGATCGGCCGCCGCAGGATGTTGTGGTTCATTCTTTGCCTCCGCTCTCCTCACTAGCGTTCGAGCCTGCTTCCGCGAGGCTCACGGTGAGGGAATCGAATGCGTCCCTCGTGAGCACGATCGTCCTCGCATTCAGCACGTCGAGAGCGTTGAACTCTTTGACAGGCGCGACCGTGACGCCCTCGATGTTGCGAGCCGAGAGGTAAAGGTTCTTGTCATAGGTGCCCGTGCCAAGGAGGCAACGGCCGCGCACGCCGATGGCCTGGAGCGCGGCAGCCACCGGCTTCGTGCGGGGCTTGTCGCCGGCGTTCAGGCCTTCGATGACGACCACTTCGCCAGCTTGCAGCTTCGACAGGAGCGCGCTGCGCACCGCGAGCCTTCGCTGCTTGCGGTTGATCGCGTAGGAATAGTCGCGCATGTGCGGGCCGAAAATGATGCCGCCGCCGCGCCAAAGAGGCGATTTGCGCGTGCCGGCGCGGGCGCGCCCCGTGCCCTTCTGTTTCCACGGCTTCTTGGTCGAGCCCGCCACTTCCGCGCGAGTTTTCGTCTCGTGCGTGCCCACGCGGCGGTTGGCGAGGTACATGACCGCCGCCTCCTTCAAAAGGGGGTAGCGGACCCTGCAGTCCACGCTGTCGGCGGAGATCTCGAGGCTGCCTTTGTCCTCGCCGCCAACACCCTTCACCGGGATCTGAATGGTTTTGCTTTCACTCATGACGGCGCCTCGGTTACAGGCTTTCCTGGATGTACAAGTAGCCCCCGTTCGCACCGGGCACGGAGCCCTTCACGAGGAGGAGGTTGTCGGCCTCGTCGATGCGCACGACGTCGAGGTTGCGCGCCTTGCGCAGCGCTGCGCCCATGTGCCCGGGCATTTTCTTGCCCTTGTGGACGCGGCCGGGATCGGTGTGCATGCCCGTGCTCTTCGGCTCGCGGATGTTCTTCGTGCCGTGAGATTTCGGTCCGGCGTTGAAGCGGTACCGTCGAATCACGCCCTGAAAGCCCCGACCCTTCGTCACCCCCCGCACGTCCACCTGCTTCACATCCTTGAACACTGCCACCCCCACTTGCACCCCCGGAACCACCCCCTCTTTCCCCTCGACCGCCACGATACATTCTGGATCGATGAACGGCACCTCACGCACATGGCGCTTGGCGGCGAGCCCCAGCTTGTCGAGGCGAGCTTGCTGGGGCTTCTTTTTCTTTTTGGCGGTGTCGTCGAAGCCCAGCTGAACGGCCTCGTAGCCGTCCTGCTCCGCTGTCTTCACCTGGAAGACGGTGCAGGGGCCGGCCTGGATCACAGTGACCGGCACGCGGCGACCCGCCTCGTTGTAGACCTGCGTCATGCCGATCTTCTTCCCGAGGAGGGACCGGCGAGCTTTCTTCCCGCTCTTGGTCTTCGCGGATGCGGGAGCTTTGGATTCGGATGCAGCCATTCTGTCTCGCCTCTTCGATCCTGTCCTGCGATCAGGCCTTCATGTGCAGGTTCACGCCCGCGGGCATGGTGATCTTCTTCAGAGCGTCCATGGTCTTCCCGCTCGGCTCGGAAATGTCGATCAGCCTCTTGTGGGTTCGCATCTCGAACTGCTCCCGCGACTTCTTGTCCACGTGCGGCGAGCGGTTCACAGTGTAGCGCTCGATGCGAGTCGGCAGCGGAACCGGACCCGAGACTTTGGCCCCCGTCCGTTTCGCGGTCTCAACGATGTTGAGGGCCGCCTCGTCGAGGACCTCGTGGTCATACGCCTCCATGCGGATTCGGATTTTCATGATTCGAGGCTCTTGCTGCGCTGCCGGGCATCTATTTCCATGCGCCGGCGGGCTTCCTTCGCGTTCCCGTGACTTCGCGGACCGCCGCTTTTTCTCGGATTTTCTCGGACCTTCTACCGGATCGCCCCCGTGTCGCTCGTCGCAGATCGGAATCAAGGCGCAGCTTCCACCCGCGGCCCTCGCGAGGTTGCATTTCGCGAGCGGCTCGGCAGAAAACCCGCGCCAGTTCTTCAGGAAAAGCCGCGCTCCCCAGACAAATCCGTGGAGCGACTGGAACCGTGGTGACGGGCGGCGCGGGGCGTGGAGGAAGGCCGAAGCGTCCTCTCACTGCAGCTCCCCCTAACTTCGCGGAGAAGCTCTCAAGGAGCGTGAGGAATTAGCCTGGCCGTAACCCCTGTCCACACCGCAACTAACGACGGTCCGACTGAGGGGTAAAGCGCAAGATTATAGCAGTATGCAATTCCATGTCAACAGTGAAGAAATGACGCGAAAGGGCGGGGGCCTACGTCAACCTTCCTCGATTTTTGATCCGAGGCTCACGGCAGCAGGCGTTTTTCTACCTCGCGTGGCACGGGGGCGTAGGACTCGGGTTCGAGGCTGATCGTTCCCCGGCCCTGTGTGAGAGAGCGCAGCGTGCTCGGGTAGCCGAATACCTCGGCGATGGGCACTTTGCCTCGAATCCAGCGTGATTCTTGCACATACAACACTTCCTCAATGCTCGATCGGCGGCCTTCGAGGTCCGTCGCGACGGCCCCGTACGCCGCGTCCGGCACCTGGATCTCGAAGCGCATGATCGGCTCGAGGATGACGATCCCTGCCTGCTCGAGCCCCTCATTCACGGCGGCGGCGCTGGCCGCCTGGAACGCTGCCGGCGTGCTTTCGTGGGGCCGGAATTCAGCGGACAAGACGCGTGCAAGGACCTGGACGAGCGGAAAACCGAGCCCTCCGCCCGATTGGAGGGCATCTTTGACGCCGTCAAAAATGACAGGGTGGAGCTCGAGGGGCACGATTTCCTTCGACAGGCGGCTTTCCACTTTCGGGGTCTCGGAGTCGCGGGCCGGAACGAGCTCGACCTCAACCCTCGCGAAGACGTGCTTCCCGCCGAGTTGCCGGTCGATTTCCCCCTTCACGCGAGCTTCCCGCGCGATCGTCTGGCGGTAGGAGACCCGCGGAGCCCCCACCGCCGCCGCTACGTGGAACTCGCGCTCGAGCCGCTCGCGAACGATCTCGAGGTGGAGCTCCCCCATCCCCGAGAGCACGAGCTGGCCCGTGTCCTTGTCGGACGCCAGCTTCAGCGTCGGGTCCTCGCGCAGGAGGCGAGAGATCGCCTCGAGGAGCTTGTCGCGGTCGGAGATCGTCACGGGCTCGATCGCCATGGACACGACCGTCTCCGGAAAGCGCGGAGGCTCGAGAAGGATCGGATGGGCAGGGTCGCACAGGGTGTCGCCCGTCGACGTGGTCTTGAACCCGATGACACCGACGATGCTTCCCGCTTCGGCCGTCGGTATCCGTTCCCGCAGATTGGCGTGCATAAGGTAGAGCTGCTGCGCCCGGTCGCGCTTTTGCGTCCTCGAGTTCCAAACCTGGGCGCCCTCCCGGAGCTCCCCGCTGTAGACGCGCGCGTAAACGAGGTCGCCGTGAGCGTCCGCGGCCGTCTTGAACGCCAAGGCCGCGAGGGGCTCTTTCGATGAAAGCCGCCGCTCGATCGGCTGCATCGTGGTGGCATTCAACGCCGTAACGGATCCGAGGTCCTCGGGCGCGGGCAAGTAGTCGCAAATCGCGTCGAGCAGCGGCTGGATGCCTTTGTTGCGGAACGCGGCACCGCAGAGGACGGGCGTGAGGCGCAGGGAAATCGTCCCTCTGCGCAGCGCGGCCTTGAGGGCCGCGATCGAGACCTCGCCACCGGAGAGATACGACTCGAGGAGCGTGTCGTCGACCTCCGCGGCCGCCTCGACGAGCTTCAGCCGCCAGGACTCGGCCTCCGCAGCCAACTCCGCCGGAATCTCTCCCACAACGACTTTTTCGCCGAGCGACTCCGCCTCGAAGCGGATGGCGCGCCGCTCGACGAGGTCGATCACACCCTCGAAGCTCGCCTCGCGGCCGATCGGGATTTGGATGGGGACCGCGTTAGCTCCCAGCCGCGATCGAAGCGCCGCGACGACACGGAAAAAGTCGGACCCTACGCGGTCAAGCTTGTTCACGAACGCCAGGCGGGCGACGCGGTACTTGTTGGCTTGCCGCCACACGGTCTCGGACTGCGCTTGCACGCCCGCGCACCCGCAGAAGACTCCCACGGCCCCGTCGAGCACGCGCAGCGCCCGCTCCACTTCCGCCGTGAAGTCGACGTGGCCGGGCGTGTCGATCAAGTTGAGCTGGTGACCCTTCCAGGTGACGGCGGTCGCCGCTGCAGTGATCGTAATGCCACGACGCTGCTCCTCGGGCATCCAGTCGAGAGTCGCCGTGCCCAGGTCCACCTCCCCCATCTGATGCTCCCGATGGGTGTAGAAGAGGATTCGCTCGCTGACCGTGGTCTTCCCGGCGTCGATGTGAGCGATGATGCCGAGGTTGCGAAGAGGTGGGCGGGTGGTCATGAGCCCGGGATGATACCCGGGCCATCCACCTTCTCCATGGCTCGAAACGCGCCCGTGCGGGGGCTACCAGGCGAAGTGCGCGAAGAGGCGGTTCGCTTCCGCCATCTTGTGCGTGTTCTCGCGCCAGGTGATCGATGCGCCCTGGTTGTTGAAGGCATCGACCAGCTCGTCGGCGAGACGAAGGGACATCGGCTTGCCCTTCTTGCCACGCGCATTCTGGAGGATCTGGCGGATGGCGAGCGTCTGCTGGCGCTTCCGGCTAACCTCCATGGGGACCTGGTACGTGGCGCCGCCCACTCGCTTCGACCGGACTTCGAGGTGTGGCTTCACGTTGTTGATCGCCGTGGTCACGACCTCGATGGGCTCCTTGTCCTTGACCCGGTCTTTGATGATGCCGAGGGCGTTGTAGACCACGGCCTGCGCCACGGTCTTTTTGCCGTCGTACATGAGCTGGTTGATAAACTTCGCCAGCACGATGTTGTTGTGCTGGGGATCCGGCCGCAGGAAGCGCTCGGTCGGCTTGAACTTGAACTTCGTCTTCTCGACCTTCTTCTTCGTCCTGCGAAATCGGAATGGAGGCATGTGTCAGGAGCCCTTCTTCTTGCCGTACTTGGAACGAGCCTGCTTGCGTGTTTCCACGCCCGTCGCGTCGAGCGTGCCACGGATGATGTGGTAACGCACACCGGGAAGATCACGGACGCGGCCGCCTCGAACGAGCACGATCGAGTGCTCCTGAAGGTTGTGGCCAATGCCCGGGATGTACGCCGTAATCTCTTTGCCGTTCGTCAGCCGGACGCGGGCGATCTTCCGGAGGGCCGAGTTCGGCTTCTTCGGAGTCATGGTCTTGACCTGAAGACACACCCCCCGCTTCTGTGGGCAGGCGTCCAGCACGGGCGACTTGCTCCGGCGCCGCACTTTCTTGCGGCCCTTGCGGACCAGCTGGTTGAACGTTGGCATTGAGGTCGGTGTCCTCGGTGATCTTCCCTGTCGTTCGGATTTATTCGCTGAGCACGGTCGACTACTCGTCGATTTCTTTCGACTATTCGTCGATTTCTTTCGACTATTCGTCGATGAGGTCTTCTTCGCCTTCCTCCTGCTCGCGCTTTACGGCGGCGAGCGCCTCTCTCATGCTCTCCGTTCGCGTCTCGGGCAGCATGGGCTTCTCGACCGGAATGGGCTCCCCGATCTTGCGAACGGCCTTGCGAGTGTAGGCCAAGAAGCCCGTTCCCGCGGGCACGAGGTGCCCCAAAATCACGTTCTCCTTGAGGCCGACAAGGTAGTCGGTTTTACCCGCGAGCGCCGCCTCGGTCAACACCTTGGTGGTCTCTTGGAAGCTCGCCGCCGAGATGAAACTCTCGGAGTGGAGCGACGCCTTCGTGATCCCGAGCAGGAGGGGTTCCGCCGTCGCCGGCTTCTTGCCAAGCTTCACGGTCTCCTGATTGATCCGCCGGAAGCGGAACTTGTCGATGATCGTGCCAGGCAGGAGCTCGGTGTCGCCGGACTCGACGACCTGCACGTTGCGGAGCATCTGCGCGATGATGATCTCGATGTGCTTGTCGTCGATGCCCACGTTCTGGGATCGATAGACGTTCTGGACCTCGCGGAGGAGGTACTGCTGAACGGCCTCCTCGCCGCTGATCCGGAGAATGTCGCGGGGGATGAGTGGTCCGTCGACGAGGGCCTCGCCGGCTCTCACGCGATCGCCCTTGTGGACGCGGAAGTGCTTTCCGTGCGGGATGATGTGCGCCACTTCCATGCCCGTCTCGTTCCGGACGATGATCGTGGACTTGCCGCGCTTCTTCTCGCCGAGCTCCACGTTGCCGTCGATCTCGCTGATGACCGCGGGGTTCTTCGGCTTGCGGACCTCGAAAATCTCGGTCACGCGAGGCAAGCCGCCCGTGATGTCCTGCGTTCCGGTCACTTCCCGCGGCGTTTTCGCGATCAGCGTTCCGGCCGCGATCTTCTGGCCCGGCTCGACCTCGATGTAGGCCTTCTCCGGGATCGGGTACATCGCCAGGGCTCCCCCGGCAGGATCTTTGATGATGATCTGGGGGTGGAGCTCGCCCTTGTGCTCGATGATTTGGCGGCGCAGCTTTTTCGAGACGTTGTCCTGCTCCACCTTCATAGTGGCGCCCTCGACAATGTCGTCGTACTCCACCACCCCGGACTTCTCCGCGATGATGGGGATCATGTGCGCTTCCCAGTTAAGGAGCTCGATCCCTGCCTTGACCTCGCTATCCTCCTGGACGAGGAGGACCGCGCCCGCCGGCACGGCGTGCCGCTCGAGCTCACGGCCCTTCGAATCCATGATCAGCATCTCGCCGTTCCGGTTGAGGACGACGATCTGATTGAGAGGGTTCCGCACGACTTTCAGGTTGTTGAACTTGACGATTCCTTTGTGCTTCGTCTTCGTCACCGTCTCTTCGACGGTCTTCGCGGCGATTCCACCGATGTGGAACGTGCGCATGGTGAGCTGCGTGCCCGGCTCGCCGATCGACTGTGCCGCAATGATCCCCACCGCGGTCCCCTCCTCGACCCTACGGCCCGTCGACAGGTCCATGCCGTAGCACTTCCCGCAGACGCCGAGGGAGCTTTCGCAAGTGAGCGGCGACCGCACGCGCATCTTCTCGAAGCCCATGCCTTCGATCTTGCGCGCGATCTCTTCGGTGATGACCTGGTTCTCGTCGACGATCAACTGGTCCGTGATCACGTCGACGATCTTCGTTCGGGCCGTCCGGCCAGTGATCCCCTTGGCAAGGGACACTTCGACCTTGTCGCCCTTGTAGATCACGCCTTTCGTGATGCCGTTCAGCGTGCCGCAGTCGTCCTCCGTGATGACCACGTTCTGGGCGACGTCGGCCAACTTCCGGGTCAAGTAGCCCGAATCGGCGGTCTTGAGCGCCGTGTCCGCGAGACCCTTGCGGGCGCCGTGGGTGGACGAGAAGTACTCGAGCACTTTCAGGCCTTCGCGGAAGCTCGCTTTGATCGGCGTTTCGATGATCTTGCCCGAAGGCTTGGCCATGAGGCCACGCATACCGGCGAGCTGGCGGATCTGCGTAACGCTGCCTCGCGCGCCCGAGTCCACCATGAAGTAGATCGGGTTCACGTAGCTCTTGCCGCCACGGTAGTCGTTCTTCAGAGCGCTCAACATGTCTTCGCCGACGCGCTCGGTGGCGTGCGTCCAGAGGTCGATGATCTGGTTGTACCGCTCGCCTTCAGTGATCACGCCGCGCTGGTACTGCTTCTCGACTTTCTCCACCTCGCCCTGCGTCGCGCCGAGGATCTTCGCTTTCGATTCTGGAACGCGCAGGTCCTCCTTCGCGAAGGAGAGGCCGGAGAGGGTTGCCATCTTGAAACCCAGCTCCTTCAGGTCATCGAGGAGTGACAGCGTCGCGCGACGGCCGAGCAGCTGGTAGCAGTCGTGGATGACGCGGTTCAGGTTCCCCTTCGTCATCTCGAGGTTGTAGAAGTTCATCCCCTCGGGAAGGATGTCGTTGAAGTAGATGCGGCCTACGGTGGTCGTGTATATGCCGCGTTCCTCCTTGACGACGCCTCCCTTCGTCATGAACTTCACGTTCGGGCTCAGCCGCACGCGGATCTGCGTGTGGAAGGTCACTTTGTCCTGCGCGTGCGCCCGGAACGCCTCCATGATCGAAGAAAAAGTCCGCGGCTTCGCGTCCTCGTCGAACACGGATGCCGTCAGGTAGTAGCACCCGAGGACGATGTCCTGCGACGGCGCGATCACGGGCTTGCCGCTGGCGGGCGAGAAGACGTTGTTCGTGGACATCATGAGCGTCGCGGCCTCTACCTGCGCCTCGATCGAGAGCGGCAGGTGAACGGCCATCTGGTCGCCGTCGAAGTCCGCGTTGAAGCCTTCGCACACGAGAGGGTGGATCTTGATGGCATTGCCTTCGATCAACACCGGCTCGAACGCCTGAATGCCCATGCGGTGCAGCGTGGGCGCGCGGTTCAAGAGCACGGGATGGTCGTGGATCACGTCTTCGAGGATGTCCCAGACCTCCTCGTCCTTCCGCTCGAGCATCTTCTTGGCGCTCTTGATCGTGTCAGCGTGGCCCAGCTCTTTCAGCTTGCGGATGATGAAAGGCTGGTAGAGCTCGAGCGCAATTTTCTTCGGCAGGCCGCACTGATGGATGCGGAGCTCAGGGCCGACCGCGATCACGGAGCGCGCGGAGTAGTCGACGCGCTTGCCGAGAAGGTTCTCGCGGAAGCGCCCCTGCTTGCCCTTGATCATGTCCGTGAGGCTCTTCAGGGGCCGGTTGTTCGAGCCCAGGACGGGGCGGCGGCAGCGGTTGTTGTCGAACAGCGCATCCACGGAGTGCTGGAGCATGCGCTTCTCGTTCCGGATGATCACGTCCGGCGCGTTCAGATCGAGGAGCTTCTTCAGACGATTGTTCCGGTTGATCAGGCGCCGGTACAGGTCATTCAAGTCGCTCGTCGCGAAGTTGCCGCTCTCGAGCAGGACGAGCGGCCGCAGGTCCGGGGGGATCACCGGAATGACGTCCATCACCATCCACTCGGCTTTGTTTCCCGAGTCGAGGATGGCCTTGACGATCTTGAGCCGCTTAATGATGTCCTTGGTCTTCTGCTTCGACCGCGTCGTTTTGAGCTCCGCTTTGAGCTCCTCGACGAGCTTCTCGAGGTCGATCCTGCGGATCAGCTTCCGGACCGCCTCCGCGCCGGTGTCGGCCTCGAAGGATTCACCGTACTTCTCCCGGCACATACGGAACTCCTCCTCGGTGAGGAGCTGCTTCTCTTTCAGGTGCGTGTCCCCGGGGTCGATGACGACGTAGTCCTGGTAGTAGATGATCCTCTCGAGGCTCGAGGTCTTCATGGCGAGGAGGTTGCCGAGGCGGCTCGGCATCGCCTTGAAGAACCAGATATGCACGACGGGCGCGGCGAGGTTGATGTGCCCCATCCGCTCGCGCCGGACGCGCGAGTGGATGATCTTGATGCCGCAGCGGTCGCAGATGATGCCGCGGTGCTTAATGCCCTTGTACTTGCCGCAGAAGCACTCCCAGTCGCGCTCCGGGCCAAAAATTCGCTCGCAGAAGAGGCCGTCTTTCTCCGGCCGGTAGGTTCGGTAGTTGATGGTTTCGGGCTTCTTCACTTCCCCGTAGGACCAAGAAAGGATGTCGTTCGGGGACGCGAGGCGGATGTGCACGCCCGTGTAGTCATTGACGCGATCGTAGACGTTCTCAACCATGGCAGGCTCCTCTCGATTCCCTCTTACTCGTCCTTCTTCACGGCGACAGGCTCGCCGCGGCCCTTCTGGAGCTCCAGGTACAAGCCGAGCCCCTTGATCTCGTGCGTGAGCACGTCGAAAGAGACTGGCTTTCCGGGCTCGAGGGTGTTTTCGCCTTTCACCATCGATTCGTAGATTTTCGCCCTTCCATCCACGTCGTCGGACTTGACGGTGAGGAGCTCCTGGAGGATGTTCGCCGCGCCGTAGGCCTCGAGCGCCCAGACCTCCATCTCCCCGAACCGCTGTCCGCCGAAGCGCGCCTTGCCCCCCAGCGGCTGCTGCGTGATGAGGGAGTAAGGCCCAGTGGCGCGTGCGTGGATCTTGTCATCCACGAGGTGGTGCAGCTTCATCATGTAGATGAAGCCCACG
>Ga0111538_10004545_pt1 | contig 19246 bp, 13 predicted proteins | sample SoiMethybrSBSTD1_FD_79669 | JGI IMG/M metagenome (GOLD analysis project Ga0111538, IMG submission 79669) | Bulk soil microbial communities from a Populus tree surrounding site in Tennessee, USA - Soil MetaG P. TD hybrid SBSTD1 (version 2)... | ecosystem: Environmental > Terrestrial > Soil >...
CAACAGCGTGAGCAGCGCGGGACCGTCGCGATGACGGTGCTCTGAACGGTTCGGTTCGTGGCGGCGTCAGAGCAATCCGGCACCGCGCGCCCACTTGTACTTGGCGCCGAGCACGTCCACCGGGATCTCCGTCGAATAGGGATAGGCCGGAATCTTGTGATCGAAGAGGTACTCCGATGCCTCTTCGACCTCCACGTCGCCCGCGAGCGAGACGACGATCGGTTTGTCGATGCCCTTGCCTCGCATCTCCTCGACGATCTCGGCCAGCAGCTTTGCAAAGACCATCGGCGGCGTGACGATCGTGTGCCAGTAGCCGAGGATGAGCGCATGGATCCGCGGATCCTCCAACCCGAAACGGACGGTGTTCTGGTAGGTCTTCGGCGGCTCGCCGCCGGTGATGTCGACCGGGTTGCCGGATGCGCCGAACGGAGGAATGAACTTCTTGAACGCCGCGTCGAGGTCCGGCGGAAACGTCATGAGCGACAGGCCGTTGTCCACGACCGCATCCGACAACAGGACGCCGGAGCCGCCGGCTCCGGTGATGATCACGATGTTGTCGCCCTTCGGTGTCGGCAGGATCGGAAGCGCCCGGGCAAATTCGAGCATCTCGCGCAACGAGCGCGCGCGAATCACGCCGGACTGCCTGAGCACGTCATCATAGATTTTGTCGTTGCCCGCGAGTGCGCCCGTGTGTGAACTGGCGGCCTTGGATCCCAGGGCGGTGCGTCCGGCCTTCAGCACGACGACGGGCTTCTTCTTCGACACGCGCTTCGCCACTTCGGCGAACGCGCGGCCGTCCTTCAGGTCCTCGCAGTGCTGCACGATGATGTGCGTGTTGTCGTCCTGCTCGAAGAACGTCAGCAGATCGTCTTCATCGATATCCGACTTGTTCCCCAAGCCGACGATGGCCGAGACGCCCATCTTGGCCGAGCGGGAGAAGCCGATAATCGCCATCCCGATGCCGCCCGACTGCGACGATAACGCCGCGTGGCCTTTGACGTCGTAGGCCGTGCAGAACGTCGCGCAGAGGTTGCTCCAGGTGTAGTAGAAGCCGTAGATGTTCGGGCCCATCAGCCGGACGCCGTACTTCTGAGCGACCGCGACGAGTTCCTTCTGTCCCTCATGATTACCGACTTCAGCAAACCCTGAAGGAATGAGGACCGCGCCCGGAATCTTCTTCTCGCCGCACTCCGCGACCGCCGCGGCCACGAACTTCGCCGGGATCGCGAAGACGGCGACGTCGATGTCACCGGGCACGTCCTTGACGCTCTTGTAGGCCTTCAGCCCCATGATCTCGTCGGCCGAGGGATTGATCGGATAGATCTGCCCCTTGTAGCCGCCGTTGATCAGGTTCTTCATGACCGAGTTGCCGATCTTGCCGGCCTCGGCCGAGGCACCGATCACGGCGACCGCCTTCGGCTTCATGATGCGGTTCATGTCGCGCACGATGTCTTCGTGCTTCGGGCGAAACCGTGCTGGCGCGGGTGACGCATTGACGACGATCCGGACGTCGGCCGCGATCGCTCCGTCCTTCGTGGCGAAGACCGGGTTCAGGTCCATCTCCGCGATCTCCGGATGGTCGGCGACGAGCTGAGACACGTTCTGGATCATCCCTGCGAGCGCGTCGCGATTGACCGGATCCCCGCCGCGCACGCCCTTGAGGATCTGCGCGGCAGCGATGCCGTCGAGCATCGACAACGCGTCGTCGTGCGTCGCGGGCGAAAGACGGAACGTGATGTCCTTGAGCACTTCGACCAGGACACCGCCGAGACCGAAGGCGACCAACTTGCCGAACACGGGATCGGTGACCGCGCCGATGATCACCTCCTGGCCGCCAGCGAGCATCTGCTGTACCTGGACGCCGAGGATCTTCGCCTGCGCGTTGTACTTCTTCGCGTTGGCGATGATGGTGTCGAAGCCCTTCCGGACGTCCTCGGCGCTCTCCACACCAACCAGCACGCCTCCCGCCTCGGTCTTGTGCAGAATCTCCGGCGAGACGATCTTGAGCACCACCGGAAAGCCGATGGCCGTTGCGATCGCGGCTGCGTCGGCCGCCGACGTTGCCACGCCTTCCTTGGGAACGGTGATCCCGTACGCGTCGCACACGAGCCTGCCTTCAGGTGCGGTGAGCGACGTGCGGCCTTCGGCTTTGACCGCATCCAACACACGTCTGACTTCTACGGTCGGGTCGTTGATCATCGTCATGTGTAGAGCCCGTCTAGATGGCTTTTTCGGCGCGCAACGCTGCGATCTCGGTTGCCCCGAAGCCGAGTTCTCCCAGGATCTCGTCAGTGTGTTCGCCGAGCAGTGGTGATCGCTTCACGTCCGCCGGACTGTCCGACATCTTGATCGGATTGCCTACAGTCAGGTACTTGCCGCGCGTCGGGTGATCGACCTCGACGACCGTGCCGGTCTTGCGCAGCGACGGTTCGTCCGCGATCTCTTTCATGGAGAGAATCGGTCCGCACGGGATGTCGTGGGTGTTGAGGATGTCCATCGCCTCGAACTTGGTCTTCGTCTTCGTCCATTCCTCGATGCCGTCGAAGATTTCCGACAGATGCGGCAGCCGCGCTTTCGGCGTCGCGTATCGCGGATCGGTCAACCACTCCTCGCGGCCGATCACTTTGCAGATCGCTTCCCAGACCGGCGCCTGCGTGATGAAGTAGATGTACGCGTTGGGATCGGTCTCCCAGCCCTTGCACTTGAGAATCCATCCGGGCTGTCCGCCGCCCGAGGCGTTCCCCGACCGTGGGGCGGCCTCGCCGAACGTGCCGTTGGGGTATTGCGGGTACTCCTCGAGGACGTGCGTCCGTGCGAGCCGCTGCTGATCGCGCAGCTTTACTCGGCACAGATTGAGCACGCCATCCTGCATCGCGGCGAGCACGCGTTGCCCGCGGCCCGTGGTGTTGCGTTGGTACAAAGCCGCCACGATACCCAGCGCTAGATGCAATCCGGTTCCGCTGTCGCCGATCTGCGCGCCCGTGACGAGCGGCGGGCCGTCATCGAAGCCGGTGGTGGATGCCGCGCCACCGGCACACTGCGCGATGTTCTCGTAGACTTTGCAGTCTTCGTACGGGCCGGGGCCGAATCCCTTGACCGACGCCATGATCATGCGTGGGTTGAGCTGACTGACACGCTCCCATGAGAAACCCATGCGGTCGAGTGCGCCCGGGGCGAAGTTCTCGACGAGCACATCGCATTTCTTCACGAGCGCTTCGAGGATCGCCTTCCCTTTCGGGTTCTTGCCGTCGACCGTGATCGAGCGCTTGTTCCCATTGAGCATCGTGAAGTACAGACTGTCCACTCCCGGAATGTCGCGCAGCTGGCCGCGCGTGACGTCGCCCTCGCCGGCGCGTTCAACCTTGATGACGTCGGCTCCCAACCATGCGAGCAGCTGCGTGCACGTTGGCCCTGATTGAACGTGAGTGAAGTCGAGAATGCGAACGCCGTCTAGTGCCTTCCCCATCTAAGAGACCCTCTCGAATCGATTCAGGCTATTTCTTCGAAGCTGCGCTCTGCGGGTTCAGCCTGCCGATGCTCCCGCTCTCGCTGCCGGCCGCCGGGTCGATGACCGCGTTGACGAGGGTCGGCCGACCCGAGTCCATGGCCTGGTTCACCGCACGGCTCAACTCGTCCGGCGTGGTCACATGAGCGCCGACGCCACCGAACGCTTCCATCATCTTGTCGTAACGCGCGTCTTTCACGAAGACCGTTGTCGCCACATCGGAACCGCCGGTGGGATTGACCTCGGTTCCGCGATAGATGCCGTTGTTGTTGAAGACGACGATGCAGACGGGCAGGTTGTACCGGCAAATCGTTTCCACTTCCATGCCGGAGAAGCCAAAGGCGCTGTCACCTTCTATCGCCAGTACAGGTTTCCCGGTTTCGATGGCGGCCGCCGCGGCGAAGCCCATGCCGATGCCCATGACACCCCACGTACCCACGTCCAGCCGTTTGCGTGGCTGATACATGTCGATGACGCTGCGCGCCATATCGAGGGTGTTGGCGCCTTCGTTGACGAGGATGGCGTCCGGCCGCTCTTTGATGATGGTCCGCAGTGCACCGAGCGCGCTGTGGAAATCCATGGGCGCTGACGCTCTCGTCAGCTTGGATGCCATCTTGGCGATGTTCGCTTCCTTCTTCGCGTTGACGTCGCGGATCCAGTCAGCCGGTGCCGCCGGCCACTGCGCGTCCATGCCCTCGAGCAGGGCGGATACGCACGAGCCGATATCGCCCACCACGGGCGCGGCGATCTCGACGTTGCTATCCAGCTCTTTGGGCTCGATGTCGATCTGGATGAACTTCTTCGAATTGGGCTCACCCCAGGTCTTGCCCTTGCCGTGAGACAGAAGCCAGTTGAGGCGGGCGCCAATCAGCATGACGACGTCGGCGTCTTTCAGCACCGTCGAGCGCGCTGCACCCGCAGACAGCGGGTGTGTGTCAGGCAAGAGGCCCTTGGCCATGCTCATCGGCAGGAAGGGTATGCCCGTTTTTTCGACCAAGGAGCGGATCTGATCGTCGACCTGCGCGTATGCTGCGCCCTTGCCAAGAATAATCAGAGGACGCTTGGCCGCCTTCAGCACATTGAGCGCACGCGTGACGGCGGCGGGAGCGGGCAGTTGGGCCGGTGCCGGGTCGACGACCTTGACGAGTGACCTGGCTCCCGCGTCCGCGTCCATCACCTGCGGGAAAAGTTTGCCCGGCAGATCGAGATACACGCCGCCCGGACGACCAGAAACCGCAGTGCGGATCGCGCGTGCCACACCGATGCCGATGTCGGCGGCATCCAGCACGCGGAACGCCGCTTTACAGAGGGGCTTGGCAATGGCCAGTTGGTCCATTTCCTCATAATCGCCCTGCTGCAAGTCGACGATCTCGCGCTCAGACGAGCCGCTGATCAGGATCATCGGAAAGCAGTTGGTCGTCGCATTGGCCAGCGCGGTCAGACCGTTCAGGAAACCGGGGGCTGACACCGTGAGGCAAATACCGGGCTTCTTGGTCAGGAATCCGGCGATGGCGGCTGCGTTGCCGGCATGCTGCTCATGCCGGAACGAGATCACGCGCATGCCTGCGGCCTGTGCCAGGCGGCCGAGGTCGGTGATCGGGATGCCAGGCACACCGTAGACGGTCTTGATGCCATTGAGCGTGAGCGCCTCGATGACGAGGTGCCAGCCGTCCGTCACGTTCCGCTCGGCATCGGTTGCTTTGGCATCGGCGGCGGAGGCCGCGGTCTCTAACATGGTGCCCTCCGGAGCAGTGGCTTTTTGGCGTTCAGAGTGGCGTACCGTATGGCGGTATACGGGTCAAAGTCAACATAACGCAGCCTCGGATCGTGATTCCAGTGCCACGCAGTGCCCGATGCGGAGGTCGGGTCGCTGCAGCATCGATGAGACAAGCGGCGAGACCTCGCCTGTCGCTGGCCTGTCTTTCCCCCTGGCGGCCGCAGGCAGGCCCTTTGCTTTGAATGAGCTGCGATTGACCTGGACGCGAACAGTCGCCTTGTGCTGTGTGGTCTGCGTCGCGCTCGCACGTGATGCGAGCGCGCAATTCGGTGTTCCTTTCGCCAGGTACCGGTCGTTCGAGACCCCACACTTCATTCTGACCTTCGAAGCCGGGTTGGAAGACTACGCGCGGCGTGTCGCGATTCAGGCCGAAGCGGCGCATGGGCGTCTGAGCCGCGCCTATGGAACGACGCCACGAGGCAAGATCCGCATCGTCATCGTGGATCAGGGCGATGTGTTCAACGGGGCGGCCACGCCGATTCCCACGAACAGGGTCGTGGCGTTCGCGCACACGCCGATCGAAGACGACGTGTTCTACACCGACGACCCGATCGAGCTGCTCGTCACGCACGAGCTCGCACATGTGTTCCATCTCGACGAGGCGCGTCGCGGATGGCGCGTGCTGCGAATCGTGTTTGGACGCAGCGAGCTGACGTTCCCCCATATCTTCGACGGCGACTATCTGATCGAAGGACTCGCCACGTTCTACGAATCGCGGCTGACCGCCGGCGGGCGGGTCCGCGCAACTCGGTTTCCCGAGATCCTGCGAGCGGCTCTGCTCGAGACAAATGGGCCTCACCTGGACGAAGCCGAATCCGATCGAGGCGCCTGGCCGCTCGACCGTCACTACGTGTACGGGGGACTCTTCCTCGAGCATCTCGCCGATCGTTACGGAGCGGACACCGTGCCAGCCTGGATGAGACAACGCGCGGGCAGCTTTGGATCGATCGTGTCACGCGGTTACGGCGTCGGCGAGCTCTTTGGCGGACGGACCCTGACGCAGGAGTGGAACGACTGGATCGCCGCTGAACGTGACGAGGCGACGCAGCTGCGCGACCGGCTTCGCGCGACTCCTCCAGGTCTGGCCAAGACGAGTCGGCTGTGTGACACGGCGCACTTCACAGCCTTGCCACGGGTCTCGCCGGACGGATCCCGCGTCGCGTTTCTCGCCCGCGACGAGGGCCGGAGGCCGTTGGGTCTCTATGTTGCCGATCTGCAGACTTGCAACGCTCGACGCATCTCGCGCACGAACAGCGCGCACGCGTTTGCGTGGTCGCCCGATGGACGCTCGATCGTGTTCTCGCAGCTCGCGCTCGTGGACAACGCCCGCCTGTTCGGCGATCTGTATCGAGTCGAGATCGCCTCGGGCGCGATTACACGTCTGACTCGCTCGGCGCGTCTGTCGTCGCCAGACATTCACTCCGACGGGCGCACGGTTGTCGCCGTGCAGTACGACGCCGATCGAAGCCGGCTGGTGACGGTCGATGTCGCGTCCGGGACGATTGCGCCGCTCACCGAGTTCTCGACAACGATCGCCTGGGGAGCGGCGCGCTGGTCACCCGATGGCACGCGGCTCGCCGCCCTGCGTTTCACGCGCGGGGCATCGCTCGATCTCGTGCTGCTGTCGGCCGATGGACGGCTGCTGCAATCGCTGACCAACGATCGTGCACTGGAAGAGACGCCGGAGTGGGACGCCAGCGCGCCCGCGGGCGTCAGTCGATTGTTGTTCACCTCCGATCGCACAGGAGTTCGCGAGCTGTATGCGCTCGAGCTCAACGGCGATGCCGACCCGCGTCTCTATGTGACAGCGCGGGTCGAGACAGGATTGCATGAAGTCGCCGTGGTTCCACCGCGGCCGACGACGAATGCCTTGGCACCGGACGCACGCGCGAGTCGAACGACAGTCGTGGCTGTCGTGACCCACGCGGATGGCCTTCATCTCGAGCGTCTCGAGATCGATCGCGCCGGTTGGATCGCCGCGTCCGAACTTTCAGCCGAGTTCTCTCAACGGTCTGCCGATTCAGCCGCGTTGCCGACCTCGATCGAGACGACAGCCACGCGCGCATACGTCCCGGCACGCGATCTGATTCCTACCGGATGGTCCCCGGAGTTCGAGACGGTGGAGGAGTTGGGCGTGTTCGCAGGCGCGGCTACGTTCGGGGTGGACGTGATCGGCCGTCATGCGTGGCAGGGGAATGCCGCGTACGGCTCCGGCGGCCGCATGATGGGATCGGCGAGTTACGTCTACCGCCGATTCCCGCATGTGCAGTTGTTTGGCCAGATTGCTTCGACGTGGCGTCTCGAGCAGCGTATCGAATCTGACGCCGGGGAGTTGCTGCGCCTTGAACGGAAGCTATCAGGCGTCGCCGGAATCGCAGTCCCCTGGGAGACCATACGGCGAGAGGCGCTCTTCAGCGCAAGCGTCCAGATTGAAGACCGTTCTCGTGAAAACGCCGGTGACATCACGGCGATCGCCGCAGCCGATCCGGTCCGTCAAGATCCGATGCTCGTCGGTGGAGCAGTGGGCCTGACATTCGGCAACGTGCAGGCGGGGCTTCGGTCGATCTCGGTTCAGGACGGCGTCCGGATGTCGGCATCGGTCGACTATCTCAAGGCCACCGCAGGCGATCGCTGGCGATCGGGTTGGGATCTGGCGGGATCGGTCTATCGATCGTTTCCATCGTGGACGACCGCCGGCCGGCCGGTGTTTGCCGCGACCGCACGGATCGCCGAACAGCGGGGGCCTGCGGCAAGTCGCCTGACTGCGGGTGGTGTCGGCACGACAGCCGTCTTCGAGGGGGGCGATTCCGACTTCGAGGTGCGGGGTTATCCGGCGGGATTTGTGGCGGCCAATGCGCTGTGGAGCACCCGGACCGAGATGCGCCTGCCGATCGCTCGCGTCAGCCGCGGAGTGGGGGCGCTGCCGCTGTATCTGCGGGGCCTGTCTGCATCCTGGTTCATGGACAGCGTCGGGGCGGCCAGCCGGGTCGATCGGCTGGGATCCCCGCAACTGCTTTCTACCGGAGCCGAACTGTCGAGCGACATCACGCTGTTCTCGTTCTTACCGATTCGCATCCGGACGGGTGTCGGCGTGCCGCTGAAGAGTCTCGGCCCGGTGAGTCGGGGTGACGCGCGCTTCTACGTCGCAGCCGGCACCTCGTTCTGACAACCGGCGGACATGTCGTAGCCTTAGGCGGAGGCGGACGTCCTTGCTGCTTCGAACGACGCGACAGCTTCGGCTGGGCAGGGACAGCCTTCGCTCATGGTTCAGTGCGAAGGCTGGCTGGCTGTGTGGGCTCGCAGCGGGCGTCGTGATCGCGTCGTGTTCGGGCGACGGGCCTGGCACTTCGCCAAGCTCGATCGAGCCACCCTCGCGGGTCCTGGTCGTGACGCACACCGAGGGATTCAGGCACAGCTCCATCCCGATCGCGGAAGCGACGATCACCGACCTCGGCCGGCGCGCGAATCTGTTCTCGACGACGTTCTGCCGCACCGCGGCCGACGTGGCGACGATGCTGACGCCGTCCGCGCTCGCCGGCATCGACGCGATCGTGTTCGCCAACACCACGGGCAGCCTTCCGATCCGCGATCTTCCCGCAGTGCTCAATTGGATCGCCGACGGTCACGGCTTCGCCGGCATGCACAGCGCATCCGACACGTATCACGATGCTCCCGCGTACATAGACATGCTCGGGAACGAGTTCCGCACGCACGGCGATCAGGCCGCGGTCGACGCGATCGTCGAGACCCCGTCGCACCCGGCGTCGAGTCCGCTCGGACAGCGGTTCCACGTGTTCGACGAGATCTACAAATTCACCGCGCCCAATCGAGGTACGGTGACGATGCTGCTGTCGTTGGATCGGCATCCCCTCGACGGGCTGCCGGAGGCGGGACAGCCCGGGGACCTGCCGCTGGCGTGGGCCAAGGACTACGGTCGCGGCCGCGTGTTCTACACCGCGCTCGGCCATCGCGAGGACGTCTGGCAGAACGCGCTCTATCAGCAGCACATTCTCGGCGGCATCCGCTGGGTGCTGCGTCGATAGCGCGCCCGATCGCGCCAAGCGCGCTGTCCTTGGTCCTTGGGCCCTCGTTCTTGGTCCGTCCGGAGTCCTTGGTCCATGGTGCGCTGGTTCGCCCCGCGAGGACGTGTAACCCCGACGGAGCATGGCCCAGGAACGGACCAGGGACCAAGGACCAAGGACCAAGGACGGACCAGGGACCAAAGACGGACGAAGAACCAAGCACCAAGGACTAAGGACTAGTTGACTCTCAATCCCCGGCGACGGCGAGCAGTACACCCAAGGTCGCGAAGAACGCGCCGACGCCGGTTGCAACGCCGATCGCAACGGCCTTGCCCCCGCCGATGCCGTGTCTGGTTCGTTCGAGACGAAGGATTCCGTCGTAGGGAATCGCCTGGACCGGCACCGGAACGCGCGTCTTGGGCTGAAGCAGCACGGCGTCAGGCTGGACGCCGATCAGCGTGGCGCGAAAACGCTGCCCGTTGCTCAATCGCACGTTGAGCTCCGTGCCGACGTCGACGCGTTCCGCGAAGCTCCGCCAGACGTCCGGCGGCGTCTGCGCAGCCGCGGTGTGAGAAAGCGCAACGAAGACGATGAGTGCGGTCGTCACGAGATGAGATGTCGAACGAAACACGGACCACCTCCCCTTATCAGAAATCCACGCCGACGCCGGTGCGCCACGCGACTGCGGTCACGCCGTCCGAGGACCACGACGTCCGCATGTCGGTGCGGATGAACACGCGCTCGGACACGTAGCCCTTGAAGCCGGCGGCGATGAAGGGACGGCCGCCATATCGCACGCGAGTCTCGTCTTGAGTCCCGAGACTCACCGGTCTGCCGTCTCTGGTGAACGCGAGCGGAACGGACGACACCACGTGTTCGCGCTCACGCCGCAGCTCCAGGCCCGCTCCGATGAAGGGGTGCGCCCAGGCGTTCTCGAAGAGCTGCGCGTAGACGCCGGCAGAGGCGGTCGTCACGCGGAACTCGTGATCGCGCTGCACGAACCAGTTGATCGGGGCGCCCGGAAGGGGGATCTGCTCGTACGAATAGCTCTCGCCCTTGGTCGATGTGGCGAGATCGAGCTCGACTTTGAGATGCGGTGTCCAGTAGTAGCCGATATCGCCCCCGCCAGAGGCGACTCCGTACCAGTTGTCCCAGCCGTCCGGCTGATTCAGTCGCTCACCCAGCCAGGTGACATGAACTGTTGCGTCCCATCGGGATGGAGCAGCCGGCGAGAGCAGCACGGTCGGCGTCGGCCTGGCCTCCTGTGCCGAGGCGCTCAGCGTCGAGATGCACGCGGCCAGGGCCAGCGTTACGGTATGCGCTCGAATCATCGTCCTCGCCCCTCGAGGTGAAAGGTGCAAAGGGGGCGAGGAGCGGCTCAGCGTGTCTGGTGATCAGTCTTGCCCATCGGGGGCCAGCGGGAAGGTGCGGCCTGCCACCGCGATGCGACCGAGTTTGTCGATCCGCTCGCGGATGGCGGCGATCCACGGGGCGTTTCCACCCCGGGCTGTCGATGTGCTCTCGATGGTCTCGACGGCCGACGACCACACGATTTGCGAGTCCCAGTCCACCGTTCGTGGGCCCTCTATCGAGTTTACGTCCGCCACCAGCCGATGCCGCTCGTCGTCTGACAGCGCGCGAGGCACTGCGAGCAGGATGATCGTCTGCGCCGGTGCCGGACCCGTCGCTGGTACCACCCATCCTGATTTCGCCAGCTCACTCTCGTCGAACAGACGCGCCGGTCCCTCGGCGCCAAACACCAGCAGATAACGCGACCAATTCGGCGTCGCAATGGCCTTCGCGGCGATTTGTGCTTTCAACGGCGGCGCCGGATCGCCGGACAGCATCAGCACGCGACGGCCACCGACGACCCTGAACAGCTTGAGGTCGGTCACCCCGATTCGCGCCGCCAGATCGGTCAGTCTGCGATTGGTGAGTGCGACGTCGTGCGCGGCCGGACTGTCGTCCGCTTGCCCGGCGGCCAGCGCCAGCGCCAGCTCCCGCGCTTGGCGATACGCGTCTCTCGCCGCGGTTTCCTCATCGACTCTGAGGACATCGCCCAACTGGACGAGTGTGGCCATCAGATCGCGACGCGATCGCGCGTCGGCCGGGTCGGCCTTCGACAGTGCGCGAAAGTCGTCGAGCGCTGCCCGAATCTCGGCGCGGCCGGTCGTGTTCCCCTCGGCTTCGAGCATCATGCCGAGACGCGCGCGGCCGAATGCCGCTTCGCGTCGCACACCGACGCGTTCGCCACGGTCGTGGCCCAACTCTCCGAGAATCGCGGCGGCCTGTTCGAACCCGCGGCGTGCCTCCGTGGTGGCGCCCTGCGACGCGTGTGCGCCGGCGATTCGAAGCAGCGACAGCGCCAGCAGGCGTTTGTAATCCGGCTCCTGCGGGAACCGTTTCATGTTGGCCAGATCGATCGCCAGTGCCTTGTCGTACTCGCTCAACGCCGCCGTCACGTCACCCATGGTCCGCTTGAGATCGCCGAGCGGCCGATGAATGCCGGCGCGCACACGTTGTACGGACGGGTCGTTGGTCGCGCCGGCGCCAAGGTTATCGAGCAGCGACAACGCACGCTCGTACGATTGCTGCGCCGGCGCCAGGGAATGCTGCGCCAGCAGGACGTCGCCTATCGACGTTTCCACATGCGCAAGCGCGACGCGCACAGTGGTGTTGTCCGAAGCCTTGATCGTCGGCTCGAGCAGCGCCCTCGCCGATTCGTAGCTGCGCAGCGCCGCCGCCGGGTCGCCCAGGTTGGGGCCGTTCGGATTTCCCTGAATGTCGCCAAGCCGTCGATATCCTTCTGCGATTTCGAGCGCGATTGTCCGGTCTTCATTGACGTCGACGCGCGACAGATACGCGCGCAGGGCTTCGACCAGTTGGCGTCTCGGCGCGGTGGCACCGGGGAGATCGGCCAACGTCTCGTCGATGGCAAACGTCGCGGCCGCCAAGGTCTTGAGGTTCTGAAGCTGCGCTCGCGCGGCATCGCGGTCGCGAGCGGCGACGGACCAGATCCGCCACATCGCCAGCGTCGCGACCAGCGACGCCACGAGCGCGATGCTTGCCAGCGCCGTGAAGGTCGGATTGCGCCGAACGAATCGGGCCACTCGAATCGATCGTGTGATCGGGCGGGCACCGACGGGGTAGCTCGCCAGGTACGCCTGCAGATCGGCCAGCACCCCTTCAACCGATCCGTAGCGGTAGCTCGTGTCATCGTGCAGCGTCTTGAGGATGATCGCATCGAGATCGCCCTCGACGTCCTGCGGACGGACTGCGCTGGCGTCATTCGATGCCGCCGATTCGCCGGACCCGTTCTGCTCGAGCGCACGCTGCATGCCCAGGCTCGGGCTCACGAATCGTCCAGCGCCGGTTCCCGTGACGTCGTCGGCCTCGACGAGCCAGGGCCGGTGACCCGTCACGATCTCGTGCAGCACGACCCCGAGTGAGAACACGTCCATCCCCGTGTGCGCTGGCCCTCCTTGCAACTGCTCCGGGCTGGCATACGCCGGCGTCCCTCGCTTGAGCATCGGTTCTGTCGGGTGGCCGACTTCGAGACCCGCACGCGTCAGTGGCTTCGCGATGCCGAAATCGAGCAGCTTGGGCCTGCCGCTGGAATCGACCAGAATGTTCCCCGGTTTCAGGTCGCGATGGATCACGAGGTTCCGATTGGCTTCCGCGACCGCCTCGCAGACATGACTGAACAACTCGATCCGCTCTCGAAGCGCGAGCCGCTGGCGGGTGCAGAACTGCGTGATCGGCAGACCGTCGACGTACTCCATGACGAAGTACAGCCGTCCGCCCTGGGTGCCGGCATCGAACAGCTGGGCGATGTATGGGTGCTGCAGCGATCCGAGAATGCGGCGCTCCTGCTCGAATCGCGCCACGAGGTCGTCGGTTTGAAAGGTCGCATCGATGATTTTGATCGCGACTTCGCGGCTGAACGCGCCGTCGGCTCTACGTCCCAGATACACGCGGCCCATGCCACCGGCGCCAATCACGCGCACGGCTTCGTACGCCCCGAAGCGCTGCCTGACGAGCGGATCGACCACGGATGGCGTTTCGACGGTCTCGACACTCTCGTAGGCGTGGAGCAGACCACGCACTTCGTCGAACAGCGACGTGTTGTCGCCGCATTCGGTCTTCAGAAACTGGTCTCGGGTCTGCGGGGCGTGCTCGAGCGCGCGATCGAACAGGTCACGAACGCGGTCGGGCGCGTCGCTCATAGGCTGGGGGGTGTTGTCGCGAGGCACGGAGTGTACCACAGCGCCAAGCCTCGACTGGTTTGCCCGACTACGCCCAAAAGGGAAACGTGATGACGTTCCAGCCTGGCGAGGTCAGTCAGCTCCTTCAACAATGGCGTGCCGGCGATCCGCACGCCGCGGATCAAGTCGTCGAGGCTGTCTACGGGGAGCTGCGGCGCATCGCCAGAGGGATGATGCGGGGAGAGCGCGCCGCTCATACACTGCAGCCCACGGCGCTCATTCACGAGGCCTATGTGCGCGTCTGTCGAGACGAGCCAGTGGATCTCGCGTCGAAGGCATCGTTCCTCAAGCTGATGGCGGTGCAGATGAAGCGCCATTTGATCGATCACGCGCGGCGGCGCGGAGCCGAGAAGCGCGGCGGTGGAATGGCGCACGAAGAAATCGGAAGCGTCGAGCCCGCTGCGAGCGAGCGCGATGACACGGGCGAGGCATTCCTCTCCCGTCTCGACGGGGCGCTCGAGAAGCTCGCTGCCGAGCATCCGCGCGTGGCGGAGATCATCCGCTTGCGGTTCGTGGCGGATCTGTCGATCGAAGAGACCGCCCGCGCGCTCGGAATGGGCAGCGGTACCGTCAAGCGCGATTTCGCCTTCGGCCGCGCCTGGTTGATTCGTGAACTAGGCACGCCGTCGTGACTCACTCCTAATCGAGCCAGACGTTCGAACGGCTCCCGTGGCCGTCAAATGATCCGATCGGCGGCCGCCTGCGCCTGAAAGGGCGAAGGAGGTCACGATGAGCACCACGCTGAAAAGAATCGTCGTCGGATTCGGAATGGCCCTCGCCGTTGTTTGCGGCACCGCGTTCGTCCATCTCACCCCGCGCATCGTTCTGATGCTCGCCTGCCTGAACGGCAACTGCTGATTCGGGCCCCGCCCTACAATCCCACCTTCCGACCAGCCAGGAGTGTATCTGTCCTGGCTGGTTGTCCTGTTGTACGCCTGCCACGTGGTCCCGTCGACGATTCAACATCGATGATCCAGTTTTTGACCGCCTGCGCCTGTAAGGGCAAAGGAGGTCGTCATGACCAAGTCACTGTTGAAGAAGATGTTCGTTGCGGGTTTCGTGGTTACGGCATTGGCGGGGTCGATGCTGGCAGAACCGGCGCTGGCCCAGTCTCGGTTCAACCGGTCGGATCGCGTGCTGGCCTACGACACGGATGTGTGGCGGGTTTGGGTTCCTGCGGGATCGGGGCGGGTTGTCGTCGATGGGGGCACCCATACCGATCTCGACCTGGCGATCTACGACGAGTCGACGGGGCGGCTCCTGGCGACCGACTTCGACGGCACCAGCTACTGCATCGGAGACTTCTTCAAGAACCGATCGGGCTGGATCGAGATCCGCGTCGAGAACCTGGGCGGCTATTCCAACGCCTACTCAATCTCGGTCCGCTAGGACCACCCACCCCATCATCACGGAGCCCTGACCAGCCAGGCGGCATCGGACCTGGCTGGTTCTTTCTTTAGGAGGAGGTTGCCATGACTCGTTCGATGATGCTGAAGGTGCTCGGGACTGTCGCCGTGATCCTCGCCGGGCGCGAATCGCTTGTCGCTGGAGCCATTGACGCTGTTCGAGCCGACCCCCCTGGTGGACGCGATGCCTATGTCATGTGGGTGTGGGAGCCCAGGTCCTCACCGGTTGTCGTGGAGCTTGGCGTCTCGCCAGAGAGCAATGAGCGCGAGCACAAGGCCGCCGGCATACCCGTCGTCAGCGACAGCGAGCCTGCGATCTGTGTCGGTGGGTCGGGATACTGACCGAAGGCCGACTTCAGTGGTGGCCGCGCTGAAGCACGTCTATAATCACGCCCTCGCTGCATCGATGGCTGCTCGCGTTCGCCTGGGGATTGGCCTGGTCGTTGTCCTTGTGTCGGTGGCCGCTGTCGTCCTCGCTGGCGACGCCACGACGAGCGGGGATGCGTCCGCGCAGACCGCGTCCGCAGCGCCGACGCGGCGCGCGTTGCTAATCGGGGTCACCGAGTTTCGACAACCGAAGCTGAAGGCGAGGAGCCTCAGAGGCCCTGCCAATGACGTCGAACTGTTTCGAGACGTGTTGGAACGTGCACCACTGTCGATCCCGGCCGCGAACATTCGGATGCTGAAGGGCGGCGACGCCGACCCGCGACGACGGCCGACGTTTGCCAACATCGAGCGGGAATTCACCGAGCTCGCGAACGTCTCGAGAAAAGGCGACCAAATCGTCATCCTGATGGCTGGTCATGGCAGTCAGCAGCCAGCCGATCGCGATCCGACCGACGAGGAGCCGGACGGCCTGGACGAGATCTTCCTGCCGGAAGACGTCGAGGGATGGGACGGCTCGATTGGTCGCGTGAAGAATGCCATCGTCGACGATGCGATTCGCGCGTGGGTGAACAGGATTCGGAACAGCGGTGCGTTCGTGTGGTTGATCTTCGATTCGTGTCAGTCGGGCACGATGGCACGCGGCGTCGAAGTCGAACGTCAGGTGCCGATGTCGGAGCTCATCCCTGCGGCGGCGATTGCCGAGGCGCAGCAACATGCCAGTCGGCGCGCCACTGAAAACGGCGCCGTCGGCTTGTTGGATTCGTCCGGCGACGTGGCGGCGCTGTACGCCGCTCACATGACAGAAACCACACCCGAGAAACCGCTGCCGAACCCGGAGAGTCCGGTTCACGGTCTCTTCACCTACACCATTGCCGACATCCTGTCGCAAAGCGCGACCGTCTTGACGTACCGCGAGCTTGCCTTGCGCGTGCTCGAGCGCTATCGCAGCATGCCGCGGTATTCGCCAACTCCAATGTTCGAAGGCGGCGGCCTCGACCAGCAAATCCTCGGTCAACAAATCTGGCCCGAGCGGCCGCAGATGCTCCTCGGCACCCAAACGTCGTCAGGGTCGTGGACATTGCGCGCGGGGAGCCTGCATGGCTTGACTGCTGGCAGCATCCTCGAGGTGTTTCCGCCCGCGGGCAGTTCTGGCGCCGACATCCGTATCGGCTACGTGAAAGTGACCGCTGTCGAGCCGATGAAAGCGCAGGTCGTCCCGACAGCGTTCGACAATGTGCCGGCTCCAACCGCGGGCAGTCTCATCCTTGCGAGCCGAGCGCGAGTGCGGCACTACGAGTTCGGCGACTTTCGTCTGAAGGTCGGCGTTCAGGTCGCCAGCGGCCCACGGGGCGCCGCGCCGTCCTATTCAAGCGTTGCTCCCGGTCGTGGCCCCGCCGTGCTCGAGCGCGCGCTCACTGACCTGCCCACAAAAACGAACGGACTTGCGGAACGAGTCACCGGTCCGGCGGCGGACTGGTTCGTTCGCGTGATCGACGGCAAGGTCGTGTTGACCCCGTCAGAAGAATGGCGGGCCACCGCGGTCGGGCAGGATGCCTCGTCGGCTGTGCCGCAGCAGTTCGTGATCGGTCGCATCACGGAGGCGACGGTCGCCCAAGACCTGACGGACGCGTTGAGACGCATCGGCCGCGCCAGGAATCTGATGCGACTCGCTGGCAGTGCGGGCGCAGGACTTCCCCTCGATCTGACACTCGTTCGGTATCCATCGGCCACGCAAGGGGTCGGCCGCCCGCTCTTCTCCAAGCCGGGAGATGTCGTCATGCGCGCCGGCGAGTTCGCGGAATTCCGGATTCGCAATCGGGCCGATCGCCCCGTCGACGTGACGCTGCTGTACGTGGACGCTGGCATGGGCATTCAGCCTCTTTTTCCACTTCGCGATCGCGAAATCGACAACCAAGTGAAGCCTGGAGAAGAGCGGATCGTGGGGCGTTTTCCGGTGACCGACATGCCGCTCGGATGGGAAGCCGTGGTCGCGATTGGAGTCGAGTCGACGATGACCCGTCAGAACTTCACGATGTTGGCGCAGGAGTCTCTCGATACGCGACGAGGTGAGTCCACCGTGCCATTGTCGCCGTTGCACCAACTGCTCGAGCGGGCGATGTTCGGTTCCGGCGTTCGGACGAGAGGCATGGACGTGAATGCGCAGACGTTCGCGGTCAAGCTCGTGACCTGGCGCACGGACAAGGCCGGTAAGCAGGCTGATTAGCAGGATGCGGTGATGCACACGTCTTGTCGCGCAGTACTTCTCGTGACGCTGGCGATCTGGTCGATGGGAGCCGCCGCGTCCTCGTTCGCCCAGGCGGTTCCCGCACCGCTCGAAGAAGCCAAGCGACTGTACCAGGAAGCCGACAAACACATCGACGCGCGGCAGTACAAGGAAGCGGCGGAAAAACTGGGGCGGGCGATCGAGATCCGACGGCTCGCGCTCGGCGAGTCGCATCCCGATGTGGCCCAAGCGTTGAATCGTCTCGGGACCGTCGCGTACTACCAAGGTGATTACGCCCGCGCCGAGCAGCTCGTGCAGAACGCGTTGAAGATCCGCGAGGCCACGCTGGCTCGGGATGACCCGTCCATCGCCGACTCCTTGAGCGATCTTGCCGTGGTGTTTCAGGTGCGCGGCGATTATGTCCGCCCCGAGCCGTTATATCAGCGAGCACTCACGATTTACGAGACCGTGAGCGCACGTGGCGCCGGGCCCGCCGCGGCGGTCGCCACGTCCATGGCGGACGTACTCGGAAATCTGGGAGCGCTCTATCAGCGCCGGGGCGACTTCGTTCGTTCCGAATCGCATTATCTGCGTGCGTTGGCGCTTCAGGAATCGGCGCGCGGGAGCGACGACCCGACAGTCGCATCGATGGCGGCCAACGCCGGCGGCATGTATTACGCATCGGGGCAATACGACAAAGCGGTGACGTTGTTGACGCGCGCGATGGCCATCCAGGAAAAAACGCTCCCAGCCAATCACCCCTCAATCGCGACGAGCGCGTTCAACCTTGCGGCGGTACATATCAGCCGGGGCGACTACGCCAATGCGCAGGCGCTGTTTCAACGCGCTCTGGACATCGACGAGCGCGCGCTCGACCCGCGTCATCCGCGGCTTGCATTACGGCTGTCCGGCCTGGCCGATGTCCTCCGAATGCGTGGGGACTACGAACGCGCCGAGCCGCTCTATGAACGCGTGCTGGCCATCCGAGAACAGGCCCTCGGTTCTGCGCACCCTCAGGTCGCCAACGCGTGGATTGCACGATCGTTGTTGCGGTATGCGCGCGGTGATTTCTCCGGCGCGGCCGAGTTCCTCGCGCGAGGGTCGGACCTGCGCGAACAAACCCTGGCGCTGGTACTCACGTCCGGCTCGGAAGACGCGAAACGGCAATACCTGAACGAAATCTCGGACGAAACCGATATCGCGTTGTCACTGCATTTACGGTCCGCCCCCAACTCGATGCCCGCGACGATGGTGGCGTTCAACGATGTCCTGCAACGGAAAGGCCGATCGCTCGATGCGATGGCCGACCACATGTCCAATCTTCGGCGCCGTCTCGAGCCCGCCGACCAGGCCGTGATCAACGAACTGATGGCGGCGCGTGGCCGGCTGGCGTCGTTGGTCTTGACCGGTCTGGCTACGCCCGCACAGCGCGAGGCGGCGGAAAAACTGCAGGGCGAGACCCAACGACTCGAGCAAGTCATCAGCAGCCGCAGCGCCGAGTACAGGGCTGCTTCCCGAGTTGCCACCGTTCGCGAGATTCAGGATGCCTTGCCGGACCGCGCGGTGCTGGTGGAGTTCGCGGCATACCGCCCGTTCGACGTCCACAAACCGCGCACCGAGACGTTTGGGCCGCTTCGCTACGGCGCGTATGTCCTGGGCA
>Ga0111538_10004551_pt1 | contig 19235 bp, 14 predicted proteins | sample SoiMethybrSBSTD1_FD_79669 | JGI IMG/M metagenome (GOLD analysis project Ga0111538, IMG submission 79669) | Bulk soil microbial communities from a Populus tree surrounding site in Tennessee, USA - Soil MetaG P. TD hybrid SBSTD1 (version 2)... | ecosystem: Environmental > Terrestrial > Soil >...
CTATAGGCGATATTGTAGACCTTGAAGGTCAGTTTGATGTTATTTTTGTAGGATGGATGGACCCAGGTACAGATTTTAGAAAATACGTTGTAAAAAATACAAATTGCGTTGTTACAACATTCGATGAGGGAGGACAGTGTGGTCTTAATGGTGCATGTGATTACGAAGAATATGGATTTCAGAAAATAGCTAAATGGTTCTCGCCTTCCTGGATAGATGTAAATTTCGAGCTGATGAATCGATATTACACTTTGCTAGATAGTAATATTAAGAATGAATTATTCAAATTACGTTCTGCACATAATATTTGGCACATTTATGCAAAAAGCGAGATTTCGGATAGAATTCATGAAGGACTAAAATCTCGGGTAAAGCTAGAACAGAACCCTTCTTTATTAAAAGAAGGGAAATATGATTTTGAAACTGTACTGGATGAATGTGGGTTTGGCTATTTTGAAATGCTTGAAACAACACGTAAGCAAATTCTCTGGAAGATATTATTAGATTAAAATGACTTCGTGTTCTAGTTTAGAGGTGAATAATATTTTCATATAGTAGTAAAAGTAATCAAGCATATAACGCGTTAGAAAGGTTTAAGCAATACGCTGTTTCTATACATCATGAACGTTACAGATTTCCCTTTTTGTGTGGAACCTATTTTGCATATAGAAGAGTTGATGTTATGCGATTGGTAGCCATAGCAAAATCGATATCACCAGAGCCTACATATCTTGATGTTGGATGTGGATACGGAGATTTTTTAGAAAAGATTAGGGAATTTATACCAACTGCAAGTGGTATTGAGAAGGATGGCAATATCTTTTATCTATTTCAGAAAGTAAAGCCGGACCATATCACTATAGGCGATATTGTAGACCTTGAAGGTCAGTTTGATGTTATTTTTGTAGGATGGATGGACCCAGGTACAGATTTTAGAAAACATATTTCAGACAAAACAGATGTTGTGATTACTACCTTAGATGAGGGAATTAGCCTTGCGGCAGAATATGAGGATCTAGGTTTTTACAAAATAGCGCAATGGAGGACGCCCTCATGGGAAGATGTGAATATTGAATTGATAAACAGATACTATTCAAAGATTACTAATGATGTATACAGACAGCTTTTCGATCTACGGGGTGCACATAGCCTCTGGTATGTATATAGTCGAGACCTGCCCAAATGTCGAAAAATAAAAGAAGCTTTAAGTACTTGCTCCATACAAGAGCGAAGCTTAAATCAATCTTATGACTTTGAAACCGTACTTGATGAATGTGGATTTGGCTATTTGGAGTTACTGCCACTCAGTAGATATACTACTAAAATAGACCGACTATGGCAAGTGAGCTAGATTTAAACTAAGGAATCATGTGAGTGTCGTTACACCTAACTTACCATTTTCTATTTGCCTCTTGTCTCATATGAAAATATAGATATTGTTGGGCATACCCAGCATATTTTCCAAAATACTGTCGCATTATCTTTGATACTACATCATATTGATTGGCAGTTAATTTGGTAGATTTTAGATTCAATCGTAAATTTTGTCCATTGAATAATTTTGAATAATAAGAATAAAGAGATCTTGATATCCAAACGTCAATTGGGAATGCCTCAATTTTTTCTAATGAAAATAATAAAATACAATCAGCTATCTTGTTACCAATACCATAAATACTCAGCAATTTTTTCTTCGCTTCATCATAATTGCAATGATACAGTTCATTAATTCTTAAGGAGCCTGATAATATGTTCTCAACTATGGATCTTATTGTTTTCGCTCTGTAACCAGTACCGCATGAACAAAGATCATTTATTGAGGCATTGCATAGATTTCTTACTGTAGGAAATGTGAAGAACGTTTTTTTATCTACTTGAGTCTTCTTACCAAACTTTCTGCACAGATTCCTTAACATTTGTTTTATCATTGCAATGTTTGTATTGCTAGAGCATGCGAAAGAGATCATGCATTGATAAGGATCTTGTCTCATTAGACGCAATCCTGAATATGTCCTGAATAATTGTGATACTGTAGGATCGTATACAAAAAGAGAAGATATGTAATCGATATCATCATCTAGTCTAAATACTATTTTTTCCCAATGATTTAATTTAGGAAATGAATCAAAAAAGAGACTATTATCTTCGCAAATCGAAAACTTGAGTATATGATTGCCATATACGCCATACCAAATATTTTGATATTTTTCCCATAAAAACATCTGTCCACTGTTGACTGTAATCACTGGTTCTAAGATGCTATGAAAATTAGCGGCATTCTCTGTTTGGATCAAATTTCATCTAAAGTATACTATTTAATCATTTTAAAGTGGTAACTCTGAATATCAGACTAATTCTATCACATCGGCTTGTGAGGGTGCTTTTGCATCAAAACCATACTTTTCTTTGATCTCTTCGGCAAACTTTATGCATGAATTTCCATCACCATGAACAGTGAGGACTTGAGGATTGCCTTTAATCCTATCTAGAATTTCAAACAATTCTCTTCTACTATTATGTCCAGAAAACTCGAACTGCCTGATTTTCGCTAAGCATTTTGTTATTTTTCCATCATATGTTACTATTTTTTTATCCATAAGCGTACGCCCTGGTGTTCCCTCTCCTTGGTATGATACTATGGCGATACCATTCTTAGGATCGTGTGCAATTTCTTGCATGTAAAAAACTGCAGACCCTCCTACGAGCATTCCTGCCGGAGAAATTATAACTCCGGCTTCCTTTACTAGTTTTTTTCTCCTGTGCCAGCCTCGAACCCATTCGGCTTCAGAAACTGCTTTTCTGAAAATTTCAGGATCCCGCAAATATGAGGTATATTTTAACATAATTTCATTTACTTTCAACGCCATGCCATCCATTGCAACCTTGTACTTGAAATTATGAGTCTTGAGAACAGTTGCGATCTCTTGAGCTCGTTCTACTGAAAATGCAGGAATGAAAAGAGTTCCTCCTTGTTCGACAATTTCATATGCAAAATCAAGTAAATTTCTTTCCGATTCCTCCCGAGGCATTTGATCAGTTTGCGAATAGGTACTTTCGATTATCAACAAGTCTATTTCCGGAAGATCCAGATCTGCAGGTCTTAGTAATTTTGAGCCTCTGGTATTAATGTCACCGGTGTAAAAAATGCGCTTACCATTATGTTCTACGATTACAGAAGCTCCACCTATTACGTGTCCCGATTCATGAAGGGTTATATTAACATCATTAATATGGTGTTTTTCTCTAAAGTTTAGATTTACGCAGTGATTTATCATGTTAACTAGATCCAGATATTCGAAGGGCAAGTATAATCCAGATATCTTTATCATATCTTCGATTAGAAGTTGAGATAGCTCAAATGTCGGAGGCGTTCCTAAAACCGAAACATTGGATGAACTTGACAAAAACAATGATGGAGTGTATCCAGAGTGGTCTAGGTGAGCATGGCTAAGCACTACTGCTTGTATATCTTTTGGGCGTACATGCAAAGGAAATACTGGTTCTCTTTTTAGAAGAACTCCATAATCGAGAAGTATGTTAGTACTATCACATGTTACTAAGAATGCAGATCGTCCTACTTCCTTTGCAGCTCCCAATACGGATAATTTCATCTTAATAGTGAGTGTTCTAATATACAAATTATAAGTCTTACTTGTATATTTCGTACAGGATGATGAATTTGACCATACTAGCCTATTTTTTGACATATAGCCTTAATAGGATACCCTTATGGCCGACACGATAAAATTTGGATGTTAATATATCATGAGTAGTGACTAGGATCGTCATAACTGGAAACCCTGGCGTCGGAAAGCATACCATAGGTGCAGCCGTCGCAAAGAAATTGAATTACACTATCTTGGATTTGAATAAATTTGTGATTATGAATAACGCTACTTTCCCTTCATCAGATGGTGAAAATTCCCTTGAGGTAGATGCTAGGACTGCTTCTCATGCTCTCAAGAAGGAATTCAATAAGGGTGAAAATTTAGTAATTGTAGGGCATCTTGCTCCATATTTGCTGCGATCCAATCAAGTCGATTTTGTCGCCATTGTAAGGAAATATCCCAAATACCTTATACAAGTGTATAAGAGAAGAAAATATTCGATATCAAAAATCAAGGAAAATATGACTTGCGAAATTTTGGGAACTTGTTCTTATGATGTACTCAGACGGTTTGATAGAGCAAAGATTGCTGAATTTGATTCGAGTACAAGATCTACTTCTGAGATGGTTAGAATCATACTACAGGGTCTAAAGACCAATTCAAGAAGAAGTTTTGGTATTATAGATTGGATTTCTAAATTGGAGAATGAGCCTGAAATACTAGATTTTATATTAACTTAACTTAATTGTGAATGATAAGGTCTTTCGTTTAATGGTGATAGTAATTCTGCAATCAATTTATTCATTGATAGTCCGTCTTGTTCTTTTGGATAGAATAAAGTGGTAAGAGGCGAAGAAACTCATTAAGTTTGCAACATTTCAATTGTAGTTGGCCATTGCTTAGTCCTTCTGAAAACACTATATCTTAGAGAGGTAATATGTCATCTTCTTTTAACCTACACCTAGTGTTGGATTTGGTTATCAAAAACCCTTTTTCAATAAATGTGTGAAATATTCGGCTAATAGCATTTAAATATTCTAAGATCTTCTCAGAATTATTTACATGGTTTTTGTCAATGACTAGAAGAATACGTATAGGTGTTGATGTGGGAGGAACGTTTACTAAAGCTATTGCAGTAGATATGATAACTGGAATCTTACTCGGAAAAGTCACCATACCCACCACCCATACCTCGCCAGAAGGAGTGTCAGAAGGAATCCTGTCAGCTTTGACCACTTTGATAAAAAATCAGTGTATAGAAGTATCAGAAATTGAGCTTATCTCTCATAGTACGACACAAGCTGTGAATGCATTGTTAGAAGGAGATACCTCAAAAGTAGGTATAATTGGTATGGGAGTGGGCCTAGAAAAAAGCAATGTGATAAAACGTACGGCAGTTAAAGATGTGGAGCTTGCTCCGAATAAATATCTTAAAACTTGTTATAGATTTCTGGATACATCAAAATTTCTGGATGAGAAGGAAGTAGTTAGTATAATCGATGATTTAATGAGTGAAGAGGCAAGTGTTTTGGTTGTTAGTGAAGCCTATGGTGTAGATGATCCTAGCAACGAACTCTTTGTAATGGAAAAATCAAGTATTCCTGCGACTGGTGGACATGAATTAACAGGTATTTACGGCTTGGAAATAAGAACACTAACTGCAGCAATAAATGCAGGAATATTGCTAAAATCAATTACTACTGCAAAATTTGTTGAATCAGCAATAGAACGCCAAGGAATTACGGCTCCTCTAGTGATTATGAAAGGTGATGGTGGCATCACAGATATGAAAACATTTAAAACTAAACCGATTCTGACAATTTTGTCAGGGCCTGCCGCAAGCATAGCTGGAGCACTACTTCATCTCAGAATCCTTAATGGGATTTTTATAGAAGTTGGAGGGACCTCTACCAATGTATGTATCATTAAGAACGGGAAGCCCGAAATAAAGTATGTTACTATCATGAATCATCCTACTTGTATTAAATCACTTGATGTCAGAGTTGTGGGTGTTGCTGGTGGTTCCCTCGTAAGATGGTCTGGGAAAAAGATAGTAGATGTTGGTCCAAGGTCTGCACATATAAGCGGATTAATGTATTCGTGCTATGCAAAACCTGATGATATTGAAGGCGGACAAATCATAACATTCATGCCTAAGGAAGGGGATCCGATGGACTACCTTGCAATAGAGAGTGCTGGAGGTAAGAGATATGCTATTACTACTACGTGTGCTGCTAATGCATTAGGAATAATCTCTGAAAAGGATTATGCAAAAGGAAATCAAGAATCTGCAAAGCTAGCTCTGTCCATATTGGCTCAGAGAATAGGTATGACTATGGAAGAAGTTGCAAATGTAATATTAGATATATCCGCACGGAAAGTTATGGATGTTATTAATGTTCTAGTTAAAGACTACAAGGTAAAAAGTGATCGAATTGTACTGATAGGAGGAGGAGGAGCCGCATCTGTATTAGTCCCTCGTATTGCTGAAAAAACAAATAAAGTATACAAGATTCCAGAACATGCGGAAGTTATTTCTTCTATTGGTGTAGCTGCTGCAATGATACGTGAAGAACAAGAGACCACTATTAGTAATCCAAGCTCTGAAGACCTATCTAATATGATTAAAGAAGTTGAAAACAGAGCCATTTCTAAAGGAGCAGTCCCAGAAACAGTTACAATTCAATCAGAGTACATCAGCGAAAGGTCACTTCTTCGTGTTACTGCATATGGTAATATTAGCTTGGATATTGGAACTGTTAATGCAAAAGAAATTGATGACAAGGAGGCGACAATTCTAGCATGCGAATTGTTTGGGATTAATGATGGAATACGTCGTTTGTATGATATGAAAAATTATTATGTTTTTGCTTGCAAAACAGAAAAGAAGAAGTTATTCTTAAAATCTCATAGACAGGCAATACTTGTGCTTGATAAGTATGGAAAAGTAAAATTATCAGTAGAAAACGGAGAAATTTACAATGGAAGACCGCAGGAACTTGCTGGTTTATTTTTTAATTATCTAAGAGAGTATACAAACGGTTCAAAGTCGCATGATCTTGTGCCACAAATTCATATTTTGGATGGAACTAGGATCATAGACTTTTCCAGTCTTATTTCTCCTGAGCAGCTTCTCAAGGCTGTAAGGAAAGAATTAGAAAAAACGAGCAATGATGAAGTAACTATTATTGTTAAAACCTAATTGGCGTTATCTATATGAAGATGGTATGAGGATCATGAAGACACAGTAATAAACGAAGATATATGTTGAGATAAGATACTACTTAAATCAACCTTTGCAAAAGGATTTGGCAATGAATTAGTAGCTATAATATCATTAATACCAATAGTTAGCAATTTTTGCGCCGCATTTTCAAGTAGCAAAGCATGAGTACATAGGACAAAAACGTTTTTGCATTCAAGTTGTTTTAATATCTTCACAGCATTTATTATGCTATGTCCAGTGCTTATCATATCATCAATCAAAATCACATCTCTACCATAAAGAGGGGTGGTCCCTTCATAGCGTGTCGTAACGTTTCCTGTGTACTTATCTCGTGTTTTAGTTAAAGATAACATATCGGTTTTAAGAATTGAAGCTAGCTGTTTTGCTCTGGTAATTCCACCTGTATCCGGAGAAATTACTAATGGGTTATCTAGTTTCAGGTAGTTTAATACATATTGTGCCAGTAAGGGAATTGCACTAATATTGTCAGCCTTAAAATGAAACTTTGTTAGGACATTTGGATTATGAATATCAACTGTTACTAATCTGTCAGTTCCTATCGTTTCCAGTATTTTTCCAATTAAGTCTATGCTTATAACTTCTCCCTTTATGAATTCTTTATCTTGTCGTGAATAACCCATGTACGGGCTGATCACACAGATATTTTCTGCACGATCGGTATTACATTTATCAATAATCATAAATAATTGCATCAAATGTTCGTCGACGGGTGGATGAGTGGATTGAATTATTATGCATTTTTTGTTATATACAGAGTCTAACTGAATTTTGCTTTCACCGTCGGAAAATATTTGCAAATTTGGTTGTAAAACTGATATTTCTAAGAGGTTTCCAATTTTATTTGCAAGATCCCAGTTATCTATACTACTGATAATAACAGTATCATTTCGCAAGCTAAACAATTTGCATAGCTATTTTATGACTTAAAAACGTTAATTTCAAGGATTTGATAATGATAATAGAAGTATTTACTTGTATAACTCCCTAGCGGGACTCTCAAGATTTTGAATAGGAATTCATTCTGTATAAGGGACATTAACTGTTTTGAGATCTTCTGCTAATTCTACATTTTCGTAAATTGATCTCGCTTCGTTTAGCAATATTAACGGATCTTTATATCTAGAACTGAAATGGGTAAGAAATAGTTTATTACTTTTTGATGTTTTTGCTAATCGTGCTGCTTCTGTTGCAGTTGAATGAAAGGTTTTTACTGCATTTAGATATTTATCTTGGGTATATGTGGCTTCGAATATTAGTATATCTGAATTAGCGAAGAACTTTTCGAGTTCAAGCGATGGTCTTGTATCACCTGAAATGCCAATTTTTCTTCCCTTTCTCTTAGGTCCAACAATATCATTTGACTTGATGAGACTACCATTCAATATTATGTCTTCACCATTCTGTAATTTCTTGAACAGTTTGCCTTTGGGAATTCCTAGTTGGATGGCCTTATTTACGTTAAATCTACCTGGTCGGTCAAATTCATCAATCAAGAACGAATAAGAAAGGACAGAATGTGTGGACCTACAGCAAGATATTTGGTGATCAAACTCCTTCACGATCACACCTTCTTCCCTTATAATATGGATAACAAGTTCAAAAGATAACCCAAATCCAATGATGCGAATATTCTGATTGATGAATTCTTCTATTTTTGGCTCTCCATAGATATCTAATTTTTTCTTCCGTCCTAGTAAGGTCATTGTCTGTAACAAGCCTAAGATTCCGATACAATGATCGGCATGCATATGAGTTATGAATACTTTCATCTTATGGTTTATTCCTAATCTTGCGAGCATGAAATTTTTTTGTGTTCCTTCTCCAACATCGAATAGGAGCAATTCGCCATCTCTATAAATCGCAGTAGATGCTAGTCCGCGAGTTGCAGTAGGAATTGCTGCTGATGTTCCAAGAAAGATGATCTTCATGCTTGTCAAGTAGTAATACCATCATCCTTCATTATTTGTTCAGCTCAATCATTGTTCAATTTTGATATATTTATTGTGATCATAGCTTCCAAATGTTGATTTTAATAAAACTAGAAATAAGTGTACTTCAATTGATAAGCAGATGTATTCAGGTTCCTATGAAATGCCGCGATGCAATGCGTGTGCGAAAGAGATCCTTCCATCAGAGTTATCAGAAAGCTTCAGGTGCCCTAAATGTAATGACAGTTTGATTTGGCGATGTGAGAAATGCAAAGGAACAGCAAAAAAATATACTTGTAATAAATGCAATTATAGTAGTTCAAAATAAATGCAAAGTAAAGATGAATTTGTTTGGTTTAATTAATTAGTTAAATGAAGGTATCGGTTGGTAGTACTATAAATTAACTCATGACATTAAAGAAATTTCTCATCAATTCTCTCTGGTCATTATTGATTGTTTCATACGCTTCGATTAATTCTTTTTCTATTGCGATCTGTTCGTGTATCACAGATTTTATTTTATTAATGTTAATAGGCGTCGCACTATCTATAATACCAGTACTATAGGCATAGATGTATTCATTAATAATTTTAGTTGCAAAATGTGGAGTAATTTTGAGGAGTAATAGAAATCCATTTTTCATAAATATTTCCTCAGTATTACTAACATCAAGAGAATTTATGTAGGATTCGAGCATTTTCATTCGGTAATCACCTAGTTCTTCAATGGATGAAGCTACTAGAATACCAGTTTCTGTTAATTCATAGAATGGTACTCCTTCAAGTTGAAGTGCTTTTGGTCCACGTCTTAGAGGGAGACGTCCACCTTCCCGAACGACTCTTGAAGGGATTAATACCTCATCTAGATCTCTAAAAATACCGGAATAGATATTTTGCCATAAAATGCCATTATTTTTTGCTATTGCATGAGCAATTGAAGTTCTTGTTCTTAATTCTGCACTTTTTTCAAGTGCTAAGTGGACAATAATACCTCGTTGTCTTTTGGCTTCCCCTGTGAATTTGTCCTTACGTGTCTTGAAAGTATCAAAGATGGCAATATTGGATCTATCATTCTTCAATTAATTTCCCTGTATGAATAACAATAGATGGTTTATATACATATAATATTCCTGAAAATATTATTTTTATGATGATAATCTGGAAAGTTGTGAACATGTAATTTGCGCTGGTTCGACATTTGAATCAAATACATTTATGGGCCAAAATTTTTAGTATTTCCAATATTCGGTTAATTTCTTCTGTTTTTCTGAAGTTCTGTAATTGATGATATTGTCAATTGAGACAGGGTGTTATCTGGCTATTAGGAACAAAGGATATCACTTCAGATTGTTGGCAGATTAATCTGTCGATTAATCGATATGTTTGTAATCAAAATCCCTATAAAAGCTATTAAAGAGGCAAAATTGAATTCTAGTGAATGATAGTGCAACTATGCAAAGTCCATGATAGAAAATTGGGTTTTTTCTTTATTTTTGAATAGTAGTGTTAATTCCAATTCTAGGGACTTTACTCTATTAACTAAGTATTCATCAACTTTATATTTGCTGCATAAATCAAGTGCTATGTCTATATATTTTTCAACTGAACCTCTTGTTACTGTTTGAAGTAATGAATTATTGCAATCTATACATTTGCCGATAATAGGCATCCTTCTATACTTTATTCCACATTTATTACATCTAAAGGATTGAGAAGAATATGCTCTCATGTTACCCATAATGTCTGGAAGGATGTGTGTTGTGAGTACCATCGATGCTACATCATCAGGATCGACAGCTTCGATTATGTTGGCTGTACTCATCTGCATGGTCAATTTATCTTCCATCGTATTCAAAAAAGAATACGAGCTTCTTGAATCACTTAGAGTTATTGTATCTGTAGGGTGAGTAAAATTATAATCAAAGAATTCATTATTTTGATCTATCCTCTTTTTTATTAAATCAATGTATTCAATTGAATCAGTCGCCTGTGTATTTTTCCAACTATTACGATAAAATTCTATTGGATAATTTTCTGATATGTCTATATTGTGAGCTTGACGTTGGACTTCGTGTGGAAGTACAAAAGGTTGAACAAGTAAAGGTGCATCCATCAGTCCTCCTATTTTATCAGGTAGATATTCACGAGAGAAGTTTAGAAAAATATCTAACAATAACATTAGTGAATCGGCATCACCATCACAATCCCTTCGCTTTGCTGAATGCCAAATTGGGGATGCCAAACAAACTTGAGAATTAGTAAATCCAATAATTCGTCCTACTATTCCAACTGATGTATGTGGCGCTAACCCGACTATTAAATGTCCTGTCAGATCATTTATGGAAGTAGCATTATAAAAAGTTGGAAGACCATAAAACTTTTGTAATTCGTCATCAATGAATTTCGACACATGTAACAAGTGTTCTGCAGCTTGTATAGGTATTATTACATCTTGCATCATGAGTTCTACAAGCTGTTCTGGCGAGGTTAGTTCTATTCCAAGATAATCTTTAGTATAACCAAGCTTTCTTAATATAGTAAAGTCATTAAGGATCCATTTTGGCTTAAAGTGTGTTAATGGTTCATTTGTTGCATCAAAACGAATGGTTCCATCTTTAAATGTAAAGATATTATTTTTTTGTCTCAGGATACCTTTTTCTAATGGCTCGGCACACCTATTTTTATTCATAAGTGACTTTACGCCTTTAAGTGGTTCGATCGGGAAAACATTCAAGTCTTTGGTACTTTTTGTGATCAGGTGTTTAAGTGGAAAATTGGTAATAGAATGAGTTGTGAAATAGTTGTTGCAAAAGCTGCATCTATTGTTATTGTTATTGTTATTATTGTTATCAATTTCAGCACTCCTTTTGCATACTGTACACAATTTCTGTAACTGAGTAGGTTTTTTACATTTATAACAAGAAATTCCAATCGATGGTGATTGACATTCATTGCATACCCTATTTGCGATTTCAATATATATTGGTCCTTGGTTGGCTGCTTTCATAATGTCGCGCATAGGTCCACCTTTAGTCCCTATTGGAAATAGGCAATGAACAGGGGGTTTCATTTTTCTTTCAGCGGCTTTTTCTGGCCGTCCTACTCTCACAGCAATTGAAGACATATGCTTCTGTTTAATGGTAACACCCAGAATATGAGAAATTAGTTGTATGTTATCATCTGGGATAAGCTGTGATCCTTCTTTTTCTTTTTCAAATTGTTGTAAGTACGGCAATAGGTCCGTATTTTGGTTTAGTTTAAATGCTATTGTTGTGATTACAAATATTTGATCAGGATCAGTCAAAATTATGTTGTTGTCATTATGTTCAATGGTATGCATTACGCCAAGTTTTTCGAGTATGATTTTAATATTAATGATATTTGGTAAAACACCTAGCTTGATGTAATCCGTATTTGATATAGATAATGTGTTAATGAAAGTTATTAGCTCATGTAAAGTAATAACGTCCCAGTATAGTACATATCGTGGGTGAAGAGGAATATCAAGATGTGTACTTATATCAAAAGCTTCAGTTGGAGTTGGATAGTCGTATAGTGGATTATTAATTAATTCCATTAATCTCTTATGAGTTATTACTCCAAAATTGTAGGACGATACATTGTCTGTATTGCTTAAGGTAGTTTTAAGTTCCGAGGCCCAGATTTCTTCGACGTATGATGCAGGAAGCAGTTTACTATTATTTTCAAGGAAATCTCCATAACTTATTAGAATATCTCCTAGGTAAAGGATTTTCTTAACGTTATTCGATAAAGATTTTGCCTGCTCAATATTAGTAATTTTGACTACGCTATTGTCATCAAGTTTTACTATAGGAGGCTCTAAACTATCAACTAATGCAACTGTAGATGCTTTACCAGGAATATCTATCTTTATTTGTGTTCCTACGACAATAGCATTCTTTAGTAGTATGGGTATAACTGAATGAATGCCCACAGTCGCAAAGCCAGTATTGCAACTTCTGCCATAACGTAATCTAAATCCCCCATAACGGTTAGTCATCGAAAGGACTGGTCTTCCTGTAATAAATTCTCTCATCCTATGATGGCTGGCAGCTCCTTCGTCATCACTTTGTATTGCTCCATTTAGTTCATTCAACCATGTCCATCCTTCTAGCTTAAGGATATCTATTATTTTTGATAATTTCCTGTTTCTTCCAATTAGTCCATCATTCATTACTCTCAGTGCACCACCACGAACTCTATTTGTAGAAATTCTATGCATATTTCGATGACCTACAACTTCAACTGGGTCTGTGTCTATTCCATCGAGTTCTACTGGTAATGATGAAATGCATTTAATGATATCGTTATCACTAATCCTAAATTGGAAGTTGCTGACCTCTCTTTCATATATTCTAAGTTCTTCTACAAATCTACCTGTTTCGTCATCATATGAATTTGCTTTGTAGCGATCCAAACCAACTATTTTACGTATATGGTCTGCGATTATCATTGTGAGTGCTGCTTCTGTTCCACCAGCGGATCTTATCGGTCCAGCAAAAGATATAGATAAATATTTTGAGTTATCAATATTATTTTTAATTGAAACTTCTGATATTCCTTGTAAAGGTGCTACAGTTACACCTTCAGTTACAATTGCAAGACTGACACGTACTGCGCTATCCAATCTTATTTTGATGTCTTCTGTACCGTAGTCACCTAGCGCAATTTCTTCAGCGATTTTGAGAGCAGCCTTTTCCTTTCCTAAATGTGAGAGTAAAAGTCGAAGTCTGTCTGCGATATCTAGTTCGTGCATTTTTGCTACCCTATCAGCTAAATCATATGCCACTTTTGATTCTATGATATTAGTGACATCAAAATTTTTTTCTCTTGCTTTTGAAGCTAGATTGAAACTGTTTTGTATAATATTTATAATATCATTATAATATGAAGTATAATAACCTGGGATATTTGAATTGCTTAGCCTAGATTTAGCTTCAGCTATCATTTTTGTATCTTTTTGATTATTTTATTAAACTCATCTTGCCAATTAACACTCCTTTCTATCAATGTTCCTATTACAAGTATATCAGCTCCTGCAGTGGCAATAAGGGAAGCCACTTCTGGATCAGTTATACCGCCACCTACAATTAGTACACCATCAAAATGTTTTCTAACGGCTGCTATCATTTCTGGATGAACATGATGTGATGCTCCAGAACCTGCCTCAAGATATAAGAATCTCATGCCCATATATTTTGCGGCGAGAGCATACATTACTGCGATTCCAGCCTTTTCATAAGGTATAGATCTGGCTTGGCCGATGAATGATGCCGTTGAGCCATTTCCAATAATCAGGTACCCTGTAGGTATTGCTTCCAAATTAAATTTATTAATGATAAGTGCACCTTGAGCTTGAGCACCTGTTATATAATACGAATTTTCTGAGTTTAGTAGACAATTAAATAAGATTGCATCTGCACCTGGAACTACTCCTGTTACATTACCTGGGAAAAGTACTATTGGTATCGAGATAACTGACTTTATTTGTGATATAGTATGTGATAATTCAATTTGATCTGTCACAGAAGATCCGCCTATTAGTATAGCTGATGCACCTAGTTTTTCTAGTTTGCTTGCAATGGAATGATAGTCTGCTTGGACTTGTGAATCAATAAGAGGAAAACATAATACGCCTTTTGATTTAATTTGGTTTAGAATTAAAGTCTCTGTATGACCTATATTCATAAGCAAATGAGAAACATAGGCTCAATATATATGGATAAAGTAAGTCTATGTGTAGACAGGAAAAACTTAACTTATTGGTGTACTATACACTTTTGTATAGTACTATGAGCTTTCCAGAATTAAATTATAATCAATGTTTAAGGTTCTTAATTGAAAATTCTATATTAACATCTAGACAAATTTCAATAATATCTAAAAGGATAAGGAATGACCATTCACCTGATTATAGAACTGCTGGCTCATATTATAGACAGGTAAAACAGTGTAGAGTGAAGATTAAACGAATAATCTATACTATAATATTGCTCAGAGTTCTAGATGTTATGGACGATAATCTTAATGGGTCTTTAGAACAGATAGTTATAAGGCTAAACGAACTTGTAAAATTAAGTGACCACAGAGACATATCACATGTCACATATCAGGAAAGTGATTTATTATCTATGTTGAGTATGCTTAATGATGTTATCACTAAACTTATCAAGGTGTAGTATGGCATTAAAGTTAATATTATATCACATATAAAATCACATTGATGTGGCTTTGGCCTCTTGACGAATCACAGCAAACACTAGTCATAGCAATATTGGGATTTATGGGAGCTTTTTTATTAACTCATTACTTTTTCAGCCTTAGAAGCCGGACTGCTATAATGAGTGATTCTAATCCTTATGATGATGAACTTATAGAGTCATTATTATCACAGTACTCAGCAAAATTTGTGGCCATAACAAAAATTATTGAGAGTATAAATCTACGATTAGAGCTCCTTGAGAGAGTACTACCAGCAGAACAAAGAAAGTTAGCAGCAAAATCTGAAGTGGAGACATCAAAATCCGTGTATACATCAAGTAATTTGTCATTATTACCAAACGTCAATCCAGATGACCATCATGATAGGACTCATGATGATAGTGATATAGATTTAAACAGTGATGTCACAAAGTCGTACCATCAGCTACATGATATTCATGATACTACTGATATGACACGCTTTGTTTTAAGAGTATTGAGTGAAAGACCTATGAATACGATAGAAATTCAGAGCAAGATCAGTAGAACTCGTGAGCATACCTCACGTTTTATGAAGAGACTTTTTCTAAAAGGACTGGTATCAAGGGAGATGAATACAAAACCGTTTGTGTATACGCTTACTGATGAAGGTCGTAAACAGTTGAAGGTTTCTCGTAGTGATGTATGAGACCACTATTTGAAAGTGGTGATGTATACTTATTGTATGGAACAGATATGTTTTGAGTTGTTTGCATATTAGAAACTGAGTATATCCATTCCTTTCCGTGTTTTCTTCGCGTTAGCTTATTTTTAGTAAAGAATCTAGTAAGATATGTAGAAACTATGCTTAATTGGGTACTTTCTCTGTATATTTGATTATAAGTCTTAAGAATGTCATTGGATGTAAAATTTACGTCTTTTATCTCATTTTCTATAATATTCCATAGTTTGGTTCCAAGGGTGTCTGAGTTAGTATTATTATCCGATTGAGAGTCTACATTTGCATCTGAAATATTATTATCTAATGAATCTATCAATGTTAGTATCTTAAACATTTTTTCTTTTGAGAGTGCACCTTCCAAGGAAAGATTGTATTTATCACCGTCATTATCTTCAAGTTGAATTCTGATCTTCCTAGTCTTGGAATGCAATCGATGAGTCTCTCCTCTTTATATGGAACAGGATTGAAATTAACACTTAACAATTCTGGTATGTATATTGATAATAACTACGTAGTTTTTGTTAACATTAAGGATCGGCTGTACATTTTAGTTTGAGATTGCTTAGGTTATTGATTTTCATGTATTGTAAGTTATGTATTTGTTAAGCATCTTAATCATGTAAACTGCTGTTGAGCATTTCCAAACGAAATAAAGGGGTCTACTTGACCTTTTTAACAGTCATTAACTGTTGTACTGTACTCCAGTGGAAACAAAGGGGTTCAAAATGGCACTATTTATATGCTAAATTAACATGGTTAATTAACTATCAGACATCAACTTGAAATTCTATGTATAGGTCCGCCCCTACATTTCTAATGCAAACTATCTCATTAATACTAATATTTGTAGAAAAATAAAATTAATGTTTTTGTTAATTGATATTGATTTAGATCTTTTTATTTACTTTATTAACATGTGTTAATGTACGAATTAACGGATAAATTTTAGTATGTTGCAAGCGAAGAGATGGGGAGCCCGGTCTTGGAGAAGTTTGTTCATTGAATGAAGATTTCGTCGATACTATATTCAATAATGCTATCACAGGTACTGCACTCATTAAAGATAGAAGAACTCTCACAATTGATTATGTACCACAAAAACTTCCATTTAGAGACAAAGAAAGTACATCTATCGCACAAACTCTTTCTGTTGCCTTCAAACATGGACGTCCTTCTAATTTACTTATATTTGGTAAACCTGGCACTGGCAAGACAGCAGTAATAAAAAATGTTGTTGATCGGCTTATAAATAAAGCCAAAGAGTTGAATATTCATATAATGGTTCCTATCGTTAACGGAAAAAGTGCTAATACATCATACAAAGTCTTATACGAGATCGCAGAAGCAATGGGTATTAATCAAGAACAAAAGAAACTTCAGGTTCATTTCACTGGACTATCTATGGGTGAAGCTACAGACCGTATTTTGGACTATATCAAACTAAAAAATCTCAAGGTTATATTAGTAATTGATGAAATAGATTCTCTAATAGATAGAAATGGTGATGATATTCTATACAACTTTACAAGAGCAAATGAGCGAATTTCCTCAGATCAATTCATCAGTCTAATCGGAATTTCTAATAGTCTCACCTTCAAGGACAAATTGGATCCACGAGTTAGAAGTAGCCTTAGCGAAGAAGAACTTGTATTTAATCCATATACCATAGAACAATTAAAGCAGATACTTATTGACAGATGTAAGCTCGCTTTCCATAATGATACCGTACCATTAGGAACAATAAATTTATGTGCTGCAATGGCCGGAAAAGAAACAGGGGACGCAAGGAAAGCTATAGACTTGTTAAGAGTTGCCGCAGAAATAGCAGAACGAAAAGGAATAAACACTGTACAAGAAAGTTACGTTAGAGTTGCACAAGAGAAAATAGATCGTGATACTAATTATGAGATTCTCAAAAATTCTACAACACATACAAAAATTGTCATCCTTAGTCTAATAAGTGCAAATAGTGGTGATAGTAATACTGGACAAATTTATGACATATACGTTAATTTATGTAGTCACTTAGAACAGGAACCACTTACACAACGTCGAATAACTCAAATAATCAGTGAACTGGATCAACTTGGTATAGTCACTACAAGTATAGTAAATCTTGGACGATATGGTAGGACACAAAAAATAAGGCTTACTATACCGACAAGTTCTATAAAAGATGCGTTCAAGCATGATATTATATTAAAATCTCTTCTTCAAGAACTTAACTGGTAAAGTCCTTTCGAAACGGACGAAGTGTCGATAGATTTATCAGAATTGCGATACCTGGTGTAGGAATGATACCCATAGTCTGCTGATAGCTAGTCTGTGACTGCCAAGCACCAGAATTAACAAGAAGAGTACTTTTGTATCTTTCTACACCAATAATATGTACATGTCCAACATGAAAAATGTCAGGCACATCATTAATCACTAGCATATCTTCTTTTTCAGGAGCTATAGGTGTACGATAACCATATAAAGGTGATAAGTGTCTAGCCTTAAGTAATATTTTCATAGCATCAATAGGATTTGAATAACTTAATCCAGGTACAGTAGCAATAATATCATCTAAACTTTGTCCATGAAACATCAATAACTTTACACCATTTAATTCTATCAAAGATGGATTTCCTAGCATATGAAAATTATCAGGGCTAGTATCTATAAAACCAGAAAGAGATATTTGTGGCAAGGCTCGTCTTCCTATATCATGATTTCCAGGAATAATAAAAACCTCGATACTTTTTGGAATCTGATATAGTAAATTCATTGCGTACAAAAATTGTTTTTTGGAATCAAATTCATTAACTTCCTTATCTTGATTAGGAAAAATTCCTATACCATCAATTATATCTCCAGCAATACACAAGAATTTCACTTTTCTTGCAACTTCATCATCTGAAGATAACCAACTTACAAATCTCATAAATTCTGTTTGCATGAAATATTTACTCCCTACATGTAAATCAGAAATTAGGACTACATACGAATCTGATACTGATCTATTCGGTACACGATCTGGAATATCCGGAGAAGTAATACTTTTAATCATAAAATTTTGTCCACCTTTCCGACCACTACTAATTTCAACCATGATCATCTGATCCAAAACCAATTTAGATACTTGTTCTCGTAAATCGTCGTCAGCTGTTCTTACAGATAATGCACCACTCATATCATCAATCACAATTTCCATTACTTTCTTAGTTTGCTTTCGTGACATTAACAATCCAGCTACCAGTACAGTCTGTGATTCTCTTGATCTAATGATATCACTTTCATGTACTGACGTACTTACAGTTCGTTTCTTGTTATATTCATGCTTTATATTATGGATTTTCCTAATTCTATTACTCTCTGGACGCATCCCCAAAATTTTCAGTAACTTATTGTATCTACTCTGAAACAGCTTGATATAATCATGCTCATCTACTGCAGAATTAAGTTCAGAAGATGGATCAAATAGTATTTCATACTTTTTCACGATCTCATTATTATCACTTTCATCA